>FSVW01000650.1_pt1 | contig 14408 bp, 14 predicted proteins | sample 1637551 | NCBI WGS metagenome assembly FSVW01 (sample SAMEA3914814, study PRJEB12502) | metagenome | biome: forest; material: soil | place: USA | collected 2011-09-16 | depth 0.1 m | reverse complement strand
GGGCGATGCGAGGCTCGTGCGGCGTGTTCATGCCGGCAGCGTAGCGCATCACGCGTCCACGTTTTCCAGCCATGTGCGCTCTTCACGCAGGATGAAGCGCTGCGCCTGCGCCCACTCGAAATTGGCGCGCCCTTCGGCGTCGGCCTCAGCGTTGCGCGGTAGCTCTCGTACGCGGCGAGGCTGTCGAAGCCGATCAGGCCCCAGGCAACGTCATTGCTGCCCTCATGCGGCAGGAAGTAGCCGATGAGCTTGCCGCCGCAGCGCGGAATGATGCGGCCCCAGGCCTCGGCATAACGCTTGAATTCAGCGCGCTGGAAGGGGTCGATCTGGTAGCGGATGAAGCAGGTGATGGGCATGGGGTGAGATGCGTGATGTTGATGCGATGACTGTGGGGCCAGTCAGCCACGCGTCGCTTCGGTCCATGCCGAAGCTTTGAAGTGCAGGCTAGGATGCCCACCAGGGGAGAGGAACGCCGCATGGACGATGAGGTTTCTGAAGCAACGCTTGCGCCGACCGAGGCGCCGGCGCGAGCGAGCTGGTTGATGGAAGGCGTGCGCCTCGCCTTTTTTCGCGCGCCGCGCTGGCATCGATTGAGCGGAACCTCCCACACCCTGGTCCGTCTCGTGCTCGCCTCCTACCTGGTGATGCTCATCGCGCAAAGAGCGCTGCTCGATGGCCATCCGAACTTCGTGTGGGAAGGCGCGTTCAGCGGCTGGTTCAGCCTGATGCTCGATCTCTGGCTGTGCTGGGTCGTCCTGGGCTCACGCAAGAACGGAGAGCCCGGCACGTCGCACCTGCCGCTCGTGTTCACGCTGCTGTGCGCATTGGTGCTCGCCTGCAATTTCTTCAGCGGCGTGGTGTCCATGGTGCTTTGGCGCACGTTCGGCTCGCCGGAGGCTTGGCCCCTGACGCCGCAGTGGGCCCTCTGGCTCGCACCCATGGTCTGGCTCGGCCTCGCGCAGATCCGGCTGCTCTGGCGACTCAGCGAAGGCTGGCGGATGAGATTCAGCATGTCGGTGTTGACGGCTGCATCCGTCGCCGCGAGCGGCTGGCTCGCGCCCGTGCAGTTCTGGTGGCCCGAGCCCGATACCGGGGAGGCGCGTCCCAAGCGACTGGCGCTGACGCAGGAAGTCGTCGACGCGCAACCCCTGCTGATGGCGAAGGCGCTCGATGGCCTGCAGCCCCAGCGCCCGGGCAAGGTCGATGTCTTCGCGCTCACCTACGCGCCCTACTCCACGCAAGACGTCTTCATGCACGAGAGCGCCGTCGTGGCCAAGACGATGACGGAGCGTTTCGACACTGCCGGCCACACCGTGCAGCTGGTCGTCAACCCGGCCAGCGCGAGCACCCTGCCCTGGGCCACGCCAGCCAATCTGCATCGCAGCATCCAGCGCATGGCCGCGCTGATGGACAAAGACGAGGACGTGTTCTTCATCCACCTCACCTCGCACGGCGGGGCCGACGGCAAGCTGGCGCTCGATACCTGGCCGCTGCAATCCGAACCCGTCACGCCACAGATGCTCAGGGCCTGGCTCGATGAAGCCGGCATCCGCTGGCGCGTCATTTCCGTCTCGGCCTGCTACTCGGGCAGCTGGATCGCGCCGCTGGCCGGCGATGGCACGCTGGTGATGACGGCGGCCGACGCCACCCACACCTCCTATGGCTGCGGCTCCCGCTCACCGCTGACCTTCTTCGGCCAGGCCATGTATGTGGAGGCGCTGCAGCAGACCTGGAACTTCAAGGCGGCGCACGACAAGGCGCGCGAGCTGATCAAGGAGCGCGAGGTGGCTGCGGGCAAGACCGATGGCTATTCGAATCCGCAGCTCAGCGAAGGTGCGGGCATCGAGCAGCAGCTGTTGAGATTGCAAGCGGAACTGGCGAGGCGCTGAACGCCGATCATCTGGCCGGCGCCACGGCGGGTCGCTCCGGCTCACCGCCTGCGACAGGCTTGCTCCACGCCTCCAGCGTCTGCTTCTCGACCTTTCGGGTCAGGGCGTCCAGCTCGCCTGAGCTTCGCATCGCCTGGATGACGCGGCTGATCCGCGGCGCCAGGCCGGCATGCGCCGGGCCGAGAAAATTGTGCAGCTCAAGGCGGGCGATATCGCCCTGGTGCACGATCTGCCCTTCCAGGCCGAGCCTGTGGATGACGGCGTCGCCGTTGAGGCCCGTATCGATGCCCACGTCGATGCGGCCCAGGGCGATCATCTGATAGAGCTGCTCGTACTTGCTGAGCAGCACGACGTTCTTGAGATCGGCGACGGCATGTTCGGCATGCGTGATGCCGCGCACGATGCCGACCCGAAAAGGTGCGAGGTCGGACGCCGACCTGATCTGCGCGGAAAAGCCCGCCTTCACGAACACGCCCGTGGTCAGCGAATAGAACGGCGGATCGACACGCACGAGCGTCGGATGGCCGGCCCCGTACAAGGGGATGCGGCCCACCTCGCCGTCCATTTCCTCGTTTTGCACCAGCACACCCGAACGCCGGCCCGGCACGGGGTTGATGCTGGCGACCAGCCCGGCCCGGCGGTAGATCTCCCGGATCAGCTGGGACGCCACCTCCTGCCCCAGCGCAAATTCATTCGAGGCCAGGCGGACGGTCTGCGTCGTCGCGGCACTCGTGGCCAGGGTCCACAAGCCCAGCCGAATCACCACCAGCCGCCTAGCCATTCGCATACGAAGTTCCAGCTTCAATCGCGTGCGCCGATAGTAAGCGAACGGCAGGTTTCATGAAGCGCAACCGCGGCTTCGGGCCACCCGCGCCGCCTTTTTCAAGATTGGCATAACGCCGAGCATCCACGGTGTCACCGCCTATCATTGCCACGGTGTCTGATCCCGTGAACCCCGCACGGCGCCTGGTCCGCCCTGGCCTGGTGCTGATCCTGGCCGCCGCGCTTGCGGGCATGGCCTGCGCGACGGCGGCTGTGCCGCACAGCCCCGCGCCGCAGGCCGTCACCTACCCCTCTGCTGGCGCTGCTGACGATGAACGTGGCAGTTACTACGTCAGCCTGCTCAAGCTCGCGCTGTCCAAGGCGGATGGCAGCTTTGCAGTGATGCCCTCCAGGGAGGCCAGCCTGAATTCCCGCGTCTTCATCCGCATGGCTGCGGGCGATGGCATCGACGTGGTGTGGGCCCCCACGACGCAGCGGCTGGAGCGCGATTTCCTGCCCGTGCGGGTGGCGCTGGACAAGGGCATCCTGGGCTGGCGCCTGTTCCTGATCCGCGACGCGGACCGGGCCGCGTTTGCCTCCGTCCATTCGCTGGCGCAATTGAAGGCCCTGCCCGCCGGCCTGGTGGGCGAATGGGTGGACACCGAGGTGCTGCGCGCCAACGGCCTGCCCGTGGTGGACGCGATGCGCTACGACAGCCTGTTCAAGATGCTGGCGCTGGAGCGCTTTCGCTACCTGCCGCGCGGCATGGGCGAGATCGAGGCCGAGGCGCACAGGCACGCGCCGCTGGGCCTGGCCATCGAGCCGCACCTGGCCTTGCACTATCCGATGTGCACCTACTTCTTCGTGGCCCGCGGCAATACCGGGCTGGCGGCGCAGATCGAACTCGGCCTGCGCCGCGCGCAGCGCGATGGCTCGTTCGAGAAACTCTTCCAGCAGTTCAACGGCGCCGCGATCCGCGCCGCGCAGCTGGACAAGCGGCTCGTCTTCGAGCTGCGCAACCCCGCGCAGCCCGCGGCCGACGCGCCGGGGCAGCACGAATGCAGGGAAGCCGCCGCGGCCATCAGGCACGCGAAGTAGGCGACGAGAAGGCCGGGGGAAGGCCAAGCGGACGCCTATCGCGTGGCCAGGCGGAACTGCGACACCGCCGCCACCAGCTCGGCCGCCTGCTGCTGCAGGCTCTGCGCGGCGGCGGCGCTTTCCTCCACCAGCGCGGCGTTCTGCTGCGTGGCCTGGTCCATCTGCTGCACGGCGGCGCCGATCTGGCCCACGCCGGTGGCCTGCTCGGTGCTGGCCGCGCTGATCTCGGCCACGATGTCGCTGACGCGCCGGATCGAGGCCACCACCTCGCTCATCGTCGCGCCGGCTTCGTCCACCAGCGCGCTGCCCTGCTCCACGCGCTCGTTGCTGGCGGTGATCAGCGACTTGATCTCCTTGGCCGCGTCGGCGCTGCGCCGCGCGAGGCTGCGCACCTCGCTGGCCACGACCGCGAAGCCGCGGCCGGATTCGCCCGCGCGCGCGGCTTCAACCGCAGCGTTCAGCGCCAGGATGTTCGTCTGGAAAGCGATGCCGTCGATCACCGCAATGATGTCGGCGATGCGGCGCGAGCTGTCGTGGATGCCGCGCATGGTCTCCACCACGCGACCCACCACCTGGCCGCCATCGGCCGCCACCTGCGAGGCCTGCAGCGCGAGCTGATTGGCCTGGCGCGCGTTGTCGGCGTTCTGCTGCACGGTGCTGCCGAGCTCGTCCATCGCAGACGCGGTCTCCTGCAGTGCGCTGGCCTGCGTCTCGGTGCGGCTGGAGAGATCGCTGTTGCCCTGCGCGATCTGCACGCTGGCCGTGGCCACGCCCTCGGCGCCGTTGCGCACATCGCCGACCAGGCCGGACAGGCGCGTCTTCATCTCGTGCAGCGCGCGCATCAGCTGCGCGGTCTCGTTGGTGCCCTGCGCGTTGAAGTCGATGGCGAGATCGCCCGCCGCCACCGCATGGGCCACGCCGACGGCCTGGTTCAAGGGCCGAGTCGTCGAGCGGATCAGCTGCCAGGCCAGCAGCGCGGCCAGCACGAAGGACGCGGACAGCAAGACCACCACTTCGGTGAGCGTGCTGCTGACCGTTTCATTGACGTCGGCACCGGCCTCGGCCATCAGCCGCTCCTGCAGCTTGATGAAGTCTTCGACGCTCTCCATGTAGCGCGCCTGCGCCGGCGTCACGTCGCGCTTGAGCACCTCCTTGGCGGCCTCGAAGTCGCGCGCCCGCAGCAGGCCCATCATCTTGTCGCGCGGGCCGCGGTAGGCCGCACGCGCCTCGGTCATCGCAGTCAAGGCGACTTTGCCCTCGGGCCGGTTGACGATCTTGCTCAGGGTCTCAAAGGTGCCCTGCGTGCCCTTGCTGACGGTGTCGATGGAATCGAACAAGGCCTTCGCTTCGTCCGGGTCCTGCGTCAGGAAAAGATTGCGCAGCGTCAGCGACACGTCGCTGTTGACCGCGCGGATCCTGGTGGCCAGGCCGATCTTGACGTAACGGTCTTCCATGACGGAGTCGAACTGGCTGTCCAGCTTGTACAGCTTGGCAATGCTCAGCGCGCCGAGCAAGGCCATCAGCACCGCCATGGCGGCAAAGCCCAGGGCCAGGCGGGTGGAAATCTTGAGGTCTTGGAAGTTCATGGAAGGCCGTTCTTGCAATTGAAAATTTGGGGTCAGGCCGCGAGCGCATGCCCTGCGCCATGCGTCGCGTCATGCGTCGCTTGATGCACAGGCGCCGGCAGGATCTGGTTGCGCCCGCTGGCCTTGGCGCGGTACAGCGCCTCGTCCGCGCGCTTGAGCGCCGCCACGACGGTCTCCTCGCCCGCATCGAGCTCGCCAATGCCGCCGCTCAGCGTCACGCGGATGCCGCCAACCGCCTTCTGCAACGCCACGCCCTGGCGCAGCTGCTGCAGCCGCCCGATGGCATCCTGCAGATGGGTGAAGGGCATTGCGATGGCGAACTCCTCGCCGCCGATGCGGCCCACCAGGTCGCTGTCGCGCAGGCCTTCGCGCAGGGTCTTGGCCACGGCCTTCAGCACCGCATCGCCGGCCGCATGGCCATGCTCGTCGTTGACGCGCTTGAAGTGGTCGATGTCGATGATGGCCACGCACATCGAGCCGTCGCGGCGCAGCACCAGCCGGCTCAAACGCTCGGCTTCGTCGAAGAAGGCGCGGCGGTTCAGCAGGCCCGTGAGGTCGTCCACCGTGGCCAGGCGCGTCATCTTCTCCAGGGCGCAGGTCAGGTCCGTCTTGGTCTGGCGCAGCGAGAGCAGGTTCATCACCTGCCGGGCCAGGCCGCGCAGGAGCTGCAGCTGCTCAGGCGTCAGCTGGCGGCGCGTGCTGTCGGTGATGCACAGCGTGCCGAGCTTGCGGCCGTCGTCCGTCTTGATCAGCGCACCGGCGTAGGTGACGATCTTCGACTCCTGCCGGCGCAGCGCAATCGGGCGCGTGCGCGCGTCCTCGCGCACGTCCTCGGCCACCAGCACGTCGTCCTCGTGCAGCGCGGCGGCGCAATAGGTCTCCTCCTGCGCCTGGATGGGCGCCCGCGTCGGGTCGGCAAAGGTGATGAAGGCGTCGGGCATGCCGGTCACCTGCGCGGCCATGCGGGTGAGGAACTTCAGGTCCTCGTTCACGGCCTCGTCCATCGGATCATTGCGGAGCGCTTCTGCGGCGGCCGTCTCATGTCTTGTCGCATTCATGCTCGTATTCCTTCTTGTTCCAGCGCTTGCATATCGGCGGGCGGGCAGACGATGGGGCTGGACATCGTTGTGGCATGGCGCAGCAGCGCCACGCCCTCGGCTTGCGTCCAGGCCGGTGCCTTTGCATCGCGTTCGCAGCTCAGCAGGCCGATCAGGCGCCCGTTGTGGGCCATGGCCGCATGCAGCCACTGCCGCCCGCCCTGCACTTCGGCAAACCAGCCCACGCCCTTCAATCGATCCAGCAGGCCGTCCACTTCCTGGCACTTGCAGCGGATCTGCACGTCATCGCAGGCCATGCGCTGGCGCAGGCAGTTGCGTGCCAGTGTGTTGAACGTGCTTCGGTCAAACATTCCAGCCGCGAAGTCGAAGCAGATCTCGCGCAGCGGTACATCCATGTATCTGTGATGTTCCATGGTTTCACCTCGGAGCGCAGTCTATAAGTGAACGTGTTCACCTACATGTCATATGGAATTGAAATCATCTGGAAACGGTTTCATGCGACAAATGAACGCGTTCGCATATACATTCAGGTTATGCAGCCAAAACCCCGGAGACATGGTTGATGGAAAAATGCACAAGGCCGGAAGAGAAGATCCGCGCGCGCAGCGATGACGAGAAGGCGCGGGTCCGCGAGGCCATCATTTCGGCGGGCCGCGAGCTGTTCGCCCGCGAGGAGCCCGATCAGGTTTCGCTGCGCCGCGTCGCCGCCGCGGCCGGCTATGCGCCCGCGGCGATCTACCGCTACTTCAAGCACCAGGAAGACCTGTTCACGCAGATCCGCGAGCACGACATGCTGGAGGCAGCGCACGCGCTGTGCCAGCTGATCGAGCGCAAGCGCGACCCGCGCCAGCGCGTGCTCGCGCTGTACATCGGCACGGCCGACTACTGGCTGGAGCGCATGGACGCCTTCCTCGTGCTATTCCCGCCGGCCCGCGCCTCGCGGCCCCTGCAGGACCAGGATCACCCGTTTGCGCGCAGCCCCGGCGTGCTCAAGCTGCTGGGCCTGTACTACGGCACGGTCAAGGAGCTGTTCGACAGCCTGCCGCGCGCGCCCATGCCACACCGCCTGGCCGCCGACACGCTGCTGGCCGGCGTGCATGGCAGCCTGGTGTTCCCGCTGATGACGCCCTCGATGGATTGGTCGGACCGGCGCGAGATGGTCAAGCGCCTGGTGACGAGCACCGTGAGCCACTGGGCACCCGCGGCCAAGCGCTGAGAACTCCGTCCCATCGTTTCGTGCAAGGCTGTGTGCCGGGCAACGGGCATTCACGCGGGAGCGGGCTGACCGTAGATTCCGCGGCATGAACCACGATGCTCATGAAAGGGCCTCACCCATGTCACGCATGTCCGAATCGATCAACCCCCAACGCCGGGCCTTCCTGGGCAGCGCCGCAGCGGCCGCGCTTGTGGCCGAACTGGGTTTCAGTGGCAAGGCCCAAGCGGCCAGCACGGCAGCGCTGCAGCCGATACGCCAGATCCGCGCTGGCGAACTCGACGTGGGCTACTACGAAGCCGGCCCCGCGGACGGCGTCCCCGTGCTGCTGCTGCACGGCTACCCCTACGATATCCACAGCTATGCAGACGCCGCGCAACTGCTGGCCGCGCGCGGCTGCCGCGTGATCGTGCCGCACCTGCGCGGCCACGGCACGACGCGCTTCCTCGATTCGGCAACGCCGCGCACCGGCCAGCAGGCCGCGGTAGCGCTCGATGCCATCGCGCTGCTCGATGCACTCAAGATCGAGCGCGCCGTGGTGGCCGGCTACGACTGGGGCGCGCGCACGGCCTGCATCATGGCCGCGCTGTGGCCCGAGCGCTGCATCGCGCTGCTCCCGGTCGGCGGCTACATCATGACCAACCGCCCGGCCAATCTGCATCCGCTGCCGGCCGCGGCCGAGCATGCCTGGTGGTACCAGTTCTACTTCGCCACCGAGCGCGGCCGCGAAGGCCTGGCCGCCAACCGCGCCGGCATCGCGCGCATCCTGTGGACGACCAACTCGCCGCAGTGGCACTACGACGAAGCGACCTTCGCGCGCACCGCCGCGTCCTTCGACAACCCGGACTACGTGGACATCGTGATCAGCAATTACCGCTGGCGCCTGAGCCTGGAAGCCAGCGAGCCGCGCTATGCGAAGTGGGAGCAGCAGGCCGCCACGCTGCCGGTGATCAGCGTGCCGACGATCACGATGGACGGCAGCCTCAACGGCATCGCGCCGCCCACCGATGGCAAGGCCCAAGCCGCCAAGTTCAGCGGCCCGCGCAGCCATCGGATCGTCGTTGCCGGGCACAACCTGCCGCAGGAAGCACCGCAGGCTTTCGCCGATGCGGTGTGGGAACTGGCATCCGCCTGAAGGGACTCAGGCCACCCACAGCTCGTCGGCCAGCCGGGCCATCAGCTCGGCAGCCGACAGCGCGCCAGCCTGCGGCGAAGCAGACTCGGCGCAGCGCGCGAACGCCGTGCCCAGATGCACGCCCGCCGCGCCCAGCCGCAGGGCTGCAGCGATGCCTGCGCCGTCCGTGATGCAGCCGGATGCGATGACGGGAATCGCCAGCTTGCCGACGATCCGGCGCGTGAGTGCCAGGCTCGTCGCCACGATCACGTCCACACCGGCTGCGGCGATCTGCCGCGCCTCGCGCAGCGTCGTGGCCGTGGCCATCAGCACGATGCCGGACTGCTGCAAGCCCTCGACGACGGTGCGTGGCGGCAGGCCGCGATGGAAGGAGACGACCGCGGGCCGCATCAGCAAGAGCATCTGCAGCATCGCTTCATCATCCGCAACCAGGCTCACGTTGAACGGGTTCGCCGTGCGGCTGCGCAGCTCCTCGATCAGGACCCGCGCCACTGCCGCATCCAGTGCGCCCACGCCGATGGACCCGAGCCCACCGGCGTTGCTGACCGCAGCGGCCAGGGCCGGCGAGCAGATGCCGGCCATCGGCGCCTGGATGATGGGCAGGTCGATGTTCAGCAGGCGCAGCAGCGCGTCTTGCCGATCCTCATGCGCGGACATGGCAGCATCCTCCCGTCTTCCTTCAGTGGCCCGCGCTCTGGCCACCGTCCACGTGCAGGGTCTCGCCCGTCACGAAGCTGGCTGACTCCAGATAAAGGATCGCACCGACGATGTCCGCGATCTCACCCATGTGGCCCACCGGGTGCAGGCCGTCCAGCGTGGCGTGCGTCTCGGCCGGGTGCATCGGCGTCTTGATGATGCCGGGCGCCACGGCGTTGACGCGGATGCCGCGCTTGGCGTATTCGATGGCGAGCGAGCGCGTGGCGGAATCGACGCCGCCCTTGGTCAGCGAGGCCAGCACGGAAGGCACGTTCGAGTTGGCATTGCCCACGAGGCTGGTCGTGATGCTGACGACATGGCCGGCGCCGCGCTTTTCCATGTCGGCGATGGCGAGTTGCGAGACGTGGAAGAAGCCGGCGAGGTTGGTCTTCAGCACCGCGTTGAAATCTTCCCAGCTGTACTGCGTGAAAGGCTTGGCGATGAAGATGCCGGCGTTGTTGACCAGCGTATCGATGCGGCCGAAGCGGGCCAGGCCCTGCGCGACGACGCGCTCGGCCACGGCACGTTCGCCGATGTCACCGGCCACGGCGAGCACGCCTTCATCGCTCGACGCTTCGATCGAGCGCGAGTTGGCGATGACCTTGTAGCCGCGCTCGCGGTAGGCCTTGACGAGTGCTGCGCCGATGCCTTGCGATGCGCCGGTGATGAGGGCGACTTTGTCTTGCGTGTTCATGGTGAGGTCCTTGCGTGGTGGTTGAGTGGTCGGCACGTTGCGGTGCCGATGGACTCAATGTAGAAACGCAAGGGCCCAAAGCGAATAGCCGGCGCCCGGCAGACACTCTTCCGTTCTGCGCACGTTCAGGCGAAGGATCAGCCCGCGGTGCGGTCCGCCAGCTGCGCAAACGCGGGCCGCAGCAGCGGCACGGCAAAGTCCACGAAGGCGCGTACCTTGGGCACCGACAACCGGCCATAGGGCGACACCAGGTGCACCGGCAGCGGCTCGAACTCGTCGTCGGCCAGCACGATCTGCAAGGCCCCGCTGCTGACCTCCTGCGCGATGTGATACGAGAACATGCGCGTCACGCCACGGCCCTCGACCGCCGAGGCGACCGCGGCGCGGATGCTGTTGACCACGAAGCGCGGCGTCAGCGCCACCGAGCGCGCGATGCTTGAGCCCTCGCGCGGCGGGAAGGGCCAGGAATCGAGGCCGAAATGCGTCATCGCGATGATCTGGTGCTGCGCCAGGTCGGCCGGCTCCTGGATCGGCGGATGCTGGGCCAGGTAGCGCGGCGCGGCGGCGATCACGCGGCGCACCTCGCCCACGCGGATTGCAACCAGCGTCGAGTCCGCGAGATGGGCCAGGCGCAGGGCCAGGTCGATGCCCTCGTCGATCAGGTTGGCCGGCCGGTCCAGCAGGTGTAGGCGCACCGAGACCTCGGGGTAGCGGTCCATGAAGGCGTCGAGGATGGGCCGCATCAGGTCCTCGCCCGCGGCCACCGGCGCGGTGACGGTCAGCGTGCCGCGCGGCGCGGAATGCTCGCCGGCCGCGATCGCGTCGGCCTCGTCGAGGTCGATCAGGATGCGGCGGCAGACCACGGCATAGCGCTCGCCGGCCTCGCTGAGCTTGATCGAGCGCGTCGTGCGGTGCAGCAGGTCTGCGCCGACATGCGCCTCAAGAAAGGCGATGGCCCGGCTCACCGCGGCCGGCGACTTGCCGAGCTTGCGCCCCGCGCCGGCCAGGCTGCCCTCGTCGAGCGCCGCCACGAAGACCTTCATGGCCTCGATCCGATCCATCATTCTTCCCTTGCCCGAAATACTGAGTGCCGAAGCATAGGCATTCATCCGGCCAGCGGCAAACCGTAGGATCGCCGAGCCGATTCAAGGAAGAAAAACCCGATGTCCAACGATGCCAGCGCAGGCCATCCCCGCAGCGCCGCTTTGCCGGAGCGCAGCCTCTGGCATGCCACGCTGGCGGCCTTGTGCGCGAGCCTGGTCGGCCTCGGGCTGGCGCGCTTTGCCTACACGCCGCTGCTGCCGGCGCTGATCAACGCGCACTGGTTCAGCGCCGCGGATGCGAGCTACCTCGGTGCCGCCAATCTAACGGGTTACCTCGCCGGAGCCCTGCTGGCCACGCCGATGGCCGCGCGCATCTCCGCCCCAGCCCTGCTGCGCGCCATGATGCTGCTGACCACGGCCTCGCTGCTGGCTTGCGCCTGGCCGGTCGACTTCCTGTGGTTCTTCGCCTGGCGCTTCCTCGCTGGCCTCTCGGGCGGCACGCTGATGGTGCTGGCCGCGCCGACGGTGCTGCCGCACATCGCGCCCGCGCGGCGCGGCCTGGCCAGCGGCGCGATCTTCATGGGCATCGGCGTGGGCATCGTGCTCTCGGGCTCGCTGGTGCCGCTGCTGCTGCGCCAGGGCCTGATGCAGACCTGGCTGGGCCTGGGTGCCATCTCATTGGCGCTGACGGGCATCGCCTGGTCGGGCTGGCCGCGGCGCGGCGCACCCTTGCCGGCCCATCGGGGCAAGGCCGCAGACGCGGTGCCGACCGGCGCGCTGCGCGCCGTGTACGCCGAATACGCGCTGAACGCGGTGGGCGTGGTGCCGCACATGATCTTCCTGGTCGACTACGTCGCGCGCGGCCTCGGCCAGGGCCTGGCCACCGGCGCGCACTACTGGGTGCTGTTCGGCATCGGCGCGGTGTTCGGCCCGATCCTGGGCGGGCTGGTGGCTGATCGCCTGGGCTTCAGGCTCGCGCTGCGGCTGGCGCTGCTGCTGCAGCTGATCGGCGTGTGCCTGCCGGCGTTTGGCCAGGCCGGCGCCGGACTCATCGTCTCCAGCGTCATCATGGGTGCCTTCACGCCGGGCGTGGTCGGCCTGGTGCTGGGCCGGCTCAACGAGCTGCTGGAGCATCACCCTTCGATGCAGAAACAGGCCTGGAGCCGCGCCACCACGGGCTTTGCCATCTTCCAGGCTCTAGCGGCCTACGGCATGTCGTATGTGCTGATCCGCAGCGGCGGCCAGCACGCGCTGCTGTTCGCAATCGGCGGCGGCGCCATCCTGCTGGGCTTGCTCATCGATCTGCTGGCGCCGCGGCTGACGCGCAATACACACTGACTCTTCTCAACTGCAACCAGGACCCGACATGCCCTTCATTCATCTTCAAATCACCCGCGACGGCGTCACTCGCGAACAGAAGGCACAGGTGATCGCCGAGTTCACCGAGACCCTGCAACGCGTGCTCGGCAAGGACCCGCAGGCCACGCACATGGTGATCAGCGAGGTCGACACCGACAACTGGGGCTGGGCGGGCGAATCGGCCACCGTCATCCGCGGCCGCGCCGCCCAGAAGAAGACCGAGTAGCGCTTCTAGCAACCGGCCGTGCAAACGCCGGCCGCATCGAACTCCATCACCTTGCCCGACAGCGGCACGTGCACCGACACCTTGCTGGCCTTGATGAAGGCCTCGGTCTTGCTGCCCGCGCGCACCTTGCCGTTGACCGTGCCCACCTCGTTGGCATGCGAGGGGATCACGGAGGCTGGCTGCACCAGCTCGTTGATGACGTACGCCGCCTCGGCCGGGCCGGTGCTGAAGCCATCGCCCATGTTCATCACGGCGAGCCGGGCCCTGTAGTACTTGCGCACCACGGTCTCCTGGTCGGCCAGGATGCCGGTGTCGCCCGAGAGATACGCCACCAGCCCATTGCTGAAGCGCAGCACATAGCCGGTGGCGAGGCCCACGTCGCCCGCGATGCCGGCTTCCTTCATGGCCTTGCCCAGCTCACCGCCGATGTAGTCGGGGTCCACGCCGTTGCTGTGCAGCGCCGTCACCGTGGCGATGCGCACGCCGCCCACCAGCACGCTGCCGCCGAAGCGCGCGAGGATCGCATTGGCCGGGTCTCCGCCATTGGCCTTGAGCTTGGCGGCGAAGAAAGGTGGCATTTCGCTGCCCGTCACGATCTTGGATTTCTTGGCCAGCGCGATGTTCACTGCGTTGGAGTTGGGGATGTCCGAGACCGACATGTCCGGCTTCTCGCACGTGCCCGCGTCGGGCGCCTTGTTGTGCGCATTGCCGAGGTGGTCCCCATGCATGTGGCTGACCAGGATGATGTCGATCTTGCCCAGGCGCGGGTCGGTGGCGCCGGCCACGCTGCGGCCCGGGTCGTAGAGGATGCGCGTGCCGTTCGGGTCTTCAAAAATCAGCGCGCGGTCCTGCGGGCAGAACTCGCCGGTGATGCTGCCCAGCGGCGTGACTTTCACGGTCGTGGCGGTCTGCGCCAGCACTGGCGTGGCAAGCGCCAAGGCCAGGGTCCAGATCGAAAGCTTGAGCTTCATGGTGGCGGTCTCCTTTTTTGCGACGGACCAGTATCGCGAAGCCCGGGCGCAGGCCGCCTGCATGCGGCTTGAAAACCCGCTGAACGTCGAGGTTAGCGGCCCAGCCCCGCGTCGGTGGACAGCGCCATCTGCCCATGCTGCGGCAGCAACATGCTGCGCGATGCGTCGGCCACGGCCATGGTGCGGATCAGCGGCGGCCCGGCCTGCACGCCGCCGAAGATGGTGGCAAAGGCCACGTCGGCAGCGTCGCGCCCGGTGCCGAAGCGCACCAGGCCCATCGGGATGGCGGTGCCGGAAGGGTCGAAGATGTACCAGCGGTCCCCCAGGTAGACCTCCACATAGGCGTGGAAGTCCGGCGGGCCCAGGGCCGGGTCGGCGCCATAGTCAGTGCCGGTGGTGAAGCGCGCCGGGATGTTGAGCGCGCGACACAGCGCGATCATCAAATGGGCGAAGTCGCGGCAGATGCCCACGCGCTCGATCATCGTGTCCACCGCCGAGGTGTTGGAGTTGGACGTATTGGACGCGAAGGTCACGTGCTGCTGCACCCAGTCGCGGATCGCCTGCACCCGGCCGTAGCCTTGCCAGAGTCCACCGAATTGGTCGTTAGCCACGCGCAGCAGCCGGTCCGACTGGCAGTAGCGGCTCGGGTAGACATAGCCCATCACCTCGGGCGGCAGG
>FSVW01001723.1_pt1 | contig 14410 bp, 14 predicted proteins | sample 1637551 | NCBI WGS metagenome assembly FSVW01 (sample SAMEA3914814, study PRJEB12502) | metagenome | biome: forest; material: soil | place: USA | collected 2011-09-16 | depth 0.1 m | reverse complement strand
GGCATCGTCACGACGATCCGCAAGACCCGTGGCGACGACATCGACGCCGCTTGCGGTCAGTTGGCAGGCGAAGTCCAGGACCGCACCCGCGCGCATGTCCGCATGGTGAGGGCCCCGGTGGTGGTGGTAAAAGGCGCGGGCGCGAATTGACGCGCTCAATGCAAAAGACAAATCCATGACTCAAAGTCGCCGTGCCGGAATCCTGATCAGCTGCGCGATGGTGCTGGCCGGTCTGCTGAGCGCTTGCGGCACGCCGAACATGGCGACGAGCGAAGCGCCGCGCACCGCCAGCGACCAGACCGATGCGGACCGCCGCGCCGCCGTGCGCATGGAGCTGGCCACCGGCTACTACTCGCGCGGCCAGTACAACACCGCGCTCGACGAAGTGAAGCAGGCGCTGAGCATGAAGCCGAACATGCGCGAGGCGATCAATCTGCGCGGCCTGATCTACGCCGCCATGGGCGAGCGGCAACTCGCGCAGGAGAGTTTCCGCAACGCGCTGCAGCTCTTCCCGAACGACCCGGACACGCTTCACAACTTCGGCTGGATGCTGTGCCAGGACCGCCGTTTCGCCGATGCCGACGTGCAGTTCGAGGCCGCGCTGGCCCAGGCCAGCTATCGCGCGCCTTCGCGCACCCTGCTGGCCAAGGGCATCTGCGAGGCCCGGGCCGGGCAGATGGAGCTGGCCGAGAAATCGCTGAGCCGCGCCTTTGAATTCGACCCGAGCAGCCCGAACGTGGCGGTCAATCTGGCCGAGGTGCTCTACCGCAACAAGCAATACGAGCGCGCGCTTTTCTACATCAAGCGCGTCAACAGCCAGCCGGAGCAGATCAATGCCCAGAACCTCTGGCTGGCCCTGCGCATCGAACGCAAGCTCAAGGACACCGTGGTGGTGAGCGACCTCTCCCGCCAATTGCGCGAACGCTTTGCCGATTCGCCCGAGACCCAGGCCCTGAACGCGGAACGCTTCGATGAGTGAGGGAGAGCGCATGTCGTCTGACGAGAGCGAGGCATCCGCGCCATCGCGTCCGCAAACCGCCGGCCAATGGCTGCGGGCCACGCGTCAGCAGCGCGGCCTGCACATCGCGGCGCTGGCTGCCATGCTCAAGGTGCCGCAGGCCAAGCTCGAGGCACTGGAAACTGACCGTTATGCCGATCTGCCCGATGCCACGTTTGCCCGCGCGCTGGCCAAGGCCGTCTGCCGCACGCTGAAGGTGGATGCTGCGCCGGTGATGGCGCTGCTGCCGCGTGGCGACGATCATGAGCTGCATGTCTCGCTGGGCCTGAACGCGCCGTACCGCGAGCGCGGCAGCAGCAGCGAAGGCGTGTCGCTGTCCACGCTGCAGCGCCCCATCGTCTGGGGCCCGGCCCTGCTCTTGCTGGCTGCGGCGGGGCTGTACTTGATGCCCGCGCACTGGCTGGACCGCGCCATGGAAGCCGCGCCCGTGGCTGCGTCGGCGCCGCTGGCGCAGCCCGAGGTGGCTGCCAGCGCGCCGGAGGTGGCGACGAGCGAGGTGCTCGCCACGGCACCGCCGACCCTGGTGGCACAAGCCGCCAGCGCGCCGGCCAGCCTGCCGAGCCCGGCGGCTTCCACACCGACGCCCGTGGCCGTGCCCGTGCAGGCCAAGCCCGTGGCCGCCACCGCTAACGGCCAGGTTGCGCTGACCGTGAAGACCACGGCGCCGTCCTGGGTGGAAGTGGTCGACGGCAGCGGCCAGACCCTGGTTTCGAAGATCATCCCGGCTGGCGAAGAAACGGAACTGGCCGGCTCTGCGCCGCTGAAGGTGAAGATCGGCAATGTGGCCGGCACCCAGCTGCTGCTGCGCGGCAAGCCGGTGGATCTGGGCACACAGTCCAAGGACAACGTGGCCCGGCTGGAATTGAATTGAGACTTGAGTTGTTCTGATGATCGATACGCAAACGACGGTTGAAGAAGCGATTGCCGCGGCGGCGCCTGCGGCACGGCGCTCGCGCCAGGCTCGCGTGGCCTGGGGTGAGCGCGTGGTCACCATCGGTGGCGACGCGCCGGTGCGCGTGCAGGCCATGACCAACACCGACACGGTGGACGTGATCGGCACGGCCATCCAGGTCAAGGAGCTGGCGATTGCCGGCTCGGAGCTGGTGCGGATCACCGTCAACACGCCCGAGGCCGCCGAGGCTGTGCCGCACATCCGCGAGCAGCTCGACCGCATGGGCATCGACGTGCCCCTGATCGGCGACTTCCACTACAACGGCCACCGCCTGCTGACCGAGCATCCGGCCATGGCGCAGGCGCTGAGCAAGTACCGCATCAACCCCGGCAACGTGGGCAAGGGCGACAAGAAGGACCGCCAGTTCGCCATGATGGTGGAAGCGGCGATGAAGTACGACAAGGTCGTGCGCATCGGTGTCAACTGGGGCAGCCTGGACCAGGAACTGCTCGCCCAGCTGATGGACGAGAACGCCGCGCGCGCCGTGCCCTGGGATGCCAAGCCGGTGATGTACCAGGCGCTGATCCAGTCGGCGCTGACCTCGGCCGACTACGCCGCCGAGCTGGGCCTCAAGCGCGACAACATCATCATCAGCTGCAAGGTCAGCGGCGTGCAGGACCTGATCTCGGTCTACCGCGCGCTGGCCAGGAAGTGCGACTACGCGCTGCACCTGGGGCTGACCGAAGCCGGCATGGGCACCAAGGGCACGGTGGCTTCCGCGGTGGCGCTGGGCATCCTGGCACAAGAGGGCATTGGCGACACGATCCGCGTTTCGCTGACGCCGCAACCCGGCGAATCGCGCACGCAGGAAGTGGTGATCGCGCTGGAGATTTTGCAAAGCCTGGGCCTGCGCCACTTCAACCCGAGCGTGACCGCCTGCCCCGGCTGCGGCCGGACCACCAGCACCACCTTCCAGGAGCTGGCCAAGCAGATCGACGACTATCTGCGCGCGCAGATGCCGGTCTGGCGCGCCAAGTACCCCGGCGTCGAGAACATGAAGGTGGCCGTGATGGGCTGCATCGTCAACGGCCCCGGCGAGAGCAAGCATGCCGACATCGGTATCAGCCTGCCCGGCACGGGCGAGGCGCCCGCGGCGCCCGTCTTCATCGATGGCGAGAAGGCCCTGACGCTGCGCGGCGAGAATATCGCCTCCGAATTCCACGCTCTCGTGGAGAACTACATCGAGAAGCGTTTCGGCACCGTCGCCGCCTGACGCCCCCGTCTTCCCCCAATTTATGACTGACAAGAAGTTGCAGGCCCTTCAGGCTGTGAAGGGCATGAATGACATCCTGCCGCCGGAATCCGCGCGTTGGGAATGGCTGGAAGCCAAGATGCGCAGCGTGCTGCAGCGCTACGGCTACCAGAACGTGCGCACGCCCATCGTCGAACCGACCGCCCTGTTCGTGCGCGGCATCGGCGAGGTGACGGACATCGTCGAGAAAGAGATGTACGCCTTCGAGGACCGCGCCGACAAGCACGGCCAGGCCGAGCACCTGGCGCTGCGCCCCGAGATGACGGCCGGCGTGGTGCGTGCGATGACGGAACACTCCTTCCTGCGCGACTCGGGCCGGCGCCTGTATTACTTCGGCCCGATGTTCCGGCGCGAGAAGCCGCAGAAGGGCCGCTACCGCCAGTTCCATCAGATGGGTGTCGAGGCCCTGGGCTTTGCCGGCCCTGATGTGGATGCGGAGGTGATTCTTCTGGGCAGCCGCCTGCTGCGCGAGCTGGGCTTGAAGGATGGTGAACACTTCCGCCTTGAGTTGAACTGCCTGGGCGAACTGGACGAGCGCCGGGCGCACCGCGAAGCGCTGATCGCCTATCTGGAGCAGCACAAGGGCTTGCTCGATGAGGACAGCCAGCGCCGCCTCTACACCAACCCGCTGCGCGTGCTCGACACCAAGAACCCGGCGCTGCAGGACATGGCCAATGCCGCGCCCAAGCTGCTGGATTTCCTCGGCGAGGCGTCGCTGGCCCACTTCAACGGCGTGCGGTCCATGCTCGACGCGGCTGGTATCCAGTACGCGGTCAATCCGCGCCTGGTGCGCGGCCTGGACTACTACAACCTGACCGTGTTCGAGTGGATCACCGACAAGCTCGGCTCGCAGGGCACCGTCTGCGGCGGGGGCCGCTATGACGGGCTGATCGAGCAACTCGGCGGCAAGCCCGCGCCGGCCGTCGGCTTCGGCATGGGCTTCGAGCGCATGCTGCTGCTGCTGGAAGAAGTGGGCGTGGCGCCTGCTCCACCAGTGCCAGATGCCTATGCCATCGTCCCCTCGGCTCACGGCTTGCCCCAGGTGATGGTGGCGCTGGAAGCGCTGCGCGGCGCCGGCGTGTCCGTCGTCATGCATCCGGGCCAGTCGAGCATGAAGTCGCAGTTCAAGAAGGCCGATGCCAGCGGTGCGGCATGGGCGCTGATCTTCGGCGAGGACGAACTCGCGCAAGGACAGGTCGCCGTCAAGCCTTTGCGCGAAGCGGGCGAGCAGGCTTTACGTCCGCTGGCCACCGCCGCCGAATGGGCGCCTTTGTTGCGCAACGCATAATCCCGCATTCCGCGGCCGAGGAAGGCCGCATGTCACCACAGAAACGAATTCGCCATGGCGTCGCATCTCGATCTCGAAGAACAAGAACAACTCGACCAGCTCAAAGCCTTCTGGAAGCAATGGGGCAATCTGATCACCTGGCTGGTCACGGCCGTGCTGGCTGCCTTTGCCGCGTGGCAAGGCTGGAATCTCTGGCAGCGCAGCCAGGCCGCGCAGGCCGAAGGCATGTATGCCGCGGTGCAAGGCGCCGCGCAGGCCGGTGATCTTTCCAAGGTGGACGCAGCGCTGAAGGAATTGCAGAACCTGCCGCGCACCACTTACGCCGCTCAAGGCACCCTGCTCGCCGCCAAGGCCCAGTTCGACAAGGGCCAGGTGGATGCTGCCAAGGCCAATCTGCAGTGGGTGGCCGAGAAGGGCAACCAGGCCGAGTACCGCGACATCGCCCATCTGCGCCTGGCGGGCCTGCAGCTCGACGCCAAGAAGTACGACGAAGCCGCCAAGAGCCTGGATGCCGTGAGCGGCGCCGAGTTCGCCGCCCTGGTGGCCGACCGCCGCGGCGATCTGCTCATGCTGCAGAACAAGCCGGCCGAGGCCAAGGCCCAGTACCAGAAGGCCTACGCCGCGATGGACAAGACGGTGGACTACCGCAAGCTGATCGAAGCCAAGCTGGCCAGCCTCGGCGTGGCCGTGGCGAGCTCGGAGAGTGCGCAATGATGAGGGCGTTCTTGAAGCCGGCCCTGCTGGCCGCGGCGCTGGCACTTTCGGGCTGCTCGCTGTTCAGCTCCTCCGATGCGCCCAAGCCTGCCGTGCTGGAAGCCGGCATCGGCCAGGGTACGGTCAAGGTGCTGTGGAATGCGCACATCGACGGCCCGGAATTCCCGCTGCTGGTGAGCGCGCGCGGCAAGCAGTTCGTGCTGGCCGGCAATGACGGCGTGGTGCAGGCGCTCTCGGCCGACAACGGCCAGGTGCTGTGGCGCGTCGACGTGGGCCGCAAGCTCAGCGCCGGCGTGGGCAGCGACGGCCGCTTTGCCGCCGTGGTCACGCGCGACAACGAGCTTGTCACGCTGGAAGCGGGCAAGATCAGCTGGCGCAAGCCGCTGGGCAGCTCGGTGGTGGCTGCGCCCTTTGTCGCCGGCGAGCGCGTCTTCGTGCTGACCGTGGACCGCCAGGTCATCGCCTTCGACGCGATCGACGGGACCAAGATCTTCCAGATGCAGCGCCCGGGCGATTCGCTGACCCTGGCCAAGGCGGGTGTGCTGACGGCTTATCAGGACACCCTGGTCGTCGGCCAAGGCCAGCGCCTGACCGGCATGGATCCGCTGCGCGGCCTGGTGCGTTGGGAGGCCAGCCTGGCCAACCCGCGCGGCACGAATGAGGTGGAGCGTCTGGCCGATCTGGTGGGCCCGCCGGTTCGTCAGGGCGATGTGATTTGCGCGCGGGCTTTCCAGTCGGCCATCGGCTGCGCCAACGCTGAGCGCGGTTCACCCATCTGGCTGCGCAATACCAGCGGCAACGACGCCATCGGTGGCGACGCCGAGCAGGTCTACGGCACCGACGCCTCCGACCGCCTGACGGCCTACAAGCTCAGCAACGGTGACACCGTCTGGCTGGCCGAACAGTTCCTCAATCGGCAACTGGGCGTGCCCCTGGCCTTCGCCAAGACCGTGATGGCAGGCGATATGGAAGGCTGGCTGCACTTTGTGGACCGCACGAGCGGCAAGACCGTGGCGCGGGTGCAGACCGATGGCTCGCCCATCACCCTGTCGCCGGTGCTGCTCGACAAGACGGCCCTGGTCGTCACCAAGAAGGGTGGCGTTTACGCCATCCAGGCCGAATGATTGGGTTTTTTACGCGGTGCTTGCCACTGGCAGCGAAGCCGCGTACGACAAGCTTTCCTGGCGATCAACTCTCAGAGCGTAAAAAGCCATGAAACCTGTACTCGCGCTCGTGGGCCGGCCCAATGTGGGCAAGTCCACCCTGTTCAACCGGCTGACCAAGAGCCGCGATGCCATCGTGGCCGACTTTGCCGGCCTCACGCGCGACCGTCACTACGGCGACGGGCGTCTGGGCACGCAGGAGTTCATCTGCATAGACACCGGCGGCTTCGAACCCGACAGCACGACCGGCATCGTCAAGGAGATGGCAAAGCAGACCCGCCAGGCCGTGGCGGAAGCCGATGTGGTGATCTTCGTGACCGACGTGCGTACGGGCCTCTCGGGCCAGGACGCGGACATCGCGCGCTACCTGCGCGCCGCCAACAAGCGCATCCTGGTGGCCGTCAACAAGGCCGAGGGCATGAGCGATTCGCCGCTGCTGGGCGAGTTCCATGAGCTGGGCCTGGGTGAGCCGCACCCGGTTTCCGCAGCACACGGGCAAGGCATCCGCAGCCTGCTGGAGGCCGCGCTCGAACCCTTCATCGAAGACGAGGAGGCCGAGGCCGAACCCGTCGAGGACGGCGTCATTCGCCTCGCCGTTGCCGGCCGCCCCAACGTGGGCAAGAGCACGCTGATCAACACCTGGCTGGGCGAGGAGCGCCTGGTGGCCTTCGACATGCCCGGCACCACGCGCGACGCGATCAGCGTGGACTTCGAGCGCAACGGCCAGAAGTTCAAGCTCATCGACACCGCCGGCCTGCGCCGCAAGGGCAAGGTCTTCGAGGCGATCGAGAAGTTCTCGGTGGTCAAGACCCTGCAGGCGATTGCCGACGCCAACGTGGTGCTGCTGCTGGTGGACGCCACGCAGGGCGTGTCCGAACAAGACGCTCACATTGCGGGCTATGTGCTGGACAGCGGCCGTGCCGTGGTGATCGCCATCAACAAGTGGGATGCCATCGACAGCTACCAGCGCGAGACGCTGCAGCGCTCCATCGAGCACCGCCTGGCCTTCCTCAAGTTCGCGCCCATCTTCAACATCTCGGCGCTCAAGCGCCAGGGCCTGGGCCCGCTGTGGGGCGGCCTGGCCGATGCCTATGCCTCGGCCTACAAGAAGATGACCACGCCCGTGCTGACCCGCCTGATCCAGGAAGCGGTGCAGCATCAGACGCCGAAGAAACACGGCCATTACCGGCCCAAGCTGCGCTACGCCCACCAGGGCGGCATGAACCCGCCCATCGTCGTCATCCACGGCAATTCACTGGACGGCGTGACCGATGTCTACAAGCGTTTCCTGGAAGGCCGCATCCGCGCGCACTACAAGCTTGTGGGCACACCGCTGAAGATCGAAATGCGTTCGTCGACGAATCCCTTCGACGACAAGGACTGAGACCGGTCTGAGCAAAGTCAGCGGGCTCTCAGCGAGCCAGCCCCACCCTGTGTTAAGGTGGAACCCTAACCTGCTCTTTCCACAACACGGAGCCAATATCGTGAGCAACAAAGGCCAACTCTTGCAAGACCCCTTCCTGAACCTGCTGCGCAAGGAACATGTGCCGGTGTCCATCTATCTGGTCAACGGCATCAAGCTCCAGGGGCACATCGAATCCTTCGACCAGTACGTCGTGCTGCTTCGCAACACAGTGACCCAGATGGTCTACAAGCACGCCATTTCGACGGTCGTGCCGGGCCGCGCGGTGAACTTCCACGCCGTCGAGGGCCAGGGCGACCCCGCTTGAACCGGGCGTTAGCGTCCGCGCCGTAAAGCCTTGACTTCTTCTTTCCCTACTGCATCCGCGCCGTCCGCTGAGACGGCGCGCGCCATTCTTGTGGGCGTCGAGTTCGCTCGCGGCAGCCATGCTGCCTTCGGATTCGACGAAAGCCTCGATGAACTGGCTCTGCTGGCTGAATCCGCTGGCGACACGCCCGTGGCCAAGATCGTGGCGCGGCGCCAGGCGCCCGATGCCGCGCTCTTCGTGGGCTCAGGCAAGGCCGACGAGATCAAGCTGCTCGTGCAGACCCATCAGGCGCACACCGTGCTGTTCGACCAGGCGATCTCGCCGGCCCAGCAGCGCAATCTGGAGCGCGTGCTGGGCGTGCCCGTGGCCGACCGCACGGCGCTGATCCTCGAGATCTTTGCCGCCCGCGCCAAGAGCCACGAGGGCAAGCTGCAGGTCGAACTGGCCCGCCTGCAATACCTGGCCACGCGACTGGTACGACGCTGGAGCCACCTGGAGCGCCAGAGCGGCGGCATCGGCATGCGCGGCGGCCCAGGCGAAGCGCAGATCGAGTTGGACCGCCGCATGATCGATGACCGCATCAAGGTCACCAAGGAACGGCTCAAGAAGGTCCAGCGCCAGCGCGACACGCAAAGGCGCGGGCGCGAGCGCAACGGCGTGTTCAAGGTCTCGCTGGTGGGCTACACCAACGCGGGCAAGTCCACGCTGTTCAATGCGATGGTGAAGGCGCGCAGCTATGCGGCCGACCAGCTCTTCGCCACGCTGGACACCACCACGCGCTCGCTCTACATCGAGCAGGCGGGTGCCAGCGCCTCGCTGTCCGACACGGTCGGCTTCATCCGCGATCTGCCGCACAAGCTCGTCGAGGCCTTCAAGGCCACGCTGCAGGAAGCGCGCGACGCTGATCTGCTGCTGCATGTGATCGACTCGGCCAGCCCGGCGCTCGACGAGCAGATGCTCGAGGTCGAGCGCGTGCTGGAAGAAATCGGCGCCAGCGACATTCCGCAGATCCTGGTCTACAACAAGCAGGACATGCTCGACGAGGACCAGCGTCCGCGCAGCAATCCTGATTGGCTTGAGCGCGACGGCCGCCGCACCCCGCGGGTCTTTGTCAGTGCCCTTGAAGGCACGGGCATTGCCCTGCTGCGCGAACAGATTGCACAAGCGATGCTGGCCGAACCGGTTGCCAGCCCCGATTTTTCCGATCCCCGCATGCGGCCTTTGCCCGCCGAGACGGATGAACTGACATGAGCGACATGAACATCTTCACCCGCACCCTTCAAGGTGTCGGCCGCCGCGCCGGACGCCTTCTCTCGAGCAACGACGGACCGCCCGATCTGGACGAGGTCTGGCGCGACTTCAAGCGCAAGCTCTCCAGCATGTTCGGGGGCAAGGGCGGCGACGGTGGCGGAGGCGATTTCAAGCCCGAGATGAAGGGCGCCGGCATCGGCGCGGGCCTGGTGGCCGGCGTGGTGGTGCTGGCCTGGCTGGGCAGCGGCACCTACACCGTGCAGGAAGGCCAGCAGGCCGTGGTCACGTCGTTCGGCAAGTACAGCAAGACGGTGGATGCGGGCCTCTCGTGGCGCCTGCCCTATCCCTTCCAGGCGCATGAGATCGTGCCCATCACGCAACTGCGTCAGGTGGATGTGGGCCGCAGCAGCGTGGTGCCGGCCACGGGCCTGCGCGATTCGTCCATGCTGACGGAAGACGAAAACATCGTCGACATCCTGTTCTCGGTGCAATACATCGTCAAGGATGCGCGCGAGTACCTGTTCAACAATGCCGATCCCGACGATGCAGTGACGCTGGCCGCCGAGTCCGCGGTGCGCGAGATCGTGGGCAAGAGCACGATGGACTCGGTCTTGTACGAGCAGCGCGATGCCGTCGCCATCGAGCTGGCCAAGTCCGTGCAGACGCAGCTGGACCGGCTCAAGGCCGGCATCCTGATCAAGAACGTCAATGTCAAGAGCGTGCAGCCCCCCGAGCAGGTGCAGGCCGCGTTTGAGGACGCCTTCCGCGCGGCCTCTGATCGCGAGCGGCTCAAGAACGAGGCCCAGGCCTATGCCAACACCTGGGTGCCCCGAGCGCAGGGCGAGGCCGCCAAGGCGCTGCAGGAAGCCGATGGCTACAAGGCCCGCGTGGTGGCCGTGGCCGAAGGCGATGCGCAGCGCTTCAAGAGCGTGCTGGCCGAGTACCAGAAGGCACCCGCCGTGACGCGGGACCGCCTCTATCTCGACACCATGCGCACCGTCTACATGAACGTCACCAAGGTGATGGTGGACAGCCGCAGCGGCTCCAACATGATCTACCTGCCACTGGACAAGCTGCTGCAGCAGACGGCCAACGATGGCGTGACCGTCACCGCGCCCGTGCAGCAGGCGCCGGCTGCCGACAGCGCCGCACCCGCTGCCAACCCGAACGATCCGCGCTCGCGCGACAACCAGCGCAATCGCGACGGCCGCTGAGCTGCAGGAGTCCCAGACATGAATCGCATCATCCCCGTCGTCCTGCTCGCCCTGCTCGCGCTGCTGGTGGTCAATTCCACCGTCTTCGTCGTCGATCAGCGCAACTTCGCCGCGGTCTACACGCTCGGCGAAATCAAGGAAGTCATCACTGAACCCGGCCTGAAGTTCAAGGTGCCCCTGGTGCAGAACGTGGTGCTGCTCGACCGCCGCATCCAGACCCTGGATGCGCCCGAGTCGCGTGCCATCTTCACGGCCGAGAAGAAGAGCCTGGTGATCGACTGGCTCGTCAAGTGGCGCATTGCCGATGCGCGCCAGTTCATCCGCAATTCCGGCGCTGGCGCCAGCCTGCGCAATGTGGACACGCGCCTGAGCCCTATCGTGCAGGCCGCCTTCAATGAAGAGGTGACCAAGCGCACCGTGCAGGGCGTGCTGGCCACCGAGCGCGAGAAGATCATGCAGGACGTGCGCAAGCGTCTGGAAGACGAGGCCAAGCAGTTCGGCATCGAGGTGGTCGACGTGCGCATCAAGCGTGTGGACTTCTCGGCCAATATCGCCGAGGCCGTCTACAACCGCATGCGCGCAGAGCGCCAGCGCGTGGCCAACGAAACCCGTTCCACCGGCGAAGCCGAGGGCACGAAGATCAAGGCCGATGCCGACCGCCAGCGCGAAGTGATCCTGGCCGAGGCCAACCGCGACGCGCAGAAGGCGCGCGGCGAGGGCGACGCCAAGGCCTCGGCCATCTACGCCGAATCCTTCGGCCGCGATCCCAACTTCGCCCAGTTCTACCGCTCGCTGGAGTCCTATCGCGCGGCCTGGACCAAGAAGAGCGACGTGATGGTGGTGGACCCGAGCACGAGCGAGTTCTTCAAGGCCATGCGCGCGCCCGGCGCTGCGCCGGCCGCGACGACGGGCCACAAGTAAGCCGCGCCCCGGATGAGCGACGTCCTGCTCGCCGCGCTGGCGCTGATGCTGGTGTTCGAAGGCTTGCTGCCGTTTCTGAGCCCGACGCTCTGGCGCCAGGTGTTCACGCGCATGCTGGCCATGAAGGACGGGCAGATCCGCTTCATCGGCCTCTCGTGCATGCTCGCCGGCGTCGTGATCTTGTACGTGGTCCTCAGCTGATCGCTAGGCTTTCGTGCCGGTCGAGGCCGGTACAATGCCGTTTTTAACCGCCCTGCACATCCCCATGTCCTCTGCTTGGCTGCTGCCAGAGCACATCGCCGATGTCCTGCCTTCGCAGGCGCGCCGCATCGAAGAGTTGCGGCGCGAGTTGCTCGACATGGCGCGCGGCTATGGCTGCGAGCTCGTCCAGCCGCCGCTGCTGGAGCATCTCGAATCGCTGCTCTCGGGCGCCGGTCAGGCGCTTGACCTCAAGACTTTCAAGCTGGTGGACCAGCTCTCGGGCCGCTCTCTCGGCCTGCGTGCCGACACCACGCCGCAGGTGGCCCGCATCGATGCCCATCTGCTCAACCGCGCTGGCGTGACCCGGCTTTGCTATTGCGGCCCGGTGCTGCACACGCGCCCTGACGGCCTGAGCGCCAGCCGCGAGCCGCTGCAGTTCGGCGTCGAGGTGTATGGCCATGCAGGCCTGGAGGCCGACCTGGAAGTGCAGGAGATGGCGCTGGATGCCGTCCAGCGCGCAGGCCTCACCGACATCACGCTGGATCTCGGCGACGCCCGTCTGCTGCGCGGTGTGCTGGATGGTGCGCCCGTCAGCGATGCGTTGCTGGGCGAAATCCTGGCCGCACTGGCCAGCAAGGATGCACCCGGCCTGGCTGCCTTGAGCGGCCAGTTGCCCGAGCAGGCCTCGCGCGGTCTGCAGGCCCTGCTGAGACTTTATGGCGGCGAAGAAGTGATGGCCGCTGCGCGCCATCAGCTGCCGCGCAATTCAGCCGTTAGCGCGGCGCTGGATGATCTGGAATGGCTGCTGCGCCATCTGCATCAAGCCCATCCGAATGTGCGCCTGGGCCTGGACCTGGCCGAGGTGGGCGGCCATGCCTACTACAGCGGCGTGCGCTTTGCGCTCTATGCCAAAGGGTCCAGCGACGCCGTGCTGCGTGGTGGCCGTTATGACGAGGTCGGCGCGGTCTTCGGCCGTCGCCGGCCTGCGGTGGGCTTCAGCCTCGACTTGAAGGCCCTGGTGGCGCTGAGCCCGTCGCAGGCACTGCGCGCTGCCGTGCGTGCGCCCTGGGGCGAGGACGCGGCCCTGCGCGCTGCGGTGCGTGCCTTGCGCGAGCAGGGCGAGACCGTGGTCTGCATCCTGCCCGGCCACGAGCACGAGGGCGATGAATTTGATTGCGACCGCGAACTGGCGCTGGTCGGCTCACAGTGGGTGGTGCGCGCCCTCTGAGGCCGGCACCGCTGAACAAAGCAATTAGGAACTTGGGATTCGATATGCAAAGCGAAATCGCGCGCGGCCGCAACGTGGTGGTCGTCGGTACCCAGTGGGGTGATGAAGGCAAGGGCAAGCTCGTCGACTGGATGACCGATCACGCACACGGCGTGGCGCGCTTCCAGGGCGGCCACAACGCCGGCCACACGCTGGTCATCAAGGGCGTGAAGACGGCGTTGCAGCTGATCCCCTCGGGCATCATGCGCGACGGCGTGCCCTGCTACATCGGCAACGGCGTGGTGGTGGACCCGACCCATCTGCTGGGTGAAATCGAGCGCCTTGAAAAAGCCGGTGTGGAGGTGCGTTCGCGCCTTTTCATCAGCGAGAGCTGCCCGCTGATCCTGCCCTTCCACGTGGAAGTGGACAAGGCCCGCGAAGCGCTGCGCGAGAGCAGCGGCAGCGGCAAGATCGGCACCACGGGCAAGGGCATCGGCCCGGCCTATGAAGACAAGGTCGCGCGCCGCGCGCTGCGCGTGCAGGACTTGAAGCACCCCGATCGCTTTGCCAAGAAGCTCAAGGAGCTGCTGGAACTGCACAACTTCGCGCTGACCGGGTACCTCAATGCAAGCGCGCTGGAGTTCCAGCCGATCTTCGACCAGGCCATGAAGATGGCCGAGGCGATCAAGCCCATGATGGCCGACGTGGGCTACCTGATCCACAAGGCGCACCTGGCCGGCCAGAACATCCTGTTCGAAGGCGCGCAGGGCACGCTGCTGGACATCGACCACGGCACTTATCCGTATGTCACGTCGAGCAATTGCGTGGCCGGCAATGCCGCTGCCGGTGCCGGCGTCGGGCCGCAGATGCTGCATTACATGCTGGGCATCACCAAGGCCTACACCACGCGCGTCGGCTCGGGCCCGTTCCCGACCGAACTGGAGTGGGAAAAGGAGGGCACCGTTGGCTACCACCTGTCCACCGTGGGCCAGGAGAAGGGCACCGTGACCGGCCGCGCGCGCCGCTGCGGCTGGCTGGACGCCGCCGCGCTCAAGCGCTCGATGATCATCAACGGCATCACCGGCCTGTGCATGACCAAGCTCGACGTGCTGGACGGCCTCAAGGAAATCCAGATGTGCGTCGGCTATGAGCTGAGCGGCAAGACCATCGATATCCTGCCGCTGGATGCCGATGAGATCGTGGCCTGCAAGCCGATCTACGAAACCTTCCCGGGCTGGACCGAGACGACCTTTGGTGTCACCGACTGGGACGCGCTGCCCGTCAATGCACGACGTTATCTGGAGCGCATCCAGGAAGTGATCGGCACGCCGATCGCCATGGTGTCCACCGGACCCGACCGCGAGCACACCATCGTGCTGCGCCATCCTTATCAAGCCTGACCCACACCCATCCATCGGAGAGCGATTCATGTTGACTGACGACGGCAAGCACCTGTACGTGTCCTGGGACGAGTACCACATGCTGACCGAGCGCCTGGC
>FSVW01000306.1_pt1 | contig 14452 bp, 18 predicted proteins | sample 1637551 | NCBI WGS metagenome assembly FSVW01 (sample SAMEA3914814, study PRJEB12502) | metagenome | biome: forest; material: soil | place: USA | collected 2011-09-16 | depth 0.1 m | reverse complement strand
TAAGTGATGAAGGTGGAAATGCACCAACCGGCGGTTCCTGCGCTTGTCCCACAGTCCAGGGACTCGTCGGCTTGAATGACCTCAAACTCCCCCGAATCGGGTGGACCGCATTTCGGCTGGTTTTTGAGCCCCCGTGTTGTGGGGGTAATTACCCGAATATTCAGCCCCTGCCGATATTCAAGGTAGTGCGCGGAGATCGCAGCGGAATCACGGCCCTCCCGAGGCGTGAAATGCGGCCGCCGGACGGCCTCCCAAAGGCCCTGGCCGGCCCCCGCGCAGGCTGCTATCCGTTGACGCCCACCCGCCGCACGATTTCCTGCGCCAGCCGCCACAGCGCGAGCCGGTGCGCGGCCACCAGCGCGTCGGGTTCGCTGCCGCGGCTCGGCGCGCTGAGGCGCACTTCGAACACCCGCGGCGGGCCGCCCGCACCCACGCCGCTGCTGCTCAGCGAGCAGCGCGCGGCCAATTGCACCGAGCGCCGATCGCCGGCCACGGCCAGCTCCAGGATCTGCACGCGCAGTTGATTGCTGACGGCCAGGTTGGACGGCAGGGTGCCGCTCCACATGCCGGCCGGGCCACGCAGCTGGGCGAGGTCATGCAGCAGGATGCGCGGCACGGCGTCTGTCAGCGGCTCGGCCCAGCGGTGGCCGGGCAGGGGCTGCAGGCCGGATTCGCCCACGGGCAGCCAGATCACGTCGCGGTCCAGGTATTCGGGCAGCTTGACGGGCGCCATCAGCTGCCAGACGTTGCCGCCATCGGCCGGCACGCTGGCCGCAGTGGCAGCCGCTTGCGCCGCCTCGGGCGTCTCCAGGCGCAGCTCGTAATACTGCGGCGGCGGCTGCTGCGGGCTGGAACACGCGGCGAGCAGCGCGCAAGCCATGACGACGATGTTCAGCGCATGTTTTCTTGTCATGGCGGTTGCCTTGGTTTGAGCGTCTTGTCGGTCGCCAGCGGGTCGACGGGGCGGCCGCGCAGCAGGGCGTCGGGGTGGGTGTTGAGCAGGTCGGCCAGCTCGCGCACCGAGCGCGCGGCACGCGAGACGTCCTGCAGCGCACGGTCGGCGTTGTTGATCAGCGGGCCGTCTTCGCCCAGGTCCTCGCGCAGCGCGGAGGCTGTCTTGGCCAGCTCGTCCGCGGTCTGCTGCAGGCTGGTGATGAGCGGCGAGCCGGGCGCGACGAGTTCCTTGTAGCGGTCGGCCGCGCTGCCCAGACGGTCGGCGGTGTCGCTGACGTTGTCGGCCGCGGTACCCACCTTGTCGGCCGCCTTCGTGGCTGAGTTGGCCAGCGGGACTATCTTCTGGTCGAGCTTGGCGGTGACGCTCTTGACGTTGGCGCTGATCGACACGAGGTCGTTCATCACCTGCTTGAGCTGCGGGCCGGCCACCACGTTGCGGGCCGATTCGGCGATGGCCGAGATGTCGTCCATCAGTCGGCGCAGGTCGAGCCCGTCGAGCTGGTTCTTGAGCTGCTGGATGGAGGTCGTCGTGGTCGGGATCTCCAATCGGTTCGCGTCACCGCCGCGCAGCACCGAGGGCTTGTTGGGCCGCAGGTCGAGGTCGATGTAGAGCAGGCCGGTCAGCAGGCTCTGCATGGAGAGCTGGGCCTTGAGCCCGCGCGACACCATCTGCTTCATCGCGGAGCCGTTCGCGTCATGGTCAGGCGAGGCGGACAGGCCGCGGATGGCGTCGGGCTCCAGGTCGGCCACCACGGGGATGATGAAGTCGTCCTTGCTGCGGTCATAGACCAGTCCGATGGAGCTGACCTGCCCGAGCCGCACGCCGCGGAAGTTGACCGGCGCGCCGACGGCCAGGCCATAGATCGATCCGCTGAAGTACATGACCACGCGTTCCTTGCGCGCGAACAGCTTGCCGCCGCCGGCCGCGATGATCGTGGCGACGAGCAGGACCAGGCCCAGCACGGCGAAGGCGCCAATCAGCGTGGCGTTGGGTTTGTGGCCTTTCTTCAGACCTTTCATCATGCGGGCAGCCCGCGGCGCAGGAAGTTCTGCACCTTCTCGGGCCCGTGGTCGCGCAGGGCTTCGGGCGCGTCGAGCGCCGTCATGGTGTGGGTCTCGGCGTCGAGGAAGAGCGCGCGATCAGCGACCGCGAAGATGCTCGGCAGCTCGTGCGTGACCATCACCACGGTGTGGCCCTGCTCGCGCAGGTGCAGGATCAGGTGGTCGAGCTGCGCGGCGGTCAGCGGGTCGAGGCCGGCCGATGGCTCGTCCAGGTAGAGCAGGGGCGGCTCCAGCGCCAGCGCGCGGGCGATGGCCGCGCGCTTCTTCATGCCGCCGCTCAGCGCGCTCGGCTCCACGTCGAACTGGTCGCCCAGCCCGACCAGGGTCAGCTTGTCGCGCGCCTGCTTCTCGCGGTCCTCGTCGTTCAGCTTGCCGAAGATCTCCAGCGGCAGCATCACGTTCTCGCCCACGCTCATCGAGCTCCACAGCGCACCGGCCTGGAAGCTCACGCCGAAGGCCCGGCGCAGCCTGGCCAGCGCGTCGCCCTCCACCTGGTTGAGATCGTCGTGACCATAGAAGATGCGGCCCGCGCTGGGCGCCTGCAGGCCGATCAGGTGGCGCAGCAGGGTGCTCTTGCCGCAGCCGCTCTCGCCGATGATGGCGAGCACCTCGCCGGGCAGGATGTCGAAGTTCAGGTCGTGCTGCACGACCTTGTCGCCGTAGGCCATCTTCAAACCCTCCACATGGACGAGCGGTTCCTCGACGGGGTGTTCAAGCGGCAGTGCGACCATCACCAATCCAATCTTTGCAAGGCGACCGTGGAGGCCGAGGCCGCGACGACGATCCAGACGATGGCCTGAACCACGCTGGCCGTCACCGCATCGCCGACAGCCTGCGCGCTGCGGCCCGAGTTGAGGCCCTGGCGACAGCCCGCCAGCGCCACGAGCAGGCAATAGAAGGTGCCCTTGCCGAGGCCGATCAGCACGTGGGGCAGGGTCAGCGCGTGCAGGCTTTTGTAGCCATATTCGAGCGGTGCCACGCCGAAGATCGCGACGGCGATCAGCCAGCCCATGGCGATGGAGACGACGGAGGCAAAGGCGGTGAGGAAGGGCGCCGCGATCAGCATCGCCAGCACGCGCGGCAGCACGAGGTGCTCCATCGGGTCGATGCCCAAAGCGCGCAGCGCGTCGATCTCTTCGTTGGCCTGCATGCTGCCGAGCTGCGCCGCATAGGCCGCGCCGATGCGGCCCGCGAGGATCACGCCCGTCATCAGCGCCGCCACCTCGCGCACCGTGCCCACGGTCACCAGATCGGCGATGTAGGTCTGCGCGCCGAAGCGCTGCAGCTGGATGGCGCCCATGTACGCAAAGATCACGCCGACCAGGCCGCTGACCAGGCACACGATGCCGACGCTGCGCGGGCCGGCCTGCTCCAGGTGCCAGAACAGATCGACGGCGCGCAGCATGCTCTTGCCGCGCACGAAGCGCGGCAGCGTCATCAGGAGCTTGCCGACGAAATCGAAGCTGGTGAGCGCGTCGGCCCACCATGCGGTGACGCGCAGGCCGAGGCCCGCCAGCCACTTGGGGCGCTGGCGGCGCTTCATATTGTTCGGGTCATGCGAAGCGGCCAGCGACAAACTCATCAGGTCCTCCTCCTGGTCTTGCAACAAGCATAGGAAGCGGCCTGCCGACAGCGAATCGGCGGTACGGCTGTTGCCTTGTCGGAGACGGCTGACAGACCCCGGTTCCGTAGGACGGCAACTACGGACGGGCGCGGCGGTGTCCGCTGATTGCGCGGCTGTCTCTCGGCCAGACTCAATGCATCGGTGGATCGATTCCGGTCCCGCCGACTGAACTCTGAAGAGGAGAGACCGATGAGCAAGAAGAATTCAGCATTGAAGTGGGCGCTTGCCGCCGCAGGCCTGGTGGCCGCAACGCAGGCAATGGCGGACATCACGTTCTTCGAGAACAACAATTTTTCCGGCCGGTCCTTCGCGACCGACCGGGACGTCGGCAATTTCCAGCGCGTCGGCTTCAATGACCGCGCCTCCTCCGTCACGGTCAACGCCGGCCGGTGGGAGGTCTGCGAAGACGCCAATTTCGGCGGCCACTGCGCCGTGCTGCGCCCGGGCAACTACGCCTCGCTGCGCGACATGGGCCTGAATGACCGCATCTCCTCGGTTCACCTCGTGGCACCTCAGCCGCGCGGCGTTGCCTATTACGACGGCCGCCCGCGCGGTGGCGAACGCCTGTTCGAAGCCAATGTGCTGGCCGTGCATGCCGTGGTCGGCCCGCCCGAGCAGCGCTGCTGGGTCGAGCGCGAGAACGTCGTGCAGGATGGCGGCGGCAACCGCACCGGCGGCGCCATTGCCGGCGCGCTGATCGGCGGCATCCTGGGCCACCAGATCGGTGGCGGCAGCGGCCGTGACCTGGCCACAGTCGGCGGCGCCGTCGCCGGCGGCGTGGTCGGTTCCAACATCGCGGGCAACCAGGGTGATCGCGTCGTCACCCAGGACGTGCAGCGCTGCCGCAGCGTCCCGAGCCAGGCCCGCCCCGACTACTGGGACGTGACCTACACCTTCCGCGGCGTCGACCACCACGTGCAGCTGACCTCGCCCCCGGGCCCGACCGTCACCGTCAATGGCGATGGCGAGCCGCGTGAGAACGGCTGAATTCGCCCCTGATCACACCCCCTGCGTTACCCATTCATCACCACAAGAGGAGAACACCATGAGCAAGAAAATTTCCACCGCATTCAAACCGACCCTCATCGTCGCCGCAGCGCTGGCAGTCCTGCCGGCCAGCATGGCCTGGGCCCTGGACAAGGCCGGCTACGACGCCAGCAAGACCACCATCAGCGACACCTACAAGGCCGACAAGGCCGCCTGCGACTCGCTGGCGCACAACGCCAAGGACGTCTGCATGGAGCAGGCCAAGGGCAAGGAAAAGGTCGCCAAGGCCGAGCTGGAATACAGCTACTCGGGCAAGGAATCGGACCGCATCTCTTCGCTGAAGGCCCGCGCCGATGCCAACTACGCCGTCTCCAAGGAGCAGTGCGATGACAAGGCCGGCAACGACAAGGACGTCTGCGTGAAGGAGGCCAAGGCCACCCACGTCGCAGCACTGGCCGATGCCAAGGCCGTCAAGAAGATCCACGAGGCCCGCGTGGATGCGGCCGACGACAAGCGTGACGCCAACTACAAGGTGGCCATGCAGAAGTGCGACGCGCTCGCCGGCGCCGCCAAGGACAGCTGTGTGGCCACGGCCAAGGCCGATTTCGGCAAGTCCTGATCCAGCAACCGGCCTTTCCTCAACAACAAGGAGCTGACATGACTCACCGTACATTCAAGCAGACCGCCGTTGCCGCCGTGGTGGCAGCGCTCGCCCTGGGTGGCGCTGGCGCCGCCTTCGCTGACCGCAATGACCACCACGATCACGATCGCTGGGGTCACGAGGTCGACATGCACCGCGGCTATGGCGCGGACCACAAGTTCTACATCGGCCACAGCCTGCCGCGCGAATACCACCAGCGCAACTATGTGGTGGACGACTGGCGCGGCCACAACCTGCGCCAGCCCCCGCGCGGCTACCACTGGGTGCAGTCGGGTGACGACTACCTGCTCGTCGCCGTGGCCAGCGGCCTGATCGCCTCGGCGATCGTCAACAGCCGCTGATGACAGCAGCCTGCTGCGCAGGAAGAAAAAGGGCCGCGAGGCCCTTTTTCTTTGCCTTGCCGCTCAGGGGATACCGGTCATCGGCCGGTGGTCGTAGCTGAAGACTTTCGAGATCTGCCAGCTTGTGCCATCGAAGCGCCAAAGGATGGAGTACCGGCCTTGCTGAATGCATGCGGCCTGGGTGGACTTCGCGGCCTCGGCGAAGCAGTGCCGACCCATCTGGATGGCCCCGATCTTGGCCATCGGATAGACCTCCATCGTGCCGGGTATCAGCCGTCGTTGCACCTTGCCGCAGATGTTCTTCCTGACCGCCTGGATGAACTGATCGCGATTCAGGATGCGCCCGCTGAGGTCATGGAAGAACTCCACGTCGGGTGCATAGAGCGCCAGCAGCGTTTCCGTGTCGCAGCTGTTGAAGGCGTCAAAGTGCTTCTGGTCCAGCTGGGCAATGATCGCCGGCAATTCGGCGTCGGGGATGCTGGGGTGCACGCTTTGCGCTGATGTCGCGCCGCTGAACACCAGGGCAAGAACGAGAGCCGGGAAGAGTCGGATCATGTCGATTTTCCTGTTCATGCTGTTTGCTCAAGTCGCAAGTACCAACTGCCCGACTCGCCGCAGATCGACGCGCTTGCTGGCCACCCAGAGGTCGTGCGCGCCTTGCATGGCAAGCCAGCTCTCGGGCGTGTTGCCAATGGCCTTGGAGAGACGCAGTGCCATCTGGGGCGTGATGCGGCAGGAGCCTTGCAACAAGCGGCACACCACCGACGGCGACACGCCGAGCTTTGTCGCCAATGCGCGCCCTTTGATGCCGTGGGGCTCGAGGTAGACGGCGGTGATGAATTCGCCCGGGTGGGGAGGATTTTGCATAGGCCAGTCGGGCGGGGCAGCCGCCTCACAGACTCGGGAAGGTGAAGTTCACCCGCGCGACGGTGCCGTCGGCGTCGAGCAGGATGTCCCACAGCACGCTGCCGTTCTCGCATCGCATCAGGTACTTGTCATAGCCGGTTTCTGAAACGCCCGCGAACTCCACCGACCTGACCGCGCCGAGCCTGGCGAACTGCGGGCGCATCTGCTCGTTCTGCTCTCGCACGCCGGCGGCCATCAGTGCGCTCAGGCCATCGAGCCGCGCCGGCTTCATCAGGATCTGGGCGTAGAAGCGTTTCAGCGCTGCATCGGTGCCCGGCGAGGCCGCCTGCCTGCGAATTCTCGCGGCCACTCCGTCTGCAATGCGCTGCGCCTGGGCGCCGGAAATACGCGGCGCCGGCAGGTCTATGCCATGAAGGTGCAGCGTCAGTGCAGTCACACGGCCTCGGGTGTCGCGCTGCGCCGTGGCGCGCTGCCGGCCGTTCAGGGCGACGAGTTCGTCGCCGCTGCGAGCCTGCCATTCCACACGAGGGCGACCGGTGCTTTGCGCGAACAAGCGCTGGCCCTCATGGCTGAAATGCAGCACCTCCTGTTCCGCAGTCTGGTAGTCGCCGTCGAGTGCGGCCAGCGCCTCCGGTGAGAGTGCCAAGGCCGTGCCCGGCGGATCCAGCTGGGCGGCCGCGGCCGCCAGGCTCAGGGCCAGGACTGCGAGGCCCGACGCGGCCATGCGCCCGACAAGCGATGTTCTGCTCCCTTTCAGCATGATGGCGATCCTCTGTTCAAGAAAGGAGGTGGATGCCGACATGGCACTGGACAGGCCGAGCCGAACCGATTGACGCTGCCCGACATCCAGCAGCAGCTCGCCATACGCGAGCGGCGAATGGCCGCGAGCGAGAACGCGCGCGTCACAGTCGACTTCCATGGCACGGCGCAGGCGACGCACCTGCCAACACAAGGGCAGGTTCCATGGCATGGCGACCAACAGGACGAGTGCCATCGCCAGATAGCGCGGGTCCCGTGCGTCCAGGTGGGCCTGCTCGTGGGCGAGCACCAAAACCTGCCGGGATGCTGTTGCGTGCAGCAGCCATTGCGGCACGACGATGCGCGGGCGCAGCAGCCCGACGACCGCCGGGCCGGCGTCGGGCGCGACCAGCACGGAGGTGCCCAGCAAGGCCGCCGTGCGCCATTGCCGCATGCGCCTTCGCAGCGCCCACCCGGTCCACGCCAGCGCCGCGAACGTCAGGCTGGAAAGGCAAAGGTAGGCAGTGCCGGTCACGAGGCGTGCGCCCGGCGTTTCACTGATCTGCAGCGCATGAGCTTGAAGCTGCTGCTCGACCTGGGTCCGAACTCGCAGAACCGGCTCGGGCATGAGAGCCTTTGCGCCCTGTGGCCGCTGCGCCGTGGACGCGATTTCGGCGGGCGGCGGGCGCAATTCAGACAGCTCGGGCCACAAGCCGAGTGCAGCCAGCAAGCCCGACATGGACAGGGAAACGAGCCATACCCAGCGGCTCGCCTTGCGCTGCCGGCGCATCGCATGTTCGGCGATCCACGCGGCAGCCGCCATCAGCAGCGCGACCAGCACGGCATAGAGCGCCCAGGCCATCATGACTGCTCCTTGTCGCCCGTGGCGTCGTTGAGCAGCTTGCGCATGCGCTCGACCTGCGCGGCGCTCAGCTTCTTGTCGGTGACGAGCTGGGCAAACAGCAGCTCGCTGGAACCGTTGAACAGCTTGTCAGTCAGGTGCCGGAGCGCACTCTTGCGCGCCACTTGCTGCTTGACGCTCGCGAAGTAGCGGTGGCCCCGGCCTTCCTCGTCGTGGCCCACGTATCCCTTGGTCTCCAGGGTCCGCAGCACCGTCAGCACGGTGTTGTAGGCCAGCGGGTCCGACAAGGCGTCGCGCACCTCCGATACGAGGGAGGGACCGCGGTCCCACAGCACCTGCATCAGGTCCGCTTCACGATCCGTCAGTGAGATCTTCATGCACTTCACCCAATCAACTATGTCTATAGTTGAAGAGTAGAGCAGGCGTCAGATTCTTGTCAACTATATTCGTAGTTGTTGAAGAAGAGGCGCGCGGTTGAGCCTCCCTCCCGAGCTGTTCAGAGCGTGCCGGTGCGCACCTGATTGCGGCCGGCCGCCTTGGCGCTGAGGCAGGCGGCATCGGCGGCGGCCATCAACTCGGCCTCGGTGGCGCCGGCCTTGGCCGCCACCAGGCCCACGCTGACGCCGACGTGCAGATCCTGGCCGGCGTGGGTGAAGCGCTCGCGCCACATCGCCGTGCACAGCTTGTCGGCCACGGCCTTGGCCTCTTGCAGCGAGCAGTTCTCCAGCAGCACGGCGAACTCGTCGCCGCCGAGCCGGGCCACGGTGTCGCGGGCGCGGACGGTGTGGCGCGCCAGGTGCGCGATCTGACGCAGCACGGCGTCGCCGGCGGCGTGGCCATGGCTGTCGTTGACGGCCTTGAAATGATCGAGATCCAGCGCCAGCAGCGCGTGGTCGCCGGGGCGCTGCAAGGCGCGCTTGAGGCGGTGCGAGAACTCGGCGCGGTTGACCAGGCCGGTCAGCGGATCGTGCGTGGCGCGGTATTGCAGCTCATCGGCCTCGCGGCGCAGCGGCGTTTCGTCCCAGTTCACGCCGGTCAGGCGACGGGCCACGCCGCGCGCATCGCGCATCACGCGGCCGGCGCTGCGCAGGTGGCGCAGATCGCCGTCACGCGTGCGCACGCGGAAGGCAATGTCCAGCGGGCGGAATCCTTCGATGGCCGCCTGCATGGCCGCGTTGGCGGCCTCCAGGTCATCCGGGTGCACGCATTCCTTCCAGAAGGACTGCGGCACCGGCCCGTTGCCCGGCTCCTCGCCGTACAGGCGCCACATGGTGGCGTCCCAGAGCAGGGTGTCGGTCTGCAGATCGAGCTGCCAGACGCCGATGCGTCCACTGCGCGTGGCCAGTTCCAGCCGTGCCAACGCGTCTTCCAGGTCGGCGCGGGCACTCACACGTTCGCTGATGTCCTGCAGCGCGACCAGCACGCGCAGGTTGGCCGCCTCGCCCTCGCAACCGCCCACCACGCGCAGCGTGCGGCCGTCGGAAAGCATCAGCTCGGCGTCCCAGCCCTGGCGCGTCTCGGCGGCCCGGTGCAGCGCCGCGCCGAGCATGGCACGGCCGTCCGCATCGAAGGGCGCCATCAGCGATTCAAGCTTCGGTTCGCGCTCGGCAGGCACGCCCAGCAGGGCGCACACGCTGTCGCTGACGATCAATTGCCCGCTGTCGGGCGCCCATTCCAGGATGCCCACGGCCGCCAGGCGCCCGCTCCACTCCAGAAAACGCGCGGTGCGGGCCAGGGCCTTGGCGGCGATGGGGGTGTTCATCATGGGCGGCCGGCGTTGTGGGGGGTTGCCATGCGATCTCCTGCGGTAACGATGGGCACCCGCAGCAGCGTAGGGAAACGGCGCCGGCCGATTTGTCAGCCAAGGCGCCGTTGCAGTGTCAGACGGCCCAAAGTTACCGTTAACGTAACTCGTTACGTGAACGGTTAGAGCCTTGTTCTAACCTATTCCCTGAGCAGGTCTGCCAGGTCTTCGGCGTGTTCCTCTTCCTGCTCCAGGATCTGCTCGATCAGGCGGCGCGTGCTCGGGTCCTTGTCGCCGATCAGCGTGACCATCTGGCGATAGGCCTCGATGGCGACGCGCTCGGCGATCAGGTTGGCGCGCAGCATGGCCTTAAGGTCGGTTTCCTCGTTGTAGTCGGCATGGCTGCGAGCCAGCAGCGTGTCGGGTGAGAAATCCGGCTCGCCGCCGAGCTGCACGATGCGCTCGGCCAGGCTGTCGGCATGCGCCGATTCCTCGTTGGCATGCTCCAGGAATTCCTCTGCAATCCGCGGCGAGGCCAGGCCGTGCGCGGTGTAGTAGTGGCGCTTGTAGCGCAGCACGCAGACCAGCTCGGTGGCCAGCGAATCATTGAGCAGCTTGACGATGGCGTCGCGCCAGGGGCCGTAGCTGGGCGTAACGGCGCCATCGTCCAGCTGGGTCTTGGCGCGATCCAGCGCGGCCTGGTCGAGCTGCAGCGACTCCGCAGGCGCTGCCGTGTTGTCGGTCTTGGCGGTGGGCGCGATGCGCAAATTCTTGTGTGACATGACGGTTCCTTGTGTTGCTGGATTGCTTTGCTTATTTGCCGATGGCGCTTGCGCCCGTCAGGGCCAGCACCAGCAGCACGACGAAGACCAGCAGGAAGATGAAGAACAGCAGCTTGGCGATGCTCGCCGCACCGGCAGCCAGGCCGGTAAAGCCCAGTACGCCGGCCAGGACGGAAACGACGGCAAAGATGAGGGCCCACTTCAGCATGGTGACTCCTTTCGGTGCCGCGACGCGGCTTTTGGTTGGCGCCCTGACGGCAGGCGCGATGAGGCAAATTTAGGAGCGTGCGGTACGCGCCGGCGTCGGCGCCGACGGGATCGCCTTGTAGGCGGTGGTGCCGATGGCCGCGTGCCGGCCGACGAGGGCCGGGGCGACGTCCTACGCCCAGGCGCAGCGGGGCCTGACAGGGCTGGGCCGCGTGTTTGCCTAGCATCGTTACAACCCCACAAAGGAGTCCCGCCATGAAGCTCAACACCCTGCATCTTCTGTCCGCTGCCGCACTCGGCTGCGTCGCCCTGGCCCCGGCGCTCGCCGCCGTGCCCACGCCCGAGTCCAACTATCAGAAGGAACGCGCCACCTGCTTGAGCGGCGCAAGCCAGGAGTCCCGCGCGACCTGCCTGCGCGAAGCCGGCGCGGCGCTGGTGGAAGCCCGCCGCGGCGGCCTCACCACGCCGACACCCAAGCAGATGGCCTTCAACGCCGAGTTGCGCTGCCAGGCCCAGGCGCCTGAAGATCGCGACGCCTGCAAGCGCATGATCCGCGGCCAGGGTTCGCAGGAGGGCAGCGTTGCGCAAGGCGCGGTCGTGCGGGAGCTGAGCACCATCGAGGTGATGCCGGCTGCCGGCACGGCTGCGGCCTCGGCGCCTGCGCGTTAAGGCTCAGCTGTCATTGCTGGTCAAAAGGGCCGCCGATAGGCGGCCTTTCGGCGTGCATGCTGTGCATGCGGGGCAAAATGAGGCGATGAAATACTTGCCCTTCCTCTCGTCATGCGCCAAGGCCATCGCCGCAGCCTTGCTGATCGCCGGCCTGCAGGCTTGCGCCGTCAACATGCATCACGGCACGCAGGTCACCGAAGCGCAAGCCGGTTCGTTCAAGATCGGCGTCACCACGCAGGATGAGGTAATCGCCGCATTGGGCAAGCCCTCGTGGTCGACGGTCCATCCGTCTGGCGAGAAATCCATCGCCTACATGAGCAGCACCAGCCGCATCAATCCGCCGTCTTTTGCTGTGCTGTCCGGCGCAAAGCCGAGCACCGAACTGACGGGCGTCGAGACCACGGGTTTCATCTTCGATCCCAATTCAAGGCTGCTGCGGATCATCCGCACACCGCCGGGCAACGCGGCGCACAGCCCGCAGCCGGGCGCGAGCGCCGCGAGCTCGGCTCAGCCGTAGCAGCACACTGCCGGCGGCAGGTAGTCCTTGCCCACCATCGCGCGCGCAAAGTAGTAGTTCTGCCTGGCGCGTTGCGGCAAGGTGTCGAGGTCGACGTGGCCGTGGTCATCGCAGGGGAAGGACAGCGCGCGGCCGGGGCGGAAGAGGGACTCGAAACGGATCTCGAAATGCTGACTGCGTTGTGCACAGGTCGTACCCATGATCGGCTCCTTCACTCTTGTTGTTGATCGAGGGCTCGAAGGCTTTCGCTTTCATTCGCCCCGTCTATAGCTTCGTCGATGCGGGCCGCGCGCCCCGTCGGTGCGCAGCGAGCTCGGCTGTCGGCGGGGTCTACGCGGCGCGGCTCAGGCCTCCGACAGAAGCGTCCTACGGGCGCTGACGTTCTTCGCCTGCGGGCAGCTGCCTTTTCTGCAGGCGCTGCGCGCGGCGGCGCTGGTAGGCATTCATCAGCGGAGTGGCGGAGATGCCATGCAGCGTGATGGACAGGGCAATCGAGGCGAGCGCGGCCGACAGCAGCAGCTGCGCCACCGCGCCGTCAACGCCTTCCTCGAACGCCAGCATCAGGTAGAACACCGTGCCCACGCCGCGGATGCCGAGCCAGGCGATCAGGCCGTGCTGCAGGCCCGACATCGAGCGCCGCGGCAGGCTCAGCAAGACGCTCAGCGGCCGCACCAGCAGCACCATGCCGAGGGCGAACACGACCACCAGCAGGCTCCAGCGCACATGGGCCAGGCAGGCACCGATCAGCAGCACCATCAGCACCTCCACGAGGCGTTCGCAGCGCTCGCCAAAGGCCTGCAGCTGCTGGCCGTAGACCTGCACTTCTTCCTCTTCCGCCTTGTGCGCCGGGTGCGCGCGCAGCAGCGTGGCGCCGGCGGCGAACACGGCCAGGAAGGGCGAGGCGTGCAGCAGGATGGCGACGCCGTCGATCAGCGCGATGGCGCCGAGGTAGAGCAGCTCGTCCCATTCGGTTTCTGCGCCCGCGCGCAGTTTGCGCTGCATGATGTGGCCGATGCCGCGCCCGCAGGCGATGCCTAACGCGATACCTGCACTGACCGACCAGAGCACATCCACCAACGCCCAGCGCAGGCCCGGCAGGCCGTCGCCGATGCCGATCTCGTGCAGGCCCAGCAGGCCCAGCGCGAGCATGACGACGGGATAGGCGGTGGCGTCGTTCAGCGCGCCTTCGGCGCTCAGGGCCACGCGCAGGGCATCGCGGTCGTGCTCGCCGTGCACCTGCACATCGGAGGCCAGCACCGGATCGGTCGGTGCCAGCATGGCTCCGAGCAGCAGCGCCTGGGGCAGCGAGAGCGGCAGCAGCAGCCACGCCAGGCCGCCGCCGAGGGCGACTGCCCAGAACATGCCCAGGGTGGCGAGCAGCACCGGCACGCGCCAGGCGGCCCAGCTGGCCGCCACGCGGATCTTCAGCCCGATGGCGAACAGCGAGAGCAGCACGGCGATCTCGCTGAGGATGCGCAGCATCGAAGCCTGGCCAGGCAGGTCCAGGTCCGGCAGCGGCGGCGTGGCGAGCGTGCCGGCCAGCCAGCCACACAGCAGATAGACGAGGGCCGGCGAGAGCGGCAGGCGCTTGATGAGCGGCTCGGCCAGCGCCATGGCAACGAGCAGGCCACCGACCAGCAGCAGGCTGGCGGTGAGCGTGGAGGCTTCGATCAAAGCAGGAACTCGAAGCGCCGCGCCGTCCATTCCTTCATCTTGTCCAGCCCCGCGCGGCCTGCCCAGCGCTGCAGCAGCACCTCGCGGCACTGCGCCACGTCCTGGCGGAACATGGTTTCCATTTCCTGCGCAAAGGGCGCGTCGAGCACCACCAGATTGGCCTCGGCGTTGTGCACGAGGCTGCACCAGTCCAGGTTGCTGGAGCCGACCGTGGCCCACACGCCGTCGATCACCGCGGTCTTGGCGTGCAGCAGGCGGTCATGCCGTTCGTGGATGCGGATGCCGGCGCGCAGCAGCTGGCCGAAGTGCCAGCGGCCCGCATGGAGCGGGGCCCAGAAATCGCTACGCCCGGGCAGCATCAGCTGCACGTCCACGCCGCGGCGGGCCGCGTCGGTCAGCGCGTGCAGCAGGCGGCGCGGCGGCACGAAGTACGCGGTCGTGATGTAGACGCGGCTGTGGGCCGTACGCACGGCGGCCAGCAGCGCGCGATAGAAATCGTTATGGCCGCGCCCGCACTCGGCCGCGGCCAGGCCGGCGAGCTGCTGCCCCACCTGCTGCTGCACCGGGAAATAGCAGGCCGGCCCCGGCAGCCGGCCCGTGTGGCGGCGCCATTGGTCGACGAAGAGATGCTGCAGCTCGTTGACGATCGGCCCCTGCACGCGCACGTGGGTGTCGCGCCAGGCAGCGGCGGCAAAGTCGCTGCCGTCCTGCTTGCCGCCCACCGGGGCCGAGCCTGCGTACACGCCGCTGATGTTGAGCCCGC
>FSVW01000777.1_pt1 | contig 14536 bp, 10 predicted proteins | sample 1637551 | NCBI WGS metagenome assembly FSVW01 (sample SAMEA3914814, study PRJEB12502) | metagenome | biome: forest; material: soil | place: USA | collected 2011-09-16 | depth 0.1 m | reverse complement strand
TAAAGGCGTGTGGTGGCGCTGTACTCGGTGTTGAAGCTCAGGCCGTACAGGCGCACGGACTTCGGATAAGTGACGCCGTACTCGAGCCCATTGCCAATGCCCACGGGCGGCGGGGTGTAGGCCGCGGCCAGGGACGCAGGCAGCTGCGAGACCCAGGGATTCAGGCGCTGCAGCGCACCGAATACCGCACCGGCCTGGCCGGGAATGGCCACCGACACAGGCGCGCCGTTGACGTTGTCAATCTTCACCTGGAAGTAGGGCATCGTCGTCGGCGTGTTCATCACGTAGGCCGACAGTTCGGTGCGGATCGGCGCGAACACGTAGTGGCCGGCCAGGCCGAACTGGTCGCTGCCGCCCGGCACTTCTTCGGGCAGGCGGTGCACGTACAGGCCCGAGTTCAGCAGGCTGCGTTCGGTCAAGCTGGCGATCGTGCCCACCGGCGTACCGGCGAAGGGAAACGGAATGGCCGAGCCAAGATCGCAACCCTTGGGCACCACCGAGGCGGTGTCGAAGAAAGTGCCGCAGCCGGGCAGCACGGCTTCGCGGGTTTCGTAGGGCAGGAAGGCATCGGCACTCCACTGCTTGCCGCTGACCAGGTGCAGGCTCAGCATGCCGACCGGCACGCGCGCCTCCTCGGCCAGCGCGCCGGGGCGCAACTGGGCCGGATAGTCGTTCGGATTGGTGGCGGCGCTGATGCCGCCGCTGATCATGCGCGAGCCGCCCCAGCTGCCGTTGAGCTGGGCTTGCGTGCCGTTCCAGTCGAGCACCTGGCGGCCGAGGCGCACATCGACCTTGGTTTGCTCTTCGGTCACGAACCTGGCCGAGACATAAGCGTCGCGCAGCATCGCGCCGCTGAACTTGGCGGCCGTGGGGAAGCCGTGGTCCGAGAGTTCGGCGCCGGGCGTGTAGCCATTCGAGTAGTTGCCATAGGCGGCCGAATTGGAGCCCAGCGAGAAGTCGTGCCAGGCCGCGCCGCGCACGAACAGGCCGAAGTTCTTGCCCTGCACACTCAGGTCGAACATGCCCTGGGCGACGGTGGAGAAGGGCTTGCCGCGCTTGAAGTTCAGGTCCGAGCCGCCGGTCTGCCCCGTCAGCACGCCGGGCTGCGCGCCGGCCACGGTGGTGGACGGAATCAGCGCATATTCCTCGGAGCTGGCCGCGCTGGTGCGCAGGGCCGTGCCGACGCTGAGTGTGGTGTCGAGGCGCGCGCTGACGCCGTCGCTCAACTTCATCTCGGCAGCGAGCGCGGGAATGGCAGACGCCACCAGGGTCAGGGCAAACAATGTGCGGGCTTGTTGTCTCATCGGAAGAATCCTTGTTCGATTGTTATGTTGGCACCGCGTCCTCGGCCGCCCAGGCTTGTGCCCTGGTGCCTGCTGGACAGGTGGCGGCATCTTGGTCCAAGGCCTCTGCGACGGTCTTGTCTGCGCATGCCAATCGATGTCCCGAACAGGACAAGCCCGGGTCGCCTTGGTGAAGTCCCTAGGCCCCATTGCGTTGTCCACCGAACGAGACGTTAGCTGAGCTTGTGCCGTCACTTTGACGCGATGCCTCGATCGCGCAACGGCTATCCGACAAACCTAAACTGAAGCCGAAGCTCGCCGAGCCTTGGCTGCGCAAAGAGTTGGCGTTCCGAATCGAGCGGCCCACCACGTTGGAGCCGTACCGTCACTGATGCCGTCGGACGACGCTTGGACGTCGGCCTTGATACCGTCATCGGTCATCAATCCCTGAATGAGCGACCCAGTGTCGGCAGGCCAGGGGAAAGGGAATGGCAGAGTGCTGCGCACTGCCAGTGCCCGAGTGATCAATAGAGCTCAGGCCGTCGGACAGTACGGGTGACGGTATCGAGATGGGCGGGGCGGCTTTTCCTACGCGTTTCCCAGAAGGGCCGAGTCAGCTTGACAATCGAGTGGGAGTGAACTAGCGCTGTTGCTGTTGGCGCGGGCCGGGCTCTGACGACAGACCCGGCTTCGAGCGCTGAACCACCGCCTCGGGCGAGCCCATTGCTTCGTAGATCCGAAGCGCGGCATAGGCATCATTGGCCGCATAGAGAAGTTGCTTAGGGCTCAGCTCGCGCGCAGCCCAATTCGAGGTGGTCACCGAGTGCGACTTCTGCAGTCGCTGTCCGAACACAACGGCCACGGCGATCTTGATGCCCAAGGCCTCTTTGAAGCCCAGGGTCTTCAAAGCATGGCTGAGGTCGACTGTTGCATCGAGATGAAGACCGAGCTTTCTCGTCAAGGGAGCGCGGTCCGACTTGAGGCCGAAGCCAATCTTCACGATGGCGTCGGCCTCCACGACGGACCGCAAGAAGTCGATGGGCGGCGCATCGTTGACCTGCACGATGAAGGCCTTGTCGGGCAGCGCAATCTGAACCACATGCGGGCCATCCTGCAGATCGCCGACACGGAAGGTTGGTTTGGATTCGGTGTCGAAGCCCACCATGCCATGCGCCTGGATTTCGGCGAGCGCCGCCTTGAACTGCGCCTCGTCCTTCAGCACATGGATGCGCTCAAGTCCCAGGCCTTCGAACGGCGGCATGGCCGCAACCGCCTCCTTCGATGGCCTTTCACGCATCGGCATCCGTTGCATGGGCTTCATCATTTCCGCGGCAACTGCGCCAGCAGCGCCTTGTCCAGTTTGGCCGCCACGCCCACACTGCGCCCGGCCAGGTTGGGCACCGTGTAGTGCAGGGCGGCGCCGAGGATTTGCGCGCACTCGGACAGCGTCAAGCCATAGTCCTGCTGCAGCCACTGCACCATGCCGGTGGTGGCCGCGCGCAGGGCCTCGTCCAATGAGCCGGCCTGGCCGAGGACCATGATCTGCGTGGGCGATTCGACACGCGGCATGCCGATGCGCCGGCCCTTGATCACCTCCACGCTGAACTCCACATCCATCGAGGTTTCCAACGCGTATTGCGACGTCTCGCCGTCGCCCTGAAGCGCGTGGGCATCGCCGAGGTAGAGCAGGGCGCCGGGCTGCTGCACAGGCAGGTAGACGGTGTTGCCTTCCACCACCTCGTTGAAATCCATATTGCCGCCAAAGCGACCGGTGTCGCCCGTGGAAATGGGCGGCATGCCAAAGCCCGGCGCCACCGCCAGGCCGCCCAGCATCGGATGCAGCGGCACGGCGAAGCGCTTCAGCTTGTCGCTCGGTGCTTCGATGCTGGCCAGTCCGCTCATGCGGTCCAGCTTCCAGCGCACCGGCTTGCCCAGATCTTCGGCCTTGGCGGCCAGGCCCTGACCGAGCGCGCGGCCCACGATGGTGTCCAGGCTGTCCGCCCAATCGCGGTTCAAGCGCAGGCGCACGATGCGCACCGCCAAGGTGTCGCCGACGTCGGCCGTGGCGACGAAGAACGGGCCCGTCTGCGGATTGCCGAAAAGCGCCCGCGTCACGCCCTTGTCGTCCACACCGCCGGAGTCGATGGTCTGCGTGTGCACGGTATCGCCGGGCCAGATCGTGAGCACGGGCGTGCGATGGGCGCTGAACTCGTTGGCGAAATCGGTGGGTACGAACTCGTGGCGACGCGGCGCGCTGCCTAGGCGCTCCGGCACTCGCCGAGCCGTGAAGCCGTGCGAGATGCGGACGTCGGCATGGTTGTTGTCTGGCAGGTCTGCAGTGCCGGTGATGCGGTCTGTGCCGAAGAGGCGCCCGACATACACATAGCGCGCCTTGCTCTTGGCATCGATGGCGGTGAACTCGATCACCTCGCCACGTTGCTGGCCGGTCAGCGGGTCGCCGTCCAGCACGCCCTGCAACTGCTCACCCTGAGCCGTGAGCGCCAGCGTCTGGTAGCTTGGATTGCCCCACAGGTCGGTGACCAGCACCCAGGTCCCGGCGGTCTGCGCCAGCGCCTGCGTAGTGGCCAGGCACAGCAGCGCGGCGACTGCGAGTCTTCTGAACATGACGGCTTCCCAGGCAAAAGGTGCGCAAGTATAGGAAGCGCAGTCCACGCATTCAGGCCTTGGGGACGGTGATTTGGGAAGCAAACCGACAAGGCTCCGTGGCGTGTGCCGCGGAGCCTTGTCCTCATGTCATCTCATCTCATCTCATCAAGCCTGAGCCGACCGGGCGCGGCGCCGGGCCACGCCCAGCAGCACGGGCACGCCCAGCGCCGCGAACGCGAGCGTGCTGGGTTCCGGCACCGGGGTGGCGGAGATGACCAGTCCGACCGGGCCGCTGGTTTCGCCGATCTGCCAGTCGGAGCTGGATGCGTAGTCGATATTGCCCATCCAGTAGGTCCCGCCATTGCCGTCGGCGACGACCCAAATCGGGTCGACGAAGGCCGGCTCGTTGGAGCTTGCAACGATCCAGTACGTCTGACCGGCCTGCAGCAGCGGGTGGCTGACGGAGTTGAGCGTTTCCAGCGTGGGCGCCCAGCCGACGGCTTCGGTCGCATGGGCCCAGGATTCGAGCATCGTGCCTGACGGCGCCGGCGTCGTGCCGCCGCCGGCGTTGGTCTGCAGCGAGATGTTGAGCATGCGGCCCGCGCCGTCGAAGTCATTGCTCATCAGCCACAGGGACACGTTGTCGAAGCTGTAGTCCTGGGTAGGGGTGAAGGCGATGGCCACCGATTGGCCGACGAAGACGTCGTAGCCGTAGTAGCCGAGCCAGCCGCCGGGCGTGCCGGTGTCCATCAAGGTGTCGGCGCCAGCGGGGCTGATGAGGCAAATGGCACAGGCCACGCCGGCAAGGCGCGTGCGCCAATGGCTGAAAATAGACATGATGAAGAAACTCCGTTCGAAGACTTCGGACGAAGGCCCATCCCTCGTCCGTGCAAATTGCATGCTAGAAGGGGAGCGTCCCCCAAGCTTGATGGAATCCTGACGATGGCTGCTCGCTGATGTCGAGACATACCCTGATGAAGTCGCTCGCGCTTGACGACGCCGGCCTGTTGCAGGCCGACGGCAATCAGGCGCAAAAACTGCCGCCCAAGGAGCGCGCCGTGTTGCGCCTGCTGGTGGAGCGCGCGCCCGGCGTGGTGCGCAAGGACGAGTTCGCAACCCAAGCCTGGGCCGGCCGGCTCATGTCAGACGAGAGCCTGGCCCGCTGCATCAGCCGTGTGCGGCAACTGCTGCAGCCGCGCGGGGTGAGGGTCGAGGCCGTGTATGGACTGGGCTATCGGCTCGTCGACGCCGCGGCGCCGGCCGGGCCGACTGGGCCGAGCACCGCTGCGTTAGACAGTTATGCCCACGCCCGGCAACTGCAGCAGCAGCGCACGCCGGCGGCCATGGGGCTGGCCATCGAACTGCTGCGCGCGCTGGTGCGGGATGAGCCAGGCTTTTCATCGGCCCGCGTGGCGCTGGCCGACGCCCTGGCCATCTCGGTGGGCTGGGGCCAGCTGGCGACGCTGCCTGCGGTGGAGGAGGGCCTGGCCGCACTGGAAGATCTGGATGGCACGCTCCCAGGCCTGCAAGCCGCGCGAGGTTCGCTGCTGGACATGGCCTGGCGTTTCGGCGAGGCGCGGCAATGCTTCGAGCAAGCCTTGGCGCAGGAGGACGATGGCATCGATGCCTTGCTGAGCTTTTCACGCCATTTGATCTATACCGATGCCGCAGGACAGGCCGTTGAGCATCTGCGTCGCGTGCGCCAGTTGGCGCCGCATGCGGTGCATGTGCGCATGCTGCTGACACGGGCACTCGTGCAGAGCGGCCGCGGGGTCGAGGCCGTCGCCGAGGCCCGGGCGGCAGTGAACGATCACCCGGGCCTGCTGGTGATGGTCGCTTTCTCGCTCGCCATTCAGGCCCTGGTTGACCCGCACCCCGAACTGGAGGCTGCGGCGTTGAGGCTCACCCAAGGCCTGGACACGCCGCCTTTCGTGTGGACCGTGGCGTCTTTCGTGCTGTCGCGCCTGGGACGCCGTGAGGCGACGCTGGACATCGTCGATACCGCCTTGTTGTGCTCGAGCACCACGGCGGGTGAGGCCGCGCTTTATGCCGCACCGCTGGCCGCCCTGGGCGAGTACGAGCGCGCCGGTGCGCTGCTGCGTGCGGCCGTGGACGAGCGCTGCGGCATGATGGCCATGGTGCTGCGCGATCCGGCGCACGCAAACTGGTTGCCGCTGCATCCGACCGGGCAGGCCTTGTTGCGCGATGTCTTCGGCGGCTCCGTCGGGATTTGAAGTTAGCCGGCACGGGGCATTCGCCGAGGCCAATAAAAACGCCGCGCCCATGCCAATCCTGGCGTGGGCGCGGCGTTGTCAGTTCAGCCTTCGAACAGCGGTGCTCAGCTGCGACGCTGTCGGCGCAGGGCCACCGTTCCCAGCAGCAGTCCGCCCAGCGACAGCATCAGGGCTGACGATGCTTCAGGTACCGGTGTCGTGACCACGGTGATGGCCGCGCCGGTGTTGTCGAAACTCCAGCCGGTGATGCTCAACGGGAAGCCGGTCGCGCCCGTGCTGCTCAGCGTCATGTAGCCATAGTTGATCGAAGCCGTGGTCTCGTTGTAGAAGCGGAAGCCCAGGATGTGACTGCCAATGGGCTGGAACGCCGCCGCCGCCGCTGTCGCGGTGACTTGCGCAAACGTCGAGGCGGACGAAATGATCGACCCGCTTGTGAGCGCCAGGTAAGGACCCGTGGTCGTGCTGGCCACGCCACTGGCCTGGCTGGGAGTGGCGCTCCAGAAGAAGCTCAGAGACGTGCCCGAGTTGTACGGGTTGAAATCCCAGCCGGGGGTGGCGGCACCCGTTGCTCCGTTCGCGCCGGTCAGCAGGTTCAGGTAAATGCCGTCGAAGCTGTTGGTCACAGCGATCGGCGTGCTGAACGTGATGACATCGGCGCTTGCCTGCGTCACCGCCCCAAAAGTACCGGCAAGTGCTATCGCGCAGATACCCAGACGGGCGGCGATGCGCGAAGGCGCGAAAGTGGAAATTGCGTGACTGCTCATGTTCATCCTCGATCTGAGTTGATGGGAACGGACGCTTGGAAATCCGCGGGGTACAGCACTCACTGAGCTCGCACATGAGCTAGCTCAAGTCGCCGTGTAAAGTACCTTTAAGTTGAGGGTATGACAATCCACACCCCCTTATGTGAGGGGGTGTGTTTGGGTAAGCCCTCCCCCTTTTGTGGCATGTGCTGGGTGACGATGAGGACGGGTGCACGACGTCCGCTTCATTTCCCTGGGGTATTCCCTGAAATTCAGCGCTGCTGCGATCCCGTAGTGCTTGGCGCCAGCCGGGGCTGGCTAGCGTCCATGCGTTTCTCCTTTATGTCTTGACGGGGGTTACCGATGAGTTTCTCGAGTAGCAAAGTCTTTGCAGCAGCGGCACTTGCCGGCGCGCTGGCAATCACCGGCGTGGGCTTCACCGATGCGCAGGCCGCAACGGCCGACGCGAAGAAGTCGACGCAGTACTGGTCTGTTTCTGGTGGAACGGTCGGTGTGCGCTGGAACCGCGAACTCGCCGCCGATCTCGGGCTGGTGCTCGGCCGGGCCGACGGCGCCAAGCTGCGCCAGGCAGGCTCCGAATTCGATACCTTCGACCTGGGTTCCAACGGCAGTCTCTATTTCGACGTCCGCAACGGCAATCTGCAGAATTTCGTCAGCGGCGCGGTGCAGGCCCGGGGCGGCTACGTGATCGGCTCGGCAGGCGGCAACCTCGATCTGAGCAACTTCACGCTGCGCCCACGTGCGGGCAGCGCCGTCATCCTCGATGTCGTAGGCGCCGACGGCCAGGCCTGGTTTTATGTCGACCGCCTGATGTACGAGCTGATCGACAACAAGCAACGCCTCGCCGTGCGCACCATGGACCTGCGCATCACGCCGGCATTGGCGGCACGCATCGGCCAGCCCCTCGCGGCGGGCTGGACGGTTGCTGAACTGCAAATGACCACCGACGTGCTGCGCCAGGGCGCCGGCTTGGAGCCGCAGGTGGCGGGCGATTCGAGATGGCATGGCACGCCGGTGACGGGCGTCCCGGGTGCGATCTACCAAGCCGACCTGTTCATGTCGGCCCTGAACTTCCAGTACAGCCGCTGCGACACCTGCACCGGCGCTGGCGGCAACGGGCGGGCCGTGTTCACGCCGTCCTCGACGCTGCGCAACAACGTCAACAACGGTGCGATCGGCGTCACCATTGCCGGCGATGCCATTGGCAGCAGTACCGCGCTCTATGCGGCCAACATCCCCTGGTATTCGAAGTTCACGGGCAATTTTCCGCCCTACAACAACGACCAGCATCCCTTCCTGATCTGGAACCTGTATCGCTTCAATGCCGATGGCACGATCGACCAGATCGGACGGTCCGGCGTCAAGCATGCCTTCCTGACGCTCAACTCCAATTGCATCGAGAACCCGAACAACGATCACGCCCTCGGCCTTGGTTGCTCCGACGTCTACAGCGTCAGCAACAACGACAGCAATTCCGCACAAGGACCGCGCTCGGAGATCATTCCGGCCACCAATGTGTGGGGCCGCTGCGGCTCCATCTACGACACCAATTGCGATGGCGTGGCCAACACCAGCCCGCTGGGCAACTATGACCAGCGCCTGGTGGTGCGCGAATCGCAATTCAGCGGCACGCCGCAGGCCGGCGCCACCTACCTGTTTGAATCCTGGTACCTGGCGCGCGACGACATCAACGTGCTCAATTCGATGGCGACGCTGCGCGCGACTTTCACGCGCAGCGGATCGACCTGGGTGGTCGGCGGCAATGACCAGTACAAGCTGGGTCCGGCCATCGACCGCTGGGTGGAGCCAACCTCGCGGGGCAACAACGTCAGCTCGGCAGACCTGAAGACCAGCGAGGGCCGGGTCAAGCTGGCCGCGAAGGCGACTGATCTTGGTGGCGGTCGCTGGCGCTACGACTACGCAGTGATGAATCTCGACTTCGCCCGGGCACTGACGCAGGGTGCCGAGCCGAATCTTCGCGTGCTCAGCAACGCCGGCTTCAACAGCTTCAGCGTTCCGGTCGGCTCGGCGACGCTGTCGGAGCTGGTCTTCAGCGACGGCGATCTCGATACCACGAACGACTGGACCTACAGCATCAGCAACGGCGTCGTCACCTGGATTGCACCGGCGGCAAATCCGCTCAACTGGGGCACGATGTTCCGCTTCTCGTTCGTCACGGACAAGGGCCCGGGAGCGGCGCAGATCGCGGTCAGCCTGGGCATCGTCAACGCCGGCTCGCCGGCTTCGCTGGACGTCACGGGCATGCTCTCGCCGATCACGGCGCGCAGTGCACGACCGGCCAGCCGCTAGTAATTCCGCAGCTATGCGCTGAACTTCGGCGTTAGAGTCTGGAAACGCGGTCCTCTGAGGCCGCGTTTTTGCATTCGCGGAAGACGGCCATGCCCTACAAGAATCTCACCGAGTCCGACTGGAAGACTTTCTCCAAGAACCGCGTGCTCAAGGAGGCGCCGCTGCTGAAGGCGCTGGGCGATCTGGTCAAGGCAGAACGCGCGGTGGAGTCCGAAGGCTGGCTGGCCGCGCTGAAGAAGCTGGAAGAGCAGCTCGATGCCTTGCGCAAGGAGCATCGCAACGACAAGGAGATCCAGGAACAGCTCAAGAAGATGGATGCAGCGCTGGCCACCGCGCGTCGCGATGCCGAGAGCCTGGCCAAGCAGGAAGCGCGCGATAGCGAAAGTGAAGAGGACGAAGGCCCGGCTGCGTTGACCACCAAACTGATCCCGCTGCTGAAGAACGTGCGCAAGGGCACGCCTTGCCAGGCCCTGGTGGCTGTGGGCAGCAAGGAGGCCGCCGTGATGCTGTCGCGCCGCGCGCTCACGCCGGCCGCGCGCAAGCCGATGGTCGAGTACCTGAACGCCAGCGGCACGCCCAAGTTCATTGCCGGCGAGTGCATCTTTGAAGCAAACGCCGTCACCTTTGTGCTCAAGTCGGAAGCGGGAGGTCTGGCGAAGAAGATCAAGGCCGCGCTGCTGAAGCAGACCGAGTTGCGCGTGAAGGTGCGCGTGCGCGGCGAGAACCCGGAAGACATTGACGAGGACGGCGATCCCGACGACGCGCCCGATGGGTCCGCCGCAAGTGCGGAGGCTGTTGCGCCGCTGCCGGCCGCACCCGCGCCGAGCGCCGAGGAGATCGCCGCGGCGAAGCTCAAGGCCGAGCGTCAGGCGAGCTTCAAGACGCGCCTCGCCGCCCTCGTGCCACGCGTCAAGGCGCTGGCCGACGGCGGCTGGGCCGCCTCGCGCGCAAACACCGTTGCGGTCAGCGAAGCCGCTGCGCTGGTGGGCAATGATCCCGTCGAAGCCTTGAAGCGGCTGGACAAGATTGCCACCGATGTGACGGAAGCCGAGCGTCCGAAGCCCACCGCCGTCGACGACACGCCGCCGCCGGCCCCGCTGCCAGTCGACACCCCCGAAATGGTCGCCGAGAAGCGCGAAAAAGCCATGGTCGTCGAGGCCAAGCGGGCGGCCTCTCTGGTGCATGGCGAGACGCTCAAGGCCGCCTTGGGCAAGCTGCTGGATCAGGAGCCGCCCGATGTGGCCAAGCTCAGGCTGGTGATCAAGGGCGAGTTCGATCGCGCGACCGAACTGGCCACCCTGGTCAAGGACGCCGAAGCGCAGGGCCTGCCGATCACGCCGTCGCCGGCCAAGGTCGGCTTTGCCACCAACGTCGATCCCACGGCGACCGAATGGAACGAGCCGGTCTGCCACGCCGCGTTCAAGAAGTACGGCTGGTTCACCTTCAAGGACCTGCGCAAGAGCAAGACGCCTGTGGACTTGGCCGGCCTGGACAAGCAGAAGGCCATCACCGACGCAGTGATGTGGAAGCTCTACCAGTTCCGCCGCCATTACGTGGACCGGCTGATCGCCAAGCTGCATGCCGAGCACAAGGAGGCCGGCCTGCTGTTCAAGAGCGGCGGCAGCGAGGACATCGAATCCGATCTCGACATCACCGTAGCCTCGCCCGGTTCGGGCGTGGACGTGATCGCGATGGAGAAGTTCAACAAGCAGGTGCAGGCCGACTTCGCCAAGCCGCCGGGCCTCGTGTTCGACACCAACCTCTATGCCCGCGACTACAACGCCATCAAGGACAACCTGAGCGCGCGGGGTGCGGCCGGCAAGACGGCGGACAACGCCATCGCCGAGCCCGTAGGGACCGTGGCCTCGATGGCCGGCATCGACCAGGACGTGGCGACGCTGATGAAGCAGCGCCGTTTCCTCGATGAAGCCAGCTTCAACAAGATGTGGCATGCGTTGCGCGATTCCATGCCTGAGGGCGAGGAGCGCGAACGCATTCGCCAGCGCTTCGAGGAGGCCGAGGACGCCTACCTGCTGACCGCGCAAGAGAAAGTGAAGGCCATCGTCGCGACGGTGCAGAAGAAGCTGGACACGCTGGAGCCCGAGCAGCGCGCGGCCTTCGAGCGCGAGAACGCCGAGTACCAGCGCATCAGCGATGGCGCAAAGAACCTGACGGGCGATGCGCTCATCAAGGCGCTGACCGCCATGCAAGCCCAAATGCCGAAGTTCCTCGACACGCTGGAGCACGCCTTCCCCGACGAGGTGATGGAGACCACCGACGCGATCTACGCGGAGACCATGAAGGCCTTGCGCGCCAACCAGGCCAGGGTTGCCGAGCTCGAAACGCATCTGCTCGAAAGCACCGACGGCCCGCAGTGCGAGAAGCTGCACGAGGGCGTGAGCCATGCCGACTGGATCGCTCAAGGCCCGACGGCGATCAATGCGCTGAAGGCGCGCATCAAGCAGGCGCAGTTCACCAACATCGTGTTCGCCAACGAGGCTTATGTGAGCCAGGGCGCGATCACGCACATCGTCTCCGGCGCACAGGCGGCCGACCCCGCCACCAAGGCCGAAGTGCTGGCCAAGATCAAGCCGGCCGAGCTGCTGCAATCGGCCAACGAGCAGATGGCCGACTTCTACAAGGACATGAAGCACCTCGAGCATGGCGCCCATGCAGCCGCACCGGGCAAGGACCAGCGGCGTGCGAACGGCGAGGCCTTTGTCCATGCCTCGAAGTACCTCTCGCGCATGCTCGACGCCGCGGCCATGCTGCAGGACAAGTACAAGGACGATCCGGTGGCAACGGCCCTTCTCAGCGCCAAGCCCTACGACCTCTGCGCGCGGGCCAAGGCCGCAAGTCCGCTCGATCTGCAGAAGAAGATCGATGCGCAGCTGGTGAGCCTGCGCAAGTCCTCCACCTTGCCGGGCGACGCCAAGGCCGAAGTGGCGGTGGCCGACGTGCAGGAGCTTTTCCAGGTTCGCGACATTGGCGGCCTGCGCGATCTGATCACGGCCTTCGGCGTGGATTTCAACCAGCGCGTGCGCAGTCTGGCGGACTTCAGCAAATCGCAGCAAGTGAGCCGCGAAACCGAACGCGAGTACTTCCGCCCGGCGAGCTGACAGCCCGCAATGGCGCAGGGCTCGCTCCTATCTGCGGGCACTTTCGTTTGCATCCTTTCGAGCCGTGTCCACTCGCAGTACTTCCGTCTTCCGGTCGGCTTTCTGGCAAGTGTGGGCTTGGCCTTTGGGTCTGGGCCTGCTCAGCGCGGTGGAGCTGGGTTGCGCCCTCGTGTTCGACGGGGCGGGTGATGCGTGGTCCACCTGGCACTGGCCGCATCCATTTGTGCAGCCAGACCCGGAGACGCAAGGAATCTTCGTGCCTTTACTGGAAAGGCCGCGCCGACATTGCCCTGGAACCTGAGCGCCTTGCTGCTCTCGCAGCCCCTGCATTTCGGCGACCACGGCGGCATGGCGATGAAGTTCATCTGGTCCCCCTGGACATCGTGACGATCATCGTGCTGGGCAGTGGCCTGCATCTCTGGCTCAAGCGCCGCTGACACTAAACTGTGGGGATGCGTGCAGCCCTGAGCATCCTCGGTCTGGTCATCGTCCTGACCATCGTCCTCCTCAACGCCAAGAAGCAGATGCAGGTCATTGCGCCGGCATCGCCGTCGGCTTCTTCAGCGCCTTCGACGTCCACCGTAGAAGCGCCGGCCGCGAACCGCGCGACGCCCGCCGCGGTCAAGGCCGAGGTCCAGTCCGCAATGGACATGGCCGCCAGCGCCGCCTCGGCCGCGCAGCCATGAGCGTTGACGAACATGCCATGCGCCTGGCCCTGGACCAGGCGCAAAACGCCTGGCTGGCCGGCGAAGTGCCTGTCGGCGCGGTGCTGATGCGGGAGGGCCAGGTCATCGCCACCGGCTACAACCGGCCCATCACCACGCACGACCCCACGGCCCACGCCGAGATCGTGGCGCTGCGTCATGGCGCCAGCCTGCTGGGCAACTACCGGCTGCCCGAGTGCGAGTTGTTCGTGACCCTGGAGCCCTGTGCCATGTGCGCCATGGCCATGATGCACGCACGGCTCAAGCGCGTGGTCTTCGCTGCCCCCGATCCCAAGACCGGCGTGGCAGGCTCGGTCATCGACCTGTTCTCACAAGCCCAGCTCAACCACCACACCCGCATCGAAGGCGGCGTGCTGGCCGAACCGGCGGCTCGCATGCTGCGCGATTTCTTTGCCGAACGCCGCGAGCAGGCGCGCCAACGCCGCGCTGCTCGCCATTCCCATACCGAACTTCAAGCCGACGAGATGATTCCGGTCGGCGAAGTCCTGAACCTAGACGGCAATCCCACATGAGCACACTGACTCTTTTCTCGCCCTCGGGCGCTCTTGCCAGCGCGGCGCAACTCAAGCGCGCCGCCAAGCGGCTGGGCAAGCTCGGTTTTGAAGTCGACATCGACGAAGCGGCCCTGCTCAAGGACCAACGCTTCGCCGGTGACGATGATGTCCGCCTCGCGGCCCTGCATCGCGTGGCCAAAGACGCGCCTTCCGTGGCGCTGGCCACGCGCGGCGGCTACGGCTTGTCGCGTCTGATGGACCGCATCGACTGGAAGAAGCTCGGCAAGAGCGTGGAGAAGGGCACCCGCTGGGTCGGCATGAGCGACTTCACCGCGCTGCAGTTGGGTCTGCTGACCCACACCAAGGCTCGAAGCTGGGCCGGCCCCGTGGCCTACGACGACTTTGGTCGTACCGATGCCGAGGGCGGCGTCGATGACGTGACGCAGGACTGCTTCGTCGAGGCGATGAGCGGCATGCTCGAGGCGGTGGGCTTTCGCACCGAAGCGGGCTTTGATGGCCTCGGCGTCAAGGGGCTGCTGTGGGGCGGCAATCTGGCGATGGTCTGCTCGCTGCTCGGCACGCCGCACTTCCCGAGGGTCAAGGGCGGCGTCCTGTTCCTGGAGGACGTGGCCGAGCAGCCTTTCCGTGTCGAGCGCATGCTGATGCAGCTCCACATGGCTGGCGTGCTCGACAGGCAGAAGGCCATCGTTCTCGGCGATTTCAGCCTCTGGCGCAAGACCGAGGCCGACCGCGGCTATGAGTTGAAACACACGATTGCCAAGCTGCGAAGCTTGACCAAGACGCCCATCCTGACGGGCCTGCCTTTCGGCCATGTGAGCACCAAGGTCTGCCTGCCGGTGGGCGCCAAGGTCGATCTGCTCGTACAGGGCCGCGATGCTTTCATCGGCTGGGGCCACGACCATTCCCACGGGTATTCGCATGAACATGGGCACGAGCATGCGCACGATCATTGAATGGGCTTTGCTGGTCACATTCTCCG
>FSVW01001033.1_pt1 | contig 14590 bp, 12 predicted proteins | sample 1637551 | NCBI WGS metagenome assembly FSVW01 (sample SAMEA3914814, study PRJEB12502) | metagenome | biome: forest; material: soil | place: USA | collected 2011-09-16 | depth 0.1 m | reverse complement strand
TGCCCTCGATGAACTCGCGCGTCAGCCGCCCCGGGCGGAACAGCAGCAGCGGCAGGGTGCGCCAGGCTTTGGTCTCGAAATGGAAGATGCCGTGCAGCAACTCCTCGCCCATGTGCAGCAGCGAGCGGTGCACATGCGCGCTCTGGCCGCATTGCGCGCAGTAACGCCCTGCCACAGCGGAGCCGCAGTTGGCGCAATTCGTGTCGTGCGCGGCGTGCGCTGCATGAGCGCCGCCCTGGCTCGTGCCGATGGCATGCGCCACCACGGCCTGGGCCAGCACTTCGCCCGGTATCTCGATCCCGTCGCTCATCATTCCCCCGATTTCCCTCGGGCGCTAATGTCGCCCATGGCATCCACCCTCGCAAGCCCTGATGCGGCCCTCGCCCAACAACACCGATGATGCGCGCCTGACTGCTCAGGAGTTCCCTTGAACACCACCGCCCCCGACAACAACACCGAGCTGACCGTCCGCGGCATCGTGCTCGGCTGCCTGATCTGCCTGGTCTTCACGGCAGCCAACGTCTACTTCGGCCTCAAGGCCGGCCTGACCTTCGCCACCTCGATCCCGGCGGCCGTCATCTCCATGGCACTGCTGCGTTATGCCAAGGGCGTGACCATCCAGGAGAACAACATCGTGCAGACCGTGGCCTCAGCCGCGGGTGCGATCTCGTCCATCATCTTCGTGCTGCCCGGCCTGATCATGATCGGCTGGTGGAGCGGTTTCCCCTACTGGACCTGCTTCATCATCTGCGCCCTGGGCGGCGTGCTCGGCGTCACGTATTCGGTGCCGCTGCGCCGCGCGCTGGTCACCACGTCCGACCTGCCCTACCCCGAGGGCGTGGCTTGCGCCGAGGTGCTCAAGGTCGGCACTGCAGCCGGGGCCGGCAGCGCCGCTGCGGCCGAGAACCGCGCCGGCCTGCGCGCCATCGTCTGGGGCGGCATCGTCTCGGTCGCCTTCCAGCTGATCGTCGCCACCCAGCTGTTTGCCAGCAACGTCACGCGTTACTTCCGCGTCGGACGCGAGAGCAATTCGGTCACCGGCCTTGACTTCAACCTCTCGCTGGCGCTGATCGCCGTGGGCCACCTCGTCGGCCTGTGGGTCGGCCTGGCCATGCTGGTCGGCGTGCTGATCTCGTGGGCCGTCGCCGTGCCCTACCTGACCAGCCAGCTGGCGCTGGACGCGTCGATCACCGACCTGACCGCCATCGCCATCCCGGCCTGGAAGCAGGTGCGCTTCGTCGGCGCCGGCGCCATCGCCGTGGCCGCCGTGTGGACGCTGATCAAGCTGGTCAAGCCCGTGGCCACCGGCCTGGCGTCCGCCATGGCCGCCTCGCGCGTGCGCCGCGCCGGGCAAGGCGCCACGCTGGCCCGCACCGAGCAGGACATGCCCATCGGCTGGGTCTCGCTGGTCACGCTGGCCTGCCTGGTGCCGATCGGCTGGATGCTGGCCAGCCAGAGCAACGAGTCGGGCCTCGGCCCGGCCACGGTCGTGCTGGTGGTGGGCGGCATCGCCTTCATCGCGCTGATGAGCTTCTTCGTGGCCGCCGTGTGCGGCTACATGGCGGGCCTGATCGGCTCCAGCAACAGCCCGCTGTCGGGCGTGGGCATCATCGTCGTGATCAGTTGCGCGATGCTGGTGGCCGCGTTTGCCAAGCCGATGCTGCCGGCCAGCGCGGGCCCGGCCCTGGTGGCCTTCACCCTGTTCGTGGTGGCCGTCATCGTGGCCGCGGCTACGGTGGCCAATGACAATCTGCAGGACCTGAAGACCGGCCAACTGGTGGACGCCACGCCCTGGCGCCAGCAGGTGGCCCTGGTGATCGGCACCATCGCCGGCGCCGCCGTCATCCCGCCCGTGCTCGACCTGCTGCAAAAGGCCTACGGCTTCGCCGGCGCGCCCGGTGCCGATGCCGCCAAGGCGCTGGCCGCCCCGCAGGCCGCGCTGATCTCCACGCTGGCCAAGGGCGTGCTGCAAGGCAATCTCGACTGGACGCGGCTCGGCGTCGGCGCCGGCCTCGGCGTGGTGCTGATCGTCATTGACGAAATCCTCAAGCGCAATCGAAAGCCCGGCCAGCACGGCGGCGCGCAGCTGCCCCCGCTGGCCGTGGGCCTGGGCATCTACCTGCCGATGGCCACGACGCTGTGCGTCACGGTCGGCGCCATCATCGGCTGGGCCTGGGAGCGCAATGCCGACCGCAGGGCCAAGCCCGCTTCGGCCAAGCAACTCGGCGTGCTGCTCGCCAGCGGCATGATCGTCGGCGAGGGCCTGCTGGGCGTGGCCATGGCGGCGCTGGCGGTGTTCAGCGGCAAGGATGCGCCGCTGGCCCTGGTCGGCCCGGACTTTGCGGACACGGCCGTGCTGCTCGGTGGCATCGGCTTCATCGCGGCGATTGCGGGGCTGTACAAGTGGCTGGGGAAGATGAGCGACGGAGTGAGCGCCTGACCCAGGCTCAATCTCGTCAAACCAGGGCGCTGCGATGTTCCGGCGCCTTCGTCAGGGCAACGGGCTCGTCAGCACCACCCCATACCCATCCAGATCCCGCAGCCAAAGCTCCCAGTTCCCGTTCTCGCTCCACTGCCGCGGCCGGGTGACGGTGACGCCCATGGCCAGCGCGCGCTCGGCGGCGGCCTCAAAGTCGGGCAGTTCGAACCACAGCAGCAGGCCGTTGCCATGTGCAAGCGCCGGATCACCGAGCGGGCCGTGGTGGTGGTCCACGTCCCAGCGGTGCAGTTGCAGGAGCAATTGGCCATCTGGCGCATTCAAGCGCTCGTAATGGCTTCCACCATGGCCGCTCACGCAAGCCAACAAACGCTGATACCAGCGGCTGCTGGCCTCGACGTCTGCAACGCAAATGAGCGGGGCCAGCTTCATGGAGCCGGCGGCGGTGTCTGCCGCGCATAGCTGACCGTCAGGATCTCCCACGCATGCCCGTCCGGTTCGCCCCAGTAGACGAGGCGGCCGCCGAACGCGTGGTTGATCTGGTGATCGACCGGGCCGATGGGCATGCTGCGATACGCGATGCCACGTTCCTTCAAACGACCGAGGATCGCATCGAACTCGGCATCGCTGACACGGAAGGCGTAATGCGCCAGTTGCACGGCGTCTTCCTTCTTCACTTCGTCGAAATCGAGCGTTAGCGTGTCGCTGACGTAGACGGCCGAGAAAGGCCCGATGCCGGTTTCGGCCACCCAGGGGCGGTCGAGGATTTCACCCAGCAGTTGCGCGGCGGCGCGGCGGTCCTTGGCATGGACGATGGCGTGGTCAAGGCGGATTTCCATGCCGACATTCTGGCTGCCGCAGCACCGGCATTCAAGCCTCGCCTATTGCTGCACCAGCCAGCGCTTGAAGTCCTCGACAAACGCCGCCTCGTCAAGGCCGAAGGCCTGCTTGAAGGCATTGCCGCCATCTTGCCCACGCACCGCCGCGCTGCGGAAATACGCCACCCAGGCCGGCAGGAAGCGCTCGCCGCTGATGGCCTGCAGGTACATGCTCATCAGGCCGGCCATCTGGTAGCAGCCGCGCTTGTCCTTCATGAGAAGCAGCCATTGCGGATGCGTGACGCCGAGCAGGTCGTCGGGCTGCAGCCGCGTGCGGTTGCCGTGCCGCCACCACTCGAGATTGCGCAGGCGCCAGTCGCGCAGCGCCTCGGCCTCGACGTCCTCGATCCGCAGATTGCGCGCGAGCAGCGAGGCCATCAGATCGGCCGTGCCTTCGATCATCCAGACCGGCGGCTTGAAGCCCGGATAGTTGGCGCCGAGCTGCTTCTGCAGCGCGTGGGTCAGTTCATGCAGGGGCACGCGCACGGACCGGTCGTACAGGGCCGGCGACTTGAGCCGCGGCGTGAACTTGAGCGCGATCTGGCCGCGGTTGTTCGACAGGCCGCCGCTGACCTCGCCCTGCAGCTCCGCGCGGGCCGGCGGCACGCGCATGTCCTGGACGAGCACCTGCTCGTAGTCCTGTTCGCCGCCGCCCACGTAGACGCGCACGTCGCGGCTCAGATGCACCTGCAGCACCGATTCGGCCAGCTGATCGAACTGCGCGGTGGCCTGGCGCACCACGGGCAACCAGTGATCGCGCACCTCGGCGCTGAAGGCATCGTCCACATGGCCACCCATCTGCACCTCGACATGCCCGGCGCCACCCGTGCCCATGGGCGCCGAAGCGGGCCTGGCGGGGATCGCGGCTGACGAGGCCTCGGCCTGCCTGAGCAGCTCGGCCTCATCGATGCCGAATTGCGCGCGGAAGGCCGCGGCGTCGAAGTGGTCGCCCGCCATGGCCGCCAGGTAGGCGCGCATGTGCGCATCGAAATCGCTGCCCTGCTGCAACACGGCCACCGCGGCGCGCGGTGCACTGCGCGCTTCTGCTGCGGGCAGATAGGCGGGCAGCGGCGGCAGATTCAGGCCCGCCTCGATCCGCTGCGCCAGTGCCTGCGTCAAGGCCGGCGCAAGCCAGGCAGGCAATCGCTCGCCATGGCCCTGCACGAGTTGATCGACCATCGCGCCCAGGCCCTGGCGCAAGGGCGCCTCCAACGCGCGCTGGCGCAGCTGCGCCTCGTCAAGCCCCGCTTCCACGAGCACGGCCTGCCCGCCGCCTTCGGGCAGCGCGGCGCGCGGCGTGGCTTGCAGCACGAGGTGCAGTTGCGCATCAGACAAGGTGACGCCGTAGGACTCGGCGGCCAAACGCTGAAGCGCGAGCAGCGCGGCCTGGCTGCGTGGCGCCCACTCGCGGGCCACGCGTTGCGACCAGAGATCGGCACCACCGGCCACCGCGACCTGCGGCTCGGCATGCGCCGCCAGGGCAGCGCCGAGCAGCAGTGCGGGGAAGAAGAGGCAGCGCATGCGCATGGCAGAAAGATCCGTGAGCGGGAAAGCCATATGCTCGCACGCGTCCGTCGCGCCTCGCGAGCGCCAGCAATGCATCCACAATCGCGCCCACACGAGGAGGAGATGCGATGGTGTTGAGACGCTTGCGCTGGCTGGGCTATGTCCTGGCTGCGGTACTGCTGGCCCTGGCCGGATGGGTCGCCTGGGACCGCATGCAGCAGCCCACGGAGCCGAATCCGCACACGCTGATCGAAGCCGCGAAGCCCTACCACGCCCGCATCCAGCGCGACGAGTTCGGCGTGCCGCACATCAGCGGGCCGCGCGACGTGGACGTGGCCTACGGCCTGGCGTTTGCGCATGCCGAGGACGACTTCGCCACCATACAGGACGTGCTGATGGCCACGCGCGGCACGCTCGCCGCGGTCAAGGGCCGAAACGCCGCGCCGACCGACTACCTGGTGCAGCTCTTCGGCGTGTGGGACGCCATCCACGCGCGCTACGACAGCGACCTGCCGGCCGATGTGCGCGCCGTGCTGCAGGCTTACGCCGATGGCTTCAACCACTACGCGGCGCTGCACCCGGACAAGGTCGAGCGTGGCATCCTGCCGGTCACCGGGCAGGACATCGCCGCGGGCTTCGTGTTCAAGTCGCCCTTCTTCTTCGGCATGGAAGACCAGCTCAAGCGCATCACCGCCGGGCCGGCCGCACCCAAGCCGCAGGAACCACCCAAAGGATCGAACGGCGTTGCCGTCGCGCCCTCGCGCACGGCCGATGGCGCCACGCGATTGCTCGTCAACTCCCACCAGCCCTACACCGGCCCCGTGGCCTGGTACGAGGCCGTGCTGGAGAGCGGCGAAGGCTGGCATGTGGCTGGCGGCTTCTTCCCCGGCTCGCCGTTCATGCTGCACGGCCACAACGAGCATCTGGGCTGGGCGCACACCGTCAACAAGCCGGGTCTGATCACGGTCTACAAGCTGACGATCAACCCGGCCAACGACCAGCAATACCTGCTCGACGGCCAGTGGAAGACCTTCGAGAAGCGCGACGCCGCGCTGCGCGTGAAGCTGCTCGGCCCGTTGATCTGGACCGTGCACCAGCCCATGCTTTTCTCGGCCCATGGGCCCGTGCTGCGCGGCGCGGGCGGCACGTACGCGCTGCGCTGGGCCGGCATGGGCGAGGTGGCCCAGCCCACGCAGTATTTCCGCGAGGACAAGGCGCGCAATGTCGATGAATTCAAGGCCGCGCTGTCGCTCAACGCGGTGCCCAGCCTCAACTACATCTACGCGGACGAGAAGGGCCATATCGGCTTCGTCTACAACGGCCGCTACCCCAACATGCCGCCTGACGTGGACGTTAGCAAGGACCTGCCCGGCGACCAGTCCGCGCTGATCTGGCACGGCTACCGCCCGGCCAGCCAGGTGCCGCAGATCTGGGACCCGAAGTCGGGCTATGTCTACAACTCCAACAACACGCCGCTGCAGGCCACGGGGCCCGAGGACCAGCTCGACGCGAAGAACTCCCCCGCCAGCATGGGCCTGGAAACGCAGATGAACAACCGCGCCCTGCGCGTGCAGGAGACTTTCGGCGCGGACACCGCCATCACGGCCGAGGCCTTCAATCGCTACAAGTTCGACCTGCACTACAGCGAGCGCTCGGAGACGGCGGCGCTGGTCAAGGAACTGCTCGCGCTGCCGGCCAGCGACGCCGACATCAAGGCCGCGCAAGACATCCTGCGCCGCTGGAACTTCAGCGCTGATCAGGCCAATCACGAAGCGCCCATCGCCCTGCTGACCGCCTACAACGTGCTGCCCTACCGCGGCGCGCGGCTGATGACGCCCGAGGCGGGCCTGCGCAAGGCCGTCGCCACGCTGAAGGACGGTTTCGGCAAGCTCGATCCCGCCTGGGGCGAGGTCAACCGCATCCGCCGCGGCTCGGTCGATCTCGGCATTGACGGCGCGCGCGACACCTACCGCTCGGTCTGGGGCGAACAGGGCAAGGACGGCCGCATCACGGCCAACGCCGGCGACACGCTGATCATGTTCGTGGAGTGGGACAAGGAGGGCCGCGTCAGCTCACGCAGCGTCCACCAGTTCGGCTCGGCCACGCTGGACGCCAGCTCAGCGCATTACGCCGATCAGACGCCGCTTTTCGTGGCGATGAAAACCAAGCCCGTGCTGTTCACGCAGGAACAGCTCAAGGGGCATGTGCGCGAGGACTATGCGCCGGGGGCGAGGTAGGAAAAGAAAAGAAACGCGCGACAAGCAGGGCCAGGCCCGCGCCGACGAGTTCGGCCACCACGAAGGCCGGCACGTCGCGCGGCGCGATGCCCGCAAAGCTGTTGCTGAACATGCGCCCGAAAGCCGCGGCCGGGTTGGCGAATGAGGTCGATGCCGTGAACCAGTAGGCCGCGCCGATATAGGCCGCCACCATGGCCGCGACCCGCGACGGCGGCGCGCGCAGGATGACCAGCACGAGGCCGAAGGTGGCGACGGCCTCGGCAATCCATTGGCCCGTGCCGCTTCGCGCCTTGACCGAGAACTGAACGATGCTCATATCGAACATCGCGTGCGCCAGCCATGCGCCCAGCATCGCGCCCAGCAATTGCGCGAGCACATAGGGCAGGAGCAGGCGCTTGGGCAACCCGCCGCGCGCGGCCATCGCCAGCGAGACGGCGGGATTGAAATGCGCGCCGCTGATGGGGCCGAAGACTTCGATCAGCACGTAGAGCCCGCCCACCGTTGCCAGCGTGTTGGCCAGCAAGGCCAGGCCGATGTTGCCGCCAGAGAGTCGCTCGCCCATGATGCCCGAGCCGATCACCACGGCGAGCAGCAGCGCCGTGCCGAGGGCTTCGGCAAACAGGCGCTGCGGCACCGTGCTGTTGCTGCTGCTCCTGCCGCTCATGTTTGCGAAATGCCGTTGAGTGCCGCCTGCAGCGCCGCATCGTCGAGCTGATCGAAGGGCAATTGCAGCAGTTGCAGCATGCGGTAGGCGATGGCCTGGCGCGTCAGCTCGAAGGCGGCGGCCCGCGTCGCCTCGGGTGCGCTCGAAGGATCGGCATAACCCCAGTGGACGCGCACCGGGCTGCCCGGCCAATAGGGGCAGGTCTCGTTCGCGGCGGCATCACAGACGGTGATGACGGCGCGCATCAGCGGCGCGCCGTCGCCCACGAACTCGTCCCAGCTCTTGCTTCGGAATCCCGACGTGTCCACCCCGGCCTGGTGCAGGGCATCGAGCGCATGCGGGTTGATACGCCCGCTCGGCGCACTGCCCGCGCTGAAGGCCTTCACCGGCTTGCCGAGCTTGCGCGCCCAGTGGTTCAGCATGCCCTCGCCCAGCACGCTGCGTGCGGAGTTGTGGGTGCACAGGATGAGGATGTTGCTATTGCTCGTCACGCTGGCCCCGGATCAGCAGCAAGAAGAGGAGGCTTTGTTCGTGGCGCAGCACGAGGCCGCGGCCTCTGGCGCTGGCGTCGGCGCTTGCTGCCGATCCGCTCCGAAGGTGGGGATGTCGTGCAGCGTGTGGAACTGCTCCCAGGCAATGCCTTGCGGATCAGTGAGCCAGTACTTGTCGCTGCGCGCGTAGCAGCAGCTCGTCTCGCCCGTGTCGAGCAGCGTCATGTCTGCCGCTTTGGCCTGCGCCTGCAGTTCGTGCAGCTCTTCCTCGGTGTCGGTCTGGATGCCCAGGTGGTCGACGCCCGGCTTGCCGCCGCGCGTGGAGATGGCGAAGTTGATGCGCGGGTCTTCGACCATCCACTTGGCGTAGTCGGCTTCGACGCGCGTGGGCTCCGCCGCGAACATCTTTGAATAGAAGGCGATCGAGGCTTGCAGGTCCTCGACGTGGGCGTGAACATGGAAACGCTTCATGTCTGACTCCGGTGAAGTAACGGGTTAGCTCAGCAGCAGGATGCGGCTGACGAGGGATCGGTCGCGCAGGCGGCGCCGGCACAGCAGTTCTCGGTGAGGTAGCCGAGCAGTTCATTCATCTGATCAAACGCCGCGCGGTAGATGACGTTGCGGCTGGCGCGCTCCTGCGTCACCAGGCCGGCGCCCGACAGCTCCTTCAGATGGAAGGACAGCGTGGCCGCAGGCACGCCCAGGCTCTCCATCAGCTTGCCCGGCGTGAGGCCCGGCAAGCCGGCGACGACCAGGGCGCGGAAGACGTCCAGGCGCATCGGGTGCGCGAGGGCGAACAGGGCGGAAACGGCAGCGTCTTTATCCATATTTCCAATTTAATGGAAATATGGAATTTAGTCAATCGATGTTCGATCTTGCGAAGCCGATGGCGGCATCGCCCTCGCGTGTGGCCACGCCGATGCAGCCTTCGCGCAGCAGGCGCTGCTGCCCGGGCAGATCGTCGCCCGCAGCCCAGCTCAAGGGCGCGCCGTCGTCGGCCCACGCAGCAGTTTCGACCGGCCGCCAGAACACATGCCGCAGAGAACCCTCGGCCTGCACGCCCAGCCACACCAGGGCAAAGCCATGGGCCAGCAGGGTGCGCCGAGACAAGGCGTTAGCAGGCGCGGCGCGCACCAGCAGCTCGGGCAGGCCGCGTTCGCGGGCGAGTTCGATGCGGGCCGTGATCAGCGCCGGATGCAGGCCCTGGCCGCGGTGCGTGGGATCGACCATGGCGGCCGAGAGCAGGCCCACGCGGCCGGCGCGGCTTGCGTCCCAGTCGAGGTTGCGGGCGTAGTTGTCGAGGTCCTCGGCGGCCGGCCTCGTCAGCGAACCGTAGCCGACCAGATGCTCCTCGGCAAAGAAGCCCAGGCTCTCGCCGCGCGCGCCGAAGTGGCTTGATAGAAAGCTCTCGGCGCCGCCGAAGAGCCGGAACATGGACGGGTCGGGCAGCGCGGCCATCACGGCGGCATGCAGGCGCAGCAGGGCTGGCAGGTCGTCGGCGCCAAGGGGCCTAACGGCGTATTCATGCGTCATGGCGTCTTGCTCGCATCGCCGATCAGCTCGGCATAGTTGAACATGTCCAGCGGCGGCAGAACTTCGAGGCGGCGCGCGGCAGGCAGGTTGATCTGCAGCGCAAAGCGCGTCAGCGTCTCGACGGGAATCTGCTGCGGCGGCACGCGCTTCACCAGGATCTGCTCGGCCTTGTAGGCGGCGAACTGGCCGATGTTGTAGTAGCGGCTCACCAAGCCCAAGAGCGCGCCAGCAGCCATCAGTTGCTCGGTGGAAGCAAACACGGGCAGCTTCGCTTCGAGCGCCGCGGGGATCACCACATCCTTGGCCTGCGTGTTGAGGAAGGAGTCGGGCGGCATGTAGAGCCAGCCGGCGCCGCTCGCTGCAAAGCCACGCACGATATCGGCCGCGCCCTCGCCGCTGCTCTTGCCCTGCGCATCGACTTTGAAGGCTTGGGCCAGCACGCTGAAGCCTTGCCGTTGGCCGAGCTGCTGCAGTTCCTTCAGCACCGCCAGCGAGTTGGGCTCGTTGAGCGAATACAGCATGCCGATCTTCCTGAACGGCCTGTAGCTGGCCATGGCCTGCAACTGCGACGTTAGCCCCGCCACGTGGCTGACGCCGGTAACGGCGCGGCCTGGCGATTTGAGGTCGGCCACGATGCCCGTGCTCACGGGCGCGGCGACGAGGCTGAAGACGACGGGGATGTCGGTGATGAAGCGGCCGGGGTCCTTCTCATTCCAGCGGCCGGTGATGCCGAGCGTGACCCCGGTGCCCCACGTATGGATGAGGTCCGGCTTCTCGCGGCGGATCTCTTCGACCAGGGCGGGCAGCCTGGAAGGATCGAGCCCGATGTCGCGCCAGATGATCTCCACCGCGATGCCGCGCGAGCCGAAGTAGTCGACGAAGCCGCGCTCGACCTCGGTCTTGCCGCGGTAGGTGATGGCGTAGATGCGCCAGGGCCGCGCCGCGTGCGCGAGGCCCGGCAGCAGCGCGAGCGAAAGCAGATCGCGGCGCTTCATGCACGACTCCTGGCCGACAGCAGCAGGAACAGCAGCCCGCAGCCGAGGATCACGGTGGCCAGCGTGACGAAGGCACCCGCATGGCCGATCAGCGCCACCAGGCCGCCGGCCAGGAGCGGGCCAGCGGTGTTGCCCAACCGTTCGACCAGCCGATAAGCACCGAACACGGGGCCGCTGCCATGCGCGGCAATCTCGGGCGCGCAGAGTTGCGCGAGCAGGCTGCTCTGCGCGGCAATCGACAGGCCCTGCCCCAGGCCGAGCAGCACCGTAACGCAGTAGATCGGCGCAATGCCCTGCCATTCGAGCAAGGCAAAACCGCCGAGTGAAGACAGGCACAGGCCCCAGCCGACGAGGCGCGACAGCGGCACGCCGCGCTCGACCCAGCGCGTGGCCTGCGGCATCACCAGCACCAGCACGGCGGCGTACAGCATCATGGCCCGCCCGGCGACCGAGGGTGGCGCGCCCAGCGCGATCACGTAGACCGGCACGAGGTAGAAGCAGAAGCCCGCCAGGATCAGCTTGGCCGGCAGCGCGGCCAGCAGGGTGATGCGCAGGAAACGGCCCTGGCGGAAGAGGCGAACATAGTCCTTCGCTGTCACCGCAGGCACGGCGTTAGCTGCATGCTCGGCACTGACGCGGGGCAAGCCGCGCACGGCCAGCCAGGCCACCGCCGCTGTCACCGATGCCAGGCCAAAACCCCAGCGCGGGCCCAGATGGTCGGCCAGGATGCCGCCGATGGGCGGTCCGCACACGGCGGCCACCATGATGGCGCCGACGAAGAGCGCAAAGCCGCGCGTGCGCTCGGCCGGCTGCGTGTTGTCGATCACCAGGCCCTGGCCGGCGACGAAGACCATGCCGTAGCCCAGGCCGCACAGGGCACGCCAGGCGATGAAGTCTGCAATGCCTGAGGCGCAGGCGGAACCCGCCAGGCCGACGACGCCCAATGCCGCGCCCCACAGCATGGTGCGGCGATGGCCCGCGCGCTCGCTCCAGGGCGCAAGCAGTGGCTGGCCCAGCGCCACCACGGCCATGAAGACGACGATGGGCAGGCCCACGAGGATGTCGGGCGAGACGTGCGCCGTGGGCGGCATCAGCTCGCGCGCATAGCCGGGCAGGAAGGCGCGCGTCAGCTCCTCGGCCAGCATGAAGAGAAACAGCGGGATGCGCAGCCGCGCCAGCGTGTGGGCGCCGCCTTCATCCGAAGCGACAGTGCCTGCGCTTTGTGTCGTGATGCCGTGCAGCAGCTCGCGCGTGAAGAACATCGCCACGACGAAGACCACGGCCAGGTCGAGCGCCGATTCGAACAGGATGTTCTGGATGTAGGCCGCGCTGACCTGCGCCTCCACCGCGCCGACCTTGCGGCCCGGCAGCAGGACGGGCACCTCGACGCCGTGCGCTTCCTCGGCCTTGCCGCTGTCGAACAGGACGGCGCCGCCGGCATCGCGCAGGGCCAGATACGCCAGTTCACGGTGCTCGCTGCGGACCTGATCCAGATGCTCGCGCACGCCGACCAGCTCGGGCAGCGCGAGGCCATGCGCGACAGCCTTGGCGGCCAGCTCGCCGATGGAAGCCCCCACCACGGCGGCCTTGGCCAGCAACTGCGGGCGCAGGCCGGCCTGGAAGGCGCGCTGCGTGGCGCCGCTCACGCCGAGCATGCCGAGCATCACGGCGACCAGGATGGCGGCTCCGCTGTGTTTGCGCGTTATGTGCAGCGCCACGGCGGCCAACAGCAGCGTCAAGGCCCAGCCCGTGCCGGCAATCAGCAGCAGCTGCCCGCGCATCGCGTCGAGCGCCTTCAACAAGGAGCCCTGCGAATAGCGCACCCTCACCTCGCCCAGCTGCAGATCAAAACTGTTGCGCAGCGGCATGCGGACCTCGGCGAGGCCGGCCTCATGCGAGATGCCGGTGCTGAACAGCGGTTGGCCCTGCAGGTCGAGCACGCTGATCTCGGCGATTTCGGCATCCGCCGAGCGCTCGCGTGCCAGCAGGGCCGGCGTCTCGCTGGCGCCGGCCAGCGGCAGGCCCAGGCCCAGCACGGCCTCCACGCCCTCGCGCACCGCGGCGGCGGGCACGTTCATGCGCGAGCGGGCGGCGACCTCCAGCGCCGACTCGAACTTGAAGTAGCTCAGGAAGCCGCACATGCCGATGCCGAACAGGGCCACCAGGGCGGCAACGGCCATCAGGCGAGCGAAGTTCACGAAAGCGGGTTGGTCTCGGTGCACAGGCGGGCGGCTTTGATCTATCGTGGCGGACTGTACGTCGAGGGAGACCGTTAGCGATGTTGGACGATGACGATGCAACAGTGATCCGGGCGCCTTCGGTGGCGCGCGCATCGCTGATCGAATCGGCCATGGACCCCGACGCGACGGTGATCCGGCCTGCACGGCCGCCCGTCCAGCAAACGCCCACCCGGCCACCGGCCGCGCCGCCAAAGCCGACTCAGGCCGCGCCTTCTTCGCCCTCCCCCAGCCGCACCCTCGCCCCCATCACCCTGCAGCCCGGCTACCGCCTGCTGGAGTACCGCATCGACGGCCTGCTGGGCCAGGGCGGCTTCGGCATCACGTATCTCGCCACCGACGTGAACCTGCACGCGCAGGTGGCGATCAAGGAATACCTGCCGGCGCAATTCGCGCTGCGCACCGGCGACAGCACGGTGCGGCCGCGCAGCATCGACGTGATGGCGACGCTGCTCGAAGGGCTGGATGCCTTCCTCGTCGAGGCGCGCACGCTGGCCACTTTCCGCCACCCGAACATCGTGCGGGTGGCGCGCTTCTTCGAGGCCAACCGCACGGCCTATATGGTGCTGGACTACGAGCGCGGCCGCTCGCTCAGCGCGTGGTGGAAGAAGCAGCACGATGCCATTCAAGAAGCCGATCTGCTGACGCTGCTGGCGCCGCTGCTCGACGGGCTGGCGCTCGTGCATCACAAGGGCGTGCTGCACCGGGACATCAAGCCCGACAACATCATGGTGCGCGACGGCGACGGCAGCCTCGTGCTGCTGGACTTCGGCGCCGCGCGGCCTGCAAGTGGTGGCGATCCTGATGCGCCCACGATGCTCACGCCGGGCTACGCGCCGATCGAGCAATACCTGGGCGGCGAGCAAGGGCCGTGGACCGATCTCTACGCCTTTGCCGCGACGCTGTACTGGATGGTCTGCGCGCAGAAGCCGCGTGAGGCACCGGACCGGCAGGCAGCGCCGCAATCCGATGTGAATGCCGAGCAGGCCGGCGCGGGGCGCTACAGCGCGGAATTCCTGCGGGCCGTCGACTGGGCCTTGAAGGTCAAGCCCGAAGACAGGCCGCAGGACGTGGCGAGTTTCCGCCGTGCGCTGTTTGCCGCGCATGCATCGAGCCTGGGATTGCAGGAGGCGCTGGCGAGTGGCGAGGCCGATGGCCGGGCCGGTGTCGTCGGCAATGTGCGCAGCCGCCTCAGCAACCTGCTCGCCAGCCGCGTGCTGCGCCCGCCTTCATGGCCCTTGGCATTGAAGATGATCGCCGCCCTGGTGCTCGCCGCCGTGCTGCCGATGAGCATCACGGGCTACTACAACTACACCAGCAATGTGGACGCGCTGGCCAACTCCGAGCGTCGCAACCTGGAGCGGCTGGCACTGGCCACTTCGGGCCGGCTCTCGCAGCTGATTGAAGACAGCCGCCGCGTGACGGCCTATGTGGCCAGGAGCCCGGAAGTAGCCGAGCTTCTTGCGCACCCGAGCGACGCGGCCCGACAGGCCGTGCTCGCGCGCCTGAAGAACCTCGTCGACACCAATCCCGACCTGCACCTGCTCACGCTGATGGACGCCACGGGCAAGGCGCTGATCTCCACCGCGCCCGAGGTGACGGGCGGCAACTA
>FSVW01003465.1_pt1 | contig 14595 bp, 10 predicted proteins | sample 1637551 | NCBI WGS metagenome assembly FSVW01 (sample SAMEA3914814, study PRJEB12502) | metagenome | biome: forest; material: soil | place: USA | collected 2011-09-16 | depth 0.1 m | reverse complement strand
GTCCTTGGTGCAGGCTCATTGCATCGACCGGACCGCTTGGCAAACGTCGTGCCCGATTGACGATTGCCGAACGGCTGCCGCACGTTGCGGCAGGAAACAAAAGAGCCCGCGGCATCGCTCGGCGACACCGCGGGTTCCGTCCGGCATTGACGTTAGTCACCAGGCGGTGACGTGCGACTCTGGCCGCTACTTCTGCTTGCCAGCGCCGGTGTCGCTGCCGGCGGGCTTGGCGGTGCCTTCGATGTCATGGTTCACGCCGGTCTGCGGGTCGGTGTCGCTGCGATCCTGGCGGCTGCTGCGCCAGCTGTCGAACTCGTCAGAGAATTTCTTGTATCGATCGGCGCGCCAGGAGTGGTAGTCGGCGTCGAGCTTGTTCATCTGCTCGGTGCGCCACTGGTGATAGTCGGGGTCGAAGGGCGCACCGTGCTGGCCGTAGCGCTGCTGCGGCTGCTGGCGCTGCACGTCGCCGTAGGCGCCGTCGGTGCTGCCATAACTGCCATATCCCCCGGCAGGGCGATCGCCGCCGCGCAGGTCGCGGCGCTGGTCGGCATGGCGGCTGTCGCCGCGGTTCTCGTCGTAGCGCGGCTCCTGGCGGGGCTCGAAGCCGTAACGGGGTTGCTGTTGATGCTGCTGGCCGTAGTGCGGACGGCGATAGTCGTCGCTGTGCCAGCTGCCGCGCTGGGCGCGGTCGTAGTCGGTGTCCCACCAGCCGGCGCCTTCGTAGTTGCCGGCCTCGCGGCTGCCATGGCCGCCGCCGTAGTAGCCCGGGCCGGTGTAGGCGGCGGTGTCGGAATCGCGGTAGGTGTTGTTGCCGGCCATGTACGGGTCGACGTGGTATTCGTCGAAGCCGCGCGGGCTTTCGTAGTCGCGCGGCGGCTGGGGTCGCGGGCCGGAGGCTTGCGGCGGCGGCAGCGGGCGGTCATGCGGCCTGTCCTGCTGGGAATATTGCGGGGACTGCTGCGGGGAAGGTCGGCCGTCGTTGTCTTCGCGGCGGCCCAGGTGTGCGGGGTTGTTTCTGTGACCCATGATGCTGGTCCTTTCGATACTTGATGCGGAATACGGGATCGAAAACACGGTCGGCCGCATGCGGCTTGCAGGGCGACGTCCCGTGGGTTCGATGCGGCAATGCCCGTGCCCGATCGATGCCTGCCACGGGTCTTTACGAGCGCTTCAAGTTGCAGCGGCTGGGCGCCCAAGAAGTCGGGCCTACGCCAACACTGCGCGTCTTCCTACAAGGCCGTTCGCGGCCCCGCCCTACGCTGCAAACCCATGGACGACATGGCCCTCGACCCGGCAGCGACGATCACGCGACGCGATCTCCTGATCGCCAGCGCGGCCGTCTCGTCTGCCTCGCTCGCGGCCGGCGGTGCGGAGGCCGCAGCGATGCCGACGATCACAGCCGAAGCGCCCGTCAAAGCGGGCTCCACTGCGGGGCTGCCGAGTTCGCGTCTGACGCTCGAAGTCAACGGACAGGCCCACAGCCTCGAACTCGACAACCGCACCAGCCTGCTCGATGCCTTGCGCGAGCACCTGCAACTGACCGGCACCAAGAAAGGCTGCGACCACGGCCAGTGCGGCGCCTGCACGGTGATCGTCGACGGTCGGCGCATCAACAGCTGCCTGACCTTGGCGGTGATGCACGAAGGCGCCAAGGTCACGACGATCGAAGGGCTCGGCCAAACCGGCCGACTGCATCCGATGCAGGCTGCTTTCGTCAAGCATGACGGCTTCCAGTGCGGTTACTGCACGCCCGGCCAGATCTGCTCGGCGGTGGCGGTGCTGGACGAAATCAAGGCCGGTGTGCCGAGCCATGTGAGCGCAGACCTGGTGGCGAAGCCGCTGCTCTCGATCGATGAGTTGCGCGAGCGCATGAGCGGCAATATCTGCCGCTGCGGCGCCTACTCCAACATCGTCGAGGCGATCGTGGAGGTTGCCGGGGTCGCCGAGGTCGCCGGGCGGGGTGCGGCATGAAGCCCTTCAGCTACGAGCGCCCAAGCCTGATCGCGGAAGCGACCGCTTCGCTCGCGCGCCATCCCGGCGCCCGCTTCATCGCCGGCGGCACCAACTTGCTCGACCTGATGAAGCTGCAGGTCGAGACGCCCGCGCACCTGGTCGATTTGAACGGCCTGGCGCTCGACCGGATCGAGCCGACGCGCGACGGGGGCCTTCGCATCGGCGCGCTGGTGCGCAACACCGACCTGGCCGCCGATCCGCGCGTGCGGCGCGATTACGCGGTGCTCTCACGTGCGTTGCTGGCCGGTGCCTCGGGCCAATTGCGCAACAAGGCGACGACCGCCGGCAACCTGCTGCAACGCACGCGCTGCCCGTATTTCTACGATACCGACCAGCCCTGCAACAAGCGCCGGCCCGGCAGCGGCTGCTCGGCCCTGGACGGTGGCGCCACGCGTTCGCTGGCCGTGGTCGGCGGGAGCGAGCAATGCATCGCCACGCATCCGAGCGACATGGCGGTGGCGATGCGGGTGCTCGACGCGACGGTCGAGACCGAGCAGGCTGACGGCCAGATTCGACGGATACCGATCGCCGATTTCCATCGCCTGCCCGGCCGCACGCCAGAGCGCGAATCGGCCCTGGCGCCCGGCGAACTGGTCACCTCGGTGACGCTGCCGGCGCCGGTGGGCGGGCGGCAGGTCTACCGCAAGGTGCGCGACCGTGCGTCCTATGCCTTCGCATTGGTGTCGGTGGCGGCGATCGTGCAGGCCGATGGCAGCGGCCGGGTCGCGCTGGGCGGCGTGGCGCCCCGGCCCTGGCGCTCGGAAGAAGCCGAACAGGAATTGCCGCGCGGCGCCAAGGCCGTGGCTTCGAAGCTGCTGGCCGAGGCGCGGCCGACGCATGACAACGAGTTCAAGCTGCAGCTGGCCGAGCGCACCCTGGCCGCGATGCTGATGCAGGCGAGGGAGTCCTGACGATGAAGTTCGACACCCCGGCCAGCAGCAATCCGGTCGACCAGCTCAAGCACGTCGGCCAGCCGATCGAACGCATCGACGGGCCGCGCAAGACCACGGGAACTGCGCGTTATGCCTACGAGAGGCAAGACCTGGCCCCCGACGCGGCTTATGGCTTTGTCGTCGGCGCGGGGATCGCCAAGGGGCGCATCGCCTCCATGGATCTGGCGGCCGCGCGGGCGGCGCCCGGCGTGATCGCCATCGTGACCGCGCGCAATGCCGGCAAGCTCGGCAAGGGCAAGATGAACGTGGCCAAGCTGCTCGGCGGGCCGGAGATCGAGCATTACCACCAGGCGGTGGCGCTGGTCGTGGCCGAGACTTTCGAGCAGGCTCGGGCAGCGGCGAGCCTCGTGCGTGTCGAGTACGAAACCGCGCCTGGGCACTTCAGCCTGGCGCAGGCGAAGGACGGCGCCAAGAAGCCGAAGAACGAGAAGGAACCGGACACTTCGGTCGGCAATTTCAACGGTGCCTTCGCCGCCGCGCCGGTGCAGCTGGACGCGACCTACACGACGCCCGACCAGGCCCATTCGATGATGGAGCCGCATGCGACGACGGCCATGTGGCATGAGGGGCGGGTCAGCGTGTGGACGTCGAACCAGATGATCGCCTGGGGCCACGGCGACCTGGCCAAGACGCTGGGCCTGCCGAAGGACAAGGTGCGGATGGTGTCGCCTTTCATCGGCGGCGGCTTCGGCGGCAAGCTGTTCCTGCGCGCCGACGCCGTGCTCGCGGCCTTGGGCTCGCGATCCGCGGGCCGGCCGGTCAAGGTCGCGCTGCAGCGGCCGCTGATGTTTAACAACACCACGCACCGGCCGGCCACGATCCAGCGCATCCGCATCGGTGCGACGAAGGAAGGCACGATCACCGCGATCGGCCACGAAAGCTGGTCCGGCGACCTGCCCGGCGGCAAGCTGGAGACGGCGGTGATGCAGACGCGCCTGCTCTACGCCGGTGCGAACCGGATGACGGCGATGCGCCTGGCCGAGCTCGACCTGCCCGAAGGCAACGCGATGCGCGCTCCGGGCGAGGCGCCGGGGCTGATGGCGCTGGAGATCGCGATCGACGAGATGGCGGAGAAGCTCGGCCTCGATCCGATCGAATTCCGCATGCGCAACGACACGCAGGTCGACCCCGAGAAGCCCAAGCGGCCCTTCAGCCAGCGCCAGCTGATCCAGTGCATGCAGCTCGGCGCCGAACGCTTTGGCTGGAACCGGCGTTCGCCGCAGCCGGGCAGCCGGCGCGAAGGCCAGTGGCTGATCGGCATCGGCATGGCCGCGGGCTTTCGCAACAACATGCAGGTGAAGTCGGGCGCGCGGGTGCTGGTCGACTCGAGCGGTCGCATCAAGGTCGAGACCGACATGACCGACATCGGCACCGGCAGCTACACGGTGATCGCGCAGACCGCGGCCGAGGTGATGGGCGTGAGCCTGGGCCAGGTCACGGTGAGCCTGGGCGATTCGAGCTGGCCGGTATCTTCCGGCTCGGGCGGCCAGTTCGGCGGCAACTGCTCGACGGCGGGCGTCTATGCCGCCTGCATGAAGCTGCGCGAGATCCTGGTGAAGCTGCACGGCCTGGAGGCCGGCCCGGTGGAGTTCGCCGACGGCGAGATGCGCGCTGGCGACCGGCGCCTGACGCTGGCCGATGCGGCAAAAAAAGGTAAGGACGGCATCGTCTCCGCCGAGGATTCGATCGAGTTCGGCGACCTGGGGAAGAAGTTCCAGCAGTCGACCTTCGGCGCGCATTTCGTGGAGGTCGCGGTCGACGCCGCCACTGGCGAGATCCGCGTGCGCCGCATGCTGGCCGTCTGCGCCGCCGGCCGCATCCTGAACCCGAAGACTGCCCGCAGCCAGGTGATCGGCGCGATGACGATGGGCGTGGGCGCAGCGTTGAGCGAGGAACTGGTCGTCGATGAACGGCGCGGTTACTTCGTCAACCACGACCTCGCCGGCTACGAGGTGCCGGTGCATGCCGACATCCCGCACCAGCAGGTGATTTTCCTCGACGAGACCGACCCGATGTCCTCGCCCATGAAGGCCAAGGGCGTCGGCGAGCTGGGCCTGTGCGGCGTTGCCGCTGCGATCGCGAATGCGGTCTACAACGCGACCGGCGTGCGGGTGCGGGAGTACCCGATCACGCTGGATAAGCTGCTCGCCGGCCTGCCGGAACTGGCCTAGGCCGCGCGATCAACCCTGCATGCGTTTGCGCTTGGCGACGCAGAACAGGCCCATGCCGCCCAGCAGCATCAGCGCGGCGCTGGCGGGTTCGGGCACGGCGGCGGTCGGCGACAGCACGATCAGCTGGGACTTGGCGTCAAGCGGCGCGCCGGCCAGCTGGTTCTGCTCGGCCACCAGGTAGATCGTGCCCTTCTCGTCGATGGTCACGCCCTCGATGCCGTTGTCCGGCACGACGTTCGACAGGTCGAAGCGGCTCAGCACGTTGCCCTGGCGATCGGCCTCGACCAGCGTGCGCGAGCCCAGGCTCAGGAACAGCAGGTTGTCGGCACCGGCCGTGCCGGCCAGCGAGTTGACCGTCGACAGCACGGCGACGTCGGACAGGGTGCTCAGGCCCAGCTTGGCCGGGTCGAACAGCTGCGAGATGCTGGATGCGCCGCCGAGATTGGCCGCGAAGCTCAGGGTGCCGGAGAACACGTTCTCGGGCTGGTCCTGCTTGACCGCCACGAAGCTGCCGCCGTTGCGCGGGTCGTAGCTGATGCCTTCCATGCCGTCGTTGTTGACCGGGTAGTCGTTGCTGAGCGAAACCGAGGACGAGATCAGCGAGGCCTTGCCGTTGGCCGAGTAGCTGAACTTGTAGGCGTCGTAGAGGCGCTCCTCGCCGACGACCAACTGGCCGTTGCCCAGGTAGGTGATGCCTTCGGTGTCGTGGTTCTTGCTGCCGGTACCGGTCCAGTCGAAGGCCATCGTGCCGAGCGTTTTGCCGGTCAGCGAGATCTCGACCACGCCGGTGCCCTCGTCGCCGACGAAGAACAGCGAGTTGCGGTCCTTGGCATAGGCCACGCCCGAGGCTTCGAGGCCGGAGACGCCGTTGTTGCTCGTGCCGCCGACGCCGGCGAGGATGTCCAGCGCGTAGGTGGCGCTGACCGAGTAGTTGGCGAGGTTCAGCGAGTCCGAGGCTTGCGCGGCGCCGCTGCATGCGGCCATGGCGGCAAGCGCCACGGCCAGGTGTTTGGTGGTGTGCTTCATCGCGGGGTCAGGCCTTGCGCTTGCGGGCGATGAAGCCGACGGCCAGCAGGCCGCCGAGCATCAGCACGTAGCTGGAAGGTTCCGGCACGGCGGCGGCAATGGTGCCGGGCGAGCCGATTTCCGTGGCGTCCTGCGCCGCCGCGAAGGCGCCGTTCACGCCGATGGCGCTGAGTTGGCTGATGGTCGCGTTGTTGAGGCCCAGCGCGTTGTCGAAGGTCGCGTAGGGCGAACTGCCCGGCGAGTCTTTGAAGACCACATTGGCCTGCAGCACGCCGCTGGCGTTGTAGACGTTGACCGCATCGCCGCCGGTGCTCAGGCCGACGCCAGCGCCGGTGTAGGTGCCGACCTGCAGGCCGGCCGGGGCATTGCTGCCGAACCAGGTGCTGAGGAAGGAGGCCTTGGCTGCGTTCTCCGTGAAGATTACCGACTCGCCGGCGGCGATCGAGCTGATGCCAGTCATCGCGACCTTGGCCGTGCCGTTGGAACTGTCGTCCATCTGCCAACCGGCCAGGCTGACGACGCTGCTGCCGGTGTTGGTCAGCTCGAACCAGTCGGTGGCGTAGGGCGCGTTGCCGCTGCCCCAAGCGGAGACTTCGGTGATGCGCACATCGGCCTGCGCGGTGGAGGCGGCGGCGATCAGCAGCATGGCAATGGCTGCGGCGGCGCCGAGCCGGGTGGATTGTTGAACGGTCGTCTTCATGAGTCTTGCCCTCGGAGATTTGGAATGGATTGCTGCGTGTCCGGCGCGTGCGGCAGGCCTGCGGCTGCCGCGCTGACTGGCCAACTCGGCAGACTAGTTTCCGAATGCGACAGCTTCGTGACATCCGTCACGAATGGGCGTTATGTGCCCGCGACTGGGGGCCGGCGCGGAAGAGTGCCACCGAGTCTTCGAAACGACACGCCATTGCCACAGTCGCTTCCCAGAATCGGCCGCGGCACCCAGGTCCGCCTGGACTTGAGCTTCCGCAACCCACCGAGGAACTCCACATGAGCACGATCGATCGCCGCAGCCTCTTGCGCGGCCTGGCCGCAATGGGCGCGACTGCTGCGCTGCCCGACAGCATCCAGCAGGCGCTGGCCATCGCCCCCGCCGGCCAGACCGGCACCTTGGAGGACGTCAAGCACATCGTCGTGCTGATGCAGGAAAACCGCTCCTTCGACCACTACTTCGGCACCTTGCGCGGCGTGCGCGGCTTCAGCGACCCGCGGGCGGTGAAGCTCTACGGCTCGGGTGCGCCGGTGTTCCAGCAACCGAATCTCAACAGCCAGGGCGCGACGCAGAGCCCGGCCGCGATCCTGCCTTTCCATCCTTCGGCGGCCAATCTCGGCCAGCAGTTCCTCGGCGGCCTGCCGCACGCCTGGGCCGATGCCCACGCGGCCTGGAACGGCGGCCGCAACGACCGCTGGGTGCCAGCCAAGGGCAAGGGCACGATGGCCTACCTGCAGCGCGCGGACATCCCGTTCTACTACGCGCTGGCAGACGCCTTCACGATCTGCGACGCCTATCACTGCTCGATCATGGCCTCCACCGATCCCAACCGCTACTACCTGTGGACGGGCTGGTGCGGGCAGAACGGCAGCCTGCCCGGCGGCATCGGCGTCACCAATACCGGCAGCACGCCGGGTGCGCTAACGCTCAATTCAAGCGGCGGCAATGCCGGCAACGGCACGCCGCCGCTCGGCCCGGTCGTCAACAACGCGGAAGCCGGCTACGGCTGGACCACGTACCCGGAGCGCTTGCAGGCCGCCGGCGTCAGCTGGAAGGTCTACCAGGACGTCGGCCACGGCCTGAACGCCGCCGGCTCCTGGGGCTGGGACAGCGTCAACCCGTACATCGGCAACTACGGCGACAACTCGCTGCTCTACTTCAAGCAATACCAGAACGCGCAGCCCGGCGATCCGCTGCATGATCGCGCCGCCACCGGCACCGACATGCTCAACGGCGGCGCCTTCAACAACGGCACCTACTTCGACCAGCTGCGCGCCGACGTGGCGAACGGCACACTGCCGCAGGTGTCGTGGATCGCCGCGCCGGAGGCCTTCAGCGAGCATTCGAACTGGCCGACCAGCTACGGCAGCTGGTACATCCAGAACGTGCTGCAGGCGCTGACCTCGAATCCGAGCGTCTGGGCCAGCACCGTGCTGATCATCTGCTTCGACGAGAACGACGGCTTCTTCGACCACGTCGTCTCACCGACGGCGCCGGCCTCGGCCGCGCAAGGCCTGTCGACCGTCAGCACCGCCAACGAGATCTACCCCGGCGCGGGCAGCTACGCGGCCGGCCCCTACGGCCTCGGCGCGCGGGTGCCGATGCTGGTGGTCTCGCCTTGGAGCAAGGGCGGCTGGGTCAACTCGCAGACCTTCGACCACACCTCGATCCTCCGTTTCATCGAGAAACGCTTCGGCGTCGGCGAGCCGAACATCACGCCCTGGCGCCGCGCCGTCTGCGGCGACCTGACGTCGACGCTGGACTTCTCGCTGCCCAACACCGCGGCCGCCCGCCTGCCCAGCACCGCCGCCTATGCCGCGCCGCAAGCCGACATCGTCAGCGGCAAGAAGTACAGCAGCTACGTGCCCGCCGTGCCGGCCAGCCAGCTGATGCCGGTGCAGGAGCCTGGCCAGCGCCTGGCCCGGGCGCTGCCTTATCAGCTGCAGGTCGACTGGCTGCCGAATGTCGACAACAAGAGCTTCGGCATCACGTTCACGAATGCCGGCAGCGCCGGCGCCTGGCTGCATGTGCGCTCGGCCACGCAGCCGAGCCTGGCCGGCGGTTCGGCCGGCCCCTGGGGCTACACGATCGAAAGCGGCAAGTCGCTGAACGACAGCTGGACCACGCAGGCGACGAGCGACTACGACATCGCCGTGCACGGCCCGAACGGCTTCTTCCGCGCCTTCGCCGGCAACCTCGATGCGGCCAGCGCGAAGCTCGCCGGACGGACGGTCTACGACGCCATCGGCGGTGGCATCTCGCTGATCGTGACCAATCTTGGCAGTGCGTCGACCACCGTCACCGTCACCGACAAGTACACGAACGCCCAATCGCACCAGACCTTGGCACCGGGCGCCAGTTTCCGCAGCGACTGGAGCCTGCAGACTACCGGCCGCTGGTACGACCTGCTCGTCACCGCCAGCACCGATGCCCGCTTCGCCGCCCAGTTCGCCGGCCATGTGGAAACCGGCGCCGACGGCGTCAGCGATCCCTACCTGTGAACGGTATCCGTCAATCCATCCGAGGACTCACCATGCAAGACCTGACCCTTCTGCGCAGCGCCGCTGCCCTTGCCGCTGCCCTTGCAGCGCTAACGCTTTCTTTCAGCGCCATGGCCGCCGGCGGCACGGCGATCTACGACAACCTCGCCTCCACGCAAGACGGCGCCGATCCGATCTTCAGCTACGGCCCGCTGGCCAACTCCTTCACCACCGGCGCTGACGGCGCGTCGTTCGCGCTCAGCGGCATCAGCGCGCTGCTGAAGAGCGACAGCAGCAGCATCGTCGGCGACATCCGCGTCAGCCTGCATGCCGATGCCGGCAACGCGCCGGGCGCGGAGCTCGCGAGCTTTGGCAGCCTCTCCAGCGCGCTGGTCTCGACGGCCGCTTTTGGCGTCTACGACTTCGCACCGGCTGCGTCCTCGTCGTTCAAGCTCGCCGCGAACACCAGCTACTGGGTCGAGATCGAGTCCAGCTCGCCGAACGCGATCGAATGGTCCTGGTCCGGCGACCTCGGCGCCATCGGCGTGGCCGGCCAGTCGAACTACAGCGCGATGCTGGGCACGAACGCGAACCTCGGCAGCCCGCCTTACCAGATGGCGGTGACCGTCAGCGCGGTGCCCGAGCCGGCCAGCGCGCTGCTGCTGGCGCTGGGCCTGGGCTTCGCTGGCACGGTCGTCCGCCGCCGCAGCAAGACCTGACCCTCGCTCCGCGGCCGGGCTACAGGCCGGCGTCCCACTGGGTCACGCCGGCCTGCTGGCCGCGGCCGGCTTCCTTCGCGCGGTAGAGCTGTTCGTCCGCCCGGGCGACCAGGTCCTGCCAGCCTTCGCCGTGCCTGATGGCGTGGGCGACGCCGACGCTCGCGCCGATGTTGATCTGGTGCCCGTCGATGTCGAAGGGCGTGCAGGCCGCGGCGATCACTTTCTCGCCCGCGGCCTGGGCATGCGCTGCTTCCCGCACGTCGAACAGCAGCACGGCGAACTCGTCGCCGCCGAGCCGCACGACGGCGTCGCCGGGCCGTATGGCCGCATGCACTCGCTGCGCGAACTGCTGCAGCACCTGGTCGCCGGCCGGATGACCGTAGGTGTCGTTGACTGGCTTGAAATGATCCAGGTCGATGTAGAGCAGGGCCATCTGCGCGCCGCGGCCTTCGTCGACCTCCAGCGCGATGCGCCGCTCGAAGCCGGCGCGGTTGAGCAGGCCGGTCAGCGCGTCGCGCTCGCTGAGCTTGCGCAGGCGGCGCTGCTCCTCGCGGTGCGAGGTGATGTCCTGGCCGACGATGATGAAGCCATCGATGCCACCGCCCTCGGCCACCAGCGGCGTGTAGCTCATCGCCATATTGCGGCCGCGGCTGCGGTCCGGGCTCACGCGCTCGAAGGTCACCGCCTCGCCGGCCAGCACCCGGGCGATCCAGGGCCGGCTTTGCTCGAAGTCAACCGGGCCGAGCACCTCGCTGATCAGGTGGCCGACGATGCGATCGCGCGGCAGGCCGATCCAGTGCTCGAAGCCGCTGTTGGCGAAGCGGTAGCGCTGGTCGGCATCGGCCACGGCGACGATGGCCGGCACCGCCTCGGTCACGGCCCGCAAGGTGGCGCTTTGCCGCACGGCCTCGCGCCGCGCGGCGGCCGCCGCGGAGATGTCACTGATCGTGCTGAAGAAGCCGCGCAGGCGGCCGTCGTTCGCGCGATCGGGCAGCAACTGCCATTCCAGCTGGCGCAGACTGCCGTCGAGCGCTCGCTCCTCGAATTCGAACTGCTGCGGCTCGCCGGCGAGCACGCTGGCCATGCGCTGCTGCAGCTCCGGCGGCAGCGGCGCACCGGTGACCTCCGGCCGGGTGCGGCCGAGGATCTGTTCGCGCGGCAGGCCGAAGCTGCGCAGGTGCGCATCGTTGACGAAGCGGTAGCGGCCCTTGCGGTCCAGGTAGGCGATGCGCTGCGGCAGGCCGTCGGTCACCTGGTGCAGGAAGCGCTCGTTGTCGGCGATGTGCTGTTCCAGCCGCTTGCGCTCGGTGATGTCCTGCACCGCGCCGACCAAGCGCACCGGCAGGCCTTTCTCGAACTCCGCCTCGCCCTGCGTGCGCACCCAGAGCTTGCGGTCTGCCGCGGTGGTGAAGGGCAGTTCCATGTCCCAGGGCGTGCCGCTGGCGACTGCGGCATTGACCGCCTGCTGCAGCTTCGGGCGATCTTCGGGCGCGTAGAACTGCAGCGCGGTGGCCAGCGTGGGCACGAACTCGGGCCCGACCTCGTGGATTCTGCGCGTCTGCGGCGACCAGGTCAGCGTCGGGCTGACGAGATCGAGCTGCCAGCCACCGACGCCGGCTACCTGGCCGGTGCGGCGCAGGAAGCTCTCGCTGTCGCGCAACGCCAGTTCGTACTGCGAGCGGGCCGCCAGCGCGCGGTTGATCAGGTCGCGCCGCATCAGCAGCGCCTCGGTGGTGATGCGGGCCAGCGTCGTCAGCATCTCGGCCTGCCTGGCGTCGAGCTTGCGCGCCTCATGGTCGACTACGCAGAGCGTGCCCACGCGCTGGCCGCCCGGCAGCACCAGCGGCGCGCCGGCATAGAAGCGCACATCGGCCTCGCCGGTCACCGCGGGGTTGTCGGCGAAGCGCGGATCCAGCGTCGCGTCGGGCACCTCGAACAGCGCGTCATTGCAGATCGCGTGGGCGCAGAAGGCGATGTCCCGCGGCGTCTCGTTCACCCCGGGCAGGCCCAGGTTCGACTTGAACCACTGGCGCTCGCTGTCGATCAGGCTGACCAGCGCGATCGGCACGCCGCAGACCTGCGAGGCCAGCCTTGTCAGGCTGTCGAACAGCGGTTCCGGTTCGGAATCCAGCACGAACAGATCGCGCAGGTGCTGCAGGCGGTCGGCTTCGTTGTTGGGGATCGGAGGCAGCATCGTTTGCACTTCCTTCAGCCGTGGCTCGAACCCCGGTTTTACCTCAGCGCGGGGGCGCTGGCATGCGCTTGAGCGGGCCGATGCGTAACGATCCGCAGAGTCTGCGCGCGTTGGTCCAGTGCTGCCGGCCGCTCTTTCAGCTGCCGATCGCGTCCCTCAGCCGGTACCAGGCCGTGCCCAGCACGGGGGCCGGCGTGCGCATCGCGGGCCCGCCGGGGAAGGGGCGGTGCCTGAGCCGCGCAAAGACATCGAAGCGGCTGGCGTCGCCGGCCATTGCCTCGGCCACCAGCCGGCCAGCCATGCCGGTCAGCGCCACGCCATGGCCGGAAAAGCCCTGCAGGTAGTAGACCCTGGAGCTGGCGCCGCCACGAGCAGGCAGGCGGCCGAAATCGGGTGCACGGTTCATCGTCACGTCGACGTGGCCGCCCCAGGCGTGGGCGATCTTCGCGCAGGCGAGCTGCGGGAAGACACTCAGCATGCGCCGGCGCATCGGTTCGACGAAGGCCCACGGCGTCGTCATAGCGCCATAGGCGGCCCGGCCGCCGAAGAGCAGGCGCCCGTCGCGCGCAGGGCGGAAGTAGTCGAGCAGGAAGTTGTTGTCGCAGACTGCCGAGCGCGAAGGGATCAGCGAATCCATAACGCCGGATTCAAGCGGATCCGTGGCGACGATGCAGCTGCCGACCGGCATGATGCGCCGCTGCAGCGACGGCACCAGGCCTCGCAGGTCGGCATTGCCGGCCAGCAGCACCTGGCCGGCCCGGACGGTGAAGCCTTTGGCACATCGAAGCAGCGGCTTGCCCGCGTCCTGTTCCAGCGCGCCGACGACCGTGTCTTCGTGGATCGCAACGCCCAGCGAGTGCGCGGCGCGCGCCAGTCCCTGCGCATATTTGAGCGGATGCAGATGACCGGAGCGCGGGTCGTGGACGGCGCCGACATAGCGCGGGCTGGCGATCCACCGGCCGATGTCGGCCGCGGCGACGCGCGTCATCGGATAGCCGTAGTGGCGGGCCAGGTGATCGGCTGCGGCTTGCAGCGTGCGGTCGCGAGCGGCGCTGACGGCCACGCCGAGATAGCCGGCCTGCCATTCGCAGTCGATGGCAAAGCGCGCGCAGCGATCGTGGATCAGGTCGATGGCCTCGATCGTCATGTCGAAGACCTTGCGCGCATCGGCCAGGCCGAGCTGCCGCTCGATGGTCTGCGGCTCGCAGGCCAGGCCGTGGATGACCTGGCCGCCGTTGCGGCCGCTCGCGCCGTGGCCCACTTCGCGAGCTTCCAGCACCATGATCTTGAAGCCGCGCTGTGCCAGCTCGATCGCCGCCGACAGGCCGGCGAAGCCGGCGCCGACGATGGCCACGTCGCAATGCGCGTCGTCGCTCAGCGGCGCGTGGCGCTCGGCCGCCGGCACGCTGGCGGCGTAGTAGCTGTCGCGGATCAGTGTGTCATCGTCGGTGGCCGGCGCCTTCATCGGCTCACTCGGCGATGAGGGCCTCGCAGGCGCGCTGGCACAAGGCCGTGCCCGCCTGCACGACCGAGCGGCGCCAGGCCGGGTCCGAGGGGATGAAGGCCTCGTGGTATTCGGCGCGGGCGCGCCGCAGCGCCTCGCTGTCGGCGGGCTGGCGGCGCATCCAGGCCATGGCGAGATGGGCACGCTGCATCACGCGGCGCTCGCGCGTGCCGAACTCGATCGCCACGGCCGAGAACTCGCAACCGGGCTGCGCGCTGGCGAAGGCATCGGTCATCAGGCCCTGGTAGCTGGCCAGCGCCGTGTGCGTGGAGCCCTTGCCGCTCAGCGCCTCATCGCCCCAGACGTGGCGCGCGCGCTCGCGGCCGAAGGAGCCGGGCGGATCGAAATTGATCATGAAGGGCAGGCCGTAGGGGCCGATGCCGGTGTGCAGGTCGGCCAGCACGCAGCGGCTGGCGCCGTCGAGATGTGTCGTTAGCAGGCGGCGCAGCGCGAGGTTGGACCATTCGGCCTGCGTGCCGCCGAAGAAGATGCCGTCGGGCTCGATGTACTGGCCGCCGTTGAAGGCGTCGGAAAAAGCCTTCTCGCCGACGCGCGCCCGGAAGGCGTCCATTGCCGCAAAGGCGCGTTCGATCTCGGCCTCGTTCCAGTGGGCCAACATCAGTTCAGGATGCAGTTCCGCATACCCCAGGTTCGGCGTAGGCAGGGCCGGGAAAGCCAGGAAGTTGCGGTTCAGGTCCACATTGTTTTCGGTGCCGCGCTGCCAGTTCGCAAAGCCCCAGGGGTTGACCGCATGGATCAGCAGCAGCGCCTTGCCGGGCGGCAGCGGGGCCAGAGCCGCCGCAGGATTCAGCCCGCTGAGCCAGGC
>FSVW01003954.1_pt1 | contig 14651 bp, 14 predicted proteins | sample 1637551 | NCBI WGS metagenome assembly FSVW01 (sample SAMEA3914814, study PRJEB12502) | metagenome | biome: forest; material: soil | place: USA | collected 2011-09-16 | depth 0.1 m | reverse complement strand
GTCCCAGGTCTTGCCCTGCAGCGCCTTCATGAAGGGCTCGGAGTAGGCGAAGCCTGCGACGCTGCCGGCCGGCCGGCCGAGCAGGCCGTAGAGGTTCGGCCCCGCGCCGGGCGGCTCGCCCTTGCCAAAGGTGTGGCACTGGACGCAGGAACTGGTGGCGAGCTTCTCGCCCATGGCCGCGTTCTGTGCCATGGCGCTGAAGTTCGCCGTTAGCAGCGCGGCGAATAGCAGTGTGATTCGTTTCATGCTGCGACTCCCTTGCCACCGATGGCCTGCGCTGCCCGATAGGCAAAGGTCAGAATCGGACCCAATGTCGCGCCACCCGCCCAGTAGGCGCCGCCCGAGGCCGAGGCCACGCAGTTGCCGACGCCGTAGAGCCCGGCGATCGGCTTGTCGTTGATGTCCAGTACGCGGCCGTTCGTGTCGGTCTTCGGCCCGCCCTTGGTGTCCAGCGTCCCGGCGACCAGCAGCGCCGCGTAGTACGGCCCGCTGTCCGCCAGCGGCCACATCGTCGGGTTCGTGCGGCCGGGCTCTTCATTCACGTCGCCGTTGAACAGCTGTTCGACAACACGTTCGCCGCGCTGGAAGTCCTCGTCCTTGCCGGCCGTGGCAAAGCCGTTGAAGCGGGCGATCGAGGCTTTCGTATTGGCGAGGAAGTCGGGACCGGTGCGAATGCCGCCGGTCACTGCCGCGTACTTCTGCATGCGGGCATCGATGTTCTTCGCCAGTTCCTCCAGCGTCGCGCCCTTGATCACGTGCCGATCGTCAGTGCCCTTGGGCACGATCACGCGCCCGTACTCGGAACTGGCCGAATGGTCCTGCGAGCGCTGGTCCCAGATGCAGACCTGCACGATGTTCGGGTACTCGGCGCGGGCGCCGTCCCACTGGAAGAAGGTCTGCGCCAGCTCGTTGTACTGCAGCTTCTCGTTGACGGTGCGGCGCCCGTACTTGTTGACGAAGAGCATCGAGTCGCCGGCGCAGGAGAACTGGCCGGACATCGAGCCGTCCTTCGAGACTGCCTTCTCCAGCGGGATCGGGCACATCCAGGCATGGTTCATGTTTCGCAACTGCACGTTCAGGCCCGCCGTCAGCTTGACGATGTCGCCCTCGTTGCTCAGCGCTGCGCAGCCGCCGTAGATCGGGCCGTTCAGGAAGTTGCGCCGGAACTCGGCGTTATGCGTGAAGCCGCCGGTGGCGAAGACCACGCCCTTGCGGGCGCGCAGCCGGGTCGTCTCGCCGGTGTCGGTCTCGGCCTCGACGCCGATCACGCGGCCCTTGGCGTCCTGCAGGATCTTCGTCACCTTCGTGCCGGTGCGGATGGAGATGCCCTCCTTGCGCGCCTGGGTCGAAAGCGTGCGGATCGCCACGCGGCCGCCGTCCGACATGCTCGGGATCGCGTCCAGCGGCACCAGCACGCGCCCGGTCTTGGCCTTGTCCTCAGGCAGTTCGGCGAAGTAGTCCGGCACGCCCGGGCAATGGCGGTAGGGCAAGGCGCCACGCTCGGCCAGCAACTCGACCGCAGTGGACGCGCTGTCGTAGAAGGCCTCGCACATGTCGAACTCCCACTGCGTCAGGCCGTAACGCGGAGCCTCGGCGTCATAGTTCAGCGGCGACGACAGGCGGGCGACGTACTTGAGGAAGTCGGGCTTCGGGTCCGGCGTGCCGGCTTTCTTCATCGCGGCGTTGTTCGGCACCCAGTACCAGAAGGCTGCCTTGTTGGTCGTACCGCCGATGCTGCCGGCCTTCTCCAGCACGACGGCCGTGTTGCCGAGCCAGCGGGCGAACAAGGCGGAGGACAGGCCGCCCGCGCCGCTGCCACAGACGATCACGTCGAACTCATCGTCGAACTTGATCGATGCAGCGTCGGCCACGCCAGGCGCCAGGCCCAGGCCGGTGATCGCCAGCGCGGTCGAGCCGGCAGTCGCGCTCTTGATGAAGCCGCGGCGCGAAGCCGTGGACTTGTCGTCGATAGGGGTCATGTGTTGCCTCTTGATCTTGGACGCCTTCGGGGCGAAGCTCCGCCCTGCCCCGCCCGCAAGGGCAAGGCACGAAAGCCTTGTCAGTCGACTTAGAGCGTTAGAACTGCACCGGGATTTCCGGCGACTCGCCCTTCTGGATCTCATGCACCAAGGTTGGCGAGCCGTTCTCCCAGACCAGCAGCATCGAGCGCTTGGGGCTGAAGCCCTGGTGGCGGCAGTAGGCGGGCATGGCGGCCATGTCGCCGGCCTTCATGATCACGCGGGCCATCGGCTTGCCGGTGTTCTTGTCCGCGCTGTTCCAGGTGATCTCGTCGCTCATCTGGAAGAACCATTCCACGCGGTCGTTGCCGTGGATGATGGGCAGCATGTGCTCTTCCGTCGTCGGACACATATAGCTGTACTTGACGACCGAGGTGAAGCTCGGGTTCCAGGTGACTTGCGAGCGCGACAGGAAGCCGAACAAGTTGAAGGCGTGGACCTCGTTCTCGAAGCCGGGCTCCGGGTGCAGTTCGGGCTGGTTCTGCGGGACGTCGGCAAAGGCTCGGTTGACCGGGGCGCCGCGTTCGTCGCTGCGCAGCTTCAGGTCGCCCTTCAGGCCGACGCAGCGGGTGGCGAGCTCACGGGCCCGCGTGATCTTGGCGGTATTGGAGCCGTTCTTGCGGCCATAGGCGGAGCCGGTTTCCTGCGGTGCAGCGAAGGGGTCGAAGCCGGCGTTGGTCCAGTCGTCGAGCATGGCCTCGAAGGTCGGGCGGATCTGCTCGGTGGGGAAGTTCTCGGAGCAGTCGGTGCCGGCTTCCTTCATCGTGCCGTTGTAGGCGCCGGCGTAGAGGTCCACCGACTTGTAGTGGTTGACCGTGCCGATCACGTCGTCGAAATTGACCCAGCCGTAGAAGAAGCCCCAGGCCACGTCGCGCATCAGCGCGCGCAGGAAGCCGCCGGCGTCCATCGTGTGGCTCATAGCGCGGCCGTCGCGCGTCTTCCAGGTGATGTGGGCGAAGTATTCGTCGCGGCGGAAGTTGAAGGAACCGATCGAGAAGTCCTTGTAGCCCAGGACCGAATGCGGCTGGGAAGCGAGGACCTGGCTGAGTTCTGCAGTGGCGTTCATGAGATGTCTCCGTGGTGCAAACGGGTTACCTAGTCGGACCGGTCAGACGGTCTGGCAGATCTCTGCCCAGCGCTCGACGGACAGATCGCCCTTGCAGGTCTGGATCACCAGCACGCCGGGCTTGCCCACGCTGCGGAACTGGTAGGCGGTGTTCTTCGGCAGCAGCGCCTGGTGGCCGCGGCCGAGCTTCATCCAGCCCATCTTCTGTCCCTTGGGCGCGCCGTCGACCAGCACCGCGCCGTTCTTGTTCTCGTCCTTGACCTGCTGCCCGGCGTCGAGCTTGACCAGGTGGACTTCGACCTCGCCGTCCATGTCCAGCGCGAACTCGTCGTGGGCGCAGGTGAACCAGGGCGAGGTGCCTTCTGCGCGTAGCGTCTCGAGCACGTAGATCTGGTTGATGCCGAAGACGACGCGCTCGTAAGGCGTGGCCTTGCTGGCGATGTCGAAGCAGTTCGAGAAGGCGTAGTGCTGGACCCGGTCGTCGATGATCTGGACGCCGCCTTTTTCAAAGCGGTCGAGGGATCCGAAGACGGTCGTGTAGGCCGGGGTATTGGCGCTTGTCGGGCTGGCTGTCGTGGTGCTCATCAGAGGTCTCCTTGGTGGGCGCTGGTTGCGATCCGGCCCTTTCTTCAAGGCCTTGTGATCGAACAGTGAACGCAGTGTAGGAAGCCCCTACCCCAGGCGGTAGCGCCTGCGTGCCGACCAGAGTGTTCGGGATCGCCGAACAATCCCTAGGGTTTCCCTGAGGTTCCTAATCCAGGACTTTCGCCGGCAGCAGCCCTGCGTCGATCAGCGCCTGGTCCCAGGGCGGCACGCCGCTGAACTTGTCCGTTAGCGCATCGAGAAAGAGCTTCAGCTTCAAGGCGCTGCGAACGGCCGGCGGATAGAAGACCGACAGCCAGAACGAACCCAGCGGCCATTGCGGCAACACGAGGTTGAGCTTGCCCGCAAGAATGGCCTCGGAGGCCACCAAGGTCGGCAGGCAGACGATGGCCGCGTGCTCCATCGCGTACTCGCGCAGCAGGTGCACGCTGTTGCTGAGCAGCACCGGCTTGATCTCGACCTGCACCTCCTCGCTCTGGCCGTGGAAGGCCAGGCGCTCGCGCGTGGGATAGCCGGAATACCAGCCGATGCGGTGGCCGCTGAGGTCGCGCGGATGGCGCGGCGTGCCGAAGCGGCGCAGGTATTCGGGCGAGGCGCAGAAGACGCGGCGCACGGGAAACAGCTTGCGCGAGATCAGTTCCTCCGAGCGCGGCGGAAAGATCTGCAGCGCGCAGTCGAAGCCTTCCTTGACCGGGTCGATTGCCGCGTCGTTGACGATCATGTCGAGCACGATCTTCGGGTATTGGCTCTGGAATTCCTGCAGCAGCCGCGCCAGGTGGCCGAGCACGAAGCCGGGCAGCGCGTGCACGCGCAATCGCCCGGCCGGCGAGGTGGTGACGTCGCGCATCTGGTCGACGACCTCGTTCGTGCGGCCGATCAGCTCGGTGCAGTCGCGCAGGAAGGCCTGACCCAGTTCCGAGAGCTTGACGCTGCGCGTGTTGCGGTAGAAAAGCGGCGCGCCGACGAACTCTTCGAGCTGCTGCACGCGCGCCGTCAAGACCGAGCGCGAGAGCCGCATCTGCCGCGCGGCCTCGGCGAAGCTCTGCGATTCGGCGACGCGGACGAAAGCGTCGATGGCGGCAAAGCGGTCCATGCGGGATCCGCCGTGTCAGGCCGCGCTCAGCAGATCGGTGCGGACCAGGCCGGGCCGCATCTCCCGGATCTCGACCTTGGCGAAGATGGCGTTCTGCGAATAGGGATCGGCGGCCAGGAAGGCCTCGACCGCCTCTTTGGACGGCGCCTGCACGACCAGCAGCGAGCCGTTCATCTGGCCCTCGGTATCGAGCGTCGGCCCGGCGAAAACCACGGTCACGCCGGCCTCGCTGGTCTCGCGAATATGGGCCCGGTGCGTCTCGCGCACCGATTGGCGCACCGGGAGCATGCCGGGCTTGTCGCTGCCGAAGATCAGGAAGTGCCTGAGGGGCGTAGTGCTGGTCGTCGTCGTGCTCGCCATGTGAACTCCTTGGATGAACGGGCATGCTAATGGAGGCTTCAAATTGACGCACCTGCCGCCGCTCCGTCCAGTCAGTCGAGATTGCTCGTTAGTCGTATCCACCACGCTTGCAGGAGTCGACCCATGAAACGGCGCACCTTGATCGAATACGCGGATGCCTCGCCTGCGGTGCGCGCCATCTATGACGATGTGCTGACGACGATCGGGGCGCCGGTCGAAGGCCTGCCCAACTGGATCAAGGCGATCGGCAACAACGAGCACGTGCTGAAGGCCGCCTGGGAAAAATACAAGAACGTGGTCTTCGCCGGCGACGTGCCGCTGCTGCTGAAGCACCTGATCCTCGTCGTCATCTCGATGCGGGCAGGCAACCGCTACTGCTCGGCCTCGCACGGCCACATAGCGCTCTCGCTGGACAGGTCGCTGAGCTGCGACGACCTCTACAGCCTGGCCCAGGGCAAGGCCTTCCCGACCCTGCCGCCGGCCTTCCAGGTGGCGATCAGCACGCTCACGCAGGCGGTGGTGGATCCCGCCGGCGTCGAAGACGAAGGTTTCGATTTCGAGAACGAGCTGCGCAAGGCCGGCTTCTCGGAGTTGGAGATCGACGAGCTGCTGTCGCAGGCCGACTTCGGCGTGATGATGAACCAGCTGACCAGCCTGTGGCAAATCAAGCCCGAGGTGGAACTGCCGCCGCCGTCGAAGGCGCTTGCGACGATGGACGCCTGACAACGGCCTGATGACGGCCTGATGACCGCCTGATCCGCAAGATTGCCGGCAATGCTCAGCGAGGCCGATCGTTCGCACCTCGCGCGCTACGAGGCCTTGCTCGCGCTGGCCAGCGAGATGACGGGCATGGCCGAAATCGACGACACCGCTCGCCTGCTGGACCGCCGCTTCAAGTACGTGACCCGCGTCCACTCCTGGCGCTATCTGAGCCAGGACGCGGCTTGCGCCAGCTCACCCAGGCCTGACGAAGAAGCGGCAATGGGCGAGCATGCCAGCAGCACCAGCGCCCGGCAGTACCAGTTGATCACCGGCGGCGGCGGCCAGGTGCAGCACAGCCGCCTGGGTGAAGAGGAACTGTCGCGCGCCGAGCGGGAGTGCTGGCGCCACGGCAAAGCCCGCATGATCGATTGCGAGGAGTTGGACGCGCAGATCGAGCATCTGCCCGTGCAGTTCCGCAACCCGGAGATCCTGCAGCTGGCCGTGCAGGCGCTGTGGTCGCGTGGTCAATTGGAGGCGCTGTTCTTCACCAGTTGCCGCGGCGCGGCCTTCGACACGCTGGACACGAAGTTCATCGCGATGACGGCGCAGTTCGTCCATCGCAAGATCAGCCATTTGCACACCGAGCGGCGGATGACCGACGAGTTGCGCGCCACGCTGGACAGCTTGCGCCGCACGCGGCACGAGTTGGTCGAGGCCGAGAAACTGGCCGCGCTGGGCTCGATGGTGGCAGGCGTCTCGCACGAGATGAACACGCCGCTGGCCAATGCGCTGCTGATGGCCAATTCGCTGACATCGCATCTCGACAGCCTGGACACCCTGGTCGGCAAGCCAGCGCCGCGGCGCTCGGAGCTGCTCGGCTGGCGCAACGACGCGCGGATGATGGGCCAGATCATCGAGACTGCGGTCCACCGCGCCGCCACCTTGGTGGCCAGCTTCAAGCAGGTGGCGGTGGGCCAGGCCTGCGAGCGGCGGCGCGTCTTCGACCTGCGGCGTTGCGTGGACGACGTGGTGCTGCCTCTGTGGCCGGGGCTGAGCCAGGTGGCCTGGCAGTTGGACAACCTGGTGCCGCCGGGGATCGAATGCGACAGCTACCCCGGCCCGCTCGGGCAGATCCTGGGCAACCTGATCCAGAACGCCGTCGTGCACGCCTTCGACGGCCGCCACGACGGCAAGGTCAGCATCACGGTGGCCGGCGAGGACCAGCAGCAGGGTCAGCTGACGATCGCCGTTACGGACAATGTGCGGCATCGACGCGAACACGCTCAGCCACGTCTTCGAGCCCTTCTTCACCACCCGCCTCAGCCACGGCGGCTCGGGCCTGGGCCTGTCGATCAGCAAGCGCCTCGCCACAACCGTGCTGGGCGGCGAACTGCGCGCTGCGTCGACGCCAGGGGTCGGCACCCGCTTCGTTCTGAACCTGCCTTGCATCGCTCCGCACAAGCTCTGAATCGGCCCCGTCGCCTACACTGGACCGATGTTCAAGCCCCGCATCTTCAAGCACTGCCCGGACTGCGGCGCGCCGGTTGTCTACCGCATTCCGGACGACGACAACCGCGAGCGCGCGGTCTGCACGGCCTGCGGCACGATCCATTACCAGAACCCGATCAACGTGGTCGGCACCCTGCCGGTCTGGGGCGACGGGCCCGAGGGTCAGGTCTTGCTGTGCAAGCGGGCGATCGAGCCGCGCTACGGCTTGTGGACCTTGCCGGCGGGCTTCCTGGAATTGGGCGAGACCGCCGTCGAAGGGGCAAAGCGCGAGACCGACGAAGAGGCCGGCGCGCAGGTGGAGATGCAGGACCTGTATTGCCTGATGAACGTCGTCTCGGTCGGCCAGATCCATCTGTTCTACCGCGCCAAGCTGCTGTCTCCCGTCTTCAATCCGGGCCCCGAGAGCCTGGAAGCCAAGCTCTTCCATGAGCATGAGGTGCCGTGGGACCAGATCGCCTTCCGCACGGTTCGGCAAACCTTGCAGCACTTCTTCGAGGACCGGAAACTGGGGCGGCCGTACAAGCTGCACAGCGGCGACATCGTCTAGGAACAGTCGGCGCTTCGCGCCGCGGCACATCGATTGCCATGCGTCCGGGTCGCCCACTGCCGGACCCACCCATGAGAATGTTGCTGCTGCTGTCCACGCTGGCCATGCCGTTGATCGCGGTGTTCACCCAGATGGGCTGGTTCGGGCCCGACAGCCAGACCATCTCGAACCAGTACCCGACCCTGCTGGTGGCGGCCGGCTATGCCTTCGCAATCTGGTCCGTGATCTTCACCCTGGATCTGGGCTTCGCGATCTGGCAGGCGCTGCGGCGCCGCCCGGCGCTGCCGGCACAGAAGCGGCTACGCATCGTCACGATGGCGGGCTTCGGCCTGACGGCGCTGTGGATGATCGCCTTCTCGCAACAGCTGTTCTGGCTGGCACTGCTGATCATCTGGAGCGCGCTGGCCTGCCTGCTCTACGGCTGCCTGCTGATGGCGCGCGCCGCCGATCCGCGTGGCCACCTCTGGCTGGGCCTGCTGCCGCTGGGCCTGCACACGGGCTGGCTGTCATTGGCCGCCTTCCTCAACACCGCGCAGGTCGCCGCGGCCTACAAGCTGGTGCCTGCCGGGGACCAGCTCGCGTGGAGCCTGATGCTGTGGCTGGCCGCGGCCGTGCTGCTGCTCTGGGCGAACGTGCAGCTGCGCGGCCATCCGGCCTACGCGGTCGCGGCGATGTGGGGCCTGGTCGGCGTCTACGTCGAGCAGTCGCACAGCCGCATGCGAGGCGCCGAGGTTTCGGCCGGCGTGGCGCTGGGCCTGGCGGCCTTGCTGCTCATTCAGACGGCCTACTTGTTCTGGCGCTCGCACCAGCATCCCGAACGAGCCGAACGCCCGGTCGCACGCTTCGTCACCGCGGATTTCCGTTGAACCTCGCCGTGGCCCAGGGCCCGGTCACGCCATCCAGTTCGCAGTCCCACAGCGCCTGCACATCCATCGCATCGGTCAGGCCTTCGGCATAGACCTTCAGCGCCAGGCTGCGCAGCATGATCAGCATGCCGCGCACAAAGGCAGCGCGCGCCGCGTCGCCCGAGACGCCGGTGACCACCGAGGCATCGAGCTTCACGTAGTCGAGCCCGGCCTGGTAGAGCCGGTCGACCTGCGACAGGCCCGCGCCGGCATGCTCCAGACCGAGCTTCACCCCCAGCGGCCGCAGCTGCCGGCCCATCTCCAACAGCAGGTCGAAATGAAGGATCGCCGCACCCTCGGCCAGCTCCAGGCCGAGCTTGCGCGCGGCCGGCGGCGCCTGGAAGACCAGCTCGCGCAGGCGCGCAACGAAGCCGCCATCGAGCAGCGAGGCCGGCGCGATATTGATGCAGCGCGGCTGGCCGTCCTTGACGATCGCTTCCAGCGCCAGCGCCACGGCCAGCACGTCCACGTCGGCCGTCAGGCGGCTGCGCACGGCCAGCGGCAGCCAGCGCTGGGCCGGCTCGAAAGCGCCGCCGCGCTCCAGCTGCAATTGCAGTGGGCACTCGTGATGCAAGACCTGACCCTCGCGGTCCAGCACCGGGAACTGGACCAGCCTCGCGCGGCGCTCCTTGATCGCCTCGACGATCTGCGCGCGCCAGGCGCGCTCGCCCTGGGCCGGGCCGTCAGCCGCCCGCGTGGCGATCGATTCGACGACAAAGCCTGCTTGTGTTTCAGCCCGCGCCAGTGCGGCATCGGCCACGCCGAACCAGGTACCCAGCGGCCGGTCGCGCGGCAGATCCACCGCACCAAGCGCGACCTGGATGCCGCTGCCGAAGGCCGGCAGGCTGGAGCGCAGCGCATCGGCCAGTGCCTGCGCGGTCTCGGTCGCCACGTCGGGCGCAGGCAGCCACAGCGCGAAGTCCGCGCCATTGAGCCGCCCGCCCAGGCAACCCTGCACGCGCTCCGGATAGACCTTCACCGCATGGGCGATCGCCACCAGGACCTGGTCGACCACCGGCCGGCCCAGGCGCTGGTTCAGCCCGGCCAGGTCGCGCAGGCGCACCAGCACCAGGCCGGCGTCGGCCGGGCCTTCGTCGCGGGTCAGCGCCGAGTCCAGCTCGGCCATGAAATGCTTGCGCGTGCTCATGCCGGTCAGCGGATCGGCATGGGCCTGCAGGCGCAGCACCTGCAGCTGCTCGGACTGCGCCTCGAACATGCCGCGCACGCGCTGGACCATCGAATTCATCGCCTCGGTCAGGCGCTGCAGTTCGGGCACGCGCGAGACCTCGACCAGGGCATAACTGCCATCCACGACTGACTGCGCCTGCTTGACCGCGTTGTCAAGCGGCCGGCGGATGCGGCGCAGCACGAACAGTGCGAGCATCCCAGCGATCAGGCCGACAGCAGCCAGCAGCAGCGCACTGCGCACGGTGCTGCGCCAGAGTTCGTCATAGACATAGGACGACTGGCTGAGCACCTCGACCGAGCCGATCGCGTTCCAGCCGCTGGACACCTGGGCCACGCCCGGCTGCACGGCAATCGGCATCATCGCGATGAACCAGGCCGGCGCGGCACTCGCGCGCGGCTCGGCATGGCGCTCGTAGGCGAGCTTGCCGTCGGCCTTGCGCCACAGCACGCTCTGGTAGGCACCCGTATCGAACTGCGCGGAGATCAGCAGCTCGATCAGTTGCGCCTCGCCGCCCTGCTGCGAGAGCGCCAGCGCCAGCGAGGCGGCGTTGTCGCTGTTCTTCAGCTGCAGCTGGGTCTGCAGCACCTGCCGCACCGAGCTGGTGGAAACGGTCACGCTGCCGACCAGCGAGGCCAGCACGACGCCCAGCACCAGCAACCAGACTTGACGCATCAAGGACATGGCAATCTTTCTTCTTTCGTCTGTGTAGTTGTCGTCGTCATCATCATCTTCGCTTTCAGAATCCTTCGCCCCGGGCCTTCTGCAGCAGGTCGCGCCACATCGACAGCCGTGCCACCGGGTCGCCCTGCGTCGTGTTGCCGGTGCCCTGCCACAGGCCTTCGCTGTTGAAGCTGAAGACCGGCCGCAGGTCCGGGCGCTGCGAGGCGGGGCGCACCTCGGGGATCAGGTTATCCAGGATCAGCGGGTCCGCGCCGGGCTGGGCATAGTAGGCCAGCACCATGTGCGCCAGTGACTGCCCGCGCAACGAGGCGCGCACGTAGACCATTCTCAGCTTGGCGACCGGCATGCCGGCGGAAAGCAGGCTGAAGTACTTGGCGATCGCGTAATCCTCGCAGTCGCCGGCGCCCTTGTCCAAGGCCTCCAGCGGCGCGGCCCAGTAGTCGATCACGCCCCAGACCTCAGTGTCTTCGCGGAAGGCGATCCGCTGATTCATGTAGTTATTGACGAGGGTCAGCCGCGGCTCCTCGTCCACGGCCGCGGCGCGCTCGATCATCTGCAGCAGCGGCGCCACCTCGGCCACCGCGCGCGGCCCGATCTTGACCGCGGCTTCCATCAGCTTGTTGTTGTCCAGGCCCGGCGCCGGCGCGGCGCAGAACAGCAGGCCGGCAAGACCTAACGCCCAGAGCCGACGGGCTCCCGAGAGCCAGATCCGATCGAACTTGCGGGCCGAAAAAAACATGCGCAAAGCGCCCGGGTGTGGAGAAATTGCAGGGAGCAGAGCCGGGTCGCGGCTATCGTAGTGGGCAATGTACAGGCTCGCGCCTCGCCCGCTGAAGCCTCGCCGGCCCAAATACCAAGCAGTCCATGAATAGCCAGCAAATCCGCCAAGAAATTGACAAGTCGCGCGCCCAGGGTGCGCTGAAACAGATCGTTATCCCGCCGTGCCCGGAACTGCTGATCCAGTTGCGCGAGGCGATGAGGCCGGGCGAACCGGACTTCACCGCGGTGCAGCGCATCGCCGCGGCCGACGTGGCCATGTCGGCCGTGCTCCTGCGCATCGCCAACGGGCCGATCCATCGCCCGCTGGGCCTGCCCTGCACAACCGTCGGCCAGGCGATGACGCGCATCGGCCTGAAGGAAACAGCCGCGGTGATGACAGGCTTCCTGGTCAAGAACGCGATCCCCGTCAACAACCCGCAGCTGGCGCGCTTCTGGGAGCGTTCGAGCAAGCGGGCCGTGGCCTGCGCGTTTATCGCGAGCCAGTTGCCCGGCGTCTCGCCCGACCTGGCCCATGCCTTCGGCCTGTTCCTGCACGTGGGCATGCCGGTGCTGCTGCAAAGCGTGCGTGGCTATGGCTCGACGATGGTGGAAGCCGCGGCGCGCATCGATCGACCCTACATCGCCACCGAGAACATCAACCACCAGACCGACCACGCTGTCGTCGGCGCACTGACCGCGCGGGTCTGGAACATGCCGCCGGAGCTGATGGCCGCGATTCGCCTGCACCATGACTTCCGCTCGCTCGGCCATGCGGGCATCGAACCCGAAGTGCACACGCTGGTCGCGATGGGCCTGGTGGCCGAGCACCTGATGCGCAAGCACGAGATGCTGCCCGCCGATGCCGACTGGGCCGCGAACCATGCCGCGGCGCTGGACTGGCTGCAGATCGGGCTGGACGATCTGGAACAGTGGGACGAGATGCTGAGGCCACTGCTCGACGAAGCCTGAGCACGGACTCGGGTCGGCCGCTAACGCACTCTTTCGACGGATATTTGGCGGCAGTTCGCCGACGCGACAATGGGCCGATGCAAGCCGCCGTTCCTCGCCTGAAAGCGCTGCCGCGCCGCTGGCGCCGGCTGCTGCTGATCGCCTTGACCCTGCCGCTGCTGCCCTTGGCCTGGACGCTGTTCGGCCCGCGCGGCTTCATGGTGGAAGCGACGGCCAAGACCTGGCAGTTCGAGATCCAGATCGAAAAACGTGTGCTGGAGACCGGCTCCGGCTGGTGCGACGAACTGCCCGAAGGCGCGGTGGAGACCAACCGCCGCCTGATTGCCGACCCAAGCGGCGCACGGCAAGGCTTGATCGCGCATTGCCGGTACAGCGTGCCGACCTGGCGCAATCGCTGGGTCGAGACGGCCCGAGGGCAAGACCCGACCCCGCCGCACTGGCCGGCGCCGAAGCTCGGCGAACTTGCAGCCGACCAGATCGGCGCCGAGCGGCTGGGCAGGCGCGAGGAGCGCTACCTGCTGCAGCTACGCGAGGTGAACACCGATCGGGCATGGACCTGCCAGTTGCCGCTGGCGCAGTGGCAGCGCTTCACCCAAGGCGAGAGGTTCAGGTTGCTGGTGGATCGGTTCAGCACGGCGAATTGTGCGAGCCTGCCGCTGAGGTGAGGCGTCCGGTCAAGCGACGGCATCGCCTTCACGGGCCAAACCAAAACAGCGCGCAAATAACCGAGGCCAAGTGCGCGCTGCTACACCATCGCTAACGTCGAGATTCAACGCTTCGCCGGCGGCACGTCCGTGCAGGAACCGTGGGCGACTTCCGCGGCCAGGCCGATCGACTCGCCCAGGGTTGGGTGCGGGTGGATCGTCTTGCCCATATCCACTGCATCGGCGCCCATCTCGATGGCAAGCGCAACCTCGCCGATCATGTCGCCCGCATGGGTGCCGACGATGCCGCCACCGATGATGCGGTGGCTCTCTTCGTCGAACAGCAGCTTGGTGAAGCCCTCGTCGCGGCCGTTGGCGATCGCGCGGCCGGAGGCGTTCCACGGCAGCAGACCCTTCTTGACCTTGATGCCCTTGGCTTTGGCTTCGTCTTCGGTCACGCCGACCCAGGCGACTTCGGGATCGGTATAGGCGACGCTCGGGATCACGCGGGCATCGAATTGCGACTTGGCCAGCGCGGCATCGTTCAGCAGTTCGCCGGCGATGACTTCGGCCGCCACATGGCCTTCGTGAACCGCCTTGTGCGCGAGCATCGGCTGGCCGACGAGATCGCCGATGGCGAAGATGTTCGACACGTTGGTGCGCATCTGGATGTCCACCGGGATGAAGCCGCGGTCGGTCACGACGACGCCGGCCTTTTCGGCGCCGACCTTCTTGCCGTTGGGCGTGCGGCCGACAGCCTGCAGCACCAGGTCGTAGACCTGCGGCTCCTTCGGTGCACCTTCGCCTTCGAAGGTGACCTTGATGCCTTCGGGCGTCGCTTCGGCCGCCACCGTCTTCGTGTTCAACATGATGTTGTCGAAGCGCGGCGCGTTCATCTTTTGCCAGACCTTGACCAGGTCGCGGTCGGCGCCGGTCATCAGCGTGGGCAGCATTTCGACGACATCGAGGCGGGCGCCCAGCGTCGAGTAGACGGTGCCCATTTCGAGGCCGATGATGCCGCCGCCGACGATCAGCATGCGCTTCGGCGAGCTGTTCAGTTCCAGCGCGCCGGTCGAGTCGATGACCCGCGGATCCTTGGGCATGAAGGGCAGGCTGACGGCCTGCGAACCGGCCGCGATGATCAATTTCTTGAAGTTGATCGTCTGCGTCTTGCCGGTCTTCTCCTGGCCTGCGCCGGTCGTTTCCTCGACGCTGACGTGGTTGGCATCGAGCAAGGTGCCGACGCCGCGCACGACTGTGACCTTGCGCATCTTGGCCATCATGCCGAGGCCGCCGGTCAGCTTGCCGACAACCTTCTGCTTGTGCTTGAGGAGCTTGGGCAGTTCGACGGTCGGTTCGCTGAAGGTGACGCCGAGATCGGCGAAGTGCTTGACTTCGTCCATCACCGAAGCGACGTGCAGCAGCGCCTTCGACGGGATGCAGCCGACGTTCAGGCAAACGCCACCGAGCGTGGTGTAGCGCTCGATGATCGCGACCTTCAGGCCCAGGTCAGCCGCGCGGAAGGCGGCGGAATAGCCGCCGGGGCCGCCGCCGATGACGACGAGGTCGAAGGACTGGTCGGCGCTGCCGGTGTAGGTCGAGGCGG
>FSVW01000849.1_pt1 | contig 14737 bp, 12 predicted proteins | sample 1637551 | NCBI WGS metagenome assembly FSVW01 (sample SAMEA3914814, study PRJEB12502) | metagenome | biome: forest; material: soil | place: USA | collected 2011-09-16 | depth 0.1 m | reverse complement strand
GGCTAGGCGAGGGAAGCGCTCGAGGTTTTCCACGTCTTGTTCTGCGAAGCCACACCGGTGTCAAGCTCGTGTGGCTTCAAAATTACCGGTAATTGAAAACGTCGTTTAACGATCTTGAGGACAAGTATGAAAAAGTCGATCCTGTTGGCTTCCCTGGTTGCTGCTGTTGCTCTGGCTGCTTGCAGCAAGAAGGAAGACGCTGCTCCCGTGGCCACTCCCGCTCCCGCCGCTTCGGAAGTCGCTTCGGCTCCCGCCATGGACGCTTCGGCTCCCGCCATGGACGCTTCGGCTCCTGCAATGGCCGCTTCGGACGCTGCCAGCAAGTAATTCTCGGGCGCCCTCGGGCGCTCTGTGAGTTAAACGCTGCAAAAGCCGCCCTGGTGCAAGCCGGGCGGCTTTTGTCGTTTCTAGATTTCTATCCAGGGCAGGCCCACGGCCTGATCGGCCACCAGCACATCCGCAGCGCCGCAGCCCAGCACCGGTGCCAGCGCGGCACGGGCCAGCTCAGGCCGGTTGTTGCGCTCCGAGAGATGCGCGGCCACCACGACCCCGAGGCCCGGATGCAGAACCGCTGCGAGCAACTCGGCCGACACATGGTTGGCCAGATGTCCGTGCGTGCCGAGGATGCGCCGCTTCAGTGACTCCGGGTAGCTGGAGCCGCGCAGCAGCGTCTCCTCGTGGTTGCACTCGAGCAGCAGGGCATGCTGGCCTTGCAGGGCCTGCAGAACGCGCGGTGCGATCGAGCCGATGTCGGTGATCAGGGCCAGCCTGCGGGCGCCGTCGCTGGCGCGCAGCTGCAGCGGTTCGTTGGCGTCGTGGGGCACGGCGAAGGGCCGCAGCTCGATGTCGCCGACAAGCACGGTCTGGCCATCGGCCACGAAGTGCAGCAGGCCTTCGTCAAAGTTCTCGCCCGCCCGCGACGCGATGGCCCGCCAGGTGCCGCGGCTTGTATAGACAGGCACGCGATGCTTGCGCGCCAATGCGAACACGCAGCCCGCATGGTCGCCATGCTCGTGCGTGATGAAGACGGCGTCGAGTTGCTGCGCCGTGCTGCCGGCGCGTTCGAGCCTGCGTTCCAGCTCGCGCAAGGAAAAACCGCAATCCACCAGCAGCCGTGTCTGGGTGATGCCCTGGCTGGCCTCGATCAGCGTGCCGTTGCCGCCGCTGCCGCTGCCCAAGCTGCAAAAACGCATGAGTGGTGTCCCAAGAAAAGAGCCGCCGGCCTTGCGGCGGGCGGCTCAGTATCGGATGAGGATGGCTTAGCGCAAATCGCCCATCAGCATGCCGAGGATGCGCTTGGCGTTTTCGTCGGTCGCCTGCTTGCCGGTGTTGTCCATCACCATGACCGTGCTGCGGCCGTCCGCAGAGATCACCTTCACGCGATAGCGGCCGGCCGCACCGGTTTCCTTGGCGCCGAAGAGCTTCTGGAAGAAGTTGGGCTCGTCCTTGCCGGCTTGCGTCGGATCGGCGTAGCGCAGGTAGAACAGGCCCTGCGTGCGGTCGCGGTCTTCCACGGTGAAGCCATGGCGGTCCAGCGACTGGCCCACACGGCGCCAGGCGCGGTCGAAGTCCTCGGCCATCTCGATCTGGTCGGGGATGGCACCGGGCTTGAACACCGGTGTATCGGCGGCAATCGCCGCAGCAGCCACCTTCTTGCCGGGCTCGGAAGCCGCCGCTTGCGGTGCCGAGGCGGCCGAGGCCAGGGTGGCCGGATCGACATCCTTGCCGCCGAGCTTGAGCATCAGGCGCGAGAGCATCAGCGCTTCCAGCTGCGGGTCGTTCGGGCGCGGTTGCCAGGCGGCGTTGTCGTGCTGGGCGTTGGTGTAGACCTCGGCCAGGCCCTGGTGGCTGATGTAGATGTTGGTGCCGCCCTTGGCATCGCGCTCGAAGCGCATGCGGTACTTGTCGCGCAGGCCGCTGTCCCACAGGCCGTCGAACAGCTTGCCCAGCGTGCCGCGGATGATGTCCGTCGGCTTGTTGCTGCGGTCTTCCTTCCAGCCTGTTTCAAGCAGGCCGATCTCGGCTTTCTCGGTCGCCAGATCGAAACCCTGGTCGAGCCAGAAATCCTTGGCCGACGGCCACAAGGCCTCGGGTGCCGAGCTGCTGTGCAGCCAGCGTTCGGTGCCGGCACGCTCGAAGCTCAGATCGCCGGCCGAGTTCAGCGCCACGCGCTCGGTACTGAGCGCACGCGGCGCCGCGGCTGCCGGGCGCGGCGTGCCGCCGGGCGCGTTCGCCTCGGCCTGCAGCTGCGCCGCGCTGACCACGGTGCCGGGAGCCACCGTGCGGTTGTCCAATTGGCTCAGGTCGGGCGGGACCTGCAGCGCTTCAACCTGGCGGGCCTGGTTGCGGTAGCTGTTCTTGTCGGAGCCAAACCAGCCTTCGATGGTGCTGCAGCCAGCCAGGGAAGCCGCCAGGGCGAGGACGGCCAGACGGACGGGCTGCGAGGAAACGGGGAAACGGATCACGCTGGAAATCTCCAAAGGTCGGGCCGCTTCAATGGCGGCCCGGCAGAACAGAAGGGCCGATTAGAGCAGACCCGCTTCGCGCATCGCCTGCTCGACGCTGGACTGGCCGGCGGCGGTCAGGGCGGTGATGGGCAGGCGCACGGTCGGCTTGATGCGGCCGAGCTTGGCCAGGGCCCACTTGGCCGGCGCCGGGCTGGGCTCGCAGAACATCTGCTTGTGCAGGGACAGCAGCTGCATGTGGATGCGGGTGGCTTCGCGCACATCGCCGGCCAGCGCGGCCTTGCACAGATCGCGCATCGCGCGCGGCGCGGCATTGGCCGTCACGCTGACATTGCCATGGCCACCCAGCAGCATCAGGGCCACGGCGGTGCCGTCGTCGCCGGAGTAGATGCCGAAGCCCTCGGGCGCATGCTTGATCAGCCAGGCTGCGCGCTCGATATTGCCGGTGGCTTCCTTGACGCCGAACACGCCGGGCAGCTCGGCGCAGCGCAGCGTGGTCTCGGCCTGCATATCGGCGACGGTGCGGCCGGGCACGTTGTAGAGCATCATCGGAATGCTCACGGCCTCGGCGATCGCCTTGTAGTGCTGGTAGATGCCTTCCTGCGAAGGCTTGTTGTAGTACGGCACGACGGACAGCGTGCAGTCGGCGCCGACCTCCTTGGCATAACGGCTCAGTTCGATGGCTTCCGCCGTCGAGTTGGCGCCGGTGCCGGCCATGATGGGCACGCGGCCCTTGGCATGCTCGACCGCCACGCGGATGACCTCGCGGTTCTCGTCCATGCTGACCGTGGGCGACTCGCCCGTGGTGCCGACGACGCAGATGCAGTCGGTGCCCTCGGCGATATGCCAGTCGATCAGGGCGCGCAGGCCCGGGTAGTCGATTGCGCCGTCTTCCTGCATCGGCGTCACGAGGGCGACGATGCTGCCAACAAGTCCGTTCATGGAGATGAAATCTGAAGTAATCCCGCGATTCTAGACGGGGCGGACAGCGGCAATCCGCTGCACGTACCGAGGGGATTCACCCGGAATGTAAAGGTCTTCGTACGCGACAACGCGCAAGGCGGCGCAGGCCTGGATCAGCTCGCCCGGCTGCAGCAAAAACTCGGGCCGCGCGGGCCGGCCGATGCGTTCCTGGCCGGATGCAAAAGTTTCGTAAACCAGCCAGCCGCCCGGGGCCACGCTTTGCACGATGGCCGGCAGCAGCGGACGCCACAGGTAGTTGGTCACCAGCACCAGGTCGAACTGGCGGCCGGGCAGCGGCCAGGGGCCGTTCTCGAGGTCGGCGGTGATGATCTCGGCCAGTTCGCGCCACGGCGCGGTCGCTTCCTCGTTGATGTCCACGCCGGTCACGCTCATGCCCAGCGAGAGCAGGTGGCGCAAGTGCCGGCCGCGGCCGCAGGCGAGATCGAGCGCATGCGCGCCGGGTTGCGTGGCTTGCGGCCAGCGCAGCAGCCAGTCGGAGGGCGGGGCCAGGGTGTTGTCGGTGGTGTCCATCGTGTTCAGTGTGCGGCCGGAGCCTTGCTGGCGGGCTTGGCCGCCGCCTTCTTGGCAGCAGGCTTCTTGGTTGCGGGCTTCTTCTTGCTGCTCTTCTTGGCTGGCGCGTCCGTGCTCTGGCTGGAGTCGTCAGCGCTTTCGGCCACCTCTTCATTCTGCGTCAGCAGCCGGCCCTGCTTGACGCGCAGCAGCGGCTGCATCACGGCGTCGATGTTCTTCAGCGGGTCATTGGCCAGAAGCAGGAAATGGGCCTCGCAGCCGGGTTCGAAGCAGCCGAGCTGACGCTTGGGGAAGAGCGCACGCGGGGTGGTGATGGTGGCCATGCGCAGCAATTCGGCATTGCTGAACACGCCGGCCTCCTCCAAAGCGCGCAGTTCCGTCTGCACCGTGCCATTGAAGAAGTCCGAGCCCAGCAGCAGCGTCACGCCCGCCTCTTTGAGGAACTGCAGATTGCGCCGCAGCACTTCGGCCTGTGCGGGCCGGGTCTTGAACAGCGTGGCCGATGCCAGGCCGGTGATGACGGCCGTGTTCTGCTTCACGGCCAGGGACACGCTCTCCGCACTCAGGGCAAAGCGCTCCGGCGCCTCGTTGTAGGCGTTGGCAAAACCGGGCACATGATCGATCACGTCAACGCCGGCCCGCACGGCGGCATCGAAGTCGGCCGCCGTCTCCACATGCGCCACGACCCGCAGGTTCGCCTTGTGCGCGCGGGCGGTGAGTGCCGCGGCCGTCTCCGGCGTGAGGCCCTGGCGGCCCGAGTAGCCCAGCACGAGGCGCAGCCAATCGGTCCGGCGCAGCGCCACCAGCGGCCATTTGCGTTCCACGTCCTCGGGCTTGTCCATCACGATGACGGCCTTGTCCACGAAGTCGGCGCGCGTCTTGCCCGGCGAGGTGGCCAGCAACGCCGGCAGGGGCTGGCCTTCGCTGCTGGTGACGCAGGCGGTGACGAAGAGCACGTCGGGCGTGTCCGGGGTCTTGAAGCGCTCGCGCAGCGGGTCGGCACTCGTGGGATCGCCGCAGAGCATGGCGGCGAAGAACACGCCGTCCTGCATGTAGCGGGCGGTGAAGTTGCTCGCGCCCCAGTCGTTCTGCAGGTTGTAGTTGTGTGCCTCGGCCAGCGGCGGGATCAGGAACTGGTTCTTCAGATCCATGCTGCGGTTCACGCTTTTTGGTTTTTGCGCGGTGAACTTGCCGGCCACCACATAGAGCGTGCCGCGTTTGAAACCCTGGCCATCAAACCATTGGGCGTTCTTGAGCTGCAGGTTCAGCGGCGCGCTGGCCACAAAGGGCTGGGGAGTTTGCGCAAGGGCCATGCCTGAAATCAGGCACAGAGCCAGGGCGCGGAGAAAGAGAGACATGAAAAGCAAGCAGATGAAACTGCCCGATGCTACGTCAGGGCTCCCTGCGGCCCTCCCTACAATCCCCGACCATGGCAACAAAAAGCATCTCTCCCGGCGCCTATGGCGAGGCCTCCATCCGCGTGCTCAAGGGCCTGGAGCCAGTCAAGCAGCGGCCGGGCATGTACACGCGCACCGAAAGCCCGCTGCACTGCATCCAGGAAGTCATCGACAACGCAGCCGACGAGGCCCTGGCCGGCTTCGGCCGCCGCATCGACCTGATCCAGCACACCGACGGCTCGGTGTCCATCGCCGACGACGGCCGCGGCATCCCCTTCGGCCTGCACCCGGAAGAAGGCGTCTCGGTGATCGAGATCGTCTACACCCGGCTGCATGCCGGCGGCAAGTTCGACAAGGGCTCGGGCGGCGCCTACAGCTTTTCGGGTGGCCTGCACGGTGTCGGTGTCTCTGTAACTAACGCATTAGCCAAGCGGCTCGAAGTGACGGTCTGGCGCGACAAGCAGGTCGCCACCGTGGCCTTCGCGCATGGCGACGTGGTCGAACCCGTCAGCGTGCGCGCCGCGGCCAGCGGCGACCGCAAGCAGGGCACGACGGTGCGCGTCTGGCCCGAGGCCAAGTATTTCGAGAGCCCCGACCTGCCCAAGAACGAGCTGGTCCACCTGCTGCGCAGCAAGGCCGTCTTGATGCCCGGCGTCACCGTCACGCTCAAGAGCGAGAAGACCGGCGAGGTGCAGACCTGGCTCTACAAGGGCGGCCTGCGCGACTACCTGATGCAAAGCCTCCCGGCGGACCCGGTGATCCCGCTGTTCGAAGGCGAGCAGTACGCCACGCCGGCCGAGAGCGAGAACTTCGCCGAAGGCGAGGGCGCGGCCTGGGCGGTGGCCTTCACGGAGGAAGGCACCGTCATGCGGGAGAGTTATGTCAACCTGATCCCCACGGTGGCCGGTGGCACGCACGAGTCGGGCCTGAAGGACGGCCTGTTCGGCGCCGTCAAGGGCTTCATCGACATGCACAGCCTGCTGCCCAAGGGTGTCAAGCTGATGCCGGACGACGTGTTCTCGCGCGCTTCCTTTGTGCTGTCGGCCAAGGTGCTGGACCCGCAGTTCCAGGGCCAGACCAAGGAGCGGCTCAACTCGCGCGACGCGCTGCGGCTCGTGTCCGCCTACGTGAAACCGGCGCTGGAGCTGTGGCTCAACCAGCATGTGGAACTGGGCAAGAAGCTCGCCGAGCTGTGCATCAAGCAGGCGCAGACCCGCCAGCGCGCCAGCCAGAAGGTGGAGAAGCGCAAGGGCTCGGGCGTGGCCGTGCTGCCGGGCAAGCTGACCGATTGCGAGAGCCGCGACCTGACGCTGAACGAGGTGTTCCTGGTCGAGGGCGACTCGGCCGGCGGCAGCGCCAAGATGGGCCGCGACAAGGAAACGCAAGCCGTGCTGCCGCTGCGCGGCAAGGTGCTCAATGCCTGGGAGGTCGAGCGCGACCTGCTGTTCAAGAACAACGAGATCCACGACATCGCCGTGGCCCTGGGCGTGGACCCGCACGGGCCTAACGACTCGCCTGATCTGACAGGGCTGCGCTACGGCAAGGTCTGCATCCTGTCGGACGCCGACGTGGACGGCTCGCACATCCAGGTGCTGCTGCTGACGCTGTTCTTCCGCCACTTCCCCAAGCTGGTCGAGACCGGCCACATCTACGTCGCCCGCCCGCCGCTGTACCGCGTGGACGCGCCGGCCCGCGGCAAGAAGCCCGCGGCCAAGATCTACGCGCTCGACGAGGGCGAGCTGACCGCCACGCTCGACAAGCTGCGCAAGGAAGGCGCCCGCGAGGGTTCCTGGACCATCAGCCGCTTCAAGGGCCTGGGCGAGATGAGCGCGGAGCAGCTGTGGGACACGACGCTGAACCCCGAGACCCGCCGCCTCTCGCGCGTGGCCCTGGGCGAACTGGACTTTGGCGCGACGGTGGTGCTGATGAACAAGCTGATGGGCAAGGGCGAGGCGGGCTCGCGGCGCGAGCTGATGGAGCTGCACGGTGACGCGGTCGAGATCGACATCTGAACCCGATGTTGACGCTGCGCCCCACCATGCTCTCCGACCTGGACTTCGTCGTCTCGGTCGAGAGCGATCTGCGCAACCTGCCCTTCATCACGCCGTGGGAGCGCACCCAGCACGAAGGCGCCATCCGCTTCCCCGATTCGCGCCACTTCATCGTGGACGACGAGCAGGGCGCGGCCGGCTTCGTGATCCTGCAGGGCTGCCGCAATCCGCATGGCTCGGTGGAGCTCAAGCGCATCGTGCTCGATCCCGCGCACCACAGCCGCGGCCAGGGGCGCGCGACGGTGAGGCAACTCAAGCGCCTGGCTTTCGAGCAATTGAAGGCCCACCGCTTCTGGCTGGACGTGAAGGCGCTCAACACCCGTGCGCAGAAGCTCTATGTCTCCGAAGGTTTTACGGAAGAAGGCCGCCTGCGTGAGAGCGTGCGGCTGAGCGGCGCTGTGGATGGTTACGACTCGCTGATCGTGATGTCCATGCTGGACCGCGAATACCAGGCTCGCGTGGCCCTCGGTGACGAATTGCGCCGCTCTTGAATGCGTGTTGAATCCGTCGCAACGCAAGGAAAGGCTCGCATGACCGAGTTGAGGGAGCAATCGACAGGTACCTTGGAGTGGCTGCAAGTGCTGCGCGGGTTCGCTGCCCTGGCCGTGGTGCTGTTCCATTTCAAGGATCCGCTGGCTCACAGCTTGCCCGCCTTGGCTCAGGTGCTTGAATTGGGCTCGACAGGCGTGGACATCTTTTTTATTGTGTCTGGCTTCATCATTTACCAGTCGACCCGCAGGTCAGCCTCGCAAGATGCGGTTGCGTTTCTCGTGCGCCGCGTGACCCGGATCGTGCTGCCGGCCTGGGTTGCCATGTCATTGATGGCATTGGCAAAGCCTCCACGTCTATCCGATCTGTCGGACCTGATTCTCGGGTTTTTGTTCGTACTGCCGCGAAGCGCTCCTGCGCCGACCTATGGCTACGGATTCCTGATCGTCGCGTGGACATTGACCTACGAGCTGTACTTCTACGCGATGTTTGCGCTGGCGCTTGCCTTGAGTCGGCGCGCCCGCTGCGACCGGGCTTTGAGCTTGCTGGGACTCATGCTGTTGCCGATGGTTGGCTTACAGCTATGGCTGGGTGGCTTTACAGTGCTGGCCACTGGATTGCCAGATTGGCGCTCATTGGCCGACCTGCCTGGCGCCAGTCTGTTGGGCGTCGCAGCCAATCCTATGTTGCTGGAGTTCCTGGTGGGTGTAGGTTTGGCCTGGATATACGCTCGTTTGCCCGCACGACTACCCGTCGCACCGACGCGCGGATTGGCGCTTCTGCTATTGGGTGCCGGACTCTCATGGTTTGCGTCATTTCAGGCCAGAGGCGTTCCTGTCGATCACGGTTTCGCACTGGCCGGCGGCCCCAGTCTTCTGGTGGTTCTTGGCATTCTGGGGTTGCAGTTGAGTACGCGTGGCACTGCGGGTGGGGCACTCCAAAACAGCGCAGGACGAGCGCTGATGAGGATGGGGGATGCGTCCTACAGCCTGTATTTGATCCACCCGGTGCTGAGGTCCTTGCTGATCACTGCGGCCGTGCATGCCGGCCTGACCGTGGGTGCGGGACTCAGCGTGCTGGGTGTCTTCCTAAGTATTGCGCTTGCCCTGCCATTTCATCGCTGGATTGAATTGCCTAGCCAGAGACTTGGGCGGCAGTGGGCGCGTCGATGGACCGTATCCGGAGCGAGCGAGTGACGCAATTCAACTTCGCGCACCGCGGCGGCATTTCATCTCGATTTGTCGGGTGTTTGTTGGGCGTGATGCTGCTTGCGTTCAGCGCGCCTAGCCGCGCGCAACTGTGGGGCTTTGTCGACGGTGCCGGGGTCGCACATCTTGCTTCGCGTCAGTTGGATTCTCGTTTCGCGCCGGTGCTGGGCAGCAACGATGCTCGCAGGGTGCCGGGGAAAGCCAATACGATCTCAAGCGTCCTGGTTTGGCTGGACATCGCGCCGGAGGTCAAGGCGGTGCAGCCCTTGCTGCGTGAGGCAGCCTCCATAACCGGGGTGGATGCCGAATTGTTGAAGGCGGTGATCGCAGTCGAATCGAAATACCAGGCGAACGCCATCTCGCCGCGCGGCGCCATCGGGCTGATGCAGATCACCGCTGATGCGGCGGCCCGTTATTCCTCTCTTGCAGAAAATCGGCGCTTGCTCGATCCGCGTGTCAATGTGATGACGGGCGCGCGCATGCTCGCCGATCTGATCAAGCGCTTCGGCCGCATCGACGCGGCCCTCGCGGCCTGGAATGCCGGCGAGGGCGCCGTGCGCCGCGCCGGCGGCCAGGTGCCCGACATTGACGAAACCCAGGCCCATGTGCAGCTCGTGCTCGAGCTCTACTGGGCCCTGCTGCAACGCAGCCTGCCCGCGCAGGCGCGGCACTTGAAAATCGAAACGCAATAAATGACCCAGACGACGATGGACTTCACCGCGCCCGCTGACGGCGGCGCAGGCAACAACAACAGCGATGCGCTGACCCTGGCGGCCTACGCCCAGCAGGCTTATCTCGAATACGCGCTCTCGGTCGTCAAGGGCCGCGCGCTGCCCGATGTCTGCGATGGGCAAAAGCCCGTGCAGCGCCGCATCCTGTTTGCGATGGAGCGCATGGGCCTGAGCTTCCGCGGCACGAGCGGCCCCAAGCCGGTCAAGGGCGCGCGCGTGGTGGGTGATGTGCTCGGCCGTTTCCATCCGCATGGCGACCAATCCGTGTACGACGCGCTGGTGCGCATGGCCCAGGATTTCTCGCAGCGCTATCCGCTGATCGACGGCCAGGGCAACTTCGGCTCGCGCGATGGCGACGGGGCCGCGGCGATGCGCTACACCGAGGCGCGCCTGGCGCCGATCTCGCGCCTGCTGCTGGACGAAGTAGACGAAGGCACGGTGGATTTCGTGCCCAACTACGACGGCTCCACCGACGAGCCGCGCCAGTTGCCGGCGCGCCTGCCCTTCGTGCTGCTCAACGGCGCCTCGGGCATTGCCGTCGGCCTCGCCACCGAGATTCCGAGCCACAACCTGCGCGAAGTGGCGGCGGCTTCCGTCGCGCTGCTGCGCAATGAAAAGCTCAGCGACGATGAGCTGTACGCGATCTTGCCCGGCCCCGATTTCCCCGGCGGCGGCCAGTTGATCAGCTCGGCCGACGACATCCGCGCCGCCTACGCCTCGGGCCGCGGCAGCCTCAAGCTGCGCGCGCGCTGGAAGATCGAGGACCTGGCCCGCGGCCAGTGGCAGTTGGTCGTGACTGAACTGCCGCACGGCGTCAGCAGCGCCAAGGTGCTGGAAGAGGTCGAGGAGCTGAGCAACCCCAAGGTCAAGACCGGCAAGAAGGCGCTGACGCAGGAGCAGTTGCAGCTCAAGGCCGGCCTGCTGTCGGTGCTGGACGTGGTGCGTGACGAGTCGAGCAAGGACGCCGCCGTGCGGCTTGTCTTCGAGCCCAAGAGCCGCACGGTGGAGCAGCAGGACCTGATCAACACGCTGCTGGCGCACACCAGCCTGGAAACCTCGGCCTCGATCAACCTGACCATGATCGGCGGCGACGGCCGGCCGACGCAGAAGAGCCTGCGCCAGATGATCAGCGAGTGGCTGGTGTTCCGCCAGGCCACCGTGCAGCGCCGCACCCAGCATCGCCTGGACAAGGTGCTGGAGCGCATCCATGTGCTCGAAGGCCGGCAGATGGTGCTGCTCAATATCGACGAGGTGATCCGCATCATCCGCAACGCGGACGAGCCCAAGCCGGCGCTGATCGAGCACTTCAAGCTGAGCGATCGCCAGGCCGAGGACATTCTCGAAATCCGCCTGCGCCAGCTGGCCCGGCTCGAGGCGATCAAGATCGAGCAGGAGCTCGCGAAGCTGCGCGAGGAGCAGGGCAAGCTCGAAGACATCCTCGGCAACCCGAGCAGCCTCAAGCGCACGGTGATCAAGGAGATCGAGGCCGATGCCAAGCAGCATGGCGACGAACGCCGCACCCTGATCCAGGCAGAAAAGCGCGTGCTGGCCGAGGTGAAGATCGTCGACGAACCCGTCACCGTCGTCGTCTCGATGAAGGGCTGGGTGCGCGCGCTCAAGGGCCACGAGGTGGACGCCGCGCAGCTGGCATTCAAGTCGGGCGATGCGCTGTACGGCGTCTTCCCCTGCCGCAGCGTCGATCCACTGATCGTCTTCGGCTCCAACGGCCGCGTCTACTCGGTGCCGGTGTCCGCGCTGCCCGGTGGGCGTGGCGACGGCCAGCCCATCACCACGCTGATCGAGCTGGAACCGGGCAGCCAGATCGCGCATTACTTTGCCGCCACGGCGACGCAGAAGCTCGTGCTGGCCGGCACCGGCGGCTTCGGCCTGATCGCCCAGGTCGGCGATCTGGTGGGCCGCCAAAAGGCCGGCAAGACCTTCCTCACGCTGGAAGGCGCCGAGGCGCCCTTGCCACCGGCCGCTGTGCCTGTGAACGAGGTGTTAGGCGTGCAGCTCGCCTGCCTCTCGATGAACGGCCGGCTGCTGACCTACGCGCTCGACGAGCTCAAGCACCAGCCCAAGGGCGGCCGCGGCCTGACCCTGATCGACCTCGAACCCAAGGACGCGCTGATCAGCGTGGCCGCCTTCACGCAAAGCCTGCAGGTGCTGGGCAGCGGGCGCGGCGGCAAGCCCAAGGAAGAGCTGCTCAAGGGCGCGGCGCTGGCTGCTCATGCAGGCAAGCGGGCGCGCAAGGGCAAGGCGGTCGAGGGCATGCAGAAGGTCGCGCGTGTGATCGGCTGACCATCAACGCACCGGATCGAACCACCAGTCCTTCTTGTCGAAGGGCTGGTCGAGCGGCTGGGTCGGGTTGGCGATGCTCAGCACGCGGCGCTCGCGAAGATGCACGCGCTGGATCACGGCCTGGAACTCCTGCCTGAAGAGCCGGTCCAGCGTCCCGTTGTTCGCAATCGCCGTCATGCCTTCGCGCACACGCGCCGCATGCCGCTCGCCCTGCGCCGTGCGCGGAAACCAGAAGTAGACCGACATCGGGTAGTGCAGCAGCAGGTGCTGCTCGATGGCCATGCCTGGATATCTGGGGCCGAAGTTGGCCAGCTCGCCCTCGATCTCGCCCACGCCGCGGCCCAGCGCGTCGAAGCGCCCCGCCATCAGCATGGCGAACAGCGAGGCGTAGTTGTTGCCCGTGACCAGCTTGAAATCGGCAGCGCGGAAGACCGCTGCATCGACCCAATCGGTCTGCGTACCCAGGCGCAAACGGCGCAAATCTTCCAGCGTGCGCACCTGGTCGAACACCGCCTGGTCGGCCGCACGGATCAGGAACACGCGGTAGCCGAGCAGGCCCCTGTCCACCGGTACCTTCACGGAGATCAGGCTCTTGTCGAGCGGCGCCGAGCCGGCCAGGGCCAGGCTGTTGATGCTGCCGGCTGCGGCCTTCATCTCCAGCAATTGGCGCGACTCGTTCATGAAGCCCGAGGAGGCCATCGAGAAGGGGCCATATTTCGCCTCGGTGGCCGCCAGCGCCGCGCGCAGCACGCGCCAGTGGTGTTCATGCCGCGTGTCGCCCGGTACTTCCGGGCCGTTGTGCACGAAATGCCAGTCCGGGACGCGCGAATCGATGGCAAGCGCAGGGCCACTCGCGACGGCGAAGGGCAGGAGCGAAAAGGCGCGGCGGGACAGCATCTGTGCTTCGCGTTTCAGGCGATGAGCAGATTCTGCATCCTCAACATCAGCTCAGGCAAAGGGTTAGGTCCGTCGCAGGCAACAAGCGTGCGCTGCGGCATGCTGCGCAGCCAGGTGAGCTGGCGCTTGGCGAGCTGGCGCGTGGCGGCAATGCCTTTTTCGCGCAGCTGCGAGAAGTCGTCGCTGTCCAGCGCCTCCCAGGTCTGGCGGTAGCCCACGCAGCGCATCGAGGGCAAGTCTGCGCTGAGGTCGCCACGTGCACGCAGGCCCCGCACTTCATCGACAAGGCCGGCCGCCAGCATCTGGTCGAAGCGGATGGCCAGCCGTTCGTGCAGCCAGGCGCGATCCGTGGGTTCGAGCGAGAACAGCGGCCAGTCCACGCCGGCCTCGCGCTGTTCGTGCAGCTCGCTCATCGGCCGGCCGGCGAGAGTGCAGACCTCAAGCGCGCGCTGGATGCGCTGCGAATCGTTGGGGGCGAGACGCGAGGCGGTGATCGGATCCAGCTTCGCAAGCTCGGCATGCAAGGCAGGCCAGCCCGCGCGCCCGGCCCGAGCGTCGATCTCGGCGCGCAGATCGGCATCGGCCTGGGGCAAGGCTGAGAGGCCGTCGAACAGGGCCTTGAAGTAAAGCATCGTGCCGCCCACCAGCAGCGGCATGCGGCCGCGAGCGCTGATTTCGTCGACCAGGCGCCGCGTCGAGCGCACGAATTCGGCCGCTGAATAGGCCTCGGTCGGCTCGATGATGTCGATCAGGTGATGCGGCACCGCCGCCAGTTCCGCGGCCGAGGGCTTGGCCGTGCCGATGTCCATGCCGCGGTAGACCAGGGCCGAGTCCACGCTGATGATCTCGACCGGCAGCCGCTCGGCAATCGCGAGCGCGGCGGCCGTCTTGCCACAGCCGGTCGGCCCGGCGATGCAGACGGGCGTCAGAAGCGTTCCCACGGCGACAGGTAGCGCCACTGGCCCGCGGGCAGGTGGCCGAGGTTGATGCGGCCGATGCGCACGCGCTTGAGGCCCACGACCTTCAGCCCGACCAGCTCGCACATGCGGCGGATCTGGCGCTTGCGGCCTTCGCGCAAGACAAAGCGGAGCTGGTCGTCGTTGATCCAGCTGACCTTGGCCGGCTTGAGCTGCACGCCGTCGAGTTCCAGGCCGTGGTTGAGCAGGGCGATGTCTTCCCTGGGCACCTTCTGCATCGGCGCGCCTTCGCCGCCGTATTCAACCCGGACCAGGTATTCCTTCTCCACGTCGGAGTCTTCGCCGATCAGGTGCTTGGCGATGCGGCCGTCCTGCGTCAGCACGAGCAGGCCGGTGGAGTCGATGTCCAGCCGCCCGGCCGGCGCGAGGCCACGGTGCTGGCCCGGGTGGAAGCTGCCCTCCGACGGGTCCTCGCTCCAGTGCGTGTCGGCCTTGAACAGCACGGAAGCGGGCTCGTAGCCATCCTCGGCCTGGCCCGAGACATAGCCGATCGGCTTGTGCAGCAAGACGGTGACGCGCTGCGCCTGCTCCTTGTGCGCGCGCGGATCGACCTCGATGTTCGCGTCGGGCCGCACGCGCTGGCCCAGCACGGCCATCTGGCCGTCCACCAGCACCCAGCCGGCGGCAATCCATTCATCGGCTTCGCGGCGCGAGGCGATGCCGCGCTCGCCCATCAGCTTGGACAGGCGCTCGCCTTCCTCGTTGGGCGCGGGCTTGGGGCGCGGTG
>FSVW01003230.1_pt1 | contig 14844 bp, 11 predicted proteins | sample 1637551 | NCBI WGS metagenome assembly FSVW01 (sample SAMEA3914814, study PRJEB12502) | metagenome | biome: forest; material: soil | place: USA | collected 2011-09-16 | depth 0.1 m | reverse complement strand
GGGTAAAGGCCGACGGCGAATTGGACGTCATCCGCACGGCAGATGCGCCCGACGAATCCGATGGACCGCTTAAGCCACCGCAGCCGTAGCACCCTCAGGTCCGCGTCCGCGCCGCCTGAGCGACCGCTTCCTCCTTGCTCGAGATGGAAGGCCCGAACCTGAGCCGCCGATCGAATTCTCAATCAAGGTGCCGTAAAGCTGAAATTCACGTCGCGCGCCGGTCTTGGATCGACACCTAGACGGTTGCAGGGTGTCCGCGCCGTCATCCCGGCGAGTTGGTCGCTGCGTCTATCAGAGGCAATTGCGTGTTCAACGCAAGTCGCCACGCCGTGGATTGCACTTCTTCCGGATATCTGCGTTCTGCCCGGACTTCGTGGGGTGACATGCCGAATCGCTTCTTGAAGGCGCGGCTGAACGAAGTGGGATGCGTGAAGCCGAGGTCATGTGCGAGTTGCTTGATCCGCATGGGCCCGGCCTGAGGTTCGGCAATGGCCTGGAGCGCACGGCTCAGCCTGCGATCCAGGATGAAGGCAGAGACGCCGCCCAACGGTTGGAAGAGTCGGTACAAGGTGGCGCGGGAGAGGCTGAACGTCCGCATCAAGTCGTCGGCCCCCAGATCGGCGCAGGCGAGTTGCTCTTCAACGAAGCTTTTCATATCTGCCAGCGAAGCCAGCCCCGCATAGCGGACCAGGCTCGTGACCTGCCGCTTGGCTTGTTGCAGCGCTCCTGCGACCAGTTGAACAGTCGCGTCACTGATCGACGGAGATTCAGCAGTCGTGATCTGATGGGCCACCTCGGTGCAGGTCCGAAGGTGGTCCAGGAGTATTTGACGCGTTGCACCGCTGCGCAACACGAAGCCGTGAACTTCGCTCATCGCCGGCATCAGGTCCGCCAACCGATGCCGGGAGATGTGCAGTGAAATATTGTTGACTTCCTCGCTCTGAATGCTGAATGGGCGGGTCAGGTCGAAGAAGGCAATATCTCCCGCTTCAACCTGGCGAACCCTGCCGTCAATCTCCGAGCTGAACGAGCCGCTGAGGTAGGTCATCACCAGGATGTCGTCGATGCCGGATCTGGCGATCGTGCGGGACGTCCTGTCGAATCGCACCGCCGCGGTCTGGGCGCGCGACATCAGCACGTCCGGCAAGAACGAGAGCAACGCGCGCGCAAAGAACGGCTGGTCCGCTCGCAGCCGTACGGGATCAAACATCGGCCCGACCAGGATCTGAAAGCCGGCAAAACTGTCCGGCCCGTCGGCAGGCAGTTCAATCTCCTGGCGTTGAATGAACGTCGGTTGGGCAAGTGAGTGCATGCGCAGCGATTCTGCCAGTGGCCCAGATCCGCCTGGGTGCTGCACATACCCAGCGTCTCGATTACGTGACGCAGGATCTCAAGTGCCAGCGAACCAACCGTCCCTGCGGCATGCTGGCGCGCTGCTTTACGCCTGATAGCCCAAAGACGTTGATGGATCTCGACAAACGCAAGTCCCTGGCGCTGGACATTCTCCAGATCGCCGCCGCGGAAGTCCCAGGCACGCCCGCCTCCCGGAAATTCCGCGGCTTGATCGAAGGCAACCAACACGAACTCGCTCTGCGCATCCTCGAAGAGGCTGGCGAGGACCATCCCGTCAGCCGCGGCTATTGGTCGCAGCTGATGCAGGCGGCCGAGACGCTCGGTTTTCGCCAATTGCGGCTTGAGTTCGGTCGCCGACATCGCCGTAGCACCGATCACGCGCAATGACCCGCGAGCCCATGCGGCGGCAGATTCGCGTGCGTATGCCGCGCAACGCTTGAACAAGAAGAACGTATCACCAGGAGTGACCCGGGACCATGAGCGATAAAAACATCACCGAAATGGAATGGAAGCGCTTCGCCAAGGGGCGGAACTTCAAAGATGCGGACTTCGTCAAGGGTCTCGCCGATCTGGAGCGGGCCAAAACGCCGGACATGCAACTGCGTGCGTTGGACGAAATCGAGAAACAGTCGAGCCTGCTGCTCAAGGCCCAAAAGGGCGACAAGGAATTGGCCAGCTACCTCAACGAGACCGGCAAGGCCATCGACAAGCAGCGCAGGCTGTCGGAGTTCGAAGTCAACAAGGCGGCCAAGGATGGCGAGGGCGACGACGGGCCTGCAGCGCTCGGCGCTGCGATGCTGCCGCTGCTGCGCCAGGTTGCGAAGGGCAAGGAGGGTGGCGCGTTGCCGGTGATGGTGGCCGCGGCCGGCAAGGAGGTGGCCGTGCTCGTCGCGCGCCGCGCAATCGGCGCCGCGCAGAAGAAACTGCTCGACGAGGCACTCGGGCATCCTGGCGGTATCAAGTACATGAGCGGCGAGTGCGTTTGGGAAGCCAATGCCCACACCTTCGTGCTGGAAGCCAAGGTGCCGAACCTGGCCAAGGGCATCAAGGCCGCGCTGCAGAAGCAGACCGACGCGCGCTTCAAGGTACGCGTGCGTGGCAGCGATCCCCACGACGTGGATGACGACGGCGACGACCCGCAAGTCGAAGGCAATGTGAGCGCTGAAGCCCAGGCGCAGGAGTCACCCGAGAGAACGCAGTACCTGGAGCACCTTGGGGAGTTGGAGCCGAGGATCGAAACCGCGCTGCGCGGGCAGACCCGCGAGGTCGGCAAGCTCAAGGCTGTCTTCGAATTCGCGAAGGGAAAAGCCAAGGAAGGCCATTACGCTTCAGCGCTGCAGGGACTGGACGCGGTGTCCAAGCTCCTCGCGGGTGCCAGCGCCGTGCCGCAGGCTCCTCCTTTGCCGCCGACGTCGACACCCAAGCCCCAAACGGTCCCCCTCCAGTCTGGCGATGAGAGCAAGCAGTTCACTCTGCGTGTCAATGAGATGCTGCCCCGCGTCAAAGACGGCCTGGCCGTGGGCTTGCAGGGTGCCCGCGGTGCCAAGTTCAAGCTCAGCGAGGCAGCAACCTTCGCGCGCAAGCAGGACTGGCAGACTGCCAACTCCCTGCTCGACGAGCTGGACAAGGAATTGGCGCTCGACGGCATGACGGTGCCGAGGACCTTGAGTCCCGAGGACACCCAACGCCAAGAAATCGCCAGGAAAGAGGAATTGGCAGAGCGTTGGCGCAATACCGTTCCCGACACCAAAAAGCTGAGTGAAATGGAACGTGGCATGGTCGGCAGCGGTGAGTCGCCCATGGACAGGCTGCTGCAGAAGAAGTTCGAGCAGTTGCGGGTGCAGAACCAGACCCTGGATTTCGAGGCAGCGATGCGCATCTTTGCGAGCATCCAGGCCCTCACGGGCAGCACCGAGGCCTCGCGTGCGGAAGTCAAGCACATGATGTCGATGGACAGTCCGCACTACCAGGAAAAGTTAGCTGATGCCTTCGGCGGTCAGTGGTCGGAGCAAATTGATCAACTGCGCCGCGAGGCGGCCGTCGAAGGTTACGGGCTGACGTCCGACGGCCTGGTTCGCTACGCCTTGCCCATCAAATTCGAAGAGTGGAAACGCGGTACGCAGGCACCGCTGAGCACCATTAGCAGCTTGGTGGAAAAAGCCGCCTTGCTGTCCAGGCAGAACAGCCGGGATCCGTCTGCGGTACTCCCGCTACTGCGGGAAATAGCAGGCGAACAGTACCCGTTGATTCAGATGATCGACCGTGTGTGGCAGTACGCATTGGACGGCAGCTTCACCGATCAAGGCCAGGACGAGGCTGCCCGCGCGCTTCACCAGTCGAGAAACGATTTTGCGGACGCGATGCAGCCTTTCTTTCTTGTGAACGAAGCGGGCACGGATGTCGATCAGTTGCTGGTCCGCATCAAGGACCTCTCGCCGACGCTGAGCGACTCCGCGACGCTCCCGCAGGGCGGCGGGAACTCACCGATGGAACAGCTGCAGCAGGTGATGGAAGACATCAGGAAGAGGAAATTCGGCCCGGCCAGCGCCCTGCTGATGTCAATGCGCCACGAGATCGTGACCAGCAGGCCCAGAGGCGAGCCGGGCGAGAACCTCAACGAGCAGATCGCCATCGAGGGCGACACCCGCGTGCGCGACCTGGTTTCTGAAAAGCTGTACGAGGCCTCGAAGGAGCTCGACGTTCTCGCCGCCAAGGATGGCCTGCCCTTTGACAGCGTGCAGCTCGCTTTCGAGAAGCTTGAAAAGGCGGCGAAGGTCTTTGAGACGATGCTTTGAAGGTCACGCTGGACCACGTGCTGAAGCGGCGATACCCAATCCCTGCCTACGCACCTTGGAGGGGATATTGAGATCGACGATCTCCGCCAGCGCACGTCGGGCGCGAAGCTACATGGCGCGGACCTTCCTGGCACGGGAACTTCTGATGACGGGCATCATGGACTGGAAGACCGTCGACTCTGAAACCAGATATTTGCCAGGAGCCGTGAGTACGTCGACTACAGCTGACCCACGGAGCTCGCTGACCCTCGGTCAGCTGCAGTCGCCAAATGCGGGTACTGACGGCCGACTGCTTCGGAGCATTTCAAACCGCTCAAGCTCAAGCCAGCGATCCGGCCAAGTCACGCAATGCCTGTCGAGGATTCTCATCAATCGCCGAACCGTGCGACACAAGGATGCACCGCAGCGATTCGATCTCGGACCACTGCAGCAGTTGCGCGCGCAGTGCGTTCTTGTCCTCAATGATGGCCATCTTCACGACCTTGGGGATTTGCGCTTCTGGGCCGGCAAATCCTGCGATTTGTAAGAGCCAGCCTCCAAATCCGGCGGCATCACGAATGTTTCCAACCACGTCGTTCAGTACGAGCGTGGTGCCGCTAGGCGTCTGAACGAGGAGCGCCGCTTCGCGCCCTCGGGTTCCGGCCACAGTCATAAATTGCACGCCAGGGTCATCGAAGCGAGGATCAGCCGTGTCGACTTCGACAATCTCGTCCACCTTGGCCCAGGCGCCCTCTGGTGTTACGACTCGAATCTCAGGGTAACGGTCTTTCCAGATCTTCGCGTCGAGCCTGTGTTTGTCGCTGGGCACGACCAAATACGCGGGCCGACCGTATGCCTCAAGCGCATCCATCTCGTCTGCGTCCAAGGCGATGGCGCTGTAGATGACCAGGCGCGAATCGGCCAGGCGTACCACCGTCATGCGCCGCGGCAGATCCATGAGCGGCATATGGATCTCGCCCACAACCGTCAAAATGCCTTCATCGACTTGTGACAGTTTGCCATGCGGCAGGACGGTCCATTGTTGGAATGGTTTTGTCATGCTAGGTGTCCTTCCTGATGGGTCTGTCCGAGCGCGGTCACGTCCATGCGTGAAATGCCACCCCGATCGTGAATTTGCATCCATTGCCGGGCAGGTCTCGCAAGGGTCAAGCTGCCGCCATCCGCCTCGACATTTCGGTGGGCAATCGAGAGGCCCAAGCCAAATCCGCTTTTGTCATCGCTGCCTTGGACAAAGGGTGTGAACATCGACTCGACGCCCCCTCGGTGGAAAGCCGCCGCAGTGGTCGTTCATCAGCACTGAAGTGCGCCTCGATCGGGCATAAGCGGTCGCTGGCGGAAGTCGGCTCCCTGGCGTCAAGCTGAGCTTGCCGGGCAGGACCTCTTCTTGCCTCTGTGCACCTCAGCTCTCTACTAATAGTCGCGGCGTCCATAACAAGACGCCGCCGCAGTACCCCTCGTGTGGTGGTGGCATCAAAGCTTATCGCGGCCTTCTCGTCCAGCATTACCGACCCTGCCCCGTCGGAAAAGTGAACGAGAACGTCGTGCCGTTACCCAGAGAGCACGCGACCGCCACGGCCCCACCGTGCGCCGTAGCGATGGCCTTTACGATGAACAGGCCCAGCCCTACGCTGCGATTCGATTGGTCCTGGGTCCCACCGCGCACCGTCGGCTCGAACATGGTCGTGATGATCGCGGGCGGTATCACCGCCCCGGTGTTGTGAACTGTCAGACATGCCTGGTCTCCAAGCACGGTCGATGTGACGGTGACGGTTCCTGCAGCATCACCATAGACCATCGCAATGCTGACGAGACTGCCCAGCCGAGCCATCGTCGGGACGATCACGCGCCATGGCACCCAGTCGATCATCGTGGGGCAACCGCGGGCGCTGTAGCGGGTCCATGCATTGCTGGCGGTGATGACCGTTTTTGAACCTGCCCTGCAGGCTGATGTCGTCGCACCAGCCGTGCACCATGCGGCGGAGCCACATCGTCGTGATGGGGTTCTCGCGCCGGTTGGTACGCTCACCAGCGCCGCCTCCGGGTCTGGTTGTTCGTTCGCGGGTGGGGCACTGATCCCGGCCAGATCGTCCTGATTTAAGCCAAGCGAAAACTGTCAAGCGAGGAGTCCCGGACCGGTCGTCCATGGCTACCCGCTATGGGTCGAAACCGGGTATCCGGTTTCGACCCATAGCGGAACAAGCAAAGTCCAAATTCGCCTCCTTGGAGCGGTCATTAAAGGGAATAGGACTGCTCGCCGCGGCGCACCGTGCACATGTTGAACTGTCTCTCGATGGCTAGCCGAAGCTCGCAGGTCTTCGTTCTTTGAGTGCCGTCAGACCCTCGCGGGCATCCGCACCGGCGAAGCCCAGCATCTCTAACGCCAACGAATGTTCAAACGCGGGCCAAGCAGATCGCAGCCAGTGATTCAGGCTGCGTTTGGTGAACGCCAATGCAGTGCGACTCCCGCCGGCCAACTGCGCCGCGATCTCGCGGGCTCGGTCCAGCAATTCCTCGTCAGGCACTGTCAGGCTGACCAATCCGATGCGCTCGGCTTCTTGTCCAGACAAGGGTGCGCAGGTCAGCAGGTGGTACTTGGCCTTGGCCATGCCGCAGAGCAAGGGCCACACGACCGCGGCATGGTCGCCCGCCGCAACGCCCAGCTTGGTATGGCCGTCGATGATCTTGGCCTTGTGCCCGGCAATAGAAACGTCGGCAAGCAAGGCCAGCGCAGCCCCGGCGCCGACGGCGGCACCGTTGATGGCGGAGACGATCGGCAGCTCGCAGTCAAGCATGCCCTGCACCAGTTCTCTGGCTTCGCGCATGACGCGCATCCGTGCCGCTTCGCTGCTCAGCAGTTCTTCGACCAGGCTGATTTCTCCGCCAGCGGAGAATCCTTTGCCCTCACTGCGGATCAGGATCACGCGGACGCTGGGGTCAGCGCCGAGGTGGCGCCAGATGCTGCCCAGCTCCGCGTGCCCAGCCGCATCGCATGTGGGCATCGTGCCGACCGGGCCGAGGACCAGTTCGGCGATGCCTCCCTCACGGCGTTCGATCCGGAATGCGCTCATGCTTTCGCCTCGCCTCTTTGCAGCCTGGGGCTGATTCGGTAGCGCTCGCCGCGGTAGCAACGGTCGAGCGATTCAATGACGCTTCGTACCTGGTCGACCCCAAGCGCCGCCAGCCACTCAAACGGGCCGGCGGGATAGTTGACGCCGAGCTTCATCGCAGCGTCGACGCCAGCGGTCGTGCAGACGCCTTGCAGCACCGCATCGGCAGCCTCATTCACCAGCATCGCCAGCGTGCGCGCCACGACCAAGCCAGGCGCATCGCTCACACGCTGGGGTTCATAGCCCATGCAGACCAGCCAGCTTTCGGCCTGCGACTGCCACTCGTCGCTCCCCGCGGCGGCGAAGGCAACGACCTTGCCGGAAGCGGGCAGCAGGTCCATCACGGCCACCTCGGCGATGCCAAATTCTTCGGCCAGCTCGTGCGCAGTCCGGCCATCGGTGATGCGCAACTGGGCCGCTCCGGATTGGAGGCCGGTCCAGCCGCTATGGGTTTGCCGTCGCAACTCCAGCGCGGGGAATGCGGCAAGCGCCGCGGCGTATAGGGCGTCGGCTGATTGCCCAACGCCATGTACGGTGAGCGGAAAATCTATGCCAATTGATCTCGCGGTGGCCGGCACCAGTGCCGGCGCGCCTTCCGGGTAGCGGTAGAAGCCCTGACCGCTCTTGCGGCCCAGCAGGCCGCCATCCACCAGCTCCCGCTGCACGAGGCTGGGCGTGAAACGGCGATCGCCGAAATTGGCCTCGAACACCGTCCGGGTCACGGCGAAGTTGGTGTCGTGCCCGATCAGGTCCATCAGCTCGCAAGGGCCCATACGGAACCCTGCCGAGCGCAGGCAGGCATCGAGGACTTCCGGTGCTGAGGCACGCTCCTGCAGCAGTGCCAGCGTCTCCGCGTAGAAGGGCCTGGCGATGCGGTTGACGATGAAGCCCGGCGTGCTGCGTGCATGCACCGGCGTCTTGCCCCATGACCGCGCCAGCCCTTCCACCTGCGCTGCCAACGTCGGGTCCGTCCGCAGGCCGCTGACCACTTCGACCAACTTCATCAGCGGCACCGGATTGAAGAAGTGCATGCCAACCAGCCTCTCGGGGCGGTTCAGGCCGGCTGCAATCGCAGTGACGCTGATGGACGAGGTGTTCGTCGCCAGGATCGCGTCGGGCGGCAATGCTGCCTCCAGTTCCTGCAGCAGAGCTCGTTTCGCATCCAGGCGCTCGACGATGGCCTCCACGACCAGCCCGGCAGAGCGAGCCTGATCCAGTGCTTGAACGACTTGAACCCGCTCTACGATGCTTGCGGCGACGTCGACAGTCATACGCCCCTGGGCCGCCAAGGCGCTCAACTGCTCACCCAGCTTCTGTTTCGCCTGCGCGGCAGCTCCCTCCCGTGCATCGAGCAGGAAGACGCGATGCCCGGCCTGTGCGGCTACCTGCGCAATGCCGACGCCCATGACGCCAGCACCCACGACCAGCACATCAACAAGCTTATTCATGCCGGATTCCATGCAGCAGTGCGCTTGCCGAGGAAGGCTTCGAATCCCTCGCGAGCCTCCGGCGTCGAACGCACCCGAGCGATGGTCTGCGCCGTCAGTTCACGCACTTCCGGCGTGATCTGACCGACTTGCAGTTGCGCAAAAAGCGTCTTGATTTCGTGCTGAGCGATCGGGCCGCCAATCAGCAGTTCCTTCGCAAATGCATCGACGGCCGTGTCCAGTTCATCGGGCTTGACCGACTGGTGCACAAGACCGATTAACCGAGCCTCTTCCGAGCCGATGCGCGCGGTGCTCAGGGCCATCCGCTTGGCGTGGCGCTTGCCGACGGCATTGGTGACGTAGGGGCCGATGACCGCGGGCAGGATGCCGAAGCGGGCTTCGCTGACGCTGAAGCTGGCCGTGCTATCGCAGATGGCCATGTCGCATGCGCAGACCAGGCCGACACCGCCACCGAGCGCCGCGCCTTGCACCCGGGCCAGCGTGGGCTTGGGGCAGGATCCGATCCGGGCAAGCATGTCGGCAAAGCGCCGGGCATCGTTGAGGTTCCACTCGTGACCCGCCTTCGATGCGCGCTGCATCCATTGCAGGTCGGCGCCAGCGCTGAAGTGCTTGCCTTCGCCGGCCAGCACGATGACCCGCACTGCAGGATCGGCGCTGAGTTTTTCAAACGCGGCGTCCAGGTCGCCGATCATCTGCTCGTCGAAGGCGTTGAAGACTTCGGGACGATTCATCAGGACCTGGGCCACGCCGGCACGGCGCATGCTTAATTGCAAGGAAGCGCTCATCAGTAGGTCTCCAGATGCAGGCGGCCTTCGCGCTTGAGCGTGCTGCCCAGTGAGTCCCAGTCGAGGCCGTTATGTTGCGCGATGTCCCTCAGGGCCAGCACGACGCCTTCTTCCATGGACTTCAGCCCGCAGACGTAGAAGCAGGTCTGGGAATCTTGCAGCAGTTCCGCAAGGTCCGCGGCGCGCTCGCGCATCAGATCCTGAACGTAGCGCTTGGGCTGATCCGCAATCCGGCTGAACGCGAGGTTGATGTCAATGAAGTCCCTGGGCAGGTTTTGCAAGGGCCCGAAGTACGGCAGTTCCTGCGGGGTGCGGGCGCCGAAGAACAACATCAGCTTACCGCCTTCGAACTTGCCCGAGGCGCGCAGTCGCCGGCGCCATTCCGTCATCGCACGCATGGGCGCGGAACCCGTGCCGGTGCAGATCATGACGACGTTGCTGCGCGGATGGTTGGGCATCAGGAAGCTGGTGCCGAAGGGGCCGATGACCTGGACCTGCTGCCCGACATCGAGGTTGCAGATGTAATTGCTGGCCACCCCGCGAACCGGGCGCCCCTCGTGATCTTCCAGCACCCGTTTGATCGTGAGGGACAGGTTGTTGTAGCCCGCTCGCTCGCCGTTGCGCGGGCTGGCAATCGAGTATTGCCTGGCGTGGTGGGGCCGGCCGTTGGCGTCCAGCCCGGGCGGGATGATCGCGATGCTTTGACCTTCCAACACCGGAAAGGGCATCGCGCCGAAGTCCAGCACAATATGGTGGGTGTCATACTCAGTGCCGACCTCGGTCACGCGGACGTTGCCGCTGACCGTGGCCATGACGCTCTTCTCTGCGGTCTTGGGGCCATAGAGATTGCTGTAGGCATGGGCCGCAGACCAGGGCGGCACCACTGCGCCGTACTGGGCCGCCTTGAACTCGGTGCCGAGGTCAACGCGAGCTTGCGGATTCGCCACCGCAGCTGCGGAAACAGGGTCGGCAATATCGGCCACGTCGCCCCCGCCAAGCTGCTCAGCGCTGAGTTCATCCGGCAGCGATTCCCATCCGAGCTGTGCCTCGATGCTGTAGGCCTGGGGCTTGAGGACGGTGCGCCAGTTGTCGATGCTGCCGGTCGGGCAAGGCGGCACGCAGGCCATACAGAAGTTGCACTTCTCGGCGTCGACGACATAGTTGCGGTCGTCATGCGTGATGGCATTGACCGGGCAGGTCGCTTCGCAGGTATTGCAGCGGATGCAGATCTCGGGGTCGATCAAGTGCTGCTTGATGAGGATCACTTCCTTCATGTCCATGCAGCGTCTCCTTGTAATGAGGGGCGGCGCCTGGCCGCCCCTTCTTGGCTGGATGCGGAGGGCCTGTCAGGCGAAGCGCACGTACTCGAAGTCCACCGGCTGGCGGTTGATGCCCATGACCGGCGGCGCGATCCAATTGGCGAACTTGCCTGGATCCACGACTCTGCCCATCAGGCTAGCGACGAAAGCGCGGTCCTCGGCGGTCGGCAACCATTGGTCCTTCTTGTCGTTCCACTCCGCATCGCTGACCACGCGGCCCTCGGGCGACATCCTGATGCCGGCCAGCGCGCCGATATTGCGGTGGAAGGCCTTGTGCGGCACGGTCAGGCGCATGGGCAAGCCGGCCTTCTCGATCACTTTGTTCCAGCGGCCGACACCGGCCACCGAGTCCTTGATGAAGTCGTCGCGCAGCACTTCGTTCAGTGCATTGAGCATCGGAACTTCCTTCTCGACCAACTGGCCGCCGACGACTTCCAGCACCTTGTAGGTCTGGCCCTTGAGGATATGGTCGTCACCGCGCTTGCCTTCTTCGTAGCGGCCTTTCAGGCCCGAGCTGTAAAAGATGGCGGCATTGCTGGACTGGTCCGCACCGAACAGATCGATAGTGACGCTGTAGTGGAAGTTCAGGTACCGCTGGAGGGTCGGCAGGTCGATCACGCCGGCGGCGCGCAGCTTGTTGACATCATCCGTCTTGAGTTCGTTCATCACCTGGCAAGTGCGCTGAATGACCCGCGAGATCCCGCTCTCGCCGACGAACATGTGGTGCGCTTCCTCGGTCAGCATGAACTTGGTCGTGCGGGCCAGCGGATCGAAAGCGGACTCGGCCAGCGCCGACAACTGGAACTTGCCGTCGCGGTCCGTGAAGTACGTGAACATGAAGAAGGCCAGCCAGTCCGGCGTCTCCTCGTTGAAGGCTTCCAGAATGCGCGGGTTGTTCTCGTCGCCGCTGCGGCGATCCAGCAGCGCTTCTGCTTCCTCACGGCCATCGCGACCAAAGTGGCGGTGCAAGAGGTAGACCATCGCCCAGAGATGGCGGCCCTCCTCGACGTTGATCTGGAACAAGTTGCGCAGGTCGTACATCGAAGGTGCAGTCAGGCCAAGGTGGCGCTGCTGCTCGACCGATGCAGGCTCGGTATCGCCCTGCGTGACGATGATGCGGCGCAGGTTCGCGCGGTGCTCGCCGGGCACGTCGGTCCAGGCTTTCTCGCCTTTGTGGTCACCGAAGTGGATTTCGCGGTTGGCATCGCCCGGATTCAGGAAGATGCCCCAACGGTAGTCGCGCATCTTCACGTGGCCGAACTGGGCCCAGCCTTGCGGGTCCACGCTGACGGCGGTGCGGAGATAGACGTCATGGTTGGTGGAGCCCTCGGGACCGGCGTCGTCCCACCAGTTGACGAAGTTGGGTTGCCATTGCTCGAGCGCGCGCTGCAGCGTGCGGTCTTCGGATAGGTTGACGTTGTTGGGGATCTTGTCGCTGTAGTTGATCGTGGACATGAATAGTGTCTCGGGTGAGTTTGAGTATTCAGACAAGAAGCCGTTCAGGCTGAGCCTGTCGGAGCCGTGCTCTTGCTCGTGGGCACGTCGACAAAGTCAATGCGAACGGACTCTGGGAGAGTGGAACGAGATCAAACGCGATTCCAGTCGAACTGGGCCTTGTCGCCCTTGCCGTAGACCTTCAAGGCACCCTTCTCGCCTACTGCGTTGGGGCGCTGGAAGATCCAGTTCTGCCAGGCCGTCAGGCGGCCGAAGACGCGGGTGAACATGTTCTCGGGGCCATTGAAGCGCAGGTTGGCTTCCATGCCGGTCAAAGCGTCGGGCGACATGGCCACGCGCTCCTCGATGGCGATGCGCAGCTCATCGGCCCAGTCAATGTCGTCGGGGTTGGAGGTGACGAGGCCAAGGGCAAACGCAGCATCGGCGTCGAGCGCCTTGCCGACCTGGGCGCGCACAGCATCCATGGCGGGCTGCTCGTCGTAGAAGCGGCGACCCAAGCGGCTTTGCTCCGTGACCATCGGCAAGAGGCCGAAGTTGGCTTCGCCGATCATCAGCTTGGGCGCGCGCTGTTCGTCGTCCGGAAGGGCCAATTGGTAGATGCGGTCGCAGGCCAATGCGAGTTCGAGAAAGCTGCCTGCGAAGCAGGAACCCGGCTCGACCAGCGCGAAGAGGCTGCGCGAAGAGACGTCCAGGCGGCTGAAGGTACGGCGCAGCAGGCCCGTGGTCTCGCGGACCAGCCAATGGTCTTTGTTCGCCAGCAGCACGCTGTCCATGGCCAGGACGGCTGCGGCATCCCCTTCGGTCTTGATGAGCCAGCAGCCGATGTCCAGCTCGTTGGTGCGCATGTTCAGGATGGCATCTTCCAGCTCCCGGGCCAAGGCCAGCGGATACCAGGCCGCGCCGAGGGCCTCAACGCCGGCGATGTCGCTCGGCTGGGCGCCGGACGGGCCCTTGACGGTGAAGGTGGCGGTGCGTTTGCTGCGGTCGATCTCGACCCGCACGTTGGCATAGCGCAGCACGTCCTCGCCGATCTCGCGTTGCAGCGGCGTCAGCGTTACGCCCTTCGCTCCTGCCGGGCGGTCGCTCTGCGCGGCCAATTCCAGCGCGCGCTCCTGAACCTTCTGGCCGAAGGAGGCGGGCTTGACGATGGCATCGACCAGGCGCCAGTCCTTGGCCTTCTGCCCGCGCACGCCTTCGACGCTGGTGCAGAACAGGTCGGCCAGGTCGTGGCGCACATGACGCTTGTCGGTCACGCGTGTCAGGCCGCCGGTGCCGGGCAGTACGCCCAACAGCGGAACTTCGGGCAGGCTCACCGCGGAGCTGCGGTCGTCCACAAGCATGATCTCGTCGCAGGCCAGGGCCAGCTCGTAGCCGCCACCGGCGCAGGCGCCATTCACGGCGGCCAGGAACTTCAGGCCCGAGTGCTTGGAGGAATCTTCCAGACCATTGCGCGTCTCGTTGGTGAACTTGCAGAAGTTCACCTTCCAGGCATGGCTGGAGACACCGAGCATGAAGATGTTGGCACCGGAGCAAAACACCTTCTCTTTTGCGCTCGTGAGCACGACAGTGCGCACTTCCGGATGCTCGAAGCGGATGCGCTGGATGGCGTCATTCAGCTCGATGTCCACACCCAGGTCGTAGCTGTTGAGCTTGAGCTTGTAGCCCGGGCGCAGGCCGGCGTTCTCATCGAAGTCGGCCGCCAAGGTGGCAACGGAGCCTTCGAAGCGAAGCTTCCAGTGCTTGTAGACGTTGGGATGAGTTTGGTAGTCGACACGCGGGGCACTGACATTCGATTGATCGCTCACGGCACACTCCTGACAGGCATCAAAGTGCAGCAATTGGCTGCGGCATGTGATGCAGTATGGTGCCTCATCAAAATCAAATCAAGCAATTTAATGCATCATCGACCCTGGTGATTACCCTTGAATAACCAAAACAAAGGGCCTCCAGTCGCCTGGAGGCCCTTGTGCTTCGAGCGATTTGCCGTCAATCAACTGCGCAGAAACTCCCTCACCCGCCCCTGCAGCAACTCGAAGGTTTCCGGCAAGGGTTGAGCGCTGGTGTTCAGACGGATATCCGCCTTGGCGTAGAAGGCTGCGCGTCCCGCCAGGATGGCGCGCAAGTCGTCCATTGCCTCCCCGCTGGCCGCCATCGGCCGCATATCGCCCTGTGCGGTAACACGCTGCATGTGATCCTCCGGCTCGGCCTGCAGCCAGACTGTCGAGCAATGGCCCAGCAGGAGATTGAAGTTCGCCGGGTCGGAAACGATGCCGCCCGGTGAGGCAATTACCGCTTCGGGGTAGATCTGGATAGCTTCTTCCAGGGCCCGCCGCTCGTAGCGCCGATATGCGGCTTGGCCGTACAGGCCCTGGATCTCGCCCACGCTGCAACCCGAGAACTTCTCGATCTCGCGGCTCAGCTCAATGAAGGGGCTATCCAGCGCCTCGGCCAACATGGTGCCGAGGGTCGACTTGCCTGCGCCCCGCAGACCTATCAGCGCCACGCGCCGGCTGCGTGCAAGCCCCGCTTGGCCCTGGGGCCGGCCCGTGCCCAGCAGTTCGCCAACGGCGACACGCACGCGC
>FSVW01000482.1_pt1 | contig 14855 bp, 16 predicted proteins | sample 1637551 | NCBI WGS metagenome assembly FSVW01 (sample SAMEA3914814, study PRJEB12502) | metagenome | biome: forest; material: soil | place: USA | collected 2011-09-16 | depth 0.1 m | reverse complement strand
CTCTACAGCTTCGACAATCTCTTCACCGCGCCGCTGCACGGCTTCCGCGACACCGAGGACTACTGGGCGCGCGCCTCGGCCAAGCCGCATCTGAAGCGCATCCGCATCCCGGCCCTGGTGCTGAACGCGCGCAACGACCCTTTCGTGCCAGCGAAGAGCCTGCCGCGCCAGAGCGAGGTAGGCGATTTCGTCACCCTGTGGCAACCTGCGCAGGGCGGCCATGTGGGCTTTGCCCGCGGCCGCCCGCCGGGACATGTGTTCAGCATGCCCGAGCAGGTATGCGACTGGCTCCAGGCCGTGCTCTGAGGAACTCATGGATGACATCGTCAAGGCCGCGCTGAAGAAGTGGCCCAATGTCCCGCACTGCTACGGCTGGCTGGCGCTGGACGCGCGCGGCGACTGGTACATGCGCGACGAGCGCATCCAGCACGCCGGGCCGTTTCCGCAGGTCAAGGGCAGCCGCATCAACCACGAGAAGCTGCGCGAGTTCATCGAGCGCAATTACGACGTTGATGCTGCCGGCTGCTGGTTCTTCCAGAACGGGCCGCAGCGCGTCTATGTGCAGCTGGAGGCGGCGCCGTGGGTGTGGCGGCTCGACGACGCGGGCGGCGTCCGCAGCCACACCGGCTTGGCGACGGAGGCGGGGCCTTGCTGGCTCGACGAGCAGGACCGGCTCTTCATGGCCACGCCCTTGGGCCTGGGTATCGTGCACAGCATGGACATGCATCTGGCGGCGCAGGAAGTGGAACAGGGGCGCTGGGCGCCCGCGTCAGCGACCCACGCGGAGCTGCTGACCCGCTACAACGTGGCCCTAGAACCTCAGAGCTGATCCAGCGGAATGCGCAGATAGCGCACGCCGTTCTCATCTGCCGGTGGCAGCTCGCCCGCACGCACATTGATCTGCAGCGCCGGCAGGATCAGGGCCGGCACGTCGAGCGTGGCGTCGCGCTTCTCGCGCATGGCGACGAACTCGTCCTCGCTGATGCCGTCGCGCACATGGACGTTGGCCGCTCGGTGTTCGGCAACCGTCGCCTCGAAAGCCAGGCTGCGGGTGGCTGGCGGGTAGTCGTGACAGACATGGACGCGTGTCTGCGGCGGCAGCGCCAGCAGGCGGCGCATCGAGCGGTAGAGCTTGCGCGCATCGCCACCGGGAAAGTCGGCCCGCGCGCTGCCGAGGTCGGGCATGAAGAGCGTGTCGCCGACGAACACGGCACCGTCCATCAGATAGGCCATGTCGGCCGGCGTGTGGCCGGGCACGAACAGCGCCTGCAGCGTGAGCTCGCCGACCTGGAACTGCTCGCCGTCCTTGAACAGATGGTCGAATTGCGTGCCGTCGGGCAGGAAGTTGCGCTCCAGGTTGAACAGGGTCCTGAAGGTGGCCTGCACCTCGCGGATGTGCTCGCCGATGGCGATGCGCCCGCCGCCGAAGCGGCGCTGCAGGTGGCGCGCGGCCGAGAGATGGTCGGCGTGGGCGTGGGTCTCGAGAATCCAGTCGATCGTCAGGCCTTCCTGCTCCACATAGTCGGCGATCTGGTCCGCGCTTTCGGTGGAGGTGCGGCCCGAGCGGATGCTGAAATCCAGCACCGGATCGATGATGGCGGCGCGCAGGCTGACGGCATCCCACAGCGCATAGGAGACGGTGCCCGTGTGCGGATCGTGGAAGGCCTGGATGCGGGCGGTGCTCATCGTGGTGTCCTCCCTTGATGATTACGATGCTTGTTCGACAAACGCGTATTGTCCTCAGGAATGAACATCGACTGGCCTCATTTCACACCGGCTACCGCCCTGGCCGGCGGCTTGCTGATCGGCGCGGCGGCCAGCCTGCTGGTGCTGGCGCGCGGCCGCATCGCGGGCATCAGCGGCATCGTGGCAGGCTTGCTGCATCCGCAAGCAGGTGACGTTAGCTGGCGAATCGCCTTTGTCGCCGGCCTGCTCGCTGCGCCCTGGCTCCTGCCCGTGGCCGCGCCGCAGATCGAGGCCGGGCCGCTGCGCCTGATCGCCGCGGGCCTGCTGGTGGGCCTGGGCACGCGCTACGGTGCGGGGTGCACCAGCGGGCACGGCGTGTGCGGCCTCTCAAGACGCTCGCCGCGCTCTCTGGTGGCCACGCTGGCCTTCATGGCCGCGGGCTTTGCCGTCGTCTACGTCCTGAGGCACCTGGCATGAACAACAAGAAAAATCTCGTGACGTTCATGGCCGGCCTGATCTTCGGCCTCGGGCTCCTGGTCAGCGGCATGAGCAACCCGGCCAAGGTGCTCGGCTTTCTCGACCTGGCCGGCGCCTGGGATCCCTCGCTGGCCCTGGTGATGCTCGGCGCCATCGCCGTGGGCAGCATCGGCTTCTGGCTGGCGCTGCGGCTCAAGCACAGCTGGCTGGACGACCCGATGCGGCTGCCCACGGCGAGCCGGATCGACCAGCGACTGGTGCTGGGCAGCCTGGCTTTCGGCGCGGGCTGGGGTCTGGCGGGCTTTTGCCCCGGACCGGCGCTGGTGGCCGCAGCCCAGGGCTATTGGCAGGCGCTGGTCTTCGTGGCCGCCATGCTGGCGGGCATGAAGATCTTCGAGTGGCTCGAAAAGAAGCGCTAGGTCAGATCAGTTCGGTGCCGAGGCCGCCGTGGGAGGCGTGAACTTCGGCTCTTCGAACTTGGCGCCGCCCTGGTTGGCCATGTAGACCACGGCGCGGGCGATTTCAAAGTCGCTGAAGTCGCCACCGCCCTGCGGCGTCATATTGCCCTTGCCCTTGAGGGCCGAGTGCAGCAGCGTGTCGAAGCCCTGCTTGATACGTGGGCCCCAGGCTGCGGCATCACCGAACTTGGGCGAGCCCAAAGCGCCGGTGGCATGGCAGGCCGCGCATTGCGCCTGGAACACCTGCTCGCCGGTCTTCATCGACGCGGCATCGTTGGCATCCTTGACCTCAACCGCACCCACCGGCTTGATGCGCTCGGCCAGGGCCTTGCCTTCCAGCGCGGCATCGTTACCGGCGGAGGGCTTGGTTTCGGACGTGACCATTGTCGCCAGCAGGATGATCACCACGATGGGGATCACAAAGGCAAAGAACACGGCCCACATCAATTGCTTGGGCGTCTTGATCGGGCCGGTGTGGGCCTCTTCATGACCATCGCTGTGGCCATGGTCGTGGGCGTGTTCTTGGGTTCCGCTCATGAAATCCTCGTTGCCTGTGCTGAGAGTTCAGCTGGGTTCTCGCGCCGTCTCGTGTCTCCAGGGCGCAGCAAGCCGGGAGTTTATACGCCCACTGCTAGAATCCGCCCCTTGCTGCCATTGGCGCTCCCCATGGGATACCCTGATGCGCAGCAGCCGCACGAAAGTGCATGGCGTCTGTAGCTCAATGGATAGAGTACTGCCCTCCGAAGGCAGGGGTTGCTGGTTCGATCCCAGCCAGACGCACCAAGAACATCCAGGACTTGCGCCACCTTCGGGTGCAGCCCCGCTCATTGCGTGCCCTTGTTGGCCAGCGCCTGCGCGGCCTTGGCCGCCTCGGAGAAAGGCTTGACCAGCACGAAGTGGACGTCCGAGTCTTCAAGGGCCACGGTGCTGTGCGGCGTCGACGGACTGAAGGTGAGCAGCTCATGCCTGCCGCCGGGCTGCGACTGCCCTGCGACCAATGGGCGATGCCCGAAACGACGGGCACGCCTTCCACATCTCGGGCCGGTGTCATGTCGAGCGCGTAAGGGCCGCTCTGTTGGGGAAAGCGATGCAGATCCATCGGAGCTGGGCCTTGGCTGTGGCAATGAGCGTCGACTCTCGGCACGCGCATTGCTGCGCCCAAAGGCCGCGCAGGGTAGCCCGCCAGAGCCGGCCGGCCGCGCCTACCCGTGCGGGTGGTTTGCTTGGGGTTTTCGCCGGCCCTGGGTTCTCGCTGTCTACAATCGGCCTCCATCGATAGCACCTCCGCGGTGCTATTTCTTTTTCAGATCGCCACACACCATGAGCCTTTCCATCTGGCTGAGTTTCTTCGCCGCCTCCTGGGCCATCAGCCTGTCGCCCGGCGCGGGCGCCATTGCGGCGATGAGCGCGGGCCTGGCCAACGGCTTTGCGCGCGGCTACTTCATGACGCTCGGGCTGATCCTGGGCATCATGACGCAGCTGGTGCTGGTGGGCGCGGGCCTGGGCGCGTTGATCGCGGCGTCGAGCCTGGCCTTCACGCTGGTGAAGTGGTTCGGCGTGGGCTATCTGGTCTGGCTGGGCGTGCAGCAATGGCGCGCGCCGGCGCGTCCGCTGGTCGCAGCGGCCGATGCCGTGCAGGCCACGCGGCGCGAACTGCTGCTGCGAGGCTGGGGCATCAACGCCACCAACCCCAAGGGCACGATCTTCCTGCTGGCCGTGGCGCCGCAGTTCCTCACGCTGACCGAGCCGCTCGTGCCGCAGTACGCCACCATCGGCGCCACGCTGTGCTTCACGGACGCGGTGGTGATGGCCGGCTACACGCTGCTGGCCGCGCGAGTGCTTGCGGCGCTGCGCTCGCCGCGCCAGATCAAGACGATGAATCGCATCTTCGGCACGCTGTTCATCGCGGCCGGCAGCCTGCTCGCGCTGTTCAAGCGGGCATGAGCGAGAAAGCAGAAGCCAGCCCCTGGCTGTTCTGGGGCCCGACCCTGATCTGGGCCAGCACCTGGCATGTGATCCTGTTCCAGCTCGACTCGGGCGTGCCGGTGCTCAACTCGGTGGCCTGGCGCTTCGGGCTGGCGGCGCTGATGCTGGCGGCGCTGGCGCGTTCGCGCGGCGAGAGCCTGCGCCTGCCGCTGCCGGCGCACGGCGTGATGCTGGCGGCGGGCGTGATCCAGTACAGCGGCAACTACTGGTCGGTCTACGAGGCCGAAGCCCACATCCCCAGCGGCCTGGTGGCCGTGCTGTTCAGCCTGATGGTGTTCGGCAATGCGCTGTCGGGCCGCGTCTTCTTCGGCCAGCAGGTGAGCCAACGCTTCCTCTTCGCGGCCTGCGGCGGCGTGGTCGGCGTCGCGATGATCTTCTGGCCCGAGATCGCCGCCACCGGCGCGCGTCCCACGGCCGGCTATGGCTTGCTGATCGGCCTGGCCGCCGTGCTCGCGGCCTGCATCGGCAATGTGCTCACGCTGATCCTGACGCGCCGCGGCCTCGCCCTGATGCCGGTGCTGGCCTGGAGCATGGGCTACGGCTCGGTCTTTCTGGCGCTGGTTTCAGAAGCCAGCGGCACGGGCCTGCATTTCGCGTGGACGCCGGCCTATTGCCTGAGCCTGTTGTACCTGGCCGTGTTCGGCTCGGTGATCGCCTTCGTGCTGTATTTCAAGCTCGCCCAGGCGCGCGGCACGGCGGCGGCGGCGCTCACCAGCGTGATCATCCCGGTGATCGCGCTGGGCATCTCGGCCCTGTTCGAGGGCTGGCAGCCGACGGTGCTTTCGGTCCTGGGCATGGCGCTGTCCTTGAGCAGCCTCTGGGTCGCTACTCGCCGCTGACCTTGCCGCGGCCGGCCTTGATGCCGCTGCGCACCGACTTGCCTTGCAGCCTGCGCTGCTGCGAACCATAGGTCGGCTTGGTCGGTCGGCGCTTCTTCGGCGTGTGCGCGACGCCCTGCACCAGCTCGACGAGCCTGCGGATCGCATCCGCGCGGTTCATCTCCTGGCTGCGGTGCTCCTGCGCCTTGATCACCACCACGCCTTCGAGCGTGATGCGCTGATCGCTGAAGGCCAGCAGGCGTTCCTTGATCAGCTCAGGCAGTGAGCTGGCGCGGATGTCGAAGCGCAGGTGCGCCGCACTGGACACCTTGTTGACGTTCTGGCCGCCCGCGCCTTGCGAGCGGACGAAGGTGAACTCGAGTTCGCTCTCCTGCGGCGTCCACTCAAACGCCATGATCCACACTGACCGCCACACGCCGCGCCAGCGAGCACATCAGCTCGTAGCCGATGGTGCCGGCCGCATGCGCGACCTCGTCAATGGGCAGCACGCCGCCATGCGGGCCGCGGCCCCACAGCGTGACCTCGCTGCCGATCTGTGCCTGCGGGATGCCGCTCAGATCGACCGTCATCATGTCCATCGAGACGCGGCCGACGATGCGCGAGCGCCGGCCGTCCACCAGCACGGGCGTGCCGGTGCCGGCATGGCGCGGGTAGCCGTCCGCATAGCCGCAGGCGACGACGCCGATGCGCATGGCTTGTCCGGCCACGAAGGCGCTGCCGTAGCCGACGCTGTCGCCGGGCTGCAGCTCCTGCGTGGCGATCAGGCGCGAGCGCAGCGTCATGCCGGGCTGCAGGTCCCAGTACGCCGCATCGTGCTCGGGGTAGTCGGGCACGCCGCCATAGCTCATCACGCCGGAACGCACCCAGTCGCCGCCGGTGCGCGGCGTGTGGCGCAGGATGGCGGCGCTGTTGGCCAGTGAGCGCTCGCCGGGCAGGTCGCGGCAGGCGGCCTCGAAGGCGGCGAGCTGGTGGACGATGCCGTCCTCGCCGAAGCGCAGCGAATCGGAATCGGAGAAATGCGTCATCAGCGAGATCTCGTCGACCTGGGGCAGCGCGTTCAGCCGCGTCCAGGCGGCGCGGAAGGCGCTGGGCGTGAAACCCAGGCGGTTCATGCCGCTGTTGAGCTTCAGGAAGACGCGGTGCGGTTCGTGCGTCTTGTGCATGGCCAGCCAGTCGATCTGCTGCTCGCAGTGCACGGCGTGCCAGAGTTTCAGGCGCGAGCACAGCTCCAGATCGCGGGCCTCGAAGCAGCCTTCCAACAGCAGGATCGGGCCGCGCCAGCCAAGCTCGCGCAGGCGGGCCGCCTCGTAGAAGTCCAGCAGCGCAAAGCCGTCGGCCGAACGCAGGCCTTCATAGGCGTACTCGATGCGATGGCCGTAGGCATTGGCCTTGACGACGGCCCAGAGCCGGGCGTCCGGCGCATGGGCGCGGGCGCGGGCGAGGTTGTGGGCCAGGGCAGAAACGTGGATGAGGGCTTCGATGGGGCGCGGCATAACGCCATTGTCTCGCTGAGTTGAAGCTTTCAGGCCATAACATGCCTGCATGCTATAAACCGCAGCGGCTTCCGCAGTTTCCATGGGTTACATGATCAAGATTTTTGCGTGCACGGTGTGTGCGTCTGACACTCCTCCTGCAGCGCGGTACGCCTGTCCATGAAACGCGGCTTCTTCACCATCATGTCGGCGCAGTTCTTCAGCTCGCTGGCAGACCAGGCCTTGCTGGTGGGCGCCATCGAGCTGCTCAAGACCACCCAGCAGCCAGCCTGGCAAATCCCCGCCCTCGGGCCCATGTTCGCGCTGTTCTACGTGGTGCTCGCGCCCTTCGTGGGCGCCTTTGCCGACGCCGTGCCCAAGGGCAAGGTGATGTTCTATTCCAACCTCATCAAGATCGTCGGCTGCCTGATGATGTTGGTGGGGGCGCACCCGCTGCTGTCCTACGCCGTGGTGGGCCTCGGGGCCGCGGCCTACTCGCCGGCCAAGTACGGCATCCTGACCGAGCTGCTGCCACCCTCGCAACTGGTCAAGGCCAATGGCTGGATCGAGGGCCTGACCATCCTGTCCATCATCCTGGGCATCGTGCTCGGCGGGCAACTGGTGGGCCCGCATCTGGCGCCGCACCTGCTGGCCATCGACCTGCCCTATATCGACACCGGCATCGACACGCCGCCGCAGGCCGCCATCGCCGCGCTGGTCAGCCTGTATGTGCTGGCCGCCGGCTTCAACCTCTTCATCCCGCGCACCGACACGCCGCTGCAGCCGTTGGAGCACGGCGTGATGGCCCTGGTGCGCGATTTCGCTTCCTGCAACTCCAAGCTGTGGAGCGACAAGCTGGGCCAGATCTCGCTGGCCACCACCACGCTGTTCTGGGGCGCCTCGGGCAATCTGCGCATCATCCTGTTCCCCTGGGCCGCGGTGGCGCTGGCCTACACAACCACGCAAGCGTCCAACCTGGGCGGCGTGGTGGCCCTGGGCACGGCCACCGGCGCCGTGCTGGCCTCGGTCTACATGCGGCTGGACCGCGCCACGCGCGTGATCCCGCTGGGCATCGTGATGGGCGCCATGCTGATTAGCCTGGTGGCCGTGCGCAGCGTCTGGGCCGCCGTGCCCTTCCTGATCGTGCTGGGCCTGGTGGGCGGCTACCTCGTGGTGCCGATGAACGCCCTGCTGCAGCACCGTGGCGCCAGCCTGATGGGCTCGGGCCGCTCCATCGCCGTGCAGAACTTCAACGAGCAGGCCTGCATCCTGGGCCTGGGCGCGCTCTACACGGGCATGACCAAGATCGGCCTGTCCACGTACACCGCCATCGCCCTGTTCGGCATGATGATCGCGCTGACCATGTGGATGGTGCGACGCTGGCACCTGCGCAACTGCGTCAACCACCCCGAAGAAATCCAGCGCCTGCTCGCCCACGCCCGCGACGACTGCAGCGGGCACTGAGCCTAGCGGTGCCGTCCTGAAGTCACCGGCGGCGGCGCCAGCACATTCTTGATGTGCTCGCCCCAAGCCCGCGCGATCTTGAAGCTGCCGCTGTGGTTGAGGTGGATCTCGTTGTGCCAGTCGCCGCTGGAGCCGCTCGAGCCCGGCGTGGCCAGGGCCAGCGGCACGGTGGTCGAGTCGAACACGAAGAGGCCGGGGAAGTTGGCCTTGTCGGCCGCCATGCCCTTGAGCAACTGCGCCAGGCGGAAGACCATCAGCCGGCTGATGGCCGCCCAGTCGGCACCGGGCAGGGCATAGGCCTTCATCGCCGGGTAGAGCCAGGGGCCGTCCAGGCCCGCGCCCCCCTCATCGGCGCCGGCCGGGCGCGGCATCGGCACGGCATAGCAATGCATGAAGACCGGCTTGCCCCGCGAGGGGCCCTGGTCGCGCAGGCTCAGCAGGTGGCGGACATTGGTGCGCAGGTACTCGGCATAGGTTTCCCAGCCGGGCTCGGAGAAGTAACGCGCCACGCCGGCCGACGGCGCGCCCCATTCGGTCTGGCGGCGCAGCAGGCGCAGGTGCAGGGGCACGTCGGTGCCGTCGAAATGATGGGCCAGCGTGCGGGCCGCGGCGATCAGGTCATTGCCGCCGCAGGACAGCAGCACGCCATCCCAGACCGGCGAATCGGGCCGGCTCAGCAGGGTCACGAAATCGGCGGCCGACTCCAGGTCGACCATGTGCCGCAGCGCATCGCCGCCCGAGGAGCAGTTGATCGCGCAGACCGGCTGGTCGAACACCAGCTCGCTGAGCAGATTGCCGTGGGCGCCGGGCTTGGAGCGGTCAACGGAAAACCAGGAATCCCCCTGGGCCAGCAGGCGCCAGCGGAAACTCTCGGGGGCCGGCACGCGGCCGGACCTGAGGTCCGCGGGGGTGAAGGTGGCCAGATGCTCCAAAGATCGCTCTCCCTGGTGATGCCCGATTGGTGGCGGAGCGTATCTCAATTTCGCGGGCTGTAAACCCTGAGTCGTCACGGAATGCACCCGGGCCTATCATGGCCCGCTCCATCCACAAGACAGAGGACGGCCATGAGCGACACGCCCAGCATCTACGACTTCAATGCTCTCTCCATCAGCGGCGAATTGGCCGAGCTCGCCAGCCAGCGCGGCAAGGTGATGCTGATCGTCAACACCGCCAGCGCCTGCGGCTTCACGCCGCAATTTGCCGGGCTGGAAAAGCTCTGGGAAGACTACTCGGCCCGCGGCCTGGTGGTGATCGGCTTCCCCAGCAATGAATTCGGCGGCCAGGACCCGGGCACGAACGAGGAGATCGCTTCGTTCTGTCAGCTGAACTACGGCGTCAGCTTCCCGATGATGGAGAAGATCAAGGTCAACGGTGCCGACGCGCACCCGCTGTGGAAATGGCTCAAGGGCGAGAAGCCGGGCATCCTCGGCACCGAGGGCATCAAGTGGAACTTCACCAAGTTCCTGGTCGGCCGCGACGGCCAGGTGCTCAAGCGCTATGCGCCGACCGACGCGCCGGACAAGCTGCGCGGCGATATCGAAGCCGCCCTCGGGAGCTGAGGAAAGCGCGGCAGCTGAAATAATGGCGGCTTCCAACGGAGTCCGCCCCATGTTCCAGCACGTCGAAGCCTACGCAGGCGATCCCATCCTGAGCCTCAACGAGGCGTTCCAGAAAGACTCGCGCGCGGGCAAGATCAACCTGTCCATCGGCATCTACTTCGATGACGAGGGCCGCATCCCCATGCTCGACTCGGTGCGCCAGGCCGAGCTGGCCGTGGTCCATGCCGCGGGCGCCCGGCCCTATCTGCCGATGGAGGGCGCGGCCAATTTCCGCAGTGCGGTCCAGGCCCTGCTATTCGGTGACAAGCACGCCGCGGCCGAGCGCACGGTGACCATCCAGGCCGTCGGCTCCAGCGGCGGGCTCAAGGTCGGCGGTGACTTCATCAAGCGCTACTTTCCCAACACGGCGGTCTACGTCTCCGACCCGACCTGGGACAACCATCGCGCCGTGTTCGAAGGCTGCGGCCTTCCGGTCGAGACCTATCCGTACTACGACCCGGCGACCGGCGGCCTGCGCTTTGCCGAGATGCTCGAAGCGCTGAGCAAGTTGCCCGCACAAAGCGTGGTGCTGCTGCACGCCTGCTGCCACAACCCGACCGGCGTGGACCTCACGAAAGCGCAGTGGGACGCGTTGATCCCCGTGCTGAAAGAGCGCGAGCTGCTGCCCTTCCTCGACATGGCCTATCAAGGCTATGGCGACTCGCTGGAGGAAGACGCCTACGCGGTGCGCGCCTTTGCCGCCGCGGGCCTGAGCTTCTTCGTGGCCAACAGCTTCTCCAAGAACATGAGCCTGTATGGCGAGCGTTGCGGCGGGCTGTCCATCGTCTGCCCGGACGCCGCGCAGGCCGTCAACGTGCTGGGCCAGATGAAGGCGACCATCCGCCGCAACTACTCGAACCCGCCGGCCCATGGTGGTCAGGTGGTGGCACGGGTGCTGAGCGAGCCCGAGCTGCGCGCCAAGTGGGAGGGCGAGGTGGCCGCCATGCGCTTGCGCATCCAGGCCATGCGCAAGAGCCTGCACGAGGTGCTCTCGGCCAAGCTGCCGGGCCGCAATCTCGACTACTTCCTCACGCAACGCGGCATGTTCAGCTACACCGGCATGAGCGCCGAACAGGCTGAAAGGCTCAAGAGCGAGTTCGGCGTCTACATCCTGCGCTCGGGCCGCATGTGCGTGGCCGGGCTCAACAGCCGCAATGTGGAGGCGACCGCACAGGCCTTTGCGGCCGTCCTGGCTTGAAGCCCGGCGGGGGTGCCGAATCACCTCCGTCATAGGTGCAAGTTATACGCACCGCCGCCGCTTTCATTGGCTCCTCATCCTGCTTCTCCTTACGCTGCGGAAACAAGTAGAGCCTTAGAAGCGTCTGGATGAAACATATCGTGGTGATAGGCGGCGGCATCGTCGGCCTGACGACCGCCTGGTCGCTGTTGGAGCGCGGCCACAGCGTTTCGGTGTTGGAACGGGAAGCCGAGGTGGCGCAAGGCGCCAGCCATGCCAATGGCGGCCAGCTGAGCTATCGCTACGTCTCGCCCTTGGCCGATGAGGGCGTGCCGCTCAAGGCCCTGCGCTGGCTGATGGACCCGGATGGCCCGCTGCGCTTCAAGCCCGAGTTGAGCTGGCAGCAGTGGTCGTGGATGTTCGCGTTCTTGCGCGCCTGCCGCGCGCCGGTCAACCGCCGCACCACCTCGCGCCTGCTGGCCCTGGGCGCCTTCAGCCAGCGTGCGTTTGCGCGCCTGCATGAACACGCCAGGCTCGACGACATCGCCCTGCGCGACCCGGGCAAGCTCGTGGTCTACCGCAAGCCGGCCGAGTTCGAACGCGTGGCCGCGCGGCTGAAGAACACCGGCATCGGCCCCGAGCAGGCGCTCTCGCACGACGAATGCGTGGCGCTCGAACCCTCGCTGCAGGACAACGACGTGCGCTTTGCCGGCGGCATCTTCACCGAGGGCGAGGCCGTGGCCGATTGCCGCGCCGTCTGCCTGCGCCTGGCCGAGCGGCTGCGCGCGCATGCCAACTTCAAGGGTTTCGTTCGCAGCGAGGCCCAGGGCTGGCGCGTGCGCGCGGGCAAGGTCTGGGCGCTCAACACCGCGCACGGCGAGGTGCATGGCGACGAGTTCGTGCTCGCCGCCGGGCTGCAAAGCCGCGCCCTGGTGAAGGAGCTCGGCATCGCGTTGCCGCTCTACCCGCTCAAGGGCTACAGCCTGACGGCGCCAATCCGGGCCGAGCACCGGCCGCCCGTGGTCAGCGTGACCGACTTCGAACGCAAGATCCTTTACGCGCGCATCGGCGACGACTTGCGCGTGGCGGCGATGGTCGACATGGTGGGCGAAGACCTGCGCCTGGACCCCAAGCGCGTGGACTCCCTGCAACGCGCCGTGCGCGACACCTTCCCGCAGGCGGCCGATTTCGACCAGGCCAGCACCTGGGCCGGCCTGCGCCCGGCCACGCCCACGGGCGCGCCCATCCTCGGCGCCACGCCGCTGCGGGGCTTGTGGCTCAACGTGGGCCACGGCGCCCTGGGCTTCACTTTTTCCTTCGGTGCCGCGGAAATTCTTGCCGACCTGATCAGTGGGCGCGATGCGCCCCTCCCTCTGGACGGGCTAAAGTTCGAAGGATGAAAAATGAGTGGCTTGCGCAGGCGCTGCTCGAGGCGGTGCGCGCGCAACGCTTTGAAGACACGCCCGACGCGCTGCAGGACAACAAGCCCGTAGGCGCGCACCCCAGCATCGATCTGGCCGTCGCGGCATTCACTTCTGGCGACGAAGCCGTCTTCGCCAACGTGCTGTTCTCGCGCGAGCACCCGCAGGGCGTGGTGGCCGACATCGACATCGTCGACGGCCCCGTACGAAATGTCCGTTATGTGGCCGACATGCAGGACCAGCTCGGCGTCTCCATCGCCTGGCAGCCCGACAGCGACTGGCGCCGCCTGCGCTTCCGGCCGCTGATGGGACAGGGCTCGTGCCGCTTTGTCGTGCCCTACCCGGCCTCGCTGTTCAAGCTGATGGTGCTGGTCGGCGTGGGCCATCTCGTGGACGTGGGCCGCAGCCACTGGGAATCGCGCCTGTCCTCCGAAGGCGGCACGCGCAGCGTGGCCGAGTGGGCCTACGACATGACGGTGGACAGCAGCAACGACGCCACCACCGTGCTAGTCGGCCACCTGCACAACTGCGGCCTGCTCAACCAGGAAGAGCGCGGCCCGCACGCGCTGCACCGGCTGTTCTCCTCCTTCGGCCTGGCCGGCCTGCGCCTGGCCGGCACGCGCTCCGACGGCGGCTGGACCAACTCCGACGGCGCCGGTGTGGGCCAGCTGCAGATGACGGCCTGGGATACCCTGCGCCTGCTCTGGCTGCTCGACCCCGACGCGGCGCCCGCGCCCTGGCTGCCGGCCGATGCCCCGCCGCTGCTGGGTGCGAGCCGCACGATGGTGCTCAAGTGCCTGCGCGAGCAGCGCCTGCACGACATCCTCTCCAGCGGCTGCCTGCACGGCCTGCCCGGTCACGTGAACGGCATCCCGGCCCGCCTGCCCGGCGCCGAGCCGAGCAGCTGCGGCGACGGCGAACTGCTGTTCGCGCACAAGACCGGCAACACGCAGAACTACAGCTCCAATGCCGGCATCGTGCGCACGTTGAAGCCCGGCGGCCGCCACTATCTGATCGCGTTGACGAGCAATCTCGGCACCCGCTTCGCGCCCGATCCGCGCTGCTCCACCACCTGGAAGCTGCCGGCGCTGGGTGCGGCCATCGACACCCTGATGCAAGACCTCTGCGAACGCCACTGACATGAGCTTCCTGATTCCCGCCATACCCGAGGGCAGCACCCTCGGCCTGATTGCCCCTGCCGGTCCGCCGACGCCAGGCAACCTCGAGAAAGTGCCCGCCCTGCTGGAGCGCCACGGCTATCGCGCCAAGCTCTTCCCGGGCTGTGCGGGCCCGGCGCACCTGGGCCATCTGGCCGCCAGCGACGAGCAGCGCCTGGCCGATCTGCACGCCGCCTTTGCCGATCCCGAGGTCGATGCCGTGGTGTGCCTGCGCGGCGGCTGGGGCTGCGCGCGGCTGCTGGACCGCATCGATGCGAAGCTGCTCAAGCGCCACCCGAAGCCGCTGGTCGGCTACAGCGACATCACGACGCTGCACGGCCTGCGTGATCAGCTTGGCCAACCCGGCTGGCACGCGCCGATGCCGGCCTCGGACCTGCTGAAGTCGGAAGCCGATGCAAAAGCCTTTTTCGCGCAACTGCGCCAAGGGGCGCAGGCCGGCGACGTGCTGGCGCCGACCATGGACGAGCATGCGCTGAACCAGGGCGTTAGCGCCCACGGCCGGCTTGTGGGCGGCAACCTGTCGGTCTATGCCGCGCTGCTGGGCACGGACTGGCAGCCCAAGGTGAAGGGCGCGATCCTCTTTCTGGAAGACGTGGCCGAGGCGCCCTACCGTGTGGACCGAATGCTCACGCAACTGCGCCTGGCCGGCGTGCTCGACGCCGCCGCCGGTTTCCTGATCGGCAGCTTCAGCGATGCCGATTCGCCCGACGAGGTGCTGGCCGATCACCTCTCGCACCTGGGCAAGCCCATCCTGGCCGGCTGGCCCAGCGGGCATTGCAGTCCGAACGTGGCGCTGCCGCTCGGCGTGAAGGTGAGGCTCGAGGTGGCGCAGAAGCGGCTGGTGCTGGGCTGAGAATCCCGGCCTCTCGACCCATGAAAAAAGCCCCGCTCGGCGGGGCTTTTTGCTGGGCAGCCCGGGCACCAGGCCCGGGTCGTCTCAGATCAGAAGAACACGTACTTGACGCCAACCTGCAGCGTCAGGCCACGCGGGTCCGCCACTCGCGGATCCCAGCCCGTGCCCACGGCGTTGTCCACGTCGTGCCAGGTGAAGGGCGGCTTGCGGTCCAGCAGGTTGATCGCGCCGGCCGTCAGCGTCAGG
>FSVW01001893.1_pt1 | contig 14879 bp, 13 predicted proteins | sample 1637551 | NCBI WGS metagenome assembly FSVW01 (sample SAMEA3914814, study PRJEB12502) | metagenome | biome: forest; material: soil | place: USA | collected 2011-09-16 | depth 0.1 m | reverse complement strand
TTGAAGCTGAGCTGCGGACTGAGGCTTGCCGAAGGACGTCAGCTCGAGCGACCGGTTAGGCAGCAGCAACTGAGATCCGCTCTTTAAAGAATCAAAAGCCACTTGCGCTAGAACTTGAATTCCTGCAAAGCCATAGACTTAACGGCTTTATTCTCCATAGCTGCCGATCGGAAGCGCCAACCTTTCATCGCTTCTAGAGCCGCGGCCGACAATAGTGGATCTGTGCTTCTGAGAATTACTGGATCAACCGCGAAGCCATCTTCACTAATGATGTAGCCAGCGAGAACATAGCCAACCAGCGGCTTACCATCATTTCCCAAAAATGTTCCCGGAAGGCCACCAGCAATAGGGCGCCCCTTCTGGAAGCGTGTTTCATTTACCAAATCAACGATGATATATCTATCGCGATATTTTGCTTTGAATGCCTCGTCATACTGAGCAGCTTCCGCAGTCACGTTGTTGTAAACCGTGCGGGCGAGTTGATCATTGGTTGTTTCCGCAAAGCCAACAATTGGCATTGCTGCACATGCTAGGAACAAAGCTAATTTTCGCAAGTAACTCATGGCTGCTTTCTGATGCCTAACGTTGAAGTTCACCTGCGGACTGAGGCTTGCCGAGGTACGTCCGGTGGAACGACCGGTTAGACCGCAGCAAACCTAATTTCCTGGCCGGAAGCGTCATAGCGGCGAATGCGATGCATTGCGGCCACGATGCTACTCGGCCGATTGAAATACCAATCGCGAAGCCGCTTCTCAATGTGCTCGCAGAACCACCAAGCCATTGGCTCAAATTGCTCAGCTTTCTCCGCGGGCACTTCGACTTGTGCCTCATCGGCGAGACCGCTCTTGATGAGGAATATTTGGTTGGAGCCCACGGGTTGTACTCGATAGGTAGCGAATTCCGCGAGTACGCCTTCTGGCTTCGCGTTGCCCAGGAAGAACCAGGGTCTACCGGTGGTTCCGCCTCGTGCCATAGGGACCCGAAAAAGAACAGGAGCGCGCAACACAGTTTCGATTGGCAATGCGCCTTCGGATTTGATATCAAAGAATGCAAAGTCCTTTGTTGCGCAAATCTGCCCGAACGCAAACATCCGTGGGCCAACTTCGATAGCGAATACATCACCCGCCCGACCGCGCCACTTCTTCAGCTCTGGAATGCTCACCACTCTTTCCCCTGCGGTCTAACGTTGAAGTTCACCTGCGGACTGAGGCTTGCCGAAGGACGTCAGGTGGAACGACCGGTTAGGCATCACCAAACTTGGTCAGCAGGAATTGCTGAACGAAACCAATGACACTGCTTACCTCGGTCTCGGATATCTTGGCCCAATCAGCATGCAGAGCGGCGTTTCGGATGCGAGGCATCGCCTCAAGCAGAGACTTTTGCGCCCCCGAGACTAGACCATTTGACTTGAGCGCATTAATGATCTCAGTCATCGACTTATCCGTTGTGTCCAGGCCATTTACAGCCGCGTACCTCTTGAGGGCATCTTCTAGTGCGGCGCAGGACAGCACCGCAGCGACATCTTTGTGACCTTCGCTCAATGACTGCTGTGCCAATGTGATGAAGTCGCCGAAGACTTCTCCTGAAACCCGCAGTTCGACGTTGAAAACATAGCCGCCCTCAAAGTCCTCCTTCGCGCTTCGGAAGACGGCGTCAAGCGCCCTAACGTCATGGTCGGCCCCATGGCAGTTGTCATAGAGAACATTGAAATTCTTCACATGCGGCGCCTCGACTCCGAAAACGGCTATGAGCAAACTCTGCACGCTGGTGGCCCATTTGCGCCATTGGCCATCGGCAACATAAGTACCAGAGAGTGATTACTTCGCCCAATGAACTGCATCTGGCTTAGCCCATTCGTCAGTTCAGAGAAGCGCTGTTTGAATTTTTCGTTGCGCATGGTGATATGCGCTTGTGATGCCTAACTAGTTATATACCGACAACATTTGTCGAATAACACCGGAACGCGCGCAATAACGGCTCCGGCGCCCCGTTCACAAGTGCTTGTCCCATCTTTGTTTTCCTTGATTGACTGTGCATCCATACAGCAATAAATTCGCCAGCAAGTGCCGCGTCTGTTACATGCGTCTGCCTAGGTCTGAGCGGTGCCATCAGGGAAGGCGAAGACCAATGTTGCCACCGAACTCGGCTCAGTTTGCCCGGCGCGCTGCCTTGCGTCCATCAGCTGTCGCAGAACAGCCGCAGCCATCGCTACGCTCGGCTCGTCTGCTCGATCAGGTGCGTGAACGCTGCCGGCTCCTGCACTACAGCCTCAGCACGGAAAAGGCCTATGTGCATTGGTCGCGGGCCTTCATCCGCTTCCATGAGCTCAGGCACCCGGCCGAGATGGCCGGTCCGGAAGTCGAGGCATTCCTGACCTTCCTCGCTGCAGAGCGGCAGCTGTCGCCTTCCACCCATCGACAAGCGCTTTCGGCCTTGCTCTTCCTGTACTGCAAGGTGCTCGGTCATCAACTGCCCTGGATGCACGACATCGGCCGCCCTGTCCCCAAACCGCGCCTGCCTGTTGTGCTCAGCCACGAGGAAGTCCGGTCCGTGCTGGCGCAAATGGCTGGCGAGCACCGGCTGTTGGCCGAGCTGCTCTACGGCACAGGCATGCGCATCAACGAGGCATTGCGCCTACGGGTGAAAGACATCGATTTTGGCCAGCGGGCGATCTACGTGCGCGAGGGCAAGGGGCGCAAGGACCGGGTGGTGATGCTGCCGCAATCATTGTCACCAGCCCTGCGCGCCCAGCTCGGCGCATGCCGGCGCATGTGGAATGCCGACGTGACGGAAGGCCTCGCCGGGGTGGAGATGCCCTACGCGCTGGACCGCAAATATCCGCGCGCAGGCGCGAGCTGGGCCTGGTTCTGGGTCTTTCCTCAAGACCATCATTCAACCGATCCGCGTAGCGGACTCTTGCGTCGCCATCACCTGTACGACGAGACCTTCCAGCGGGCGTTCAAGCGCGCGCTGCACGCCGCGCACATCGCCAAGCTGGCCACGCCACACACGCTGCGGCACTGCTTTGCAACCCACCTGCTCCAGGGCGGCAGCGACATCCGCACCGTGCAGGAGTTGCTCGGGCATGCCGACGTGGCAACGACGATGATCTACACGCATGTGCTGCGGATGGGCGGTGGCGCGGTGCGCAGCCCGCTCGATGCGCTGGCATCCAGGGAGGCCCTGCCGCACGGCTGCGCGTGAAGACGCGTGGAGCCCTCAGCCCGCCAGGTCCGCCATCGCCGCCAGCGGAATCAACGCCCCCCGATGCTGGATCACCCGCGCTGCGAGCCGATTGCCGAAGCGCGCGGCCTCGGGTGCCGATGCACCAGCCAGCCGCCGCGACAGATAACCCGCGGCGAAGGAATCACCCGCCGCCGTTGTGTCCACCACGCGCGGCACAGGCTCGGTCGCGGCCTCAGCCCAGGTTTTGTTGCCGTTGCCACCCTCGCCCACCAGCGTCGCCTCAGCCCCGCGCTTGATCACGATCTCAGTCGCGGGCAAGGCCTGCGCGGCCTGCACCGCCGCGTCCAGCGTGGGCAGGCCGAACAGCAGCTGATGATCATCCGCCGTGATCAGCACGGTACTGGCCAGCTCGAAGGCACGCTCGAAGCAGGCGCGCGCCTGCGCGATATCGGGCCACAGCCGCGGGCGGTAGTTGTTGTCGAAGATGACCTTGGCGCCGCGCTTGCGCAGCGCGCCCATCAGCGCAAACACGCGCTCGCGTGCGGCCACGGGCAGGATGGCGAGGCTGATGCCGCTCAGGTAGAAGGCGTCCCACTCGCCGGCACGGGCCTCCAGCGGCGTGCTTTCAACATCGAAGTAGGCGCGCGCGGCGGCGGCATCGCGCCAGTAGCTGAAGCTGCGCTCGCCGGCTTCGTTCAGCTCGATCATGTACAGGCCCGGCAGGCGGCCGGGCAGGCGGCGCACGAGGTCCAGCTTGATCCCTTCACGCGCCCAGGCGTCCATCATCAGCGCGCTGTAGCGGTCATCCCCTAACGCCGTGGCATAGCTGACCGAGAGATGATGGTCGCCGCCGCCGCCGCCGCCGCAGCGGGCCAGATAGACGGCCGTGTTGAGCGTGTCGCCGCCAAAGCCCTGGCTCATCGCGCCCAGGGCCTGGCCCTGGAGTTCAAGCATGCATTCGCCGAGCAGGGCGACCTGGATTTCCCGCGGTGTCGTCATAGGAGATTTACAATTTCGAAACGGTGTTTCGAGATTATGCCGCCTGCCGATTGACCCGCGACCGACTACGGCTGGGATCGCGCCTTGAACCAGGCGCCGATCAGCGCGCGCTCTTCCTCGGTGATCTGCGTGGCGTTGTTCAGCGGCATGGTCTTCTGCAGCACCACCTGCTGGTAGATCTGCGCCGCGTGCTGCTCGATCAGCTCGGGCGTCTGCAGGTGCATGTCCTTCTGCGCGAACTGGGCGTTATGGCACATCAGGCAGCGCTGCTGCACGATGGCGTTGACCTGCGCCGTGCTGACCTTCTCGGCCTTGGGCACAGGCGCAGGCTTGAGCCACACGATCAGCCCCGCCAGCAGGGCCAGCGCGACCGCGATCAGCGGCCAGGCATTGGCGCCCTTGTGCCGCTTGACGAACCAGGTGCGCACCAGCGCGCCAGCCAGCATCAGCCCGCACAGCACGGCCCAGTTGAGCGGGTGCGAGTACAGCATGCCGTAGTGGTTGCTGAGCATGCTGATCAGCACCGGCAGCGTGAGGTAGGTGTTGTGAACGCTGCGTTGCTTGCCGCGCTGGCCGTGGATGGGGTCCACGGGCCGGCCGGCGCGCATGTCCTTGATGACCTGCTTCTGGCCCGGGATGATCCAGAAGAAGACGTTGGCCGTCATCATCGTGGCGATCATCGCGCCGGTGATGAGGAAGGCCGCGCGGCCGGCAAACAGCTGCGCCGCGCCCCAGGCCGCAACGACGATGAAGACCGCGAGCAGGCCCAGCACGGTGCCGTCGTTGCCGATGCTCCCGCTTTTGGTTCGCCCGAACAGACGGCAGATCAGGTCATAGACGATCCAGCCGCCGGCCAGGAAGCCGAGCGCCGTGGCCACCGCCGCGCCCGCGCTCCAGTCATGCACCCGCTTGTCGATCAGGAAGGTATCGGCATTGAAGAGATAAAGCACGGTGAACAGCGCGAAGCCGCTCATCCAGGTCCAGTAGCTCTCCCAGTAGAACCAGTGCAGGTGCTCGGGCAGATTGGCCGGCGCCACCATGTACTTCTGCGGGTTGTAGAAGCCGCCGCCATGCACGGCCCACAGCTCGCCGTCCACGCCCTTGGCCTTGAGCTCGGGCGACTCGGGCTTGAAGAGGTGGTTGTCCAGCCAGACGAAGTAGACCGAAGCGCCGATCCAGGCGACGGCGACGACCACATGCAGCCAGCGCAGCAGCAGGTTGGCCCAGTCGAGAAGATAGGGAAGGAGGTTTTCCATGTGGTTCACATGATAAGGGCTGCTCACCACTGCGGGCGCTGCAAGCAGACGGGCGTCGCGCACTCAGGGCGCCGCGGCGACGTGGGGTGCAGTATAGAAAGCAGGATGTGTGCCGCGGATCAGGGCGATACCCTGGGCCTGCTCACGAGGCTTCAGGGGGCGAAGCGATAGGTGAGCCCGAGCAGCCAGACCTTCGTCGCCGGCTGCGCGCGGGCGCTGAGCTGGTAGCCGAGGTCCAGGTCCAGGCCCGGCCTGAGCGTGTAGATGGCGCCCGCCAGCAGGGTGGCCGGCCAGGCCTTGCGGGCCGGGTCGGGGTCGGCACTGGTGCCGGCGTCCACGGTGAGGATCCAGCGCTCGTCCAGCGCCCACATCAGCGCGGCCGAGGCGCTCGCCTGCCAGGGTCTCTGGCCGCTGCCCTGTGGGAGGCGCGCCAGGCCCACATTGGCGTGGACGGTGAACGGCGCCGCGTCGTACGTGGCCACCAGCAAGGCGTGGGCCGACACATCGCCGCGGGGCAGCCCCAGGCCCTGCTGATTGCTCGCTAACGCCACGCCTGCACGGACACCGAGCGACCAGGGCGCCTCGCCGTAGAAGCGCCACTTGGCATCCACATTCGTGTCGCCGAGGCCGCGCGCGCCGTCCGCGCTGCGCAGCCATGAAGGCTGGACGATGGCGTCGAAGGTCGGCGTTATGCCCCAGGACAGCTGCGGCTGGTAGGCGAAGGCGCGGGCACCGGCGGCGCGGGCCCACGACAGGCCGTTCTCGATCTCGACATTGCCCTCGCCTTGCGTGCCGGTGTCCTCGGTCGCGAGCGGGTGTGCCGCATGGGCGGGGCTTGCGGCCAGCAGTCCGGCCAGGGCCCAGCAAATCACTCGCGGCTTGTCATGCGCCTGTCTTGGCATCGGGCCTAGCATCCGGCTAAATCTTCAGAGAGTAGCCAGCGGCAATGACGGTTTCGCGACGTGTGTTCCTGGGCTGCATGCCCGCGCTGGCGGCGCCGGCCACCGCGAGCGAAGCCGTGGTGCTGCGTGGTGCAGGCGCCAGCTTCCCCTATCCGGTCTACGTGGCCTGGGCCGCGCAATACCAGCGCATCAGCGGTGTCGAGATCCGCTATGAGGCCATCGGTTCCGGCGCGGGCATCACGCGCATGGCACGCGGCGAGCTCGACTTCGGTGCCACCGACGCACCGCTGTCCGCCGCCGAACTGCAGGAGCTGGGCCTGCTCCAGTTCCCTGCCATCGTCGGCGGTGTGGTGCCGGTCGTGAACCTCGGCGGCGTCGCGCGCGATGCCCTGCGGCTCAGCGGCGCCGTGCTGGCCGACATCTACCTCGGCCGCATCACGCGATGGAACGACCCGGCCCTGGCCCGGCTCAACCCGGGCATCGCGCTGCCCAGCAGCCACATCACCGTGGTGCACCGCGCCGATTCATCGGGCACGAGCTTTCTGTGGTCCGAATTCCTCGCGCGCACGAGCGACGCGTGGCGCCGCGAGCTCGGCGCGGGCAGGAAGGAGCTGGCCTGGCCCGTCGGCGTTGCAGCAGCCGGCAACGAAGGCGTCGCCTCGGCCGTGCAGCGCACCCGGGCGTCGATCGGCTATGTCGAGTTCGCCTACGCCCGCCAGCATCGGCTGAGCACGGCCTCGCTGCGCAACCGCGAGGGGCGCTTCGTGCAGGCAGGCCTGGATTCGTTCGGCGCGGCCGTCGAGGCCGCCGCATGGCAGCGGGCCGAGGATTTGCAGCGTCTGCTGGTGGACGCAGCGGGCGCATCGAGCTGGCCCATCGCCGGCGCGAGCTTCATCCTGCTGCGCAGGGGAGCCCATCAGCCCGAACTGCTGAAGTTCTTCGACTGGGCCCTGCGCCAGGGCCAGCGCTGGGCGACCGGGCTGGACTACCTGCCCTTGCCCATGCCGGCCGTCGAACTGGTCGAGCAAGGCTGGAGATAAGGCAAAAAGATGAGCCCCGGGTCTTTCGACCCGGGGCTCGGGGGAAGCGCAAGACATCACCGATAGACATCCGCGCCGGCCGCGGGTGTGGAGCTGTGATGTGGAAACTTCAGCGCGGACGAATCATCGCCACAAACGCGGCATTCAAAACGCCGATCAGGCGGGCGCTTTGGCCGCATCTAACTGGCCGGTTAAGCGGAGCTTTTTCAAGTGTTCCAGACGCGAGGGGCGTTGCCGTCCATCGCCCAGGCTTGCTTGCGCCACGCGGCACGCACGCGCTTGAGCAGCGCCAGCACCGGTTCCACGCGATGCGCCAGTGCGCGCAGCACCACCACCCCGGGCTCGGGCGAGGTGCTGCCGGCGATGCACGCGTCACCGGCGCAAAGCTCGCGCGCGGCATCGAGCAAGCGCTCGCGCCGTGCATTGGGTAGGGGCTCGCCCGCGGCAAACCACATCGTTGCCAGAACGCGGTGGCCAGCCAGGCCCAGCGGGCTGTCGAGCAGCACCGCGTCCGACGCATCGATGCGCCCGCGCTCGATCCAGCGGCCGGGCAGTTCCAGGTGCTGGATGAAGCTGCCGCGCGCAAACGCCAGGTCCGCGGCAGGCAGGCCCAGGGCCAGCAGGTCCCAGCCCATCATCTCGGCGCCAGGCGACAGCTCGAAGCTCACGCGGTTCTCGGCCAGCGCGCCGTCATAGGCAATGCTTTCCAGCGGCAACCATTCGAGCCGGCTGCCCGGCGCCAGGCGCGCACGCAAGGATTGGCTCGCCAGCGCCCCGCTGCTTCGGTAAAAGCGCGTGGCGCCCGGCGTGGTGATCAGCGCATGCGTGCCTTCGGCGAGCGTCGCCTCGATCTCCAGCACGTCGCCGCCGACGATGCCGCCGGGTGGGTGGACGAGCACGTGGTGGCAGACGCCGGGGCCCTCCGGATAAAGCCGCTGCAGTACGCGCAGCGGGCCTTCGTGGCGATCCAGCGCGGTGGTGCCGCCGCGATCATCGAGCCGGTAGTCAAGCTGCAGCCTGCCGAGCCAGCTCATGCGCTCAGCAGATCGAGCAGCGTGCGTGCCACCACGCGTGTGGCGCCTTGCAAGTCCGACAGCACAAGGTGCTCGTCCGCGCGCTTGGCATTGCTCTCCAGCACCGTGCGCGGGCCGGCGCCGTAGATGGCAGACGGGATGCCGTGGGCGCCGTAGAGCCTGACGTCCGTGTACAGCGGAGTTCCGCTGACGGGAATCGGCTCGCCGAAGACTTGTTCGCCATGCTTTTGCAGGGCCTCGACCAGCGCGCTGCCGGCCTGCGGCTTGAGCGCGTGGGCCAAAAGCAAACGCCTGATCTCGACTGACACCTCGGCCGGCGCCGCCGCCGCGATGGTGGCGCGAAGGGCGGCTTCCACGGCCACCGGGTCTTCCTCGGGAATCATGCGGCGGTCGAGCTTGAAGACGACCTTGCCGGGGATCACATTGGTGTTGCTGCCGCCTTCGATGCGGCCCACGTTCAGGTAGGGATGGTTGATGCCGGGCACGGCCGAGCTGATCTTCTTGTAGTCACCGTTGAGCGCATACAGCGCCGTGAGGATCTTGTTGGCGGCCTGCAGCGCGTCGATACCCGTCTCGGGGTAGGCCGCGTGCGAGGCGCGGCCATGGACCGTCACCTCCATCTGCAGGCAGCCGTTGTGCGCCGTCACCACCTGGTAGCTGAAGCCCGCGGCCAGCAGATAGTCCGGTTTGGTCAAGCCTTGGCGCAGCAGCCAGCCCGGGCCCAGCTCGCCGCCGAATTCCTCGTCGTAGGTGAAGTGCAGCTCCACGGTGCCCTTGAGCGGCACACCTAACGCTTCAATTGCACGCAAGGCGAAGGTGTAGCTGGCGAAATCGCTCTTGCTGACGGCGGAGGCGCGGCCGTAGAGCTTGCCGTCCACCACCTCGCCGCTGTAAGGGCCGTGCGTCCAGCCCTCGCCGGGCGGCACCACGTCGCCGTGGGCATTCAAGGCCACTGTTGGCCCTTCACCGAAGCGGCGGCGGACGATCAGGTTGGTGATGCTCTCCATGCCCTGGGCCTGCACTTCAGCAGCGGGAACGGGGTGCTTCTCGGCCTCGATGCCCATCGCCGAAAGCAGCTCCGCCGTGCGCTCCGCGTGCGGCGCGTTGTTGCCCGGCGGCGTGTCGGTCGGCACCTGGACCAAAGCCTGCAGGAAGCGCACTTCCTCGTCGAAGTGGGCAGCGATCCAGGCGTCGAGTTGTTCGTACTTCGTCGTCATAGCGATTCAATCAAATGCATGAAGGCACGGCAGGCGAGCTCCGCGTCATCGTTGTTCACGGCTTCGAGAGGGTTGTGGCTGATGCCGAGGTTCTGGCCGCGCACGAAGAGCATGGCTTGCGGCATCAGTTCGTGCATCTTCATGGCGTCGTGGCCGGCGCCGGAAGGCATGCGGTGCACCGGCAGGCCCAGGGCCTGCACGGCCTGCTCCCAGCGCTGCTGCCAGTGCGGGTCGCTCGGTGCGGCGCTGGCCTTGAGCGTGGGCACGAGCGAGAAGGCGACGCCGCGGCGCTCGCAGATGCTGACCAGCTCGGTCATCACATCATGTTCCAGCGCATCGCGCGCCTCGTCCGTCGTAGCACGCAGATCCAGGCTGAACCTGCAGCGGCCGGGTATCACGTTGATCGAGCCGGCCGGCACTTCGAGCATGCCCACCGTGCCAACCACATCAGGCACCGCCGCGGCGCGCTTTTCGGCAAAGAGGATCAGTTCAGCCACCGCAGCAGCCGCGTCGCGCCGCGCGCCCATGGGTGTGGTGCCCGCATGCGAGGCCAGGCCGCTGATCTCGCCCGTGTAGCGAACGCTGCCATTGATCGAGGTGACGATGCCCAGCGGCAGGTCGGCCTCGGTCAGCACCGGGCCCTGCTCGATGTGGACCTCGACGAAACCGAGGTACTGCGCCGGGTCGCGCTTGAGCGCCTCGATGGCCTCGATCTGCGCCGGCAATCCCGCGGCCTGCATGGCCTCGCGCATGGAGACGCCACCGGCATCGCGCTGATCGAGCCAGTCTGCATGGAAGTGCCCGGTCAGCGCATTGGAGCCGAGGAAATCGGCCTTGTAGCGCTGGCCTTCTTCTTCCGCAAAAGCCACCAGCTCGATGCCGTGCTTCAAGCGCCGCCCGGCCTTGTGAAGCTCGCGCACGCAGGCCATCGGCACGAAGACGCCAAGCCGCCCGTCGTGCTTGCCGGCGTTGCGCACGGTGTCGTAATGGCTGCCGGTCAGCAGAACCTTGGCGTTAGCGTCAGCACCGTGATAGCGGCCGACGACATTGCCCACGGCATCCACGCTCACCTCGTCAAAGCCGCAGTCAGCCATCCACTGGCGCAAATGCGTGGCGCAGCTGCGGTGCGCTTCGGTCAGGTAGGTCACCGTCAGCTGCCCCTGCTCCTTGAAACCGGGGTCGGAATACTCGGCCAGCGCCTCGGCCCAGTCGAGCACCTGGTTGCCCAGGCTCGGCTCCACACCGAATTTGTCGTTCAGGCGGATCTCGGCGATGCGGTGGATCTGGCGCAGGCACTCGGCCCGCTCCACGTCCGGATGCGCATGCAGGCGGCGTGCGAAGGTGGCGATGATCTCGGCCCGGCTCAAACCGATTCCACGCGTGCCGCGCACCGCCAGGATGAAGGGCCAGCCGAAGCGCGCCTTGTAGTCGGCGTTGAGTTTTTGCAGCTGCGCAAACTCCTCGGGCGTGCAATGGGTGAGGCCGGCGCGCTGCTGCTCACCGCTTGATTCAGCCGTTAGCGTGCCCGACACCATGGCCTTGCCGGCCAGCTCCGGGTGGGCGCGGATGAGACCCAGCTGCAGCTCGCGCGAAGCCTCGCGCACCACGCTGGCCAGCACCAGCTTCAGATGCGCCAGGCTCTTCAGCGGGCGCTGGCCCACGGCGGCGGCGGCGATCCAGGGCGAGTGCTCGTACACGCCTTCAAGCAGGCTCACGAACCCGGCCGTGCTCGCGCGGTTGAGCGCGGCAATCGTCAACAAGGTCATGGCTTCCTCACTCCCAGACAAAAGCCGTGCGCGCATCGAAGGGATGCTGCGCCTTCCAGTGCCGCGCGATGTCCACGCGCTTGCAGATCCACACGCGGTCATGCGCCTCGATGTGGTCGAGAAAACGCTGCAGCGCACGCATGCGGCCCGGCCGGCCCAGCAGCCGGCAATGCATGCCGATGCTCATCATCTTGGGCTCGTCGGCACCCTCGGCGTAGAGCACGTCGAAGCTGTCCTTCAGGTACTCGAAGAAGGGATCGCCATGGCTGAAGCCCTGCGGGAGGGCGAAGCGCATGTCGTTGCAATCGAGCGTGTAGGGCACGACCAAATGCGGCGCGAGATCCCCGTCGGTCTTTCTCACCTGCAGCCAGAAGGGCAGGTCGTCGCTGTAGCAGTCGCTGTCGTATTCGAAGCCGCCATAGTCCGCGACCAGGCGGCGCGTGTTGGGGCTGTCGCGGCCGGTGTACCAGCCGGCGGCGCGATGCAGCGTGAGGCCCTGGATGATGTCCATCGCGCGCTTCATGTGCTCGCGCTCGATCTCTTCCTCCACGTTCTGGTAGTGGATCCAGCGCAGGCCGTGGCAGGCGATCTCGTGGTCCAGCTCGACGAAGGCCTGCGTCAGATCGGGATAGCGCTCCAGCGCCATCGAGACGCCGAAAACCGTCAGCGGCAGCGCGCGCTTCTCGAACTCGCGCAAGAGCCGCCACACGCCGACGCGTGAGCCGTACTCGTAGATGCTCTCCATGCTCAGGTGCCGCGCCGGATAGCTGGCGGGGTTGAACATCTCGGAGAGGAACTGCTCGCTACCGGCATCGCCGTGCAGCACCGAGTTCTCGCCGCCCTCTTCGTAGTTGAGGACGAACTGCACCGCCACGCGGGCGTTGCCAGGCCATTGCGCGTGCGGCGGATGTTCGCCGTAGCCGATGAGGTCGCGGGGGTATCGCATGATGCGGGCTAGGATAAAGCATCAACAAAGGTCGATTCACGCATGGGCAAGCTCACCACACATGTTCTGGACACCATGAATGGCTGCCCCGCAGCCGGCATGGCCGCGCGGCTGTATTTCGAGGGCCAGCCGCTCAAGACCCTGCAGCTCAACAGCGACGGCCGCGCCGACGGCCCGCTGCTCGAAGGCGAGGCGTTCAAGCCCGGCCGCTACCGCCTGGTGTTCGAGGTGGCCGACTACTTCCGCGCCCGCGGCGTGGAGCTGCCCGAGCCGCCCTTCCTGGATGAAGTGCCGCTGGATTTCGGCATCGCCGATGCCGGCTCGCACTACCACGTGCCGCTGCTGGCTTCGCCCTGGAGCTACTCGACCTACCGGGGCAGCTGACTGATGCTCGACTGGGAGCGCCTGGCCCGCGCCCTCGCGCAGGGGAGCGCGGTGCTGGCCACCGTGGTGCGCGTGGAAGGCAGCGCGCCGCGCGGGGTCGGCGCGTGGATGGCGGTGACGCACGAGGCGCTGATCGGCAGCATCGGCGGCGGTCAGCTTGAATTCGACGTTATGGCCGAAGCCCGCGCTGCGCTGGCCGCGGGCGGCATCGTCGGCCCGCTGCGGCGCTACGCGCTCGGCCCTTCCCTGGGGCAGTGCTGCGGCGGCGTGGTGCATCTGCGGCTGGACTGGCTGGACGCCTCGCAGGCCAGCGGGCTGCAGGAGCGCCTGACGCCGACGCCGCTGGTGGATCTGGCGCTCTTCGGCGGCGGCCACGTGGGCCGCGCCATCATGGATCTGGCCCAGCGCCTGCCCATCCGCGCGCAGTGGTTCGACAGCCGCGACGAGATCTTCTCGGCCGAGCTGCCGCTGAACGTGGAGGCCGAGCATTCCGAGCCCATCCAGGCCGCCGTGGCCGATGTGCGGCCGGGCGCCAAAGTGCTGGTCATGAGCTTCAGCCACGCGGAGGACTTGGACATCGTGGCCGCCTGCCTGGCAAGGCAGCGGCTGCAGCAAGACCTGCCCTTCATCGGCCTGATCGGCAGCAAGAGCAAGTGGGCGGCTTTCCGCCACCGGCTCGAAGCGCGCGGCTTCAGCGAGGCCGAGATCGCCCACATCACCTGCCCCATCGGCATTGCCGGCATCGAGGGCAAGCAGCCCGAGGTGATTGCGCTGGCCGCGGTGGCGCAGCTGCTGCAGCTCAGTCCAGCAGCAGGATCGTCCGGTTCAGCGGATCCAGCCGCACGCGGTCGCCGGTCTTGATCAGGGCCATCGGGTCGGGTGACCAGCCTTCCGCAATCGGCAGACCGGCCAGCACGGCGCCCTGCACCATCACCGGATTGAGCTTGCCGAAGACCATGGCGCGCGGCGCGAAGCCCTTGTGCAGCAGGTCGAAGAAGGCCCAGCCGCCGGCCACGCCGCCCTTGGTGGTGGGGATGAAGAGGATGCGGTCACGCAGGGCCTCGCCTTCGGCGCTGTGGCCGGGCCGGCTGATGATGCCGGTCGTGCGGTCGAGGTCGTAGCGCGGGCTCACGCCGTCGCGCAGCATCAGCGCCTGGCCTTCCACCACCGGGCCCCAGGCGCGCTGAAGTTCGATCATCACGGTGCTCATTTCAGAACCCCCGTGCAGGCGATCTCCACGCAATCCGCCGTGCGCCGCAGCACGGTGTTGAAGCGGTGCGCGGTGATGGTGTTGACGATCTTGGCGGAGTTGGAGACGAGGTTGCTCCAGTCGTTCTCCTCGCGGATCTGCGTGAGGCGCTGCAGGATGTAGAAGCACACGCCCTGCAGCACGGTCACACCGGCGGACTGCAGCATGCCGATGTAGCCGAGGCGCTTGGCGTCGGCGTGCACGGCGTGGTTGGTGGTCATGATGCAGCTCATGCCCGGCGCGATCTGGCGGCCTTCGAAGAGCTCAGCCAGGTGCTGGATCTCGAACAGGGACTGCTGCGGGCCGGAGAACACCACGACGTTCTTGGCGCCCTCGCGCCAGCGGTAGGCGGCGTAGACGGCTTCGATGTCGGCATCGGTGATCGTCATGCGATCCGTCGGCTCATTGCCACCCAGTGCGGCCTCGCGCGTGGGCGCCTCGGGCGTGATGCCGACCATGTGGAACATCGCCATCGAGCCATAGCTGGCCAGCGAGGTGCCCAGGTGCTTGAGCGCATCCGAGCTCGGCATCTCGCGCACGCCCTCGAAGACCGGCACGGCGAAATAGTCCTGGTGCGGATGGCCGACGATCTTTCCCACGGCGCCCCAGTCGGCGAGGTCCTTCATCGCCGCGTCGAGCTGCACCAGCAGCGTGCCGCGCCGCGCTTCGTCCAGATGGAAACCGTAGGCCGGCGTGCGGCCGGTGATGGCGGCCGAGAAGCTGGCGAGGCCGGCCTCGAAGTTGCTGCGTGCGCCCAGCACCGAGTTGGCGTAGATCACGGTGCCGGTGTCGCCCCAGGCGACGTGCTCGCCGAGCTTGGGCTGGTAGACGGTCTGGTAGTTGATGCAGGTGTCGGTGGTGGCGATGCGCATGTCGCGCATCACGGCCACCACCTCGCGC
>FSVW01001474.1_pt1 | contig 14890 bp, 11 predicted proteins | sample 1637551 | NCBI WGS metagenome assembly FSVW01 (sample SAMEA3914814, study PRJEB12502) | metagenome | biome: forest; material: soil | place: USA | collected 2011-09-16 | depth 0.1 m | reverse complement strand
GACGCCAGCGAAGTGCCGGCCAAGTTCATCATGGACAACCTTTTCAACCACGCCAATATCGGCCTCGCCTCCGCTGCCTCGACGGTGATGCTGGCCACTGTGCTGTGCCTGCTCGTGCCCTGGTGGTACGCGCGTTCGGTGCAGGCGCGCAAGGAGCAGCAGCGATGAATTCAGTCGTCATGCCTACAAGTACCCGTACGGTTACCGTCGCCCGCAAAAAGCGATCTTCCTTCACGCCGGCCCGCATCGGCGTCTACGCTCTGCTCATCACCTCGGCGCTGTTCTTCCTGATCCCGCTCTACGTGATGATCACGACCTCGCTGAAGCCGATGTCCGAGATCCGCCTGGGCAACCTTTTCGCGCTGCCGTCGCAGCCGAGCTTTGCGGCCTGGTCGGAGGCCTGGTCCAGCGCCTGCACGGGGCTGAACTGCGAGGGCATCCAGGTCGGCTTCTGGAACTCGGTCAAGATCGTCCTGCCCAGCACCGTCATCTCGATCTTCTTCGGCGCGCTGAACGGCTACGCACTCAGCTTCTGGCGCGTGAAGTGGGCCGGATGGCTGTTCGGCATCCTGATGTTCGGCGCCTTCATCCCCTACCAGGTGATGATCTATCCGATGGTCCGTTCGCTGGCGATGATGGGCCTGTTCGGCAGCCTGCCCGGCATCATCCTGATCCACACGGTCTTCGGCATGCCGGTGATGACCTTGCTGTTCCGCAACTACTACGCCTCGGTGCCGAACGAGCTGTTCAAGGCGGCGCGTATCGACGGCGGCGGCTTCTGGCGCATCTTCTTCCAGCTGATGCTGCCGATGAGCCTGCCCATCATCGCGGTGGCCGTGATCATGCAGCTGACCGCGATCTGGAACGACTTCCTGTTCGGCCTGGTGTTCGCCGGCCGCGAGAACCTGCCGATGACGGTGCAGCTCAACAACGTCATCAACTCCACCATGGGCGAGCGTCAGTACAACGTGAACATGGCCGCAACCATCCTCACGTCGCTGGTGCCGCTGACCATCTATCTCCTGTCAGGACGCTGGTTCGTCCGCGGCATCTCTGCCGGCGCAGTCAAGGGCTAAATCCATGTCCAACGTCTCCATCGAAAACCTCGGCATCCGGCTCTCCGGCACCGACATCCTCAGTCAGCTGAATCTCGAAGTCAGCGCCGGCGAGTTCCTCGTGCTGCTCGGCCCCTCGGGCTGCGGCAAGTCGACCCTGCTGCACAGCATCGCCGGCCTGATCGACGTGCACGAAGGCCAGATGGCCATCGCCGGCAAGGACGTCACCTGGGCCGACCCCAAGGACCGCGGCATCGGCATGGTGTTCCAGTCCTATGCGCTGTATCCGACGATGTCGGTCGAGAAGAACCTGTCCTTCGGCCCGCGCATCGCCGGCGTGGCCAAGGCGGAGATCGCAAAGCGCGTCGACCGTGCCGCCAAGATGCTCCACCTGACCGAGCTGCTGAACCGCAAGCCGGCGCAGCTCTCGGGCGGCCAGCGCCAGCGCGTGGCGATCGGCCGGGCGCTGGTGCGCGAGGCCTCGGTCTTCCTGTTCGACGAGCCGCTGTCCAACCTCGACGCCAAGCTGCGTGGCGAGCTGCGCCGTGAGCTGAAGCAGTTGCACAAGGAACTCGGCGCGACGATGATCTACGTCACCCACGACCAGGTGGAGGCGATGACCTTGGCCAGCCGCATCGCGGTGATGAAGGAAGGCAAGATCCAGCAGATCGACACGCCGAGCAAGGTCTATTCGCAGCCGGCCAATATGTTCGTCGCCGGCTTCCTCGGCGCGCCGAGCATGAACTTCGTCGAAGGCACGCTGGAGGTTGCCCACGAAGGTGAACGCACGATCCTCTTCGTCGCGCCGACCCTGCGGATCGACGTGTCCGACTACCCGTTCGCCAAGCCGCCGACCGGCGGCGAGAAGGCCGTGCTCGGCGTGCGGCCGGAGCACATAACGCTTTCCCCGAGCGGTGAGCAGGCGGTCGGCAGCGCGCTGGTCTCGCTGGTCGAGCCGATGGGCGCGAACCAGGTCGTCTGGCTCGACGCGCAGGGTGTGTCGCTGGCGGTCGATGCCGACGCGCAGTTCACACCGGCCCTCGACCGCAAGATCGGTTTCGTGATCCAGCCTTCGCACGTCTCGCTGTTCGACGCCACCAGCCAGCAACGCCTCTAAGAAAAACACCACGTGGCGACGATCAAGGACGTTGCGAAGCTCGCCGGCGTCGGCATCGGCACGGCTTCGCGTGCGATTTCCGGCAACGGCTCGGTCTCGGCCGATGCGCTGGCGCGGGTCACCGACGCGGTGGCCGCGCTGAACTTCCGGCCGTCAAACGCGGCAAGGGCGCTGTCCACCAAGACGGCCGGCATGATCGGCATCTACGTGCCCGATTTCGCCGGTGACTTCTACGGTCCGATCCTGCACACGGTCGACAGCGAGCTGCGCGCCGTCAACCGCCACATGGTGGCCGCCAACGGCTGCGGCCATTCGAACCGCGATGGCCGCGACGACATCGAAGACCACCGTCAGCAGGCGCTCGACGGCATCCACTTCCTGATCGAGCGCCAGTGCGACGGCGTGCTCGTGCTCGGCGATGCGCTGACCCACGCCGACTGCGACAGCCTGTGGGAACGCATGCCGCGCCTGGTGCTGCTGAACCAGACCAGCCCGGCCAACCTGCTGCACTGCTTCTCCAGCGACCACGAATTGGCCGGCCGCCTGGCCGCTCGCGCGTTGCTCGAGCGCGGCCACCGCGAGATCGCCTCGATCGCCGGCCTGCAGTACGCTCACGACAACGAATCGCGGATGACCGGCTTCCATGACGAACTCGCGCGGCACGGCGCCAAGATTCCCAAGGCCCGCCAGATGATTGGCGACTTCAGCTTCGATGGCGGCCATGCCGCGGCGACCCGGTTGTTGAAGAAGGAGATCAACTTCAGCGCCCTCTTCTGCGCCAACGACGTGATGGCCATGGCCGCGATCTCCGCGCTCGGCAATGCCGGCGTGCGCGTGCCCGAGCAGGTCTCGGTGATGGGCTACGACGACAGCGCGCTGGCCCGTTACACCCATCCTGCACTGACCACCGTGCGCATCCCGATCGAGACGACCGCCGTCAGCGGCTGCCGCTTCCTGCTCAACCAGTGCTACGGCCTGAGCCTGCCGGTGGAGCGGGAGTTTCCGCCTGAGGTGGTGTGGCGGGAATCCGTTGTGGACGGGCCTCATGCCGCCGTTGGCAAGACAATTGGCAAACGCAAGTTAAGCCCCCGCTAAGTTCGAGCCACTGAAATGCTGGCTTCGGCACGAAGCGCCAGCCCCCATCAGTGAGCCCGGACACCATGAACGCCCCTGCCCTTCCCGCTGCCGTCCTCGAGACCCAGCACAGCGCTTTCCGCGAACTGCGCGAGCACCTGCGCTCGCGCATCTTCGGCCAGGCTCATCTAGTCGACAGCCTCCTGATCGCCCTGCTGGCCGACGGCCACCTGATGGTCGAAGGCGCGCCGGGCCTGGCGAAGACGACGGCGATCAAGGAACTCGCCGCCGCGCTGCAATGCGAATTCCGCCGCCTGCAGTTCACGCCCGACCTGCTGCCCGGCGACCTGACCGGCACCGAGGTCTACCGACCAGCCTCCGGCGAATTCGTCTTCCAGCCCGGCCCGCTGTTCCACCAGCTGATCCTGGCCGACGAGATCAACCGGGCGCCGGCGAAGGTGCAGTCAGCGCTCCTGGAGGCGATGGGCGAGCAGCAGATCACCGTCGGGGGAAAGAGTTATGCCCTGCCGCAGCCCTTCATGGTGATGGCCACGCAGAACCCGATCGAGCACGAAGGCACTTATCCGCTGCCCGAGGCTCAATTGGACCGCTTCCTGCTCTACGTGCGCATCGGCCATCCCGATGCCGAGGCCGAGCGGGCGATCCTGAAGCTGGCGCGCCACCAGGCACTGGCCAAGCTGGAGACCGCGCCCTCGGCGCCGATCCAGGCGCCGCTGCGGCTGAACACCGAGCAGATCGCCGCGGCCCGGCGCGAGGTGCTGGACTTGCACATGAGCGCCGCCGTCGCCGAATATCTGGTGCAGTTGGTGATCGCCAGCCGCCAGCCTGCTGCCTACGGCGAGGCGCTGGCGCGGCAGATCCGCTTCGGCGCCAGCCCGCGCGCCACCATCGCGCTGGACCGCTGCGCCCGCGCCCGCGCCTGGCTTGACGGCCGCGACTACGTCTCGCCGGAAGACGTGCAGGCAGTCGCGCCTGACGTCTTGCGCCACCGCATCCTGCTCAGCTTCGAGGCTGAGGCCGAGGGCGTGACGCCGGATGCCGTCATCGCCGAACTACTGCGCCGCGTTCCTGTTGCTTGAAGCCATGGCCGACAAAACTGCCGAGGCGTCGAAGCTCATCAACCCCGCTACCTGGACCAGCGCGGGCGACCTGATTGCGCTGGAGGCGCTGGCAGCGCGCATGGACCTGCATCGCTTCGGCCCCGCGCGGGCACTGCGTAGCGGCGCTCAGCTCTCGCGCTTCCGCGGCCGCGGCATGGACTACCTGGAATCGCGCGGCTACCAGCCTGGCGACGACGTGCGCAGCATGGACTGGCGCATCACCGCGCGCACCGGCAGCGCCTACACCAAGGTCTACCAGGAGGAGCGCGAGCAGCCGGTGCTGCTGTGCCTGGACCTCAACCCCGGCATGTTCTTCGGCTCGCGCGGCATGCTGAAGTCGGTGGCAGCGGCGCGGGTGGCGGCGCTGCTCGCCTGGGCGGCGTCCGGTCAGGGCGACAAGGTCGGCGCGGCGCTGCTGCTGCCCGACGGGCGCCACATCGAGCTGCCCCCGCGCGGCGGCCGGGTGGGCGTGGTGCGGCTGGTTCAACAACTGGTGGCGCATACCGACCCGAGGCAAGACCTGACCCCAGCCGGCGACGGAACGCGCGCCGGGCTGGATGCCGGCCTGGCCCGGTTGCGCCGCATCAGCCGGCCTGGCAGCCTGGTCGTGCTGATCAGTGATTTCTACGCGGCCGGTGAAGACACCGCGACCCATCTCGCTGCGCTGCGCCGGCACAACGATTTGCTAGCGCTCCAGATCGTTGACCCGCTCGAAATGGCACCGCCGCCCGGCGCGCGCTACGGCATCGCGGCCGGCGGCTGGCGCGGCATCCTCGACACCCGCTCCGCGCGGACCCGCAGCGCCTACCAAGCCTTCTTCAACCAGCACCATGAACGGATCGCCCGGCTGATGAACAGCCAGGCGATTTCGCTGCTGCGGCTCTCGACGGCGGCTGATATCACGTCCCTCGTGCAAGGCCATTTCGGCCGGCGGTCCGGATCGGCCACCGCATCAAGTCACCGCCCGGTGAGTTCCTCGGCATGAACCCTCAAGCCACGCCCGCACTGCAGCTGCGCGACATCCACCTGCCGCCTGCCCCATCGCTGTGGCCGCCCGCGCCCGGCTGGTGGCTGCTGGCCGCGCTGCTGCTCGGCCTGGCGGCCTGGGCCGCCGTCGTCTTCATCCGGCGCCGGCGCGTGCGGCTGCAGCGCCGCCGGCTGGTCGCCACGCTCGGCGACCTCACCGCGCGGCTGGAACGCGAGCGCTCGCCCGACACTCTGATGCAGATCGGCCTGCTGCTGCGCCAACTGGCGCTGACGAAATTCCCTCGCGAACGGGTGGCCGGCCTGAGTGGCACGGCCTGGCTGCGCTTCCTCGATGAATCGCTCGGCAGCGAGCGCACGGCTGGCCTCGACAGCTTCAGCCACGGCGCGGGCCGCGTACTGGCCAGCGGCCCATACCAGCGCCAGCTGCCGCCAGACTTCGACCTGGCAGGCTTCATCGCCCTCGTGCGCGAATGGGCACGGCGCAACGATGGCCTCGGGAAGGCGGCGCGATGAATCTCATCCCCTTCGCCGCCGATCTCCAGCTCGCCTGGCCTTGGCTGCTGCTGGCCCTGCCACTGCCTTTGCTCGCGCGCTGGCTGCTGCCCGCCGCGAAGCCGGCGCTGTTGCCGGCGCTCCGATTCCCCTTGCTGCAGGCTTTGCAGGCCCGGCTCGGGCAGGCCAGCCAGGACAGCGCCGCCAACGCGCGCGGCAAGCGCCTGCGACTGCTCGTCGCCCTGCTCGCCTGGGCCTTGCTTGTGCTCGCCGCCGCACGCCCACAGGAGCTCGGCGAGACAGTGCAGCTGCCGGTCAGCGGGCGCAGCCTGATGCTGGCGATCGACCTCTCGGGCTCGATGCAGACGCCCGACATGGCCGTCGGCACGATGCGCGCGACCAGCCGCCTGGCCGCCGTCAAGGCGGTGGCCGGCGAGTTCATCGAGCGCCGCGCCGGCGACCGGCTCGGCCTGATCCTGTTCGGCGACCAGGCCTATCTGCAGACGCCGCTGACCCTGGACCGCCGCACCGTCCACACGCTGCTCGACGAAGCGGTGATCGGCCTGGCCGGCCAGCGAACGGCCATCGGCGATGCGATCGGCTTGGGCATCAAGCGCCTGCGCGACGAACCGGCCGGCAACCGCGTGCTGGTGCTGCTGACCGACGGCGCCAGCAACGCCGGCACGGTCGAGCCGCTGAAGGCCGCGGACCTGGCGGCGCAAGAAGGCGTGCGCATCTACACGATCGGCGTCGGCGCACCGGACGGTCAGGTCCTGCGTGGTCCCTTCGGGCTGCCGCAACGCGTCGAAAGCGACCTGGACGAAGCCTCGCTTCAAGCGATCGCCAGCAAGACCGGCGGGCGCTACTTCCGTGCCACCGACGTCGCTTCGCTGGCGCAGATCTACGGCCTGCTCGATCAGATCGAACCGAGCGCCAAGGATTCGCAGAGCTGGCGGCCGGTGCATGAGCTGTATGCCTGGCCGCTGGGCGCCGCGCTGGGGCTGACGACGCTGCTGGTGCTCGCCGGCCTGATCTCTGCAAGCTCGCCGGCCCGGGCTCACAAGATCGACTCGAAGACGAACAGGAAGGAGGCCAGCCGCCATGCTGCATCCGCTCCTTGACGACTTCCATTTCGTCCATCCGCTGTGGCTGCTGGCGTTGGTCCCTTTGGCTGCCTTGCTCTGGATCACGGTCCGGCGGGGCGGCAGCGCGGCCAACGCCTGGCAGCGAGTGATCGACCCGCGCCTGCTGCCGCTGCTGATGAACGATCAGCAGCCCGATGGCGGCTCGCGCGGCAGCCGCCGTCTCGCCCTGGCCCTGGTGGCCGTCGCCTGGCTGCTCGCCACCTTGGCGCTGGCCGACCCCGCCTGGGAACGCCGGCCGCAGCCGGTGTTCCAGAGCAGCGCCGCGCGGGTCATCGTGCTGGACCTGGCCAATTCGATGAACCGGACCGACCTGAAGCCCGACCGCATGACGCAGGCCCGCTTCAAGGTCGAGGATGCGCTGGCGCTCGGCGGCGAGGGGCTGACCGGGCTGGTCGCCTACGCCGGCGATGCCTTCACGGTCTCGCCGCTGACGCGCGACACCCGCACGATCAGCACCCTGCTCAAGGTGTTGGAGCCGGGCCTGATGCCAGTGCAGGGCAGCCGCGCCGGCCTCGGCCTGCTGAAGGCGGGCGAGCTGCTGCGCCAGGCTGGCGTGGCGAAGGGTCAGGTCTTGCTGATCGCCGATGGCCTGCCCGAGGCCGAACGAGCAGCCACGCAGGATGCGGCCGAAAGGCTGCGCCGCGAAGGCCATGTTGTCGACGTTCTCGGCCTCGGCACGCAGGACGCTGCAGCGCTCGGCGAAGTGGCGCAGTCCGGCGGCGGCCTGTATCGACCGAGCGGTGCCGACACCGAGGCGCTGCGCACGCTGCTGCGCAACGACCGGGCCGCGCAACTCGATGCGGCGGCAGGCCCCGGCAAGCCGGGCCAGGCCGAGGCTTGGCAGGAACGCGGCCCCTGGCTGGTGCTCCTGCTGCTGCCCATCGCGCTGCTGGGCTTCCGCCGCCATTGGCTGTTCAGCGTCGCCCTGTTCGCCGTCTGCCTGGCGGCCCCGCCACAGCCGGCCATGGCCGCGAGTTGGCAGGACCTCTGGCAACGGCCGGACCAGCAGGCCGCGCAGGCGCTGGCCCGCGGCGACAACAAGCACGCCGCGCAGGTCGCCAGCGACCCCGGCCTGCGCGGCAGCGCCGAGTATCGAAACGGCAACTATCCGCAGGCGCTGGTCGACTTCGCCCGCGCCGCCGGGCCTGACGCGGCCTACAACCGCGGCAATGCGCTGGCGCGGCTGCAGCGCTACCCGGAAGCGATCGCCGCCTACGACCAGGCGCTGAAAGCCCGGCCAGGCGACGACGATGCGAAGGCGAACAAGGCGGAAGTAGAGGCGATGTTGAAGAAGCAGCAACAGCAGCAGCAGGGCAAGCCGCAGCAGCAGCAGCAGCAGCAGCAGCAGCAGCAGCCTCCTGGCCAACCGGACAGGAAACCGCAGCCCTCGGATGCCGACAAGACCGACCAGGCGGGCAAGCCGGCAGACAATGATCCGGCCGGCCAGCCCAAGCCTGGCGATACGCGGCCCGAGTTTCACCAACAGCAACAGCAACAGCAAGCACAACAACCCCAGCCGCCCAGCCCCGCCGACGCCAATGCGCGCCGCCTCGACGGCGAGGAAAGGCTCGCCGCCGAGCAATGGTTGCGCGCGATCCCCGACGATCCGGGCGGCCTGCTGCGCCGCAAGTTCCTCTACCAGTACCGCCAGCGCGCGCTGGAGCGCGGGCAGGGGCAGCAGCCATGACGACAAGCCTTTGCTGCAGCCACGTTGTCGCCGCGTCAGTCGCCGCCGTGCTGGCCGCCGCCGCGTCGGTCAGCGATGCCGCAGTGCTCGCGCAACTGGACCGCAGCACGGTCGCGCCGGGCGAATCGCTAACGCTCATCCTCAGCGCGGAGGGCAGCAGCCCGCCTGCGCCACCCGACCTCGCGCCGCTGGCCAAGGATTTCATCATCCAGGGCAGTGGCCAGCAGAGCAGCACAAGCATCGTCAACGGCAAGCTGAGCCGCAGCATCAGCTGGCAGATCCGCTTGCAGCCGCGCCACGCCGGCAGCCTGCAGATCCCGCCGCTGAGCGTGGGCGGCGAACAGACGCCGGCACTGGAAGTGACGGTCTCACCGGCCTCGCCCGCCGAGCGGGCACTCACGGCCGAGCATGTATTCATCGAGGTCGAGGCCGGCAACGCGCCCGCGGGCAACGCCCCGCCGCCGGTGATGCTGCAGCAACAGATTCCCTACACGCTGCGGCTCTTCCATGACGCCAGCATCCAGAACGGCGAGATCCTCGCGCCCAAGCCGGCGGATGCCAACGTCCAGCAGCTCGGCCCCGACGACAAGTACGGCGCCACCCGCAACGGCCGCAGCTACCAGGTGATCGAGCGGCACTACGCGATTGCGCCGGAGCGCAGCGGCAGCCTACAGATCCCGCCGGCGCGCTTCCAGGGCACGATGATCGTCGCCCGAGCGCCGGGTGCGGATGACGACGGCGGTGCCGGCCTGGCCAACAACTCGCTGCTGGCTCAGATGCTGCGAAACACGCCCTTCGCCAACGACCCGATGTTCAGGGGCATGAACGGCGGAGCCGTCGAGACGCGGGCAGTCACCGCCGAAGGTCCGACGATCACGGTCAAGGTCGAGGCGCGGCCGGCTGGTGCCGCAAAGGCGATGGGCAACTGGTTGCCGGCCGAATCGATCGTCCTGCAAGACAGCTGGCACGATCTGCCGCCGGCCGACCTGCGGGCCGGCGAGCCGGTGTCGCGCACGATCACGATCCAGGCCAAAGGCTTGTCGGCCGCGCAGATCCCGCCACTGGGCCTGCTGCCCGCGCCACCGAATTCACGCGCCTATGCCGATGAGCCGGACAACCAGAGTCGCACCGACGGCCACACGATCTACGGCATCAGTAAACAGACGGTGACTTACATCCCCGATGCCGCCGGCACGCTGGAGGTGCCGGCCGTTTCGCTGGACTGGTGGAATGTGCGCACCCATGCGGTCAGCCACAGCGAACTGCCGGCGGTACGGCTGCAGGTCGCGCCCGGCGCCGGTCCGCAAGCGCCGGTGAATGCGGCGCAGCAGCCCGCACAGCCGCGGGCCACCCTGGCCCCATCGTCCGGCACGGGCCCTGCGGATCGCTGGGCCTGGCTGCCGCGCCTGCCCCGCCTGCCCCACCCGGCGGACCTGCACTGGCGGCATGAATGGAGCATCGGCGCGCTGCTGGCCGTGGGCCTGGCGCTGTTGATTGCGTGGGCGATCCGGCGCGAGCCCGGAAGTGAACCGCTAGCGGACGATGAGGACTGGCAAGACCTGACCCCGAACAAGGCGGCCAGCCTGCGCGCGCTGCGCCGGGCCTGCCGCGCCGATGACCGCCAAGCGGCCGGGCGGGCACTGATCGACCTGGCCCATGCGCAATGGCCGGCCGATCCACCGCGAGGCCTGAGTGGACTGGCGGCGCGGCTCGAGGCCGGTGCCACGGAGGTGGCAGCGCTGGATCGCAGCCTCTATGGCGCCGATCAGGCCCAGCCCTGGCGCGGCGAAGCGCTGTGGCAAGCGCTGTCCCGCGGACTGCGGCAAAAGGAAAAAGGGCCGGAGCCGGAGCTTGGCTCCGGGCTCGCGGCCCTGTATCGCAACTGAGCCGGCCGGCAACAAGCCCGGCCCGCAAGTCGTCAGAACTTCATCGACGCTTCCAGCGCGATCTCACGCGGCGCCGTGATGTTGGCGGTGCGCGAGCCGACAGCAGAGCCGGTCGAGCTGACGTAAGCCACTTGCTGCTTGTCCGTCAGGTTGGTGACGATGGCGGCCACGCCCCACTTCTTCTGCGGTGCGTCCCAACCCAGGCGCAGGTCGATGCGCGATATTGGCGCACCGACACGGAAGGCCGGGAAGCTGCCGCAGGCGTACTTGTCGCTGCTCTCGGAGTTGCAGCGCACCGCGCCGCGATAGGCCCAGTTCAGCGTGGCGCTGCTTTCGCCGCCGAGCATCGCGTAGCGCGCGTTCACGCCCAGCGTGGCAGTGACCCGCGGCGTGCCGACCGGCTGACCGGCCATGTTGACCTGCGTGTCGGCATCGGGCGAGTAGATGTAGTGCTTGTAGGTCTGGTTGAGAAGTTCGGTGGCGGCATTCAGGCGCCAGTTCGGACTGAGCTGCCAGACGCCTTCCAGGTCGGCGCCGGTGGCCTTCTGGTCGGACACATTGACGACGTAGGTCAGGATGCCGGATTGGCTCTTGCTGGTGCCGATCGACTGCAGGTTGTTGAAGTCGTAGTGGAACAGCGAGGCGGTGTAGAACAGGCCCGCGCTCTTGATGCCGCCCTTGATGCCCATCTCGTAGTTGGTGATGGTCTCGGGGCTGAAGGTGCTGACGCCTTCCTTGTAGATCGCGTTGAAGCCGCCGGCCTGATAGCCGCGCGTCACCGACGCGAACACCATCGTGTCCTTGTCCAGGTGATGGTCGACCACCAGGCGAGGACTGGTGTTGTTCCACGAAGCGCTCTTGCGCAGCACCTGCGCGGTCGCCTCGGGGCTGTTGAAGTTGATGTTGCTCGTCATCAGGCCTTGCAGCGCCTGGCCCAGGTTGGGCGTGCCGACGGCCTGCGTCAGCGCGGCGGCCAGGTAGCCCGGGGGCAGGCCCATCTGCTGTTCGATGAGCGACTGCTGGGCGGTCACGCCGTCGAAGAAGCCGAGCGAGTTCAGCGCGCCGAGCTTGGCATCCAGCTCGGGCGCGACGCGCGGCGGGTTGAACCATGTGAAGCTCTTGCTGTCATGCGTGAAGCGCACGCCGGCGGTCACGTTCGTGTCCTTGGTGACTTTCCAGATCACGTCCCCATAGGCGGCCGCGGCCTTGTACTTGCCGGTGTTGAACATTGACTCGGTCCAGCTGTCGCCCAGGACGCTGAAGGCCGGGATGCCAGCGGCTGCGGCCAGTTGGTTGGTGATCGAGAATGGCGTCAGCAGGCCGCCGCTGGCGTTGCCGATGACGCGGTCGACGGTGTCGGTGTTTGAGTAGAGCGCGGTCTGCTGCTTGGCGTCTTCGTAATAGGCGCTGACGCCGGCTACCCAGTCGAGCTTGTCGGTGCTGCCGTTGAGGCGGAACTCCTGCTGCCAGTTGTTGCTCTTCTCGAAGTTGCCGGTCGACAGCGTGGCCGCCTCGACCGCATTGCCGTCGTTGTCCTGCACGTTCTGCGCGGTGAAGCCGCGGAAGGCGGTGGTGCTGGTCAGGGTGGCGAAGTCGAGGTCTTTCGTCAGGCGCAGGGTCACGCCATCGAAGCGGCGCGCTTCCTTGGCGTCAGCCAGGTTGCTGGCGAAGGTTTTGCGGAGTGGGCTGACCCAGGTGCTTGGATCTTCGGGAAAAGGATCGTTGGCGAGCTTGTCGGGCGTCGGCAGCGCGATGATGGCGCGCGGCTTCTGGCTCATGTTCTCGTGGTCCCAGGTCAGCAACGCGGAACTGCTGTCGCCGGTCCACTTGATCGCGGCGCGGGTGCCCCAGCCGTCGTCGCCGCCGTACTTGCTGCCGTCGAAGGTGTTGGTCATCCAGCCGTCCTTGTGCTCCTTGACGACCGAGAACCGGAAGGCAGTGCTGTCGTTGATCGGCGCGTTGACGAGGAATTCGCCGTGGCGCTGGCCTTCGTTGCCCAGGCGCACCAGCGCGCTCATCTCGTGCTGCTGCGAGGGCTCGTTGCTGATGATCGAGATCGCGCCGCCGGCGGCATTGCGGCCGAACAGCGTGCCCTGCGGGCCCTTCAGCACTTCGATGCGCTTGACGTCGTTGAAGTTCAGCAGCGCGCCGCCGGTCTTGCCGGCATAGACGCCGTTCAGGTAGATGCCGACCGGCGCGTCGGTGCCGATGCCGAAGTCGCCGCTGAACAGGCCGCGCATCTTGTACTCGGGCTGAGTCGGCTGCGAAGACTCGATCTCCAGGCCGGGGATCAGACCGTCCAGGCCGCCCAGGCTGAGCGCGCCGACCGCCTTGATCGTGTCCGCGCCAATGACGGTCATCGTGATCGGCACCTCCTGCAACTGCTGCACGCGGCTCTGGCCGGTGACCTGCACGACGCCGAGGTTCTGCACCTCGGCCGGGCTGTCCGCCTTGTCCTGCGCAAAAACCGCCTGGGCCGCCAGCGAAGCCAGCGCGGACAAGGCCGCGCTCGCCAACAGGCTGCGCTTGCTTGGGAAGTTAGGTTTCATCGCTCGTTCTCCGTTGTTTATTCGTGGGTCGCGTCGATACGCGCAATGTCATGCGCGGCATCTTCGCCGATGAGTCGCCAGCGGCCTACTGCGGCTGTGTGCCTTTGTCCTCGCAACTGCCCGGCATTGCACGGATCCACTCGCGGATCAGCTTCAGGCCGTCGTCGTGCACCGTGCTGCGGCCCAGCTCGGGCATCATGATGCCCCCCTCGGTCGATGCCAGGCGGAAGGTCATGATCGATTCGTCGGGCTTGCCCGGCACGATGCCGAACCCATGATCCCCGGTGCCCTTGCCCGCGGCCACCGGCGGCTTGCAGACGCCCTGGTAGCGGCTCAGCGGCAGGAAGGGCTCGAGATTCAGCCCGGTGTTGTTGGCCGCGCCGACAGGGTTGTGGCAGTGCGCGCAATTGATGTCGAGATAGGCGCGGGCGCGGGCATCCAGCGTGGCACTGGTATCGTGCCAGTCGGCGTTCTTCGGCACGTCCTTCGACACTGCGGCCCCATCCATCGGCAGGCCGGTGAGATAGCCCGTCTTGACCAGGTGCACCAGCTGGTTCTCGGTCGCGCCGCCATCGTAAGTAAACGAACGGTTCAGATGACGCGCCTTCAGGCCGATCGGCTGCAGCTCCTTGCCCTTGATGCGCGCCACGTGGCAGCTTGCGCACTGGTTCTCGTTGGGCACGACATAGGTGAAAGCGTGGGTCTTGCCGGCCTCGTCCTTCAGGCTCAGCGCGGCCTGGTCGCCGGTGCGTGACAGTTCGGCCTCGGTCTGCTCGGCGTTCCACACATAGGGCAAGGCGATCCAGCCTTCCTTGCGGCGCACCAGCAGCCGCGTCTCGATCAGGCGAAAGCGGCTGAGGTCCAGCGTGCGGCCATCGAGCAGGTCGGCGGAGGACTCCACAGTCTTCGTCAGCCGCAGCGAGCCATCGCTCTTCGGGTAGTAGAAGGTCTTGGTGATGACCGTGCCGACCGGGAAGTCGAACGGATCCTTCTCCGAGTATTTCGCCGGCATGTGACCGGCACCGCCCGGCATCCAGATCGTGCGCAGCTTGTGCGCGTTGTCGGTGAACAGCGGTGTGTTCAGCTCATAGGGCTGCACGCCGGCGTTCAGTTCGAGCCCCATGCCGCTGACGTTCAGCAGATGCCAGTCGCTGAGCTTGGCCGGCTTGCCTTCCTCGATGAAGACGACCGGATCGTTGGAATGAAGGGAACAGGCCGCGAGGGCGCAGAGGAGCAGCGCGCCGAACAGGGCGCGCCAGGATTTCACAACTTTGGACATCGTCGACGACTTCTGGGAATTTTGCGGTTCGGGTACTTGAGGCGGTGTGGGTTCAGGCAGCGCTTCAGGTCCGGCCCTTGAGGACCACGGCGGGCAGGCGCGGCAGCTCGCAGTCATGCGGCTTGGTGTCGACCTTCGGGTCCTTGTACTTGTGCGGGCCGTCAGCGTTGAGCACCTCGCTCTTGCCGTTCTTCACGCAGATGCGCTCCTCGGCCTTGCCGGCGCTCTTCTCGTCGGCATAGCCGTCCCAGAGCACATCGGGGAAATGGCCGTTGATGCCGAACAGCACGGTCTTCAGCGTCTTCAGATCCAGGCCGTCGGGCGAATCGCCGCCGCCGCTGAAGCGGTTGTCCAGCACGTAGATCGCGCGCGGATACGGGTCGTAGCCGGGCTCGGTGCCGCCGACGGTGAAGTAGCCGGTCGAGTAGTAGCTGGAGATGATGACGTTGGCGGTCTGGTTGTCGGCAATGTCGTTGTCGAAGATCTCGACCTTGGAAT
>FSVW01003813.1_pt1 | contig 14901 bp, 12 predicted proteins | sample 1637551 | NCBI WGS metagenome assembly FSVW01 (sample SAMEA3914814, study PRJEB12502) | metagenome | biome: forest; material: soil | place: USA | collected 2011-09-16 | depth 0.1 m | reverse complement strand
GTAGCTCAGACCCTCCTCGCGGCGCACGCGCGTCGAAAGCCGGCTCTCCATGCCGCCGCCGCCGAACACATGGTTGGCCAGCAGCAGCGGCAGGTAGTCGGGATCACGCTTGTTGAGCGGGAACTCGAACTGCATGCGCGCCTGCGCATTGGCCTTGTCGCGGGCGATCGCATCGAAGCGCTTGGCCGGGAAGGCGATCGCCTTCGGCTCATAACGGACAAACCGAGCGGCCTGCGGCTTCTTCCAACTGCCGAACAGTTGCTCGACCGCAGCGTCCAGCCCATCGGGAATCGCGCCGACGGCCGAGACCCGCGCCTCGTTGGCCGACGCGTAGTCCGCGTAGAAGCTCTTCACATCGTCCAGCGTCGTGGCCTTGAGATCGGCCACCTGCTCGTCGACGCTGCGGATGTAGTCCGGGCTGTCGCGGCCGACGCCTCGGGTCTGGTTGTAGAAGTCGCGCACCGCCTCGCGGCGCAGGGTCTCCAGCTCCTGGCGCGAACCCTGCAGGCCGGCCAGGCCGGCGTTCTTCTGGCGCGCGAAAGCGTCGGCCGGCAGCAACGGATGCTGGAGCACGTCGGCGGCGATCTTGAGCACGTCGAGCAGCGTGTCCTTCTCGGCATCGATGCTGACCCCGATACCCTGGTCACTGCTGGTGATGTTCATCGAGGCCTTGAGCTTCTGCAGCGCATCGGCGAGTTGCTGCTTGTCGTAGTGCTCGCTGCCCTCGCCCATCAGGTCGCCGACGTAGTTGGTGCCACGCCGCTGAAAAGTCGCGTTACGTTCGCCCCAGCGCAGCGCCATGTCGAGCTGCACCGTGTTGCCGCGGGTCTGCTTGTTCAGGGTCAGCAACTGGATGCCGCTGGGCAGGATCAGGTCTTTCGTGCGTTCGGCCAGGTGCGCCGGCGTCGGGTCGAAATGCTCGCCCTGCTCGACCTTCGGCGGGGCCTTCAGGCCGGCCAGGCGCTGCTCCAGCGGCAACGCGGCGGGGATCTCCACGCGCTCGACAGAGGACGCCGGCAGATAGCGGCCGAGCGTGCGGTTGGCCGGCTTCAGATAGGCGCTGCGCACGCGCTCGACATCGGCCAGCGTGACCTTGGGCAGGTCTTCCATCAGCTGGAAGATCAGGCGCCAGTCGCCGGCGCCGAGGCTGGAGATCTGCTGGATCAGCGCCTGCGGATTCTTCATCGTGTCGCGGTAGTCGTTCAGCACCAGTTCGCGCACGCGGGCCAGTTCCTCCTCGGTGAAGGGCTTGCTGTCGCGACCCTCGACCAGATCCAGGAACTTCTTCTCGACGGCCGGCTCGTCCGCATCGGGCGGCAGCACGGCAAAGGCGCGCAAGAGGCCCGGCTCGATGCCGCCGAGGCCGCCCAGGCTCGCACTCAGCGCCAGCTTCGGCTCGACCAGTTCCTTATAGAGCTGGCCGCTCGGTTCGAGCGACAACAGGATGCCCAGTACGAGCAGCGGCGCGGTGTCCTGCTGCGCCATCGCGGGAATGTGATAGACGGCCAGCAAGGCCGGCTGGCCCCCGACTCTCCGCACGGTGACCGTGCGCTCGCCGTCCTGCGCAGGCTCGACCGTGTAGGGCACCGGCACCACTGCCTTTGGGTTCGGCAGCTTCGCGTACAGCTCGGCGATACGCTTCAACGTGGCCGCCTTGTCGAAGCGGCCGGCCACCATCAGGGTCGCATTGTCAGGCCGGTAGTAGCGGTGATAGAAGGCCTGCAGCTTCTCGATCGGCACGTTCTCGATATCGCTCTTCGGGCCGATCGTCGCGTGGCCGTAGGCGTTCCAGTCATAGGCCACGGCCTGCACGCGCTTGCTCAGGACCTGGAAGGGCTCGTTCTCGCCGCGCTCGAATTCATTGCGCACGACGGTCATCTCCTTGTCGAGATCCGTCTTGGCGATGAAGCTGTTGAGCATGCGGTCGGCTTCGAGCGAGAGCGCGTAGTCGAGCGTCACCGGGTCCGCATTGAAGCTGCTGAAGTAGTTCGTTCGGTCAGAGGTGGTCGTGCCGTTGAAGCGCATGCCGCGCTGGGCGAATTCAGTCGCCACGTCCTTGTGTTTCGGCGTGCCCTTGAACATCAGGTGTTCGAGCAGATGGGCCATGCCGTATTCGCCCTGCGACTCCTGGCGGCTGCCGACGTGGTAGGTCACGTTGACCGTGGTCGTGCTCTGCGCGTCGTCGGGAAAGACCAGGATCTGCAGGCCGTTGGCGAGCCGGTATTCCTCGATGCCGCCGAGTTCGCGGACGAAGGCGGGCGCGCCGGGATTTGCCGCCATCCTGCTGCTAACGGCCTGGCTCGACGGCGTCGGCTGGGCATGGACCGGCTCCTTGGCAAAGCCGGCATTGAAGGCCAGCGACAGGGCCAGGGCGATCACGGTGGGGCGAAATGAATGCATGGTCAGGCGGCCAGGTTCTCGGGGAAGCCGGTGGGAAAGGGAAAGGCGCATTCTCAGCCGATCAGCCTGAGGCCTCGCTGAAGAAATGCAAATTCAATGAGCGGCTGCCGCGAACTCGCAAGCCCGTGTGTCCTGCGACGTGTTGCCGACGAACCTGCGAGCCAGCAGCGAAAGCCCGCCTGTCGCGACGGCGGCACCGATCGAAGCCGCGCTCCGCGCCGTGCCGGCCAGGTCGATCCCGATCGACGGCTTGCGCAACGGGCCCTCCAGCATGACCAGCTGCGACAGCGCCGCGGCGCTCAGGCCCAGGCCCTTCTTCGTGGCCGGGCGAAACTTCAGGCTCACCGTCTGCGCCACCAGATCCAGCTCACCGACCGCGGCCACGGCCACCTGGTCGGTCTCCAGCGCGATGGACCGGTCGATCGCCGCGCGGCCCTGTTTCAGCGGCAGGTTCAGCACCGCGCATTCGATCGCCAGCGGCTTGCCCGCACCAGCCTGCTTGATCGGCAGGATCGCCTTCACGAGGGTCAGCAGCACATTGCTGTCGGCACTCGCTGCGGCACCGGCGACGGCCGTGCCATTGACCGTGGCGAACACGCGGCCCGTGCTCGATGCGGCCAGTTCGCGCGCGGTCCTGCCCGAGAGGTTCAGCGAGGTATCGAGGCGGAGGTGGCCGCCATGGAGTTGGGTCGAGCCACCCGCCATCCGCTCCAATGTCTCGACCGAAAGCCCCTGCCCCGCCAGGCTCAGCGCCACGTGCCACGGAGCGCCGGCCGGTGCCGCGAGTTCGACCCGGCCGCTGAGGCTGCCATCGGCGATGCCGAAGGCCAGCGGGTCCATGCGCAGGCGCTGGGCGTCGGACCGCAGCGTGGTGCTCAGCTTCGTCAGGACGATCGCGTTGGTCAGAGCGAGCCGGCCGACATTCAGATCGAGGTGCAGATCCAGCGATGGCAAGGCGATGGCCGGCAGCGGCTGGTCGCCGAACAGCGGGCCGGTAGCCAGCGGCTTCGCCGCGGGCCCGGGAGCACCAGCCTTCGGCGCCGGCATCAGCTTGCGAAAATCCAGCGAATCGCTGCTCAGAGCGCCGGTGATCCCCATCGGTGAGCGATCCAGCTGCACGCTGAAGTTGCCCGTTAGCGCCTGGCCGGACAGCGTGGCCTGCAGCTCTTCGACGGCGATCACCTGCGCGCTTCGCGTCAGTTTCAGCTTCGCATCGATCGGGCGAGGCAGCGCGGCAGGATCGACGAACGCAGCCAGCACGTTCGGGTCGGTGATGTGCACTTCGACATCCGCTTTCACGGTGCCGGCCTGGGCTGCCGAGGCAAGCACGCCGACCGCCGACAGCGAGGCGCCGGGGCTGCTCAGCTGCAGGTCGAAGGGCCAGTCGGCCCGGCCGCTTGCCAGCGTTTCGTAACGGCCGGTGCTGGCCTTGAGCTGCCAGGTGCGGCCGGCGCCGGTCAGTGTGGCGGCGAGTTGGTCCGTATCGCCATGCGCCTTCAATTCGAGCTTGTCGACCTGGACCTCGCGCAACGCCGACGCCGGCGCGTCGCGGTAGGCGATGTGCGCCTTCGACACGGCAAAGCGGTCCAGTCGCACGGCGCCACCGCTGCCGCTGTTGTTGGATGCCTTGGCCGCGGCCGGCCCGGCGGCCGGGCTGGGTTCGAAGATCCAGTTCGCGCGCCCCTGGCCATCGCGCTCCAGCAGCGCATCCACGCCCGACACATCGATGCCGAGCAGATGCACGTCGCCGCTCAACAGTGGCCGGAGCGCGACCTCGAAGGAGGCTTGCTCGACCTTCAGCATCTCGGGCCGGCTGCCCCATGCTGCATTGCCCAGCACCACGTCATGAGCCACGACGGCGAGCGATGGAAAGACGCGCAGCGAGAGCTTGCCGCCGATCCGGAATTCGCGGCCGGTCGTGGCCGACACCTGTTGCGCCAGCATCGACGCGAGGCGCTCGGGCGGGTAGAGATGGCTCAGGACGAGCCAGGCCAGCGCCAGCAGCAGGACGAGACCGGCCAGCGTGGCGCCGACGATGGGCAAGGCCTTGGCAGCCGGCCGGCTCATGCGCCAACTCCCCGGGTCTCTCGGGTGTCGCGAGCGAGCCAATGGGCCGGCCATTGCGCGGCCACCAGCAGGCTCGCCATCAACCACAGCGGCGCGAAAGCCACGGTGCTGGTGGCCAGCAGGCCGAAACCGAGCGGCATCGTCAGGCTCATGCCGCTGGAGACCAGCATGCGCAACCCGAGCGCCTGGCCGTGGCGGTCGGGTGGCGTCACCTGGTGCAGGGCCGACAGGATCATTGGTTGATAGGAGCCCAGCGCCAGGCCGAGCAGCGCGGAACCGCAGATGAGCCCGGCTGTGCCCGGCAGCCAGGCGTAGACCGCCATCACCAGCGCGACCAGGGCCATCGCGCCGCGCAGCACCAGCATCTCGTCCAGCCGCGAGGCCCAGCGCGCGATCACCAGCCGCACGAGCACCGCAGCCGTGGCGAAGGAACCCAGCACCACGCCGATGCTGGACGCCGACAGGCCGCGCGCATGGCCGACCACCGGCACGACGAAGCTGTGCGAATCCCAGCAGGCGGTCAGCACGACGTTGAGCAGCAGCAGGTTGCGCAGCGAGGGCAGGCGCAGCAGCTTCCAGGCGGCGTGGCCGCGGCCGCCCTTCGATTCATGACCGCGTATCTCGTGGCGCGGCACCTGGCGGCCGAGCAGCCAGGCGGCGAAGGGCAGCAAGGCCGCGAAGCCGAAGGCCGCGCGCTCGCCGGCATGGTCGATCAACAGGCCGGCGATCACCGGCGACAAGGCGTTGGACAAGGCCGGTCCCAGCGAGACCCAGCTGAAGACGCGCTTCAATTCGCCAGCGCTCTCGCCGATCAGGCCGGCCTCGCGCTGGATCGCCACGGCCATGATGCCGACCGCGCTGCCGCACAGCAGCGCAGCCGGCACCAAGGTCCAGGGTGAGGGATGGATGAAGGCGGCCAGTGCGCCGGCCAGGCCCATGGCCGCGCCGATCAGCAGCGGGCGATGCAAGCCGTAGGCATCGGCCAGATGGCCGGCCCACAGCGAGAGCAGCACCGGGCCGGCGGCCGACAGGCTGATCAGCATGCCGACGGTCCATTCGCCATAGCCGTGATGCAGAAGCCAGAGCGCCGCGGTGACGCGGGTAACCGCCATGCAGGCATGCACGCCGATCAGACTCCCGATCAGCCAGTGGAAACCTCTCTGGATCAGCGGATGCGACTCGGTGCTCAAGCCTCGTCACCTTCGGCGATGTTGCTGGCCATAACGCCCAACTTCAGCAGCGCCGCTTCATCGGGCAAGGCCTCGACGTCCTTCAGCCTGCGCGACATCACGCGAGTCCGCGTCTCGGCCAGATCGATCGTGTTGCTTGCCTCCTCCAGCTTCTTCTTGGTCTTGGCCAGGACCTCGCCGAACTTGCCGAATTCGGTCTTCACCGCGCCGAGCACCTCCCAGACCTCGGCCGAGCGCTTCTCCAGCGCCAGCGTGCGGAAGCCCATCTGCAAGCTGGTCAGCGTGGCGAGCAGCGTCGTCGGGCCGACCAGCATCACCTTGTGTTCGCGCTGCAGCGCCTCGACCAGGCCGGGCCGGCGCAGCGCCTCGGCATAGAGGCCTTCGGTCGGTACGAAAAGGATGCCGAAGTCGGTCGTGTGCGGCGGGGCGACGTATTTCTCGCGGATCGTGCGGGCCTCGAAGCGCAGGCGCATCTCGATCGCCTTGGAGAAGGTCTCGACGCCGGCCGCGTCGGCGCGCTCCTGCGCATCGAGCAGGCGCTCGTAGTCCTCGCGCGGGAACTTGGCGTCGATCGGCAGCCACAGCGGCTGGCCGTCGTCGCGCTGGCCGGGCAGCGAGATTGCGAACTCCACGCGTTCGGCACTGCCGGGAATCGTCGCCACATTGGCCGCGTACTGCTCGCGCGTGAACACCTGTTCCAGCAGGCCCGCCAGTTGCACCTCGCCGAAGATGCCACGCGTTTTCACGTTGGTCAGAACGCGGTTCAGCGAGCCCACGTCGCGCGCCAGGTTCTGCATCTCGCCCAGGCCTTTGTGCACCTGCTCCAACCGGTCGGCCACCTGCTTGAAACTCTCGCCGAGGCGCTGTTCAAGCGTCGCGTGCAGCTTCTCGTCGACGGTGGCACGCATCTGTTCGAGCTTCTTCTCGTTGTCCTGCTGGATCGCGGCGAGTCGCTGGTCGACGGTGGCGCGCAGCGATTCGGACATGCGCCCCATCGCCTGGTCCTGCGCCTCGCGCGCCGCCAGTGCCTGCGCGGCCAGCGACTGGTTGCTCGACTGCAGCCCCTGGCTCAGCGAACGCTGAAGTTGCGCGAGGCTTTGCTGCAGTTCCTGCCGTGTGGTGCTGGCGCTGCGGCCGAGTTCGTCGCGGAGTTCGCGCTCCAGCCGTTCGCCCGATTGTTGGACCGCGGCCAGCAGCGGCTGGGCCATATCAGCCGCCGCGTCGCCGGCCGGGCGCTGCTTCAGCAAGAGCAACAGCACAAGGACGACGACGAGAACGAGCGCGGCCAGGATCAGAAGTTCGAACAGGGTCATCAAGCCATTGTCTCAGCGGCCCGGCGCAGATACTGTGGCGGACAGACCGGTCCGCAACATCAAGGAGACATCGAATGGCGACAAGTTTGAACGGCAAAGTCGGCGTGATCACCGGCGCGGCTTCCGGCATCGGCCTGGCGAGCGCCGAGGCGATGCTGGCTGGGGGTGCCCGCGTGGTCCTCGTGGACCGCGACGAAGCAGCACTGCAATCGCTCGCCGCCCGGCTCGGCAGCGCCGCCCTGCCGCTGGTGATCGACCTGCTCGACCCCAAGGCTTGCGCGAGCCTGGTGCCGCTGGCGCTGGCGCTGGCCGGGCAGATCGACATCTTTCATGCGAACGCCGGCCTCTACGTCGGCGGCGATCTGGTCGACGCCAGTTCCGAGGCTATCGACCGAATGCTCAATCTCAATGTCAACGTGGTGATGAAGAACGTGCACGACGTGCTGCCGCACATGATCGAGCGCAAGGCCGGCGACATCATCGTCACCAGCTCGCTCGCAGCGCACTACCCGACGCCCTGGGAGCCTGTCTATGCCTCGTCGAAATGGGCGATCAACTGCTTTGTGCAGACGGTGCGGCGTCAGGTCTTCAAGCACGGGGTGCGCGTCGGCTCGATCTCGCCCGGGCCGGTGGCCAGCGCCTTGCTGAAGGACTGGCCGCCGGAGAAGCTGAAGGAGGCCCGCGAATCGGGCAGCCTGCTGGAGACGCAGCAGGTGGCCGAGGTCATGATCTTCATGCTGACCCGGCCGCGCGGCATGACGATCCGTGACGTGATCGTCATGCCGAGCAATTTCGACCTCTAGGCTTTTTTCGGCACGACGTCCGGATTGATCGGCGTCAGCGGCTTGCCGTCGGTCAGCACGGCGATCAGGTTGTCGGCCGCCAGTGATGCCATCGCGCGCCGGGTCTTCAAGGTGGCGCTGGCGATGTGCGGCGTCAGCACGACGTTGGGCACGGTCAGCAGCTCCGGGTTCAGCGCCGGCTCGCCCTCGTACACGTCCAGCCCGGCCGCGGCGATCGTCTTCGCGGCCAGCGCGCGGGCCAGCGCGGCATCGTCGACGACGCCGCCACGGGCCACGTTGGTCAGGGTCGCCGTGGGCTTCATCAGCTTCAGCTCGCGCTCGCCGATCGCGTGGTGCGAGGCTGGCGTGTAGGGGACGATCAGCACCAGGTGATCGGCCTGCTTCAGCAATTCGTCCTTCTCCACCCACTGCGCGGCCAAGGGCGACTCCTGCTCGGCGCTCAGCCGAGTGCGGGTGTGATAGATGACCTTCATGTCGAAGCCGAGGTGCCCGCGCCGCGCGATTGCCTGGCCGATGCGGCCCATGCCGAACATGCCCAAGGTGGCGCCATGGATGTCGCTGCCGGCGAACATCTCGATCGACCACTGCTTCCATTCGCCGCGGCGCAGGAAATGCTCGCTCTCGCTGATCCGGCGGGCGGTGGCCATCATCAGTGCGAAGCCGAAGTCCGCGGTGGTTTCGGTCAGCACGTCGGGTGCGTTGGTGGCCAACACGCCGTGGGCCGTGCAAGCGGGCACGTCGATATTGTTGTAGCCGACCGCCATGCTGCAGACGACGCGCAGTTGCGGGCAGGCCTCCAGCAGCGCGGCATTGATCGGCTCGCTGCCGGTGATGAAGAGGCCGTCCTTGCCCTGAAGCCGGGCGATCAGTTCGGCCTGGGGCCAGACGCCCTCGGTCTCGTTGGCCTCGACCTCGAAATGCTGGAGCAGGCGCTCGATGATCTCGGGGAACATCTTGCGGGAGACCAGGATCTTTGGCTTGTTCATAACTCGTTACCTCAGCGGAACCAGATGAAGGTCATGACGACGAACAGCGGCAACAGGATGGCCCCCGACCACAGCAGGTAGCCGAAGAAGCTGGGCATCTTCACGCCCCGCTCCTCGGCAATCGCCTTGACCATGAAATTAGGTGCGTTGCCGATATAGCTCATCGCGCCCATGAAGACGGCGCCGCCGGAGATGGCAGCCAGCGTCTCGGCCAGCGGGCCCATCAGCTGCTGCGCGTCACCGCCGGCGAGATTGAAGAAGACGAGATAGGTCGGCGCGTTGTCGAGGAACGAAGACAGCACGCCGCAGAGCCAGAAATAGGCCCAGGTCAGCGGCTCGCCCGTCGCGCCGGTCACCGCATGGGTCACTGCGGCAAACGGGCCGTGCTCGCCGGCCTTCAGCATCGCCAGCACCGGCACCATGGTCAGGAAGATGCCGGCGAAGAGCTTGGCCACTTCTTCCATCGGCGCCCAGGAGAAGCTGTTCTTTGCGCGCAGGGTACGCGGCGTGATGGCCAGCGACCAGACGATGACAAGCACCAGCAGGCCATCGCGCAGCAGTGATGGCAACTCCAGCGGCGTGCCGAGCAATTCGATCTCGACGCCTGGCTTCCAGATCCCGCTCATCAATACCAGGCCGACGACCGCCGCCAGTGGCAGCAGGTTGATCGCGCCCTCGATGCCGAAGCGCGGCGAGTCGGGGGTCGGGTCTTGCCGGACGATGCCTTCCTTGACGTAGAAATGGCGGTCGATCAGGAAGAAGATGGCCAGCAGCGCGGCGATCAGGAACAGCGTCTCCGGGAACAGATGGCCAGCGGTCCAGAAGAAGGTCACGCCCTTGAGGAAGCCCAGGAACAGCGGCGGATCGCCCAGCGGCGTCAGCGAGCCGCCGGCATTGCTGACGATGAAGATGAAGAACACGAGCACGTGGGCGTTGTGCTTGCGATTGTCGTTCGCGCGGATCAGCGGGCGGACCAGCAGCATCGAGGCTCCGGTCGTGCCCATCACGCTGGCCAGCACGGCGCCGATCAGCATCATCCCGACATTGAGCCCCGGGCTGCCATGCAGATTGCCGCGGATGAAGATGCCGCCGGCCGCAGTGAACAGCGCGGCGAGCAGCACGATGAAGGGGATGTATTCGGTCAGCAGCGTGTGGGCCAGTACGTGGGACGTGGCCGTTATGCCTTGCTGAAGTGTGAACGGGATCAGGAAGGCCAGCGCCCAGGCGGCGGCGATCTTGCCGTAGTGGTGGTGCCAGAAGCTCGATGCCACGAGAGGCATCACGGCGATTGAAAGCAGCAGCCCCGCAAAGGGAATCGCGGCCACCACGCCGAAGGCATCGCCGTTGAGTGCCATCGAGATCAGTCCGCGAGGAAATGGGTGAATTCGGCGACCGGCGCGCGATCGGTCACGAGGGTGTTTTCCACCGCCGCCGGATCCGCGTAGCCGAGCGACATGCCGCAGACCAGCATCTGCGCCGGCGCCAGCTTCAATTCATCGGCAATCAAGCGGTGGAACTGCGTGAAGGCCGCCTGCGGGCAGGTGTGCAGGCCGCGAGCGCGGGCGGCGATCATCACGTTCTGCAGGAACATGCCGTAGTCGAGCCAGGAGCCTTGCTGCATCACGCGGTCGATAGTGAACATCAGGCCAACCGGCGCATCGAAGAAGCTGTAGTTGCGGCCGTGTTGATCGTGCATGCGCGCCTTGTCGCCCTTGGTGATGCCCAGTAAGCCATATAGATCCCAGCCGACCTTGCGGCGCCGGTCGATATAGGGCGAGCCCCATTCGCGCGGGTAGTAGGCGTATTCCTCGCTGTGGGTGGAGAGTTCTTCCGGGTCGTCGTAGACGGCCATGATGCGGTCGCTGAGGCGCTTCTTCGCCGCGCCTGTCAGCACGTGGACCTGCCAGGGCTGCGTATTCGTGCCCGAGGGCGCTCGGGCGGCGACCTGCAGCAGCTCCTCGACCAGCGCCCGGGGCGGCTCCTCGGGCAGGAAGGCGCGCATCGAGTGGCGCGTGTTGAGCGCAGCGTCGATCGCGGCGGTCTGTTCGGGCGTGGGCTTGTCGAAGGTCTTCATGGGGTCAGGCCTTGCAGTGCTTGGATAAAAGACGACGGTAACTCATGGACCGGCCGGCGCGTGTCGCGGTCGACATAGACGTGGACGAAGTGACCCTTGGCGGCGCACAGCTCGGCACCTTCGGCGAACAGGCCGATCTCGTAGCGCACGCTGGAGCGGCCCGGCTTCGCGACCCGGATGCCGGCCTCGATCTGCTGCGGGAAGGCCAGCGAGCCGAAGAAATTGCAGTGCGTCTCGACCACCAGGCCGATCACTGCGCCGCCATGGATGTCGAGCGCGCCGGCGTGGATCAGGTAGCGGTTCACCGCGGTGTCGAAGAGGCTGTAGTAGACGACGTTGTTCAGGTGGCCGTAGATGTCGTTGTCCATCCAGCGGGTGCCGAGCAGCTCGAAGAGGGGAAAGGCGCTGCGCGCTTCGGCCTGGGGCCGGGTATCTGTTGTGGAACTCATGCGCTGATTCTTTCATTCCACAGCGCCCAGCTGCGCGCGGCTTCGTTGAGGGTATTCACTTGGCAGGCGACGGTGATGGCCAGGTCGCGGCCGTAGCCGCCGGCCATGCTCAGCGCGACCGGGATATCACGCTCGCGAAGGCCCGCCAGCACCCTGCGATCGCGTTCGAGCATGCCGGCCGTCGTCAGCTTCAGGCGACCGAGGCGATCGCCCTCATGAGGATCGGCGCCAGCGAGATAGAAAGCCAGGCCCGGCCGGGGAAGCGCCCAGATCCGTTCGAGCGCGGCGTCGAGCGCTTCGAGATAGGCATCGTCGGCGCAGCCGTCCGGCAGCTCGACATCCAGGTGGCTCGGCTCCTTGCGAAACGGAAAGTTGCGCGCGCCATGCATCGAGAAGGTGTAAACGCTGTCGTCATCCCGGAAGATGGCCGCGGTGCCGTTGCCCTGGTGAACGTCGAGATCGATCACCAGGATCCGCAGCAGGCTGCGATGGCGCCGATGCCATTCCGCCTGCATCAGGCGCGCCGCGACCGCGACGTCGTTGAACACGCAGTAGCCGCTGCCTTTGTCGGCGTAGGCGTGGTGCGTGCCGCCGGCCATATTGGCGGCCACGCCTTCGACCAGCGCGGCGCGCGCGGCCATGATGCTGGCGCCGACTGAATGGACCGAGCGCGCGGCCATCGCGGGCGACCAGGGAAAACCGATCTCGCGCTGCTGCGCGGCGCTCAAGCGGCCGAGCAGCACCGATTCGACGTAGTCCGGCGTGTGGGCCAGCGCCAACTCTCCCTCGCTGGCTGGTGCCGCGGCCTCCATGCGCAGGAGGCCGGGCTGAGCCTCGAAATGCTCGCGCAGCATCCGGTACTTCGACTGCGGAAAGCGATGCCCGGGCGGCAGCTGCAGGCTGTGGGCGTCGGAATGGAAGGCGCGCATGGGCGTGGACGATAGCCGATTTGCCTGGCGTCATGCCGGTGTCACGCCAGACCGCGAGACTGCGCGGCGAGGGCTGGAAACCAGAAAAGACAGATATTTGCTGCACCGCAACAAAAAATGCTTGCATTGTGACGAAGCAGTCCTATACTTGGATTCATGTTGCAGTGCAGCAAAAGCTGCAACACCACTGAACTAGTGATCAACCCGGGGCAGACGCCCCATCAAGGAGTGCCTCAAATGCTGACCGCTGAACAAGTCTTCGCCGCCCAAAAAGCCAATCTGGAAACCCTGTTCGGTCTGACGAACAAAGCTTTCGAAGGCGTCGAGAAGCTCGTCGAACTGAACCTGCAAGTCGCCAAGACCGCCCTGAGCGAAGCCCAGGCGAACACCGAAGCCGCTCTGTCCGTCAAGGACGCACAGGAACTGCTGAGCCTGCAAGCCGCACTGCTGCAGCCGAGCGCCGAGAAGGCCGCTTCGTACAGCCGTCATCTGTACGACATCGCCACCGCCACCAACGCCGAAGTCGCCAAGGTCGCCGAAGCCCAGCTGGCCGAAGCTCAAGGCAAGTTCGCCGCGCTGGTTGATTCCGCCGCCAAGAACGCACCGGCCGGCACCGAGAACGCTGTTGCCCTGGTGAAGTCCGCCGTGGCCGCCGCCAACAACGCTTTCGAGTCCGTGCAAAAGGCTGCCAAGCAAGCCGCTGACGTGGCCGAAGCCAACTTCGCCGCCGCCACCCAATCGGCCGTCAAGGCCACGCAGTCCGCTACACGTTCCAGCAAGAAGGCCACGGCCTGATTGATTGACCTGCTGACTGGCGACGGCGTGTCATCGAGCGCCGGGACCAGTCGCTGAACTGATTCGATTGTCTCCTCGGTACCCAAGACGCTCACGCATCCGAAAGTACCGTTACGAGCCCGGCTGATGCCGGGCTTTTTTTCGTCTCATCGGTCCGGCGGGCCCGGCGTTTTCAATGAACACCGAGGCGTTCCAGTTGATCGGCCACCAGTTCCAGCCGCAGCAACGGGTTGTCCAGCTGCATCAAGCGCTGGCGTTCACCGGCGGGCAAAGGCAGCAATTCGCACCAGCGGTTGGCGAGCCAGCCGCTGTCGTCCCATTGATAGGGCGGCTGCAGCGGCACGTCGGGCGCCGCGGCGCCCTGCTCCAGCGTATGCAGCAGCCCTTGCAGCAGCAGCGCAGTGCGAGTCAGGTCGGAGGGCACGGCCACCTTGGCATCGGGCTCCAGCAATTCGCCATCGCCGACCCACAGGCCATGCGGCAGGCACTCGCTGCGCGCCAATCGAAAGCGCTGGCCCCCGCGGCAGCGCAGCTGGATCAGGCCGGGCTGGCTCCGCTCGAATAACTGAATATGTGCGAGCGTTCCGATCGGATGGAAGACCTCGCGGGCAAAGCGTCCGTCGTCGGCCGTGGTATCACGCCGGCGCACCTCGCTGCCGTCGATCAGGTTGACCACGCCAAAAGGCGTGCCGTCCCGCTGGCTGCGGGCGACCATCTCCAGGTAGCGAGGCTCGAAGATCCGCAGCGGCAGATGCCCGCCAGGAAACAGCACGGACTGAAGCGGGAACAGCGGGATGGCCGACAAGCTCATGCCCGGATTGTGCGACCGAATCGACCGTCAACCGCAGCCCGGAACGCCGGTTGTGGAAGGCTTCAGCGCGTCTTCGCCTCGATCCGCTGGCGGATCTGCGGCAGCATCGCAAGCGCCATTTCGCGCCCGGCCTGGATGCTGCGCTTGCGCGCGGAGAAGTCGGCGCTGCTGATGCCGTCCAGCTTGGGCCGCAGCACCACGTCGGCCTCCTTCAGCTCGAAGCCGTTGATGCTGCGGCCCATGATGGCGACCGTCTGCAGCAGCATGTGAAGTGCATCGCTGCCGGGCTTGTCGAGCGGCGGCGAGGAGATGTCCACCGCGATGATGAGCTCCGCGCCCATCTGCCGCGCAAAGCGCACCGGCACCGGCGAGACGAGGCCGCCGTCCACGTAGTCGTGCGTGCCGATCGTGACCGACTGGAAGATCGTCGGCACCGCGCTTGAGGCGCGCACCGCCGCGCCGGTGTCGCCGGTGCGGAACAGGATCGGCTCGCCGGTCGACAGGTCAGTGGCGACGATGCCCAGCGGCAGGGCCATCTTCTCGATCGTCTTGTTGCCGGTCTTTTCGCGGACGAAGCGGGCTAGCGCCTCGCCGCGGATCAGCCCGCGTGTTGGGAAGGCCCAATCGGTGATCGCGCCTTCGTCCATGCCATCGGCCAGGGTCGCCAGTTCCTTGCCATGCAGGCCCGAGGCATAGAGCGCCGCCACCAGGCTGCCCGCGGAGGTGCCGGCCACCAGATCGACCTTGATGCCGTTCTCCTCTAGCACCTGGATCACGCCGATGTGGGCAAAGCCCCGCGCCGCGCCGCCGCCGAGAGCCAGGCCGATCCGCGGCGGCCGAGGCGCGGGCTTGGGACCCGGCGGGGTCGAGTCGATCGGCGGCGGTGGCGTCGTCGGCTCCGGCGTCGGGCTGCCGATCATCGGGAGGTTGGAACAGGCCGCGACGGCAAGGGAGAAGGCCAGCAGGCTCAGACGGCGGAACAGGGTCATTGGTAGATGTTGGCCCTATTGCGGGCCCGTAGGTCTAAAACAGAGCCAACCCCCCCTCTCAAACCGTGCATGCGGATTTCCCGCACACGGCTTAC
>FSVW01002520.1_pt1 | contig 14979 bp, 10 predicted proteins | sample 1637551 | NCBI WGS metagenome assembly FSVW01 (sample SAMEA3914814, study PRJEB12502) | metagenome | biome: forest; material: soil | place: USA | collected 2011-09-16 | depth 0.1 m | reverse complement strand
GCGTCGAAATCGGCCACGGCATCGAACACCCCGCTCGTGCGAATCCAGCCGTTCAACGCCAGGCGATCGGCCTCGTTGTCGGCACCGGCCTTGTAGTAGTCGTTGCCGACATAAGGCGTGATCGTGCCGCCGATGACGCAGATGCCTTGGGCGTGCGCGCGCTCCACCAGCACGCGCCAGGCGGTTTGAAGATCGACGAGCAGTTGCGTGCGTGCGGCGCCGTTGTCTTCGCCGTTGCGGTGCTGCACGCCGAGGTCGTTCACGCCGGCGAGCACCAGCGCATGCGTGACGCCCGAACGGCCGAGCACGTCGCGCTCGAAGCGCGCCACGATGGCCGGCCCCAGCCCTTCGCGCAGCACGCGGCCGCCGCCGATGCCGGTGTTGACGATGGCGATCGGCGTGGCCTGCTGCTTCTGGCGCAGCAGCCGCTCGAACAGGAAGTCCGTCCAGCGCGTGTTGGTATCGGCCTTGACGCCGTAGCCGTCGGTGATGGAGTCGCCGATGGCCACCAGGGCACCGACCGAGCGCGGCGCGCGCACTTCGACGTCGGCCAGCTGATACCAGCGCTCGAAGGCTTGCGGCTCGCTCCAGCGCTCGGCCGCGGTCTGGTTGCCGGGCACGAGGTAGCTCTTGCTGCGGGCGCCCGGATGGCTGGTCTGGCGCGCAGGGTCGGCGATGAAGTGCAGGCTGATGGCCAAGGTGGCGCCGGCAGGCACATCGAGCGCGATGGGGTCGCTCAGATATTCAGCGCCCGGAGGCACCGCCACCTTGTCCGCGCCGTTGAAGCGCATCGCTCGCACGGAGCCTGGCTGCAGATCGGGTTCGCCGGCCTGTCGGGCCAGAGCTACCGTCGCTCCGTCGATCAGCAAAGGCGCCGTGCCGAACACATTGCTAACCCTCACCCTCAGCTGACTCGCCGACAGCGAAAGCCGCACGAACTGACGCAGGCTCGCATCGCGCCAGGCGCTTTCGGGCAGTTGGTTGGGCGCATCGGGCACCAATTGGGCGCTGCCCCAGGCACTGACCCAATGCTGCTGATCGGCAGAGGCCGGGGCCGCGAAAGAACAGGTCAGCGAGACCGCCAACCCCAGGAGAACCGCAACTTGACGCACTTGTACAAATCCTCCAAACTGGAAAATGGTAGCGCTACCTAATTTCGCAGGATCTTACGGCGCACCGTTTCAGTTCGCCTTGGGGTTGTTCCTCAGGCACCAAAATAAACAGGATCAGAACCATGGCAGGAGACAGCCCGGTCATCACGCAGATGCGCGTGATCCCGGTCGCTGGGCGCGACAGCATGTTGCTCAATCTTTGCGGCGCCCACGCACCTTTTTTCATCCGCAATATCGTGCTCTTGCAAGACAGCGCGGGCCGCACCGGCATTGGCGAAGTGCCCGGCGGCGACGGCATCCTGCGCGCGCTGGAGCGCAGCATTCCGCTGGTGGTGGGGAGCGAAATCGGCCGCTTCAACCGCACGCTTTCTCGCATGCGCTCACAGATCGTGGGTGGCCATTCCGGCCCTGCACATCAGGTGACGAGCGAAGCCGAAAAGGCTGTGCTGCGCCAGCCGCACGAGATCAATCTGCGGCTGGACAACGTCATCACCGCCGTCGAAGCGGCACTGCTCGATTTGCTCGGCCAGCATCTCGGCGTGCCCGTGTGCGAGCTGCTCGGCGGCGGCCAGCAGCGGGCCAGCGCGCCCATGCTGGCTTACCTGTTCTATATCGGCGACCGCACCAAGAGCGACCTGCCCTATCTCGCGTCTTCAGGCGACGGCAAGGGCTGGCACGTGCAGCGCCACCAGGCCGCGATGACGGCGCACGCAATTGCCGATCAGGCCGCCGCTGCGGCAGACCGTTATGGCTTCCGCGACTTCAAGCTCAAGGGCGGCGTGATGCGCGGCGAAGACGAGATGGAGGCCGTGGCCGCGGTGAAAAAACGCTTCCCCGATTCGCGCGTGACGCTGGACCCGAATGGCTCATGGTCGCTGGCCGAGGCGATTGCGTTGTGCAAGGGCGCGGGCGATCTGCTCGCCTATGCCGAGGACCCCTGCGGCCCCGAGGCCGGCTATTCCGGCCGCGAAATCATGGCCGAATTCAAGCGCGCCACCGGCATCCCCACAGCCACGAACATGGTCGCCACCGACTGGCGCCAGATGAGCCACGCCTGTCTGCTGGGCGCCGTGGACATCCCGCTCGCCGACCCGCATTTCTGGACCATGCAGGGCAGCGTGCGCCTGGCCCAGTTGTGCGCCGAATGGGGCCTGACCTGGGGCTCGCATTCGAACAATCACTTCGACGTGTCGCTCGCCATGTTCACTCACGCCGCGGCCGCCGCGCCAGGGCGCATCACCGCCATCGACACGCACTGGATCTGGCAGGAAGGCGAGGAACGCCTGACGCGCGAGCCGCTGAAGATCGTGGGTGGCGCGGTGGCCGTGCCAGAGCGGCCGGGCCTGGGCATCGAACCCGATCTTGATCGCATCGAAGCCGCGCATGAGCTGTACAAAAAGGTGGGTGGCTCGGCGCGTGACGACGCCATGGCCATGCGCTATCTGAAGCCCGATTTCGTCTACGACCCCAAGAAACCGTCTTACGCCTGATCATGATCCGCAACCCCATCCTCCCGGGCTTCAACCCCGACCCATCCTTTTGCCGCGTCGGCAACGATTACTACATCGCCACCTCCACCTTTGAGTGGTATCCGGGCGTACAGATCCACCATTCGACCGACCTCGCCAACTGGCGGCTCCTGCCCCGGCCGTTGAACCGCGCGAGCCAGCTCGACATGCGCGGCAACCCCGATTCCTGCGGCGTCTGGGCGCCTTGCCTGTCTTATGCCGACGGCCTGTTCTGGCTCGTCTACACGGACGTAAAACGCTTCGATGGCAACTTCAAGGATGCGCACAACTACATCGTTACTTCAGCGAACATCGAAGGGCCGTGGAGCGATCCGGTCTACGTGAATTCCTCGGGCTTCGACCCCTCGCTGTTTCATGACGACGACGGCCGCAAGTGGTTCATGAACATGGTCTGGAACCACCGCGACACGGCGCCCGGCGGCAACGCCCCGCACCCGGCCTTCGACGGCATCCTGATGCAGGAGTGGAGCGCGGCCGAGCAGCGCCTGATCGGGCCGGTGAAGAACGTCTATCGCGGTTCCAGCCACGGCCTCGTCGAAGGCCCGCATCTGTTCAAGCGCAAGGGCTGGTACTACCTGACCACCGCCGAGGGCGGCACGTCTTACGAACACGCCGTGAACATGGCGCGCTCGCGCTCGGTCTGGGGTCCGTTCGAGCCGCATCCACTCGTCCATCCGATCACGGCCAAGGACGCGCTCGATGGGCCGCTGCAACGCGCCGGCCATGGCCAGATCGTCGAGACGCCCGAGGGGCTGGTCTATCACACGCACCTGTGCGGCCGGCCGCTGCGCGATGCGCGCGGAGAACCGTTCTCGGCCCTGGGACGCGAGACGGCGATCCAGCGCTGCGTGTGGGGCGAGGACGATTGGTTGTATCTCGAAGGCGGCGGCGTGGCGCCACGGCTCGAGGTGCCGGCGCTCGATCCGAACACGGTGCAATTGCCGCGAGGGGCCGTGCATCACGACTTCACGCAAGCGACGTCGCTGCCGCTGGAGTTCCAGTGGCTGCGCACGCCGCATCCAGAACGCCTGTTCGCAGTGGTGCCCTGGCAGGGCCTGCGCCTCTTCGGCCGCGAATCGGTCGGCAGTTATTTCGAGCAATCGCTCGTGGCGCGCCGGCAGGAAGACCATTCCTTCCGCGCAGAGACTTCGCTGAACTTCGATCCGCAGCACTACCAGCAAGCCGCGGGCCTCACGCACTACTACAACCGCAACAAGTTCCACTTCGCGGCAGTCACGCATCACGAGCACATGGGCCGCGTGCTGAGCATCATGTCCTGCATGGGCGACTGGCCCGACTGCCGCCTGGTCTTCGCGCCGGAAATCATTGTCTTGCCCGCGAAGGGGGTGGTGAAACTGGCGGCGGAAGTGCGCGGCGCGAGTTTGCAGTTCTTCTACGACGTGGGCCAGGGCTGGGTGCCGGCCGGTGCTGCGCTGGATGCGAGCGTGGTGTCGGACGAAGGCGGCCGCGGACCGCATGCGTCGTTCACGGGGGCGTTTGTGGGGATGCTGGCGTTTGATACCTCGGGGGCGGGACGGGAGGCGGACTTCACAAGGTTCAGCTACGCGCCGATCAGGTAGTGAGCGGCACTTTGGAGCCCAGCAGGGCCGCGGCCACGGCTCCGTGCAGGTTGCTGGTCCCAGGCTCCAGCAGGGCTTCGCTCCAGGCAGTCTTGAGCGTCTTCAGCGCATCACCGAACAGGGCATAGCAGTCCATGCCGTACTGCTGAGCCGAGCGGTACGCGATGCCGTGAAAGCCTTGCGCGTGCGCATCGCTTGCGAGTTCCTGGGTGATCGCGAAGCGCAAGGACTGAAGCACAGGCCAGCTCTGCGCATGCGGCCGAAGGTCAAGCAAGCTCAGCGGAACCTTGGTCTGGACGCACAGCAGGCTGCGCCGTGCCAGCTCCGACATGGACAGCGCCAGCGCCTCGCGCCTGCACAGCACTTCGTAGACCGCCGTTTCGGGGCTTTCCGCGAAGTAGCCCACGGGGAGACCTTTGATGTCGAAACGGCCCGTCATCAGCTTGGACGGAGGCATCAGCAGGCGCCCCATCCTGACGGTCCCAGGCCGGGCGCGTCGGCGTTGAACGCGAAAGAGCGCTTGGGGCGCCAGGAGATCGAGACTCGGGACGTATTGCAGGTCCGTGAGTTTCATCGGGTGTCGTCGCCCAGATGTCGCTCAGGTACCGGCCGCCCCGGCCGTCTCCAGCACACGGGCCAGCCGGCCCTGTTCGATGGCCTGGCGCGGCGTGCGCCCATTCAGCGCGCCGTGAGGTGTTTCCAGGAAGGACAGCAAGGCCCAGCCTTCGTTCGTCCCCAAAGCCTTGGCCAAGAGGGGGATCGCATCCCAGAACGCCGGTTCGAACTGCCAGCGCGGCAGCCGGAAGCCCCGGCGAGTCTGGGTCAAGCCAATCGCACGCCCCTTGGAGATCCAGGCATTGATGGTGACGCGAGTCGTCCCGGCCAGTTCGGCGGCTTCATCGGTGCTCACCATGTCCTCTGCCCCCAGCCGCTGCTGCCGTTCCGCCAGGCTGTCTGCAAAGATCGCTTTCGACTGGGCGGCAGAGACATAGGGCGATGGGCGGCGGGCAGGCGTACGCATGCTTTGAGCGTTGCGCGCGGGGGTGGGCGTGGTCTGGGGAGTTTTCATGGCGGTCAACGTCCTTGATTCCTCGGGGCTGCCTTTCGGGCGTCCAGAATATTGGGAATGTATGAAAAGTTCGTTAAGTTGGATTATGCCATGCAAGCGCATCAAAACCTCGTCAGCCCATGACTCAGAAATAGCCACCGTCACAACGATGGCAGGCGCGTGTTCGCGCTATTTGACGCACTCGTCGCAGCCGCTCCGGACTCCCCTTCTGCGCCGCCGAGAAGCACAGGTCCCGAGGCGCGCGCTGGCGCGCTTCAACCTCTGACTCGCACCGCTTGTTTGAGCAGAGCGTAGCGCCGCGAGTTCGTGGAGTCACCTGCCCTATCGACGATATGCTCCGCTCCCATAGAAATGGCCCCGCCCTCAAGCAAACAAGGGCCATCGCAGGAGGAACATTGACTGTCGTTATTGATCTCGGATTGCCGCACGACGCGAGCGAGCGTGACATCCGGCGCGCCTATGCGCAGCGCCTCAAGCAGATCGATCCCGCCACTCAAGCAGATGTCTTCCAGGCCCTGCGGCAGGTCTACGAGGAGTCCTTGGCACGAGCCAGGCTCGAGCAAGCTCTCACTCCCGAGGAGCCGCGCGCCTCTTTGCCGCCTCCGACCACACCAGCCTCCCTTCCACTCAAGGATCTACGGTCTGAGACCAAACAACTCCCGGTCGATGATGTCAAGGAAGTGCTTGAAGAATTTCTGGGCAAGGTCAGGCTCTCTTTGCGCAGTGAAGACGAGGTGGCGCAGGCGCTGGCGTCTGCATTGGACGATTCGCGGCTGGTCCGAGTCGATGCCGTTCAGCGATTCGAAAATGGTGTCGTGCTGGCGCTCGTGCAGGGTTGGCAACCGGGTCACGAATTCCTGCTCAGTCCCGCCGCGACGCGCTTCGAATGGAGCGCGGACATAGGCCGCTTGCGGCGTCTGGGTGGCGTGGGGTCCGTCCTGAGCGCAGCACTCACAGAGAAGAAGCATTTCTTCGCTCAGAAGCAGAAGGCATTCGAGACATACATGTCGCTGATGAGCCGGCTGCGGGATCCGACCGACCCGTCGCGGCGACTGCTGATCGAGGACATGCCATTGCTGCACTTACTCATCAGGCGCTATCCACGTTGGCTTCCGATGGTCGCCTCCCGAACCAACGTTCAACGCTGGCTGGCGCTGTACGACGAGTTGCCCGAATCCGCCAAGCTCAAAATCATGCCGGGAGATGATGATGAGTACGACGACGACGAAGCTGCTGTGAATCCGATGGCGGACTTCAGGTGGGTTTCGGTCTGGGCCTGGATCGCGGCAATTCTTTTGATCGCGGAATTTCTGGGCACGCTCTGAGGCGAGCAAACGGCGCGGCCCGCGCGGCGACCTCGACGCAACAGCCGTCAGCAGCCGCAGACCACCCTAAACCTCATCCGTCCACCTCGCCACCCGCCTCTTGATCTCCTCCTGCAGCGCCCTGACCTCCGCGCTGCTCTTGCACGAACGCACTTCCCATTCAGGACTGCGTGCCGGCTTCTTGGCCAGGCGCGCGTGCAGCAACGTGTCGTCCACGCTGAGCTCCAGCACTGGCTGGCCTTGCAGCTCGAAAGCCTTGCCGCGCTCGGACAACGAGCGCATGTCGCGCAAGGCGCGCTTGAGGTTTTGCAGGGCCTGGTCGGGCTTGAACTCGGGGACCGCGAAGAAATCGTCGTTCATGCGGTGATTTTGGCCGGGCGGGCTTGCGTCTGGGAGCGGGATTCATATACTGTATGTAATTACAGTATCCTGGCCATGCCTTCCCCTGCCCTTATTCCACCACCCTCTTTGCCGCCCGAGGTCTACCGCGCCGATGGCCTGGACCGCTCGCGCCCGGGCCTGCCCACAGGCCATGCGCAGCTGGACGCCGAGTTGCCGGGCGGGGGCTGGGCGCTGGGCGGGCTCAACGAGATCTTGCTGGAGCATTCGGGCGCGCTTGAATGGCGCTTGCTAACGCCGTTACTGGGCGGCATCAAGCGCAGCGACAACAGCAAGCCTCTGCTGCTGATCCAGCCGCCGCATGAACCCCACCTGCCTGGGCTCTCGGTTGGCCCGCTGCTGTGGATCCAGCCGACCTCGCCGCAGCAGGCGCTCTGGGCCACCGAGCAGGCGATTCGCTCGGGCGATGGCGGCGCTGTGCTGGCCTGGCTGCCCAATTTGCGCGATGCGCGGCCCGAGCAGATTCGCCGGCTGCAGACGCATGCGCTGGCCAGCCATGTGCCTATTTTCCTGTTCCGCCCGAAGGCTGCCGCCGCGCAATCCTCGGCCGCGCCGCTGCGCCTGGTGCTGCGCGCCTGCGGGCCCTGGCAGATCGAGGCCCATATCCTCAAGCGCCGCGGGCCGGCGCATGAAGGCTGGCTGGCGCTGGACGCCACGCCACCTCAGTTGGAAGCGCTGCTGACGCCGAGAATGCGTGCGGCTCGCTTCCCTTCCCGACCTGTTGTTCATCATCATGTTCTGGCTCGCCCTGCAGCCGCAGCCCACGTCGCCGAGCACTGATGGCGACGCCGGACAAGAACTGCAAGCAACGGCCTGGCTGGCCTTGCAGTTCAGTCCCCGCGTGGCCCGGCTCGAAGAGGCGGTCGTGCTCGAGGTCGAGGCAAGCCTGCGCCTGTTCGGCGGGCCGGATCGGCTGATCGAAAAACTGCGCGGCAGCGCTGCGCAGGCGGGGCTGAGCTTGGCGCATTCGCCTTGGGCGGGCAGCGGCATCGCAGCGCTGGCCTTGCTGCGCGCTGAATCGCTAACGCCAAATCTCGACGCATTGCCGCTGACGAGCCTGAGCGCCGTCGCCGCCCATCGCCCGATGCTGGAACGCCTCGGTTGCCGGCGCTTGGCCGATGTGCGCCGTCTGCCGCGCGCATCGCTGGCACGGCGCTTCGGGCCGGGCCTGCTGCGTGCGCTCGACCAGGCTTATGGCGACATGCCCGAGGCCCATGAATGGCTGACGCTGCCCGATCACTTCGAGCTCAGGCTGGAGCTGCCGTTTCGCGTGGAGCAGGCGCCCGATCTGCACCATCATGCGCAAGCCCTGCTGCGCCCCTTGTGCGCCTGGCTGGCCGCGCGCCACGCCGGCGTGCAGGGTTTCACCCTCAGTTGGCAATATGACGCCATGCGCCCGCGCGACAGCGCCAGCGGCGGCGGCCTGCTCCTGCACACGTCCGAAGCCACGCGCGACTTCGCGCATCTGTCGCGCCTGCTGGGCGAACATCTTGCACGCGCCACGCTGGAAGCGCCGGCCGGCGAGCTGCTGCTCAAGGCCGAAAGCGTGATCGCCCTGCATGAGACGAGCGAGAGCCTGCTGATCGACCCTGCAGGCGGCAAACCGAAGGAAGCCTTGCCTTTGCTGCTGGAGCGGCTGTCGGTGCGGATGGGGCCGGAGCAGGTGCGCTATTCGCAGCTGGCCGAGGACCATCGGCTGGACTGCATGCAGAGCTGGCAGGCCTGGCAGACATGGAGCCCCCGACCAGCGGGTACACCGACCGCCCCCCGAGGGGGTCAAGCCGAGGCGGCGGCAGTCCGCCGTCTCGGCTTGAGTGGGCCGGCTTGGGAGCGGCCCGGCGCTCGGCCCGGTGTCCGGCGTGCTCCACCCGGCCCACAACCGGCCTGGCTGCTCGATCCTCCGCAACGCCTCTCCTCACGGAACGAACAGCCGTTGCATCACGGCCCCTTGCTGCGCATCGCCGGCCCGCATCGCGTGGAAAGCGGCTGGTGGCATGAGGGCCAGCAGCGCGACTATTTCCTCTACTTCGGCGAGGCCTGCGGGCTCTTGTGGGTCTATCACGAGCGGCTGAGCGAAAGCGAGAACGGCTGGTTTCTGCATGGAGTCTTTGCGTGAAAGTCGTTCCTGATTACGCCGAGCTGCATTGCCTCAGCAGCTTCAGCTTTTTGCGCGGGGCGTCCAACCCGGACGAGCTGGTTGAACGTGCAGAAGAGCTTGGCTACAACGCCCTGGCCTTGACCGACGAATGCTCGCTGGCCGGCGTGGTGCGCGCGCATGTGCAGTTGCGGCGCATGGAGTCTCCAAGATTGCAGTTCATCGTCGGCAGCGAATTCCTCGTGCGCGCAGACGATGAAGAGCCGCTCTTCAAGCTTGTGCTGCTGCCCGTCAACATGAACGGTTACGGCAATCTGAGCCAGTTCATCACGCGGCTTCGGCGCGAAAGCCCCAAGGGCACGTACTGCCTGCACTGGTCGCGCTTGAACGCAGACGCGCTGGACGATTGCCTGGCACTGCTGGTGCCGCAGCGCGAGCGCAGCGATGCCGAGCTGATCGAACAGGCGCGCTGGCTGCTCGCGCATTTCAGCGGCCGCGCCTGGATCGCCGTGGAGTTGCTGCGCGAGGCCAGCGATGCGCGCTGGCTGTTGCGCCTGCAAGAGCTTTCCGAGGCTACCGCCCTGCCCCTGGTGGCCGCAGGCGACGTGCACATGCACCGCCGCTCGCGCAAGGCCTTGCAGGATGTGATGACGGCCACGCGCGTGGGCCGTCCGGTGATGGATTGCGGCTTCGATCTGCAGCCCAATGCCGAGCGCCATCTGCGCAGCCGCCTGCGCCTGGCCCAGGTCTATCCGCCCGAGCTGCTGAGCGAGACCTTGAAGATTGCCAAGCAATGCAAGTTCTCGCTCGACGAGCTGCGTTATCAATATCCCAGCGAGGTCGTGCCGGAAGGCGTCACACCGATGGACCATTTGCGCCGACTCACACAAGAGGGCGCCATCAAGCGCTGGCCCGACGGCGTGCCCGCGCATTGGCAAGGGCGCATCGAACATGAGTTGACTTTGATCGAAGAGCTTGAGTACGAGCACTTCTTCCTCACGGTGGCAGACGTGGTGGCCTACGCGCGCTCGATCGGGATCCTCTGCCAGGGCCGCGGCTCGGCGGCCAACAGCGTCGTCTGCTATTGCCTCTACATCACCTCGGTGGACCCGAAGAGCAGCACCATGCTGTTCGAGCGCTTCATCAGCAAGGAACGCAATGAGCCGCCCGACATCGATGTGGATTTCGAGCATGAGCGGCGTGAGGAGGTCATCCAGTACCTCTATCGTCGCTACGGCCGCGACCGCGCCGCGTTAACCGCCGTCGTCACTTGCTACCGGACCAAGAGCGCGCTGCGCGATGTGGGCAAGGCGCTGGGCCTGCCCGAGGACTTGGTCGACGGTCTGGCCAAGGACCACAGCCACTACTCGTCCCGTCTCGACATCCCCGCAGACGACCCGCGCCTGGACTTGCTGCAGCCGCTGACGCTTCAGCTGATGGACATGCCGCGCCATTTGAGCCAGCACGTTGGCGGCTTCGTGCTGACCGAGGGGCCACTGTCGCGCTTGGTGCCGATCGAGAACGCCGCGATGGTGAACCGCAGCGTGATCCAGTGGGACAAGGACGATATCGACGCGTTGAAATTGATGAAGGTGGATGTGCTCGCGCTGGGCATGTTGTCTTGTCTCAAGCGCAGCTTCGCGCTCTACAAGCAATGGCGTGGCATTGACCACACGCTGGCCAGCGTGCCCCAGGACGACGTGCCCACTTACGACATGATCTGCAAGGCAGATACGGTGGGCATCTTCCAGATCGAAAGCCGCGCACAGATGTCCATGCTCCCGCGCCTGCGGCCGCGCAACTACTACGACCTCGTCGTCGAGGTCGCCATCGTGCGGCCCGGGCCCATCGAAGGCGGCATGGTCCATCCTTATCTGAAGAACCGAGCCAAGGTTCGCGCCGGCATTCCCATCGACTACCAGAAGGATCTGAAAGCCGCGCTGGAACGTACGCACGGTATTCCCATCTTCCAGGAGCAGGTGATGCAGGTGGCGATGATCGCCGCCGACTTCAGCCCTGGCGAAGCCGATCAGCTGCGTCGTGCCATGGCGTCCTGGAAGCGCCCAGGCGATCTGCAAAGCTTCTATGACCGCATCGTCAACAACATGGTCGCCAATGGCTACACCAGCGAGTTTGCCAAGTCCATCTTCGAGATGATCAAGGGCTTCTCCTCCTACGGCTTCCCCGAATCCCACGCGGCCAGCTTCGCCCTGCTGACCTATGTGAGCAGCTGGCTCAAATGCCACGAGCCGGCGATCTTTTTATGCGCCCTGCTGAACTCGCAGCCGCTGGGTTTCTACAGCCCGAGCCAACTCGTGCAGGACGCGCGCCGCCATGGCGTGGAGGTGGAACCCGCCGATGTGAGCGAGAGCGATGTAGATAGCAAGCTGGAGTCGCTCAACTGCGTTCGACTTGGGCTGAGCCTGGTGGCCGGCCTGCCCACGGCGGCGGCCGAGCGCATCGCGCGTGCACGCGCCGACAAGCCTTTTTCCCACCCGCAAGACCTGGCCCTGCGCGCCGGACTGAACCAGAGCGAGATGCAGCAACTGGCCGCCGCCGATGCCTTGGCGTCGCTGGCCGGCCACCGGCGCCAGCAGGTCTGGCAGGCCAGCGCCCTGCACGCGCTGCCGCCCCTGCTGCACGGTGCCCAGGCCGAGGAAGAGCAACTGGAACTGCCCGCTGCGCGCGAGGACGAGGAGGTGCTGTGGGATTACGTCGCCACCGGCCTGACCCTGCGCAGCCATCCGCTGGCGATTCTTCGTCCCCGCTTGGCCGCCAAGGGCTTGAAGAATGCCGCTGAAATGACGCGTTACCCGAGCGGCAGAACGGCCCACGTCTGCGGCATCATCGTCGGCCGCCAGATGCCGCAAACTGCCAAGGGCACGCTCTTCATCACGCTCGAAGACGAAACCGGCAATGTGCAGGTCATTGTCTGGCCTGATGTCTACAAGGAACACCGCGCCACCATCCTGCATTCGCGCCTGCTGGCCGTGCATGGGCGCTGGCAGCGTGGCGACGGCGGGGTGCAACATCTGCTGGCCAGCCGCTTCGAAAACCTCACCCCGCTGCTGGGTCGGCTGACGACCGAGAGCCGCGATTTCCGTTAAGCATCCGGGCCGCGCTGTTGTATGGGCCCCAAAGTCACCATGCTCAGCCCGGTAATAGAGGGCAAAAGCCACACTTGAGCCGCTTGCCCTGTCGCTGGACGGGTTTACAGTGACGCCATCCCCCGATCTGCCGGCGCGCCGAACGCGCACAATGGCAGGCCTGGGCATTGATCCTCCTTCCCTTGAGCGCCAACCCCGTGGAAACGACCCTGGTCGAGCCGTCATCCTCCGCCTTGTCGGGCGTCGCCCGCATGCTTGTGCATGCCGGCAAGTTGCAGCCCAAGGCGGCCGAGGATCTGGCACGTCAGGCGCGCGAGAAGAAGCAAAGCTTCGTCGCCGCCGTGATCGCGGCCGGTGTGGTGTCTTCGGTCGACTTGGCTCACACCCTGCACAAGGCCCTGTCGATCCCGCTGCTGGACCTGAACGCCATGGATCCGCAGCGCCTGCCGCGTGACCTGATCGAAGGCAAGCTGGCCCTGCAGTACCACGTCGTGGCCCTGGGCCGTCGCGGCAGCAAGCTCTATCTGGGCGGCGCCGACCCGACCGACCAAGAAGTGGTCGAGCGCATCAAGTTCGCCACGCAGCTGCAGCCCGAATGGATCATCGTCGAGCACGACAAGCTCACGAAACTGCTGGCCGGCACCAGCGCCAGCGCGGCCGAGGCACTGGCCTCGATCGCCGGTGAGGACTTCGACTTCGACATCAACGAAGAAGACGGCAGCCCACCGCAAGAGGAAGAGGCCGAAGTCGCCGATGTGGAAGACGCGCCGGTCGTGCGCTTCCTGCAGAAGATGCTGGTGGACGCGATCAATATGCGCGCGTCCGACCTCCACTTCGAGCCCTACGAATACCACTACCGGGTGCGCTTTCGCGTGGACGGCGAGCTGCGTGAAATCACCCAGCCGCCGATCGCCATCAAGGACAAGCTGTCCTCGCGCATCAAGGTCATTTCGCGCCTGGACATTGCCGAGCGCCGCGTGCCGCAAGACGGCCGCATGAAGCTCAAGTTCGGCAGCAAGGCCATCGACTTCCGCGTCTCCACGCTGCCCACGCTCTTCGGCGAGAAGATCGTGATCCGTATTCTCGATCCGTCCTCCGCCAAGCTCGGCATCGATGCCCTGGGCTACGAGAAGATCGAGAAAGAGCGCTTGCTGGAAGCCATCAGCCGCCCCTACGGCATGGTGCTGGTGACGGGCCCGACGGGCTCGGGCAAGACCGTTTCGCTCTACACCTGCCTGAACATCCTGAACCAGCCGGGCGTGAACATCTCGACCGTGGAAGACCCTGCCGAAATCAACTTGCCGGGCGTGAACCAGGTCAACGTGAACGACAAGGCCGGCATGAACTTCGCGGCCGCGCTGAAGTCCTTCCTGCGCCAGGATCCGGACATCATCATGGTCGGCGAGATCCGCGATCTGGACACGGCCGACATCGCCATCAAGGCCGCCCAAACCGGCCACATGGTGATGAGCACCCTGCACACCAACGACGCGCCCAAGACGCTCACGCGTTTGCTGAACATGGGCGTGGCGCCGTTCAATATCGCTTCCAGTGTGCTGCTCATCACCGCGCAGCGCCTGGTACGGCGCCTGTGCGAGAACTGCAAGGCGCCGGCCGACTATCCGCGCGACGCCCTGCTGCGCGCCGGCTACAAGGAAGAAGAACTGGATGGCAGCTGGAAGGCCTATCGCGCCGTCGGTTGCCAGAATTGCAACAACGGGTATCGGGGACGGGTCGGCGTTTACCAAGTGATGCCCATCACCGAAGAGATCCAGCGCATCATCCTGAGCGAAGGCACGGCGATGGACATCGCCGCGCAGGCGCGCAAGGACGGCGTGCGCGACCTGCGCCAGTTCGGCCTGGTCAAGGTGCGCGCAGGCGTCACCACGCTGGAAGAAGTCCTTTCCGCCACCAACGAATAAAGACGGAACACGGGAGCTAAAAGATGGCGACAGGCGCATTGGCCAAAAACGTCAAGGAATTCGTCTTTGAGTGGGAAGGCAAGGACCGCAACGGCAAGATCGTCAAGGGTGAGCTGCGCGCCGGTGGCGAAGCCATGGTGGGTGCCTCGCTGCGCCGCCAGGGCATCCTGGTCAGCAAGGTCAAGAAGCGCCGCACCTCGGGTGGCAAGTCCATCAAGCAAAAAGACATCGCCGTCTTCACGCGCCAGTTGGCCACCATGATGCGTGCCGGCGTGCCGCTGCTGCAGTCCTTCGACATCGTGGCACGCGGTTCGCCCAATCCGCGCATGACGCGCCTGCTCAACGAGATCCGCGGCGATGTGGAAACCGGCACCAGCCTGTCCACCGCCTTCCGAAAGCACCCGCTCTACTTCGACGCGCTCTATTGCAACCTCGTGGAAGCCGGTGAGTCGGGCGGTATCCTCGAAGCCCTGCTGGACCGCCTGGCGATCTACCAGGAAAAGACCGTCGCCCTGAAGGGCAAGATCAAGTCCGCCCTGACCTACCCGATCGCCGTGGCCGTCGTGGCCTTCATCGTCGTGGCCGTGATCATGATCTTCGTGGTGCCGGCCTTCAAGGACGTGTTCCAGTCCTTCGGTGCCGACCTGCCCGCACCCACGCTGATCGTCATCGCCATATCGGAATTTTTCGTCGCCTACTGGTGGCTGATCTTCAGCGTCATCGGCGGCGGCCTGTACTTCTTCTTTCAGACCTGGCGCCGCAGCGAGAAGATGCAGAAGGCCATGGACCGGATCCTGCTGAAGATTCCGATCTTCGGCGAGCTGCTCTACAAGTCCGCCGT
>FSVW01000544.1_pt1 | contig 14993 bp, 18 predicted proteins | sample 1637551 | NCBI WGS metagenome assembly FSVW01 (sample SAMEA3914814, study PRJEB12502) | metagenome | biome: forest; material: soil | place: USA | collected 2011-09-16 | depth 0.1 m | reverse complement strand
GCCAAGATCCACGTGCTGAGCCACACCCTGCACTACGGCTGCGGCGCCTTCGAGGGCGTGCGCGCCTACAAGACCGACAAGGGCACGGCCATCTTCCGCCTGAAGGAGCACACCGAGCGCTTCCTCAACAGCGGCAAGATCCTGCGCATGAAGATCCCGTTCACGCAGCAGGAGCTGGAAGAGGCGCAGAAGACCGTCGTGCGCGAGAACAAGCTGGAGAGCTGCTACCTGCGCCCGCTGACCTGGATCGGCTCCGAGAAGCTCGGCGTCAGCCCCAAGGGCAACACGGTGCACGCGATGGTCGCGGCCTGGGCCTGGGGCGCCTACCTGGGCGAGGAAGGCCTGAAGCGCGGCATCCGCGTCAAGACCAGCAGCTACACGCGCCACCACGTCAACATCACGATGACGCAGGCCAAGACGGTGAGCAACTACACCAACTCGATCCTGGCGAACATGGAAGCGCTGGACGATGGCTACGACGAAGCCCTGCTGCTCGACGCCTCGGGCTTTGTGTCCGAAGGCGCGGGTGAGAACATCTTCGTGATCAAGGGCGGCGTGGTCTACACGCCCGACCTCTCGGCCGGCGCACTCAACGGCATCACCCGCAACACCATCTTCCACATCTGCCAGGACCTGGGCCTGCAGCTGGTGGAAAAGCGCATCACGCGCGATGAGGTCTACATTTGCGACGAGGCCTTCTTCACCGGCACCGCCGCCGAAGTCACGCCGATCCGCGAGCTGGACCGCATCGAGCTGGGTCGCGACAACTACGTGGGCACGCGCGGCCCCATCACTGAAAAAATCCAGGCGGCCTTCTTCGACATCGTGAATGGCCGCAATCCGAAATACGCCCATTGGCTGGCGCTGGTTTAAGGACAACATCTATGAGCAACGCTAACGCCGTGGTTGAAGTGACCGCCGAAGACGTGCAAGGCCCGGGCGTGGTCTTCTGCCCGAACCCCAAGATGCCGCTGTGGAGCACGCATCCGCGCGTCTTCATCGACGTGAGCCATGAAGGCGGCGGCAAGTGCCCTTACTGCGGCACGGTCTACCAGCTCAAGGCCGGCGTCGTCCTGCACGGACACTGAATGAACCAGCCCCCACGCTCTCTTCGTTCGCTGCCCCCCGAGGGGGCGCGTCAGGTCCTTCGGGCGGCCGGGCGGTCCTGACATGGCCAATCCCTCGGTCAAGTCAGTCCTGCACGCGTCGGCCGATGACGCCGAGCAGCAGTTCTACGAAGCCCTGCAGGCCGGCGACCTGGAGCGGCTGATGGCCGTGTGGGCCGAGGAAGACGAGGTCTCCTGCGTCAGCCCCGGCGGCCCGCGGCTGGTGGGCCGCGGGCCGATCCGCGCGGCCTTCGAGAGCATGTTCGCGGGCGGCAAGCATGTGAACGCCTACCCCGAGCGCGTGCGGCGCCTGCACACCGAGGACAGCGCCATCCACATGGTGCTGGAGCGCGTGGAATTCGGCGCGGCGCCAGGCAAGCCCGCCAAGAGCGCCTGGGTGATCGCCACCAATGTCTATCTGCGCACGCCGATGGGCTGGCGCCTGGCCCTGCACCATGCCAGCCCGGGCACGCCCAGCGACGTGCAGGAGCTGGTGGAAGAGCCGACCACCTTCCATTGACGACAGCGCAGCAGATGCAGTACCAGGCCCCGCGTTGGCTGCCCGGCGGCAACGCCCAGACCATCTGGCCCGCGCTCTACGCGATCAACCAGGGCGGCCCGCCGCTGGCCTGGCGGCGCGAGCGCTGGACCACGCCCGACAGCGATTTCGTGGATGTGGACTGGCTCGATGCGCCCGACCCCGGCGCGCCGCTGCTGGTGCTCTTCCACGGCCTGGAAGGCAGCTCCGAGAGCCATTCCTCCAAGGCCTTCGCCACCGTCGCGCGCTCGCGCGGCTGGCGCTTCGCGCTGCCGCATTTCCGCGGATGCTCGGGCGAGCTGAACCTCGCGCCGCGCGCCTATCACTCGGGTGATTTTGAAGAGCTGGCCTGGATGCTGGCGCGCTTTCGCGCGCTGCACGAGGGGCCCATCGTCGCGGCCGGCGTTTCGCTGGGCGGCAACGCGCTGCTGCGCTGGGCCGAGGAGCATGGCCAGAGCGCCGCGGCCACCGTGCGCGCCGTCGCCTCGGTCTGCTCGCCGCTCGATCTGGCCGCCGCCGGCCGCGCGATCGACTCGGGCCTGAACCGCCAGATCTACGCCCGCATGTTCCTGCGCAGCATGATTCCCAAGGCGCTGAAAAAGCTGGCCCAGCACCCGGGCCTGTTCGATGGCGAGCGGCTGCGCGCGGCGCGCGATCTCTACAGCTTCGACAATCTCTTCACCGCGCCGCTGCACGGCTTCCGCGACACCGAGGACTACTGGGCGCGCGCCTCGGCCAAGCCGCACCTGAAGCGCATCCGCATCCCGGCCCTGGTGCTGAATGCGCGCAACGATCCCTTCGTGCCCGCACGCAGCCTGCCGCGGCCAAGCGAAGTGGGCGACTTCGTCACCCTCTGGCAACCTGCGCAAGGCGGCCACGTGGGCTTTGCCCAGGGCCGTCCGCCGGGCCATGTGTTCAGCATGCCCGAGCAGGTCTGCGACTGGCTGGCCCGCACGCTCTGACGCCCTGCGGCCCCGCAGCCGGCCGCCTCGAAAGCCCTGGAAATCCCTGCCCCTAAGCCGGCGATGGCCAGGTGTTGACCTCAAACCTATCGACCTGTCATACTGGTTGAAAGGTTCAGGCCTCGTGCCGTGAATGCCCCGAAAAAAATCTTGCTGGAGTCTTCTCTCATGGTGTCTCGTGTCGCGGTGGTGGGTTGCGGTGTGGTCGGTTCCTCCTGGGCGCTGGTGTTTGCCCGGGCGGGCCTGGAGGTGGCGGTGTACGACGCCTCGGCCGCAGCGGTGCAGGCCACCGTCGATTTCGTGCGCAGCGCGCTCAATGACCTGGCCGCCGAAGGCATGGCCGGCCCGGACGACGCGGCCACCACCGTGGCCCGCCTGCACGCCACCACCGATCTGGCCGAAGCGCTCAAGGGCGCCGACTACGTGCAGGAAAGCGCCCCCGAGCGCCTGCCGCTGAAGATCGAGCTCTACAAGCAGCTGGATGCCCTGGCCGCGCCGGGGACGATCCTGGCCAGTTCCACCTCCGGCCTGCCGGCCTCGGCCTTCACCGAGGGCCTGGCCAACGCGAGCCGCTGCCTGGTCGTCCACCCGATCAACCCGCCGCACCTGATCCCGCTGGTGGAACTGGTGCCGGCGCCCTGGACCACGCCCGAAGTGGTGGCGCGCGCCGAGGCGCTGATGAAGGCCGTGGGCCAGGCGCCGATCCGCCTCACGCGCGAGATCAACGGCTTCGTCGTCAATCGCCTGCAAAGCGCCCTGCTGGGCGAGGCCTTCCGCTTGGTGGAGGACGGCATCTGCGGCGTGGACGATGTGGACAAGGCCGTGGCCGAGGGCCTGGGCCTGCGCTGGTTCTTCATGGGGCCGTTCGAGACCATCGATCTCAACGCCGCCGAGGGCGTGGCCCAGTACTGCAAGAACCTCGGGCCGATGTATTACGGCCTGGCCAAGGAACAGGCCGACCCGCGCGAATGGGGCCCGGCCCTGGTTGCCAGCGTGGAGCAGCAGCGCCGCGTGCTGACCACGGCCGCGGGCCTGCCCCAGCGCCGCAGCTGGCGCGACAAGGTCCTCGCCTCCCTCGTGTCGGCCAAGCGTCGGATACTGGCGGCACAAGGAGCTTGAGAAGAACCGCCATGGCCAGCCAGAACAGCAACAACAACAGCAGCAGCGCCGTGTTCGCGATCAAGCGCGACCGCCTGTCCGACCAGGTCGCCCGCAATATCGAGGAGCTGATCATCGGCGGCGAGATCCGCGTGGGCGATGCCCTGCCGGCCGAGCGCGAGCTGATGGAGCGCTACGGCGTGGGCCGCCCCGCCGTGCGCGAGGCCCTGCTGCTGCTCAGCAAGAAGGGGCTGATCACCATCAGCAACGGCGAGCGTGCGCGGGTCAGCGAGCCCAATCCGCAAGACCTGCTCGACCATCTCTCGGGCGCCGCGCTGATGCTGGTGGCCAGCCCCGAGGGCATGCAGGCCTTCCAGCAGACGCGGCTGTTCACCGAAGTGGCCCTGGCCCGCGAGGCCGCGCGCAGCGCCACGCCGGATCAGCTCGCGGAACTGCGTCAGCTGTTGCAGGCCAACCAGGACAGCATGGGCGATACGGCGGCCTTTGCACGCACCGACGACGCCTTCCACTACGGCATCGCCAATCTCTCGGGCAACCCGCTGATCGGCGCGCTCTACAACAGCGTGCTCTCGGTGCTGCAGAACCAGCGTCACACCTCGCTGATCCACCCCGAGGCCATGCAGGCCGCGCTGGACTGCCACACCCGCGTGTTCGAGGCCATCGCCGCGCACGACCCCGACCGCGTGGAGGCCGAGATGCGGCGCCACCTGAGCGAGGTCGAGGTCTTCTACTGGTCCGTGCGCGAGGACGCGCCGACCGAAACCCAGCCAGGAGCGAAGCAGGCATGACGAACCCGCATTGCTGCGTCCGGCCGCTCCCGCGCGGCTCCTAGCTTCTTCCCGATACCCAGCCCCACATCGCCCCAGGCGAGCCCCCGGCGTAGCCAGACCAACGCCACACACAACGGAGACAGACAAATGATGATCAGCAAGCACACCCTCGGCGCCGCGGCGCTCGCCCTCTTTGCCAGCACCGCGGCCCTGGCCGCGGACACGATCAAGATCGGTGTCGTGGCCGAGCTCAGCGGCCCCAGCGCCGAAGCCGGCAGCTACAGCGTCAACGGCGCCAAGCTGGCGGTGGAAGAAATCAACAAGGCCGGCGGCGTGCTCGGCCGCATGCTGGAACTGAAGATCGAGGACAACCAGAGCGCCAACCCGGGCAGCGTGCTGGCCACCTCCAAGCTCTTGGGCGGCGGCGACATCACCGCCCTGATCGGCACCGTGCGCAGCACGCAGATGCAGGCGATTGCGCCCAGCGTCAACAAGGCCGGCGTGCCCACGCTGATCGGCGGCACCGACTACGGCCTCACGCACTCGGGCAATAAGTGGTTCTTCCGCGCCCGCCCGCATGACGGCTACTCCTCGCGCGTGATCGCCGACTTCGGCGTCAACACGCTCAAGCTGAAGAAATGGGCCATCGTGCACTCGACCGACAGCTTCGGCAACGGCGGCAAGGAGCGCCTGACCGAGTCGCTCAAGGCCCTGGGCGTGACGCCCGCGCTCGTGCAAGGCTTCACCACCAACTCGCAGGACTTCACGCCCATCGTGCTGGCGCTCAAGCAGTCCGGCGCGGACGTGGTGGCGAGCTACATCACCAGCTCCAACGACATCGGCCTGCTGGCCAAGCAGATGCGCCAGATGGGCGTCAACGCCACGCTGATCGGCTCGTCCACTACCGCCTCGGCCACGGCCATGAAGCTGGCCGGCGAGGCGCTGTACGACACCTACTCGGTCTCCGACTTCAACAGCGCCGCCAGCCCCGAGACGCAGGCCTACACCGCCAAATACACGGCCACCTACAAGGTCGAGCCGGACTTCTATTCGACCTGGGCCTACGACGCCGTGAACCTGATCGCACTGGCCATCAAGAACGCCAAGGACGTGAAGCCCGAGGCCGTGCGCACCGGCCTGCTCGGCATCAAGGGCTACAAGGGCCTGGAAGGCACGTACACCTTCGACGCCAACGGCGACGGCGTGCACGGCTACAACGTGGTGAAGAACGAGAAGGGCAAGATCGTCTTCGTCAAGGCCGTGGCCTTCCAGCCGCAGTGAGGTCGGCATGAAGCAGCTCTTGTTTTCGACCTTGCGATTCCGGGCCGAGCGCCGGGCCGCTCCCAAGCCGGCCCACTTGGGCGTGTGCATGCCGGTCAATCCGGCATGCATCGCCGCCCCCGCGGGGGGCCGACCAGCGTATCCGCTGGGCGGGGGGTCAACATGAGCACGCTCGCCATCAATCTGCAGGTGCTGTTCTCGGGCCTGGCCCTGGGCGCCATCTACGCGCTGGTGGCACTCGGCTTCGTGCTGATCATCCGCGCCACCAACGTCGTCAACTTCGCGCAGGGCGATTTCGCCATGCTCGGCGCCTTCGCCATGCTGACCCTGCTGACCACGCTGGGCCTGCCCTACTGGCTGGCCTTCGTGCTGGCCCTGGTGGCGATGGCGGCCTTCGGCCTGCTGTTCAGCTACGCGGTGTACTACCCGCTGCGCAACCGCAGCTTCCTGCCGGTGATCATCAGCACGCTGGGTGCCTCGATCTTCCTGCAGAACACCGTGCTGGCCACCTACGGCCCGCAGCCGCAACCGATGCCGCGCATGTTTGAAAAGCAGGGCTTCGAAGTGGGCGGCGTGTTCCTCGACAGCCAGTACCTGCTGATCCTCGCCGTCACGGCCGCGGCCGTGGCCTTCCAGTACTTCCTGTTCGAGCGCACGCTCTTGGGCAAGAAGCTGCAGGCCACCTCGCAGGACAAGGACATGGCGCGGCTCGTTGGCATCCCCGTCGCGCTGATGATCGCCATCACCTTCATCTACAGCGCCACGCTGGGCGGCCTGGCCGGCATGCTGGTCTCGCCGGTGCTGTTCGTGTCCATCGGCATGGGCTCGACCATCGCGCTCAAGGCCTTCTCGGCCACCATCATCGGCGGCTTCGGCGACATCCCGGGCGCCATCATCGGCGGCCTGCTGCTCGGCGTGGTCGAGGCCTTCGGCGCGCAGTACATCTCGGTGCCCTACAAGGACGCCTTCGCCTTCCTGCTGCTCTTCATCTTCCTGCTGTTCCGTCCGCAAGGCCTGTTCGGCGAACGCATCTCGGAGAAAGCTTGATGAGCTCCGCTTCCACTCTCCACGCGCCGGCCGCGCCCGTGCACGGCACGCGGCCGGTGCCGCGTAACGCCGCACTTGCACTGACCCTGGTGCTGGCGCTCGCCCTGCTCGTCCTGCCCTGGCTGTTCACGCTTTCGCCCTATGTGATGAACATCCTGATGCAGCTCGCCACCTACGCCATCGCGGTGCTGGGCCTGGTCGTGCTGCTGGGCTACACGGGGCAGATCAATCTCGCGCAGGCCAGCTTCTTCGGCATCGGCGCCTACGCCGTGGGCCTGGGCACCGTGGTGCTGGGCATGAACTTCTGGCTGGCGCTGGTGATGGGCGTGGCCGTGGCCACGGTGGCCGGCTTCGCGCTGGGCCTGACCACGCTGCGCCTGGGCGGCCACTACCTGGCCATGATCACCATCAGCTTCCAGCAGATCTTCGACCTGGTGATGGTGAACTGGAGCGAGGTCACGCGCGGGCCGGACGGCGTCGCCAGCATCGCACGGCCTTCGGTCTTCGGCTTCGAGCTCGGCGATGACCGCGGCTTCCTCGTGCTGTGCGCGCTGATCCTCTACGCATGCCTGGCCGCCGTGTGGTGGCTGCCCAAGACGCGCCTGGGCCGCGCCATGCAGGCCGTGCGAGAGAACCAGCTCGCGGCCGAGGTCACCGGCGTCAACACCCTGGCCGTCAAGGCCGTGGCGTTCACGCTCAGCTCCGCGCTGGCGGCCCTGGGCGGTGGCCTGTTTGCGGCCGGCTTTGCCTACATCAGCCCGGACAACTTCAACTTCGGCCACTCGGTCAACTTCCTCACCATGGCCTTGCTCGGCGGCGTGCAGTCGGCCTTTGGCGCGGTGATCGGCTCGGGCCTCTTGATCGTTCTGCCCGAGTGGCTGCGCTTCCTGAAGGAGATCTACATGGCGGTCTACGGCGTGGCCGTGATCCTCATCATGGTCTTCATGCCCGAAGGCATCTGGGGCCTCTTGAAGAACGCCGCGCAGCGCCGCTGGCATGGCGTGCGCACGGGCTTGAGCCGCATCACGCCGCTGCCTCGCGCAGCGCTTGAGCAGGACACGCGGCCCATCCTCACGCTGACCGGCATTGCCAAGCACTTCGGCGGCGTCAAGGCCGTGGACGGGCTGGATTTCGAAGTCCGCCGTGGCAGCTGCCATGCGCTGATCGGCCCCAATGGCTCGGGCAAGACGACCACGCTCAATGTGCTCAACGGCATCTACAAGCCCACGGCCGGCAAGCTGGTGCTGGCCGGGCAGGATGTGACCGAGATGTCGCCCAGCCAGCGCGCCGGACTCGGCCTGGGCCGCACCTTCCAGAACATCCGCCTGTTTGCCAGCATGAGCGTGCTCGAGAACGTGATGATCGGCGCCCAGCGCAAGGGCAACCCGATCGCGCCGGGCGAGGCCGCGCTGCGCGAGCGGGCGCTGTCGGCCCTGCAATTCGTCGGCATGGCCGAGCGCGCCGACGAGGTGGTGAAGAACCTGCCCTACGGCCACCAGCGCCTGGTGGAGATCGCCCGCGCGCTGGCCGGCCAGCCCACATTGCTGCTGCTGGACGAACCCGCCGCGGGCCTGAACAACACCGAGAAGCAGGAGCTCGTGGGCCTGCTCAAGCGCCTGCGCGAGGCGGGCTACACCGTCTTCCTGATCGAGCACGACATGGGCCTGATCGAGCAGGTGGCCGACCACATCACGGTGCTGAACTTCGGCCGCAAGATCGCTGAAGGAGCGCCGGCCGAAGTGCTGCGCCACCCCGAGGTGATGGCCGCATATTTGGGTGAAAGTGGAGACAACAGCCATGCCGCTGCTTGAACTGAAAAACGTCCAGAGCTTCTACGGCAAGGTGCAGGCCTTGCAGGGCATCAGCCTGCACGTGGAACGCGGCGAGATCGTCACCCTGCTCGGCGCCAACGGCGCGGGCAAGAGCACCACGCTGCGTGCCATCTCCAACCTCGTGCCCTGCGCCGAGGGCGAGATCCTGCTGGAGGGCCAGCCCATCACCGGCCTGGCCGCCGAAGACATCGCCAAACGCGGCATCGCCCACGTGCCCGAGGGCCGGCGCGTGTTCCCGGGCCTGACCGTGCACGAGAACATCCTGATCGGCAGCGCCACGCGGCCGGGCCTGAGCAAGGCCCAGCGCGAGAGCGAGGCCGAGCGCATGTACGAGATCTTTCCCGACCTCAAGCGCCTGACCAAGGCGCTCGGCTGGAGCCTCTCCGGCGGCCAGCAGCAGATGCTGGCGCTGGCGCGCGGGCTGATGGCCGCACCCAAGCTGCTGCTGCTGGACGAGCCTTCGCTGGGCTTGGCGCCTATCATCGTGCAGCAGCTGTTCGCCGTGATCCGCGAGATCAGCAAGACCGGCATGACCATCCTGCTGGTGGAGCAGAACGCGCACATGGCGCTGTCAGTGGCCAATCGCGGTTATGTGCTGGAGACCGGCCAGCTGATCCTCGAAGGCACGCCGCATGAACTGCTCAACAACGAGCGCGTTCGGGCAGCGTATCTGGGCAGGGCCGCAGCATGAGCAAACCGTTATTGGGCTGCATTGCCGACGACATCACCGGCGCCACGGACCTGGCCAACAACCTCGTGCGCGCCGGCATGCGCACGGTGCAGACCATCGGCTTGCCGAACGGCCCGCTGGACACACCCGCCGATGCCATCGTCGTGGCGCTGAAGTCGCGCACCATCGCGCCGGAAGAAGCGGTGGCGCAGTCGCTGGCCGCACTGCGCTGGCTGCAGGCGCAGGGTTCCCGGCAGATCTACTTCAAGTACTGCTCCACCTTCGACTCGACGCCGCAAGGCAATATCGGCCCGGTGGCCGATGCGCTGCTCGACGCGCTGCACGGTCCCGGTCGGGGCTTCAGCATCGCCTGCCCGGCCTTTCCGCAGAACAAGCGCACGGTCTTCAAGGGCCATCTGTTTGCCGGCGACGTGCTGCTGAACGAGAGCGGCATGCAAGATCATCCGTTGACGCCCATGCGCGATGCCAACCTCGTGCGCGTGCTGCAGGCGCAGACGCGGCGCAGGGTCGGGCTGGTGGCGTATGACGTGGTGGCACGCGGTACTGCGGCCATTCGCGAGCGCTTCGCCGAGCTGCAGCGCGAGGGCTTCGGCCTGGCCGTGGTGGACGCGCTCAGCGACGAAGACCTGCTGCTGCGCATCGGCCCGGCCCTGGCCGGCATGCCGCTGGTGACGGCGGGCTCGGGCATTGCCATCGGCCTGCCGCAGAACTGGTTCACCACGGGCGAGCTGGCGCACAGCCAGCAGGCCGACGCGCTGCCGCCGGCCGTGGGCCTGCGCGCCGTCATCTCGGGCAGCTGTTCGGTGGCGACGAATGCGCAGGTGCGCGCCTTCCCTGGCCCGGCATTTGCCATCGATCCGCTCGCGCTTGCGAGTGGTGCGGACGTGGCGGGCGAGGCGCTGGCCTGGGCCGGGTCGCGCGTGGCCGATGGCCCGGTGCTGGTCTACGCCACGGCAGCGCCTGAGGCGGTGAAGGCCACACAGGCACGGCTCGGCACGGCCCAGGCCGGCGCGCTGGTGGAAGCAACGCTCTCGCAGATCGCGCGCGGATTGGTCGAACAGGGCGTGCGCCAGCTCCTGGTGGCCGGCGGTGAAACCTCGGGCGCCGTGGTCCAGGCCCTGGGCGTGCAGCAGATCGCCATCGGCGCGCAGATCGACCCGGGCGTGCCCTGGACGGCCGGGCGCGACGGATCGGGCCGGCTCTTGCACCTGGCATTGAAATCGGGCAACTTCGGCGGGCCCGATTTCTTCACCCGCGCCTTCGAGCGCCTTGCCTCATGAACAACATCCGCGAGGAAATCTGCCGCACAGGTAGATCGTTATTCGAGCGGGGTTATGTGCACGCCAGCGCGGGCAATATCAGCGTGCGCATGGAGGACGGCTCCTTCTTGATCACGCCGACCGACGCCTGCCTGGGCACGCTCGATCCGGCCCGTCTGGCGGCCGTGAACGCCGACGGCGTGCAGACCGGCGGCGACCGCGCCTCCAAGACGCTGGCCCTGCATCGGCGCATCTACGCGGCTGACCCGACGGCCCGCTGCGTCATCCACACGCACGCCACGCATCTGGTGGCGCTGAGCCTGGCCGGCGTGCACAGCGCGGACGACATCGTGCCGCCGATCACGCCCTACTTCGTGATGAAGGTCGGCCATGTGCCGCTGGTCCCCTACCACCGCCCGGGCGATCCGGCAGTGGCGGAGCTGGTCGCCGCGCGCATTGCGGCGCGACCGATCCGCGCGGTGATGCTGGAGCGGCTCGGGCCTGTGGTCTGGCACGCCTCGCCGGCCGAAGCCAGCGCGGTGCTGGAAGAACTGGAAGAGACGGCAAGGCTGTGGCTGATGACGCGGCCGGCACCTCTGAGCGAAGAGCAGATCGACGCGCTGCGCACGCACTTCAATGCCAGGTGGTAAGACAATCGAGCGATGGATGACATCGTCAAGGCTGCGCTGAAGAAATGGCCCAACGTGCCGCACTGCTACGGCTGGCTGGCGCTGGACGCGCGCGGCGACTGGTACATGCGCGACGAGCGCATCCAGCATGCCGGGCCGTTTCCGCAGGTCAAGGGCAGCCGCATCAACCACGAGAAGCTGCGCGAGTTCATCGAGCGCAACTATGACCACGACGAGGCCGGCTGCTGGTTCTTCCAGAACGGGCCGCAGCGCGTCTATGTGCAGCTGGAGGCGGCACCGTGGGTATGGCGGCTCGACGACGCGGGCGGGGTGCGCAGCCATATGGGTCTCGTGACTGAAGCGGGGCCCTGCTGGCTCGACGAGCACGACCGGCTTTTCATGGCCACCGGGCTGGGGCTCGGCATCGTGCACAGCATGGACATGCACCTGGCCGCGCTGCAGGTCGAGCAGGGGCGCTGGGCGCCTGAGTCAACAAGGCATGCCGAACTGCTCGCACGCCATGTCGTGACGCTGGAGCCGCAGCCTCACAGCTGATCGAGCGGAATGCGCAGATAGCGCACGCCGTTCTCATCCGCCGGCGGCAGCTCGCCCGCGCGCACATTGATCTGCAGCGCCGGCAGGATCAGCGCCGGCACATCGAGCGTGGCGTCGCGCTTCTCGCGCATGGCGACGAACTCGTCCTCGCCGATGCCATCGCGCACATGCACATTGGCAGCACGCTGCTCGGCCACGGTGCTCTCATAGGCGAGGCCGCGCGTGGCGGGCGGGTAGTCGTGGCAGACGTAGACGCGCGTCTCGGGCGGCAGGGCCAGCAGGCGGCGCATCGAGCGGTAGAGCTTGCGCGCATCGCCGCCGGGGAAGTCGGCCCGCGCGCTGCCCAGGTCGGGCATGAAGAGCGTGTCGCCGACGAAGACGGCGCCATCCATCAGATAGGCCATGTCGGCCGGCGTGTGGCCGGGCACGAACAGCGCCTGCAGCGTGAGGCCGCCGACCTGGAACTGCTCGCCGTCCTGGAACAGATGGTCGAACTGCGCGCCGTCGGGCAGGAAGCCACGCTCCAGATTGAAGAGCGTCTTGAAGGTCGCCTGCACCTCGCGGATGTGCTCGCCAATGGCGATGCGCCCACCGCCAAAGCGGCGCTGCAGATGGCGCGCGGCAGAGAGGTGATCGGCGTGGGCGTGGGTCTCGAGGATCCAGTCGACCGTCAGGCCTTGCTCCTGCACGTGGTCGGCGATCTGGTCGGCGCTCTCGGTCGAGGTGCGGCCCGCGCGGATGCTGAAGTCGAGCACCGGGTCGATGATGGCGGCGCGCAAGCTAACGGCATCCCACAGCGCATAGGACAGCGTGCCGGAGTGTGGGTCATGGAAGGCCTTGACGCGGGCTTGGCTGGTGCTCATCAAAGCGCCCCTTGTTTGCTTAGGATGGAGGTCCGGTAAAACGCGTATTGTCCTCACGAATGAACATCGACTGGTCCCATTTCACACCCTGGACTGCCCTGGCCGGTGGTCTGCTGATCGGCCTAGCGGCGAGCCTGCTGGTGCTGGCGCGCGGCCGCATCGCGGGCATCAGCGGCATCTTGGCGGGTCTCCTGCATCCGCAATCAGGTGACGTCAGCTGGCGGGCCGCCTTTGTCATCGGCCTGCTCGTCGCGCCCTGGCTGCTGCCCTCGGACGCGCCGCTGATCGAGGCCGGGCCGCTGCGCCTGATCGCCGCCGGCCTGCTGGTGGGCCTGGGCACGCGCTATGGCGCAGGCTGCACCAGCGGACACGGCGTGTGCGGGCTGTCGCGGCGCTCGCCGCGCTCGGTGGTGGCGACGCTGGCCTTCATGGCGGCAGGCTTTGCCGTCGTCTACCTGCTGAGGCACTACGCATGAAGAAGCTGCTCGTCACGGCCCTCGCCGGTCTGATCTTCGGCTTCGGCCTCTTGGTCAGCGGCATGAGCAATCCGGCCAAGGTGCTGGGCTTTCTCGATCTGGCCGGCGCCTGGGATCCCTCGCTGGCTCTGGTAATGGGCGGTGCCGTCGCCGTGGGCAGCATCGGCTTCTGGCTGGCCCTGCGGCGCAAGCGCAGCTGGTTTGGCGACCCCATGCAACTGCCCACAGCAAGCCAGATCGACCGCCGCCTCGTGCTCGGCAGTCTGGCCTTCGGTGCAGGTTGGGGTCTGGCGGGTTTTTGCCCCGGCCCGGCGCTGGTGGCCGCGGCCCAGGGCTACTGGCAGGCGCTGCTCTTCGTGGCCGCCATGCTGGCCGGCATGAAGATCTTCGACTGGCTCGAAAGCCGTCGCTAGAAAGACAGAAAAATCAGTTCGGTGCCGAGGCCGCGGCAGGCGCCGTGAACTTCGGTTCTTCGAACTTGGCGCCGCCCTGGTTGGCCATGTAGACGACGGCGCGGGCGATCTCGAAGTCGCTGAAATCGCCACCACCCTGCGGCGTCATATTGCCCTTGCCCTTGAGGGCCGAGTGCAGCAGCGCGTCGAAGCCCTGCTTGACGCGTGGGCCCCAGGCTGCGGCATCGCCGAACTTGGGCGAGCCCAGGGCGCCGGTGGCGTGGCAGGCCGCGCACTGCGCCTGGAAGACCTGCTCGCCGGTCTTCATCGAAGCCGCGTCGTTGGCGTCCTTGACCTCGACCATGCCCACGGGCTTGATGCGCTCGCTCACGGCCTTGCCTTCAAGCGCAGCGTCGCTGCCGGCCGAAGGCTTGGTTTCGGAGGTGACCATGGTTGCCAGCAGGATGATCACCACGATGGGAATCACGAAGGCAAAGAACACGGCCCACATCAGTTGCTTGGGCGTCTTGATCGGGCCGGTGTGGGCCTCGTCGTGACCTTCGTCGTGGGCGTGTTCTGGGGTTCCGCTCATGAAATCCTCGTTGCCTATGCTGGGTTCCGCTGCGTTCAGCTGGTTTCTCGCGCCCGCTCTTGTCTCCAGGGCGCAGCAAGGCGAGAGTTTATACGCGCACTGCTAGAATCCGCCTCTTGCTGCCATTGGTGCTCCCCATGGGATACCCTGATGCGCAGCAGCCGCACGAACGTGCATGGCGTCTGTAGCTCAATGGATAGAGTACTGCCCTCCGAAGGCAGGGGTTGCTGGTTCGATCCCAGCCAGACGCACCAAGAACATCAAGGACTTGCGCCACCTTCGGGTTGACGCTTAGCGTCATGGGATTCTCAGAAGCCTGCAACGACACGCCACACGGTATCTGTGCCGCAATCTTGCGCATCCCCCATCCCCTGAGCGCGCAGCTTCCGGATGCGATCCTCGACATCGTCAGAGGTCTTCGGCCGGCCAATCGCCATCCCTGACCTGGTCCCCGACTTCTTGGCCCGCGCCAGCCCCGCCTTAATCCGCTCCTGGATTAGAGCCCGCTCGAACTCAGCGCTCATACAGCCTCCATTGCAGCAGCACTGCCCAGTCGAGTGCGGACTACGTGTCCTCGCACTGACTTCGATATACGGTCAAACACATCGGCCTGTCCGAGTTTATTGACAATCCAACCATCCTACTAGTAGGATGACGGTCATTGATTCAGATTCATGCGCCACCGGCTGCCACACGGCGGCCCGGTCCCTCGCAAACGCCCACCCATGACAGAAGAACTCTCCCCCAAAGCCCAAGAGATCGCCGGACGAGCGCGCGCCTTACTCACCGCCGGGGGATACCACAGCTTCAGCTACGCCGACCTCGCGGCGCAGGTGGGCATCACGAAGGCCAGCATTCATCATCACTTCCCCAGCAAGGCT
>FSVW01003311.1_pt1 | contig 15023 bp, 11 predicted proteins | sample 1637551 | NCBI WGS metagenome assembly FSVW01 (sample SAMEA3914814, study PRJEB12502) | metagenome | biome: forest; material: soil | place: USA | collected 2011-09-16 | depth 0.1 m | reverse complement strand
GGGCTCGAACGGGTCGAGGTCCATGCAGCGCACTTCCACGTACTCGACGCCGCGCTCGCGCAGCGCATGCAGCGGGCGCTCGCCCGAGCGGATCACGCGCTTGGGGCGGATCGTGCCGTAGAACTCGTTCTCGATCTGCAGCAGCGAGGTGGAGAGCTGGTTGTAGTCGCCGCCCGGGTTGAGCACGCCGATCGCTTCGTAAGGGCCATAGGGCCGGATCAGCGCGCCTTCGAGCGAGGCGGCATAGCTGTCGAGGTTGTTGTAGCTGACCGCGAGCAGCGATTGCGCGTCGCTCTGGTAGCCCAGGCGGCCCATGCGCAGCGAGGTGGCGTGCGGCATGTGGAAGGTGTGGACCTGGCCGTTCGAGCCCAGCGGCAGCAGCTCGTGCCGGCGTCCGGCGACGAAGCTCGAACACAGGGCTGGCGAGGCACCGAACAGATACAGCAGCAGGAAGCTGTGGCGGCGGAAATTACGGATCAGGCTGAAATATTCCTCGCTGCTCACACCCGGCAGCGACCAGTTGTAGTGGATGCCCGAGATGGTCTGCATGCGCCGGCCATAGCGCTGGCCCAGGCCCATGCGGTAGACGCTCTTGGCGCGGCCGATATTGGAGTTGCCGTAGCGGCCGATCGGAATCGTCTCGTCGGTCGGCAGGCCGCTGGGCATCGAGCTGACCCACATGCGCTCGGCACCCTGGCCGGCCAGCGCGTGATAGACCGCCTGGTGGATGTCGGTCAGCTCGCCCACCGCGTCGTCCACGCCGGCATGCACGCCGGTGATCAGTTCCAGCTGCGACTCGCTGTAGTCGGTGGTGATGCAAGGGTGCGTGAGTGCGGCACCGAGCGGCAGCGGATGCGGCGTCAACGCCAAGCCGCCACCGGGCAGGGCGCGCAGGCTTTCTTTTTCAATCCCTCGGCGGATGCCCAGGAAGTCGGCATTGGCAGGCAGGGCCATGGAATCCTCTTCAATCGGACGCGCACGGTATCAGAAGGCAGTGACCTCTGCATGGCAGGGGCTGATTGCCAAGCCAGGCCCGAGCCGGCCCGGGAAAGGCCCTGGCACACCTCGCGCTTGCAGGCGCCAGGGACCTCGGACCCGCAGCTCAGCGCAATCAGTCTGCCGCTTGCGATGAAGCCGCGGCGACGGAGCGAATGGCATCCGCCACGGCCTTCGGATTCTCGCGATGGATGTTGTGCCCAGTGCTGAAGTACCGATGGCTGCCTTGCGAGAAATTGGCAAACAGTTCGGCATGCTGGCGCTTCCACAAGGCCTTGCCCTGCGCGGTCTCTTCGAACACGAAGGGCTTGGCAGCCACCTGCGTCGAGGTCAGCAGGGCCACGGGAAGATCGGGCAGGCCGGACGACGGCGCAGCCGCTTCAGTGTCCAGCTGGGCAACGAGCAGCTTGTAGTCTTCCACCATCTTGGGCGGCAGCATCGCCAGCAGCGCCCTGTCATCGGCCAGCACTCGATCTGCATCGGCCTGCTTGAAGGCGCGGCGCTGCCCCATTGTTGCCGGATCCACGAGCACGAGACCTCGCAGGCGATCCGGATGGGTGCGCGCGAACTCGATGGCCAGCAGTCCCCCGTATGAATGCCCCACCAGAACGACCTTCTTGCCGGCCGCGACCGTATCGATCACCGCTTGCAGATCCTGCACATGCTCGGCGATGGTCTTCGGCTTCCCATCCGTTCCCGACTTGCCCAGCCCGGCACGCGCATAGGCCACGCACTGGCACTCTGCGCCAAGGCTGGCGATGACCTCTTTCCACACGCCCGCGCCCTGGCCGAAGCCGGCTTCGAACACGACCAGCACCGGCCCGTTGCCCTGCTGCTCCGCCTGCAGGCTGTAACCCTCGCGGCTCACCGATACATCCGTCGCGTGGGCCATTGCGGCGAACGCCAATCCGCAGGCCAGGACCCACATCTTCATCGTCGACAACTTGTGCACTCAAACCCCTCCGTGGAAACAGTGGGCGCACTGTAAGACAGCGGGTGGGTGCAACGGGTGCAGAATGCCAGTTGCATTTGCAGAGCTACTTCTCCTGGGACTCCATCAGCAGGTAAGTGTTGTAGGCATTCTTGCGATTGGCGGCCTTGAACAGCGGCAGGGCCTCGAAGCGCGACCAGTCGGTGGCAGCGTAGGCAGCGTCGAAGTCAGTCATCTCGCGCGCAGCGCGGCCCATGGTGGCGCGCAGGTAGGCGAGGTAGTCGCGCGTTTGCAGCAGGTCGGCCTGCGCCTCGGTGGAAGCGGGCCCGTGGCCGGGCACGATGATGCGCGCCGGCCAGGCCAGCAGCTGGTCCAGCGAGGCGATCCAGTGCGCGCTGTCGGCCTCGCCCACATAGGGAACGCGGCGGCTGAAGACGAGGTCGCCGGCGAAGATCAGCTTGTCGCTGGCGAGCCAGACGGCGAGATCCTCGCGCGTGTGCGCGGGGCCGACGGGCAGCAGCAGCAGGTCCAGGCCCGCCACGTGCAGCTTGGTCTCGCCGTCTATCCATTGATCGGCCGCCACGAGCTGCGTGCCGGCCTCCACCAGGCCTTCTTCGATGCTGGCCTGCAGACGCTGGGCGGCCGTGGCGCTGTAGAGGTACTCGCGCCCGAGCTGATGCGCAACGATGCGCGCGCCGGCAGCCTTGAAGACCTGCAGGCCGTAGACGTGGTCGGCGTGGTAGTGGGTGAGGATGACGTGGGTGAGCGGCTTGTCGGTGAGCCTCCTGATGGCGGCCAGCGCTGCGCGCGCGGCGGCGGGCGAGCCGAGTGCGTCGACCAGCACCGCGCCCTCGGGCCCGATGATCAGGCCGGCGTTGGAGATGAAGTTGCGGTTCTCGCGCGTGCCCAGCGCGGAGGCTCCTTCGAAGATCCAGACGTGTTCGCTCAGGCGCTTCGGCGTGAGTTCCTGCGCGCTGCAGGCGCTGCTCGCCAAACGCATGAGCAGGAACAGCACAGCGCACCAGCGCAACCAGGGGGAAAGCCGCATAGGCAGCAGCATAGAGCCTGTCAACACTGCGGACTTGGTTTGTGCTGCGCCGACGATCGAGGAGGCCGGGTGGAAGAGTTCTGGCAACAGTCGCTGACCCCGGCGCTGCGGGTCCGGCGCGTCGACGGCGTCCTGCACTGCGAAGCCAATGCGGCCGCGCAGAAATGGGCGGTGGAGCTTGGCGTGCCGCCCGTGGAGCTGCCCCTGCGCTGGCAGGCGCTCGCGCCGCGCGTGCTGGCCGCGGCCGATGCGCGCGAACGGCGCTGGGACCTGGGCGCGGGCTGGGGCCAGTCGGGCCCACGGTTCAAGGGCCAGGCCATTGCCAGCGCGGACGGCAGCCTGCTCTGGTGGAGCGACAGGCAGCCGCAGCCAGCGGACGAGCGCGATGGCCTGCGCCACTCGCTGGAGCTGGCGGGCATTGGCGTGTTCCGGCGCAGCAACTGGACCCGGCCGCCGAGCGAAGGCATGGTGGCCTGGGGCGACCGCTCGCCCACCTACTGGAGTCCGCAGATGTACCGGCTGCGGGGTCTGGAGCCCGAGGACCCGCGCTCGCCCGATGCGCTGATCTTCTCCACCATGCATCCGGACGATTGGGCCCACAGCATCGAGGTGCCCGGCATCGAAGCGGCGGCCGAACGTCCGGTGACCCGGCACTACCGCGTCGTCTGGCCCGACGGCACGGCGCGCTGGATGCTCGCCATCGCGCGGCCGGTACGCGACCAGCGCGGCCGCTTCCTGCACCGCGTGGGCATCAACGTGGACGTGACGGCGCATCGCCAGGCCGAGGCGCTGGCCGCCGAGGCCGAGCGCCTGGCCCATCTGCGGCGCACGCAAGGTGAGTTCCTGGCGCGCGTCAGCCACGAACTGCGCACGCCGCTGAATGCGGTGCTGGGTTTTCTGCAGCTGATGTGCACCGACGCGCACGAGCCGCTCAGCGCCCTCCAGCTTGAACGTCTGGGCCACATGGAAAGCGCCGCCAAGCAGTTGCTGGGGCTGATCGAGGACGTGCTCGACATGGCCGGGCTGCACAGCGGCGCGCCCCGCGTGCTGCGCAGTTCGCCCGCGGGGCCGGATGCTCAGCCGGGCTGACGCGGCATCGCCAGAAAACGCTCGAAGGCTTGCCACAAGGGCTCGAAGCGCGGGCCTTCCAGCTGCTCCAGCGCCAGCAGCGCCGCCTCCAGCGTGGACAGCTGGCCCGCACGCTGGGCGCGGCGCAGCGCGCCATAACGTGCAGGCCGGGCGGCGTCGAGCGACAGGCGCGGCAGCGCGGCCAGGCCGGGGTTCTGGTGCAGCAGCTTGCGGCTCTTGCGCCAGGTGCCATCCAGCACGATCAGGCGCAGGCTTTCGGGCGACGGCAACGGCGCCGGCTGCGCAGGCGCGCTGCCCGGCGCGGGCGGGTAGAGCAGCAGCGTGTGCCGCTCGCTGTGCAGGGCCGCCGGCTCGAACCGCTCGCCCACTTTCAGCTCGCAGTGCAGCAGCCCCAGGCGCAGCAGGGGCGCGGTGCCCTTGGCCTGAAGCCGTTCCTGCGGGTCTTGCAGGATCAGCAGCTGCGTCTGGTGGGCCAGGGCCTGCGCCGGCAGCAGCGCGCAAAGGCAGGCCGCGCGTTCGCAGCGCGGGCACAGGCGCGCAGGGCGGCGAGCGGCGTCGTGCTGCAAGTGCTCAGGCAGCGGCCGTCTGCAGGCTGGATCTGGCATGGCGCGGCGGCGCCATGCGCCGCGCGAGCATGCCGGCCAGCAGGGCCCCGGCCAGCACCGCCAGGCCGTTGAGCGGCCCCCACAGCGGCGGCGAGGTGGGCACGAACAGCAGGCTCACCACGGTCACGACCTTGCCCTTGGGCGCCAGGGCCAGGGCAAAAGCACCGAACAGGATCCAAGCCAGGCTCGCAGCACCGATGCCGCCCACAAGCCAGGCCGTGGTGGGGCGCCGGCTGCCGACCGGTACGCGCAGGCTGACAAAGCACCAGCCCACCGAGATCACGAAGATCAGCAGCGCCACCCCGCCGGCCGCGGCCATCTGCGTGTCGGCATAAGAGCGGAAGTAGGGCCGTATCGCCAGCTGCAGCCAACCCTCGAGCAGCATCCAGCTCAGGCCCACGGCCGAGCAGTACAGCAGCGCACCTGAGAAAAAGGCCATCAGTCGTCTGGCACTGCGCATGCAGCTCTCCTGTCGTTATGCGCCGATTTTGAGAGTTAGTCCGGCAACTGAACAGGCCGCATGTGGGTGGGGGCCGACAATGTAAAGCATGGATTTGCCACTCCGAACCGCCCGTTTCGAGCCCCGCCTGCGGCTGCGCACGCTCTCGCGCGGCGACGGCCTGCTGGGCCTGGCCCCGCATGGCGCACTCGGGCCGCGCGGCGACGCGGTCACGGTTGCCCACATCGATTGGACTTACCGCCGGCCCGACGGGCTGCTGCTGTCCGAAGCCGCACCGCCGCGCACGGTGCTGGGCCAACCCCAGTTCGATCAGGACTTCCACCGCGATTTCGCGGCCGAGGCCGACGCGCGCGATGCGCTCTGGGCCAGCGGCCTGCTGGCCTTCGAGGCCGATCTGCTGCAGTGGCGCGAGCCCGCGCAGGCGCCTGCGCTGAGCCGGCTGTGGACGCTGCCGCAGGAAGGTTTTTTCGGCGCCTTCTGGCTGGAACAGGTGCCGCTGCTGGAGCGCGCCGGCTGGCGCGTGGAAGTGGCGCCGGGCTTTGCGCACTACCCGGTGCCGGCCGAGGGCTGGCGCCTGAGCATCGAGCGGCTGGCGGCGCCGCGGCGCCGCGGTTCCTGGCTGCTGAGCCTGGGCGTGGAGATCGAGGGCGAAAGCCTCGACCTGGCCCCGCTGGTGGCCGATCTGCTGCGCCGCGATGCGCGCTGGCTGTCGGCCGAAGGCATAGCCGGCATCGACGACAGCGCGCTGATCCTGCTGCATGCGCCCGGCGGGCGGCGCATCGAGGCCCGCGCCGAGCCGCTCAAGCAGGTGGTGGGCGCCATGGTCGATCTGCTGATGGACGTGAAGGTCCACGAAGGGCCGATCGAGCTGTCCGATTGGGACGCCGCGCGGCTGCGCGGTTTCGACAGCCGCGCCGGCTGGCAGTTCTTTGGCGACGCGGATCTGCGTGCGCTGGGCGAACGGCTGATCAGCGCCGGCACGCCGCCGCCGGTGGTTCAACCGGCAGGCCTGGGCGTGGCGCTGCGCGGCTACCAGCTGAGCGGCCTGGCCTGGCTGCAGCATCTGCGCGCCCAGGGCCTGGCCGGCATCCTGGCCGACGACATGGGCCTGGGCAAGACCGCGCAGACCCTGGCCCATGTGCTGACCGAGAAGCTCGCCGGCCGCCTGGACCGGCCCGCGCTGGCGGTCCTGCCGAGCTCCCTGCTGTTCAACTGGGCGGCCGAGGCCGAGCGCGTGGCGCCCGGGCTGAAGGTGCTGATGCTGCAGGGCCCGGACCGGGCGCGCCGCTTTGCCGAGATCGCCAACGCCGATCTTGTGCTGACCAGCTACCCGCTGCTGTGGCGCGACCTGGACGTCTTCAAGCGCCAGCGCTGGCACCTGCTGATCCTGGACGAGGCCCAGACCGTCAAGAACGCGGCCGGCCGCGCCGCGCGCGCGGTGCGCCGCATCGACACGCGCCACCGCCTGTGCCTGACCGGCACGCCGCTGGAGAACCATCTGGGCGAGCTGTGGGCGCAGTTCGATTTCCTGATGCCCGGCTTTCTGGGTGACGCGCGCAGCTTCCAGCGGCGCTGGCGCAAGCCCATCGAGGAAGGCGGCGAGAGCCTGCGTGCGCAGCTGCTGGCCGAGCGCGTGCGCCCCTTCGTGCTGCGCCGGCGCAAGGACGAGGTGGCCACCGAGCTGCCGCCGCTGACCGAGGTGGTGCGCCGGGTGGAGCTGTTCGGTGCCCAGCGCGAGCTTTACGAGAGCGTGCGCGTGGCCGCCGACAAGCAGGTGAGGCGCGCGCTGGAGCGGGCCGGTTTCGAGGGTTCGCTGATCACGGTGCTCGACGCCCTGCTCAAGCTGCGCCAGGTCTGCTGCGACCCGCGGCTGGTCAAGGGCGCCGACTTCGCCGCCGGCGAGGCCGAGCGGGCCAAGCTGAGCCTGCTGCTGGAGATGCTGCCCGAGCTGGTCGAGGAAGGCCGGCGGGTGATCGTGTTCTCGCAGTTCACCGAGATGCTGGCTTTGATCGACGCCGAACTGGAGCTGCCACGCCTGATGCTGACCGGCGACACGCCGGTGGCCGCGCGGGCCGAGGTGGTGAGGCGTTTTCAGGCGCTGGAGGTACCGCTGCTGCTGGCCAGCCTCAAGGCCGGCGGCCTGGGCCTGAACCTGACCGCGGCGGACACCGTGATCCACTTCGACCCCTGGTGGAACCCGGCCGTACAGGCCCAGGCCAGCGCCCGCGCCCACCGCATCGGGCAGGACAAGCCGGTGTTCGTCTACAGCCTGGTGGTGGCGGGCTCCATCGAGGAGCGGATGCTGGAGCTGCAACAGCGCAAGTTGGCGCTGGCGGAAGGGGTGTTGGGGGCGGATGGGGCCGAGCTGCTGAAGTTCAGCGCCGCCGATCTGGAGCGACTGCTGGCGCCTCTCGAAAACTAGGCGGGCTTGGTCTTCGAATCAGGCCGGGTGCCGGGCCGCTCCCAAGGCCGGTCAAAAGTTAGCGCTTGCTGTCCAAACGAAGGGCGCGAACCATGGTTCGACGGTCGCAGCCAAGGCCGACGCCTTCGAAGGCTTCATGCTTGCGGCCCTTGCCGCCGTCTTCGGTCTGGGCGTTCCAGCCCTGGGGGGGCATGCGGCGGGGTTGGGTTTCGGTGCGGTGCTGAATCTTCATGTCTCTTTCCTCTCCGTCAGGGGCTGGCCCCCGCGGTAAGGAGTAGAACGACGCTCGCCCGCCGGCGGTTGACGCCGAGTTGCAACAATTCTTTGCAGGCAGCTTGCAGGAGAATCCGCCGGGTCAACCGAATCAGCCGTTAGCACAAGGAACGCCCATGACCGTCCAGCTCAAGAAATCCGCCGCCAGCGCCACGCCCATCACCGTGGTGGACCGCGCCAGCTTCGCCGCCCTGGCCGCCAAGCTGCCCGCCGCCACCCGCCGCTGGCTGGAGACGGTCGGCTTCAAGGGCACAGAAAACAGCCTGGCCCTGGTGCCGGGCGCAGACGGCAAGCTGGCCCGCGTGTTCGCCGGCGTGGCGGGCGCCACCGCGCCCTTTGCCCTCAGCGCCCTGCCGCTGGCCCTGCCCGAAGGCAACTACCGCCTGGCCGATGACGGCCTGGCGATGGACCTCGAGGCCGCAGCCCTGTCCTGGGAGCTGGGCGGCTACCGCTTCGACCTCTACAAGCCCGCCAGCCGCGCGCCGGCCACGCTGATGCTGCCGCCCGGCCCGGCGGCCGAGCGCGGCCTGGCACAGGCGGCGGCCATCGCGGCCACGCGCGACCTGGTCAACACGCCGGCCGAGCATCTCGGGCCGGAAGAACTCTCCAAGGCCGTGGCCCTGGTGGCCGAGCAACACGGCGCCAAGTTCAAGGAAATCGTCGGCGACCAGCTGCTGAAGAAGAACTTCCCGGCCATCCACGCCGTGGGCCGCGCCGCCACGCGCGCGCCGCGCCTGATCGAGCTGAACTGGGGCAGCGACAAGCACCCGCGGCTCACGCTCGTGGGCAAGGGCGTGTGCTTTGATTCCGGCGGCCTGGACATCAAGGGCGCGGAAGGCATGCGCCAGATGAAGAAGGACATGGGCGGCGCGGCCAATGCGCTGGGCCTGGCCGCGCTGGTGATGGCCTTCAAGCTGCCGGTGCGCCTGCAGCTGCTGATCCCGGCCGTGGAAAACGCCATCGCCGGCAACGCCTACCGGCCCGGCGATGTGTTCAAGACCCGCGCCGGCCTGCACATCGAGATCGGCAACACCGATGCCGAAGGCCGCGTGATCCTGTGCGACGCGCTGGCCTACGCGGCCGAAAGCAAGCCCGAGCTGATCATCGACATGGCCACGCTGACCGGCGCGGCGCGCGTGGCCCTGGGCCCCGAGCTGCCGGCGCTGTTCACGCGCGACACGACGCTGGCGCGCGAGCTGGTGGACCTGTCGATGCTGCTGGACGATCCGATGTGGCACATGCCGCTGTGGGCACCCTACAAGCCGGGCATCGCCAGCGACATTGCCGACATCGTCAACACCGGCAAGGGCCCCAAGGGCGGGGCGATCAATGCGGCGCTGTTCCTCGAGTACTTCATCCCGGCGGCGCAGAACTGGCTGCACATCGACCTCTATGCCGCCAACGACGGCAGCCGCCCGGGGCGCCCCGCCGGTGGCGAGGCGCAGACGATCCGCACGCTGCTCGCCTGGCTGGAGCAGCGCTTCAAGGCCTGACGATCAGCAGCTCTTGCGGCGAGCGCGCCAGCCGATCAGCCCCAGGCCGCCGGCCAGCAGGGCCCAGCTCGAAGGCTCAGGCACCACGCCCGCCATGCCGAGCTGGTAGGCGGCCACGTTCTCGAGCATCAGCGCGGTGCTGCTGTCGATGCCCAGGTCCATGGCGGCCTTTTCGTTGGCGCCCAGCGAAAGCGGGCTCAGGCCGGTGATGGTGCCGAACTGCACCAGCGCATCGAGGTAGGAGCCGTACATGCTGGCGTGCAGGCCGTCCTTCCACCACAGGTCGGCAGGGCCCGTGGCGGACTGCGGCACGAAGACGCCGTTGGCATCGTAGAAGCCGCTGGTCTGCACCAGGCCGTTGTTGAAGGCGGTCTGGAAGGCGTCGCCGACCGGGATCACGCCCGCGAATTTCGGGTTGGCAGCAGCGATGCCGGCGAAGGAGTTGTGCAGGTCGGTCGTCATGCCCTGCAGGGTGCTGTAGTACAGGGTGTCGAAGGTGCCGGTGCCATCGGGGACGGGCGCGCCGTCCGGCGTGTTCGGGTCGTTGCTGATGTTCAGGTGGGCGTAGACCATGTCCGGCCGCGCCCAGGTGTCGGTCAGGTAGACCTTGGTGTTGGGATTGGCGTTCGGGTTGGCAGCGATATTGCGCGTGGTGTTGCAGGAACCCGAGGACAGGCCGGTGGCCATGCAGGCGGCCAGGCTGCCGAAGAGCGTGGACTCCTTGTAGGTCTGCGCCGCGCCGTTGTGGATGAAGGTCTCGAACTGGTTGGCGTAGGCCTTGACGGTGGCCAGATTGGCGTTGGCGCCCATGCCGGCGGGCAGCGCGGCGTCGCTCTGCTCCTGCAGCACGACCACGCCCCAGTTCTGCGAGGCCACGTTCTCGCGCATCGTCCAGCTGGCCGTGGTGTCGAGGAACTGCCCGCGCAGCGTGGCCGCATTGCGTGCCGAGATCGAGACGTCGTAGTTGAGTCCGGCCTCGGTCGTCATCTGCTTGAAGATGCCCGGCACGCCACCCCAGGGATGCTGCTCCCAGGGGTTGGTGCCCGACTGGTTGAGGGCGTAGAAGCCGGCGGTGAGGTCGTGCACATTGGCGGCGTTGTAGCTCATCACCGGGTCGGCGCGGCCGAAGGTGTAGCTGTTGCCGACAAACAGGATCTTGATCGGGTCGGTCTGGGCCACGGCGGCGGCGCTGGCTAGCGCGAGCAGGGGCAGGACGGCAAGGTATTTCTTCATGGATGTCTCCGTTTTTATGGATCTGGGTGGCGCAGCCTAAGGCTGCTCACTCCATACCGTCTATTTCGGATTACCGCATCCAGGCAGCCGCGCGCTCGGCAATCATCAAGGTGGGCGAGTTGGTGTTGCCGCTGGTGATGGTGGGCATCACGCTGGCGTCCACCACGCGCAGGCCCGAGACGCCGCGCACCCGCAGGCGGCTGTCGACGACGGCTGTTTCGTCATCGGCGCGGCCCATCTTGCAGGTGCCCACGGGGTGGAAGATGGTGGTGGCGATGTCGCCCGCCAGGCGCGCCAGTTCCTCGTCGCTCTGGTATTGCGAGCCGGGCTTGAACTCCTCGGGCGCGAAGCGCGCCAGCGCGGGCTGGCTCACGATGCGGCGCGTGAGGCGCAGGCTCGCCGCGGCCACGTGCCGGTCGGCGTCGGTGCTGAGGTAATGGGGCGCGATGGCCGGCGCATCGGCCGCGTCGCCGGAGCGGATATTCACGCTGCCGCGGCTGGTGGGATTGAGGTTGCACACGCTGGCCGTGAAGGCGTTGAACCCGTGCAGCGGCTCGCCGAAGGCGTCCAGCGACAGCGGCTGCACGTGGTACTCCAGATCGGGCCAGGCCTTGGCTGCATCGCTCTTGGCGAAAGCGCCGAGCTGAGAAGGGGCCATGCTCATCGGCCCGCTGCGCTTGAACGCATATTCGAGCGCGATGCCAGCCTTGCCCCACAAGCTGGCGGCCCGGGTGTTGAGCGTGCGCGTGCCGCGGACCTTGAAGACCGCGCGGATCTGCAGATGGTCCTGCAGATTGGCGCCCACGCCGGGCAGGTCCTGCTTGACCTCGATGCCCAGGCCCTGCAGCAGTCCGGCCGGGCCGAGACCCGAGAGCTGCAGGATCTGCGGCGAACCGATGGCGCCGGCCGCCAGCAGCAGCTCGCCACCTTCCTTCAGCGAGACCACCTCCAGGCCGTGCGGCGTCTGCACCGTGGCGCCGCTGCAGTGCAGCTGGCCATCGATGCGCGTGAGGTTGAGGCGCTGCACATGCGAGCCGGTCCACATCTCGAAGTTGGGGCGGCCGTAGCAGGTCGGCCGCAGAAAGGCCTTGGCCGTGTTCCAGCGCAGGCCCTTGCGCTGGTTGACCTCGAAGTAGCCGACGCCCTCGTTGTTGCCGCGGTTGAAGTCGTCTGTCGGCGCGATGCCGGCCTCGGCCGCGGCGGCGGCAAAGGCGTCGAGCACCTCCCACGAGAGGCGCTGTTTCTCGACCCGCCATTCGCCGCCGCTGCCGTGCATCTCGCTGGCGCCGCGCCAGTGGTCCTCGTGCTGCTTGAAGAAGGGCAGGCAGGCGTCCCAGCGCCAGGCCTCGTCGCCGAGCATCTCGGCCCAGCCGTCATAGTCGCGCGACTGCCCGCGCATGTAGATCATGCCGTTGATGCTGGAGCTGCCGCCGAGCACCTTGCCGCGCGGGTAGCGCAGCGAGCGGCCGTTGAGGCCCGCGTCGGGTTCGGTCTTGTAGAGCCAGTCGGTGCGCGGGTTGCCGATGCAGTAGAGGTAGCCGACGGGGATGTGGATCCAGTGGTAGTCGTCCTTGCCGCCGGCCTCCAGCAGGAGGACGCGGCGCTTGGGATTGGCGCTGAGCCGGTTGGCCAGCAGGCAGCCGGCCGTGCCGGCGCCCACGATGATGGTGTCAAAGCTGTTTGCGATCATCCTTGTTGCCGAGGGCGTACCAATTGAGTCTGCGAGTCACCATCATGACCGCCGCGAGCAGCAGGAACAAGAGCGCACTCCCTACCAGCAAGGCTGCCTGCTCCAGGGTCAAGAGCACATAGAGCACGCCATAGAGCAAGGCCATCCCCGCGCCGAACATCAGGCCGCGGCGCAGGCCACCGAGGACGGCGCTGCCGTAATGCGTGAGCAGGCCCACCACGGCCGCCGCCGCGATCGCATAGGCGATGCCGAAATCCAGATGCTCGGACACGCTCAGCAGCAGCAGGAAGAACAGCGCCTGCGCCAGGCCCACGAGCAGGTATTGCATCGGATGCACGCGCGCGCCGCCGAGCAGCTCGACCAGGCCCACGCAGACGAAGGTCAGCGTGATGAAGAGCAGGCCGTACTTGATGGCGCGGTCGCTCATCACGTAGGGGTTGATGGGGTCGATCAGGGAAAATTCCAGCGTGTCCACCGGTCCCGTGGCCTTGCCGCCGATGCCGGACACCGCCTTGCGTTCCAGCACATCGCTCGCGGCCGAGCTGCCCAGCTCGGAGACCTTCCATTGCGCATCGAAACCGCTCTCGTTCACCACCCGGCTGGTGGGCAGAAAGCGGCCGGAAAAACTCGGATGCGGCCAGTCGGAACGCAGATGCACCTGGGTCGATGCTGCCGCGGGCACGACCGCGAAGGTCTGCGTGCCGGCCAGGTCCAGCTCCAGCTGAAGCTGTAGCGGCTGTTGCTCGTCCATGCTTGCCAGGTCCGCGTGCAGGCCGTTCGGATAGTCCGGGTGCGTGGTGCCGGGACGCACGAGCACCTTGGCCGTACCAACCGTGAGTTGCGCGCCGCGCAGGCCGCGCACATCGCTGTCGGCCAGCATCAGGCGCGTGGGTTCGCACTGCATGCGACCGCCCTCGTGCACGGGCCTGGGCTGCAGGGCCGACAGATTGGTCCAGCCGGCCTTGAGCGTGAGCTTGCCGCCGTAGCCGTTGACCTTGAAGAGGCCGCGGTAGCGCGCCTCCTGGTTCAGTGCGCCGCTGACGTCGAGCTGGGCCGGAGTCGCCACCATCAGGCGGTCGCTCGACTGCGTTTCGACCTTGCGGTCCTTGCCCTCGCCGCTCGTCACCGTCCACAGCTCGGTGCACGAACGCAGCAGCAGCGGCCCCAGCAGGGTCTGCGCGCCCGCCTGCGACTGACCCACGCTCGCCACCGCCTCGCGCTGGTAGTCCTGGCGCTCGCTCACCACCCAGCCGATACGCAAGAGCACCAGCAAGAGCAGGAAGGTCACGCCCAGCAGGATCAGGACCTTGAAGACCAGGGAACGCGGCATGGGAAAGCTCCATCGAGTTGGCGATGGCGCCAGTCTCCCGAGCCGCAGTGAGGCAATGACGAAGTTTGTGAAGCCGGCGTGAAGTCAGAGTTCCAGCACGACGCGCAGGCCCGGCTCCGCGCGCTCGAAGCGCAGCGTGCCGCCATGCAGCTGCATCACCTGCCTGACCAGGGCCAGGCCCAGGCCCGAGCCCTTGTTCAGCGTGCCGGGCCGGGCGGTGGAGAAGAAGCGCTCGCCCAGATGCGCCCAGGCCGCCTCGGGCACGCCGGGGCCGAAGTCGCGCAGGCTGAAGAGCGCATGGCCTTCACCCGCGCTAACGGCAATTTCAAGCGGCGTGCCGGGCGGCGCGAAGTCGAGCGCGTTGCCCAGCAGATTGCTCAGGGCCAGCGCCAGCAGCTCGCGGTCGCCGCGCACGGTGACGGCCTCGCGCGCGAGCCATTTCAGCTGCGGGCCCGAGTCGCCGAGGCGCAGGTCCAGCTGCTCCTGCACCAGCTCGTCGAGCCGCAGGTCCTGCGGATGCGGCGGGCCGCTGTGCATGTCGAGCTTGGAGAGCTCCAGCATGCGTTCGATCAGCTCGCGCATGCGCTCGCTCTGCGCCACCACCTGCCGCGTGAAGCGTTCGCGATCCGGCGCGGGCAGGTCTTCCAGCAGCAGCTCGCCGCTGGCACGCAGCGCGGCCAGCGGGCTTTTCAGCTCATGCGTGAGCGCGCGCACGGTGCGCTCGATGTGCTCGCGGCCATCGAGCCGCTCGCGCATGTGCTCCATGGCGCGCGCCAGGTCGCCCAGCTCGCCCGGCATCTGCGGCGCGGCCTCGCGCTGGCCCAGCTGCACGCGCTGCGCGTAGTTGCGCAGGCGGCGCACGCTCCACACCAGCCACAAGGTGACCGCCACGCCGATGGCCAGCGAGAGCGCCAGCAGCAGCGCGCCGGCCCAGAAGATGCGCCGCTCGGAGCGGCCCACGAAGGCCTCGACGGACGCTTGCGGCTTGGCCACGCTGACCACGCCGATCACGCGGCCGTCCCTGCTCTTGATCGGCGCGGCGACGAAGAGCACCGAGCTGCGGTCGTCGCTGGGCACCATGCGGGTGGCGCGGGCGCCGTACTCGCCGCGCAGGGTCAAGAGCACGTCGCGCCAGCGCGAGTAGTCCTCGCCCACGGCGCTGGGCTGGCCGGAATCGAGCAGCACGCGGCCTTTGGCATCGGTGATGACGATGCGGAAATCGAGCGTGGTCTTGCGCAGGCCCCAGATCTGCGCATCGACGGGCCGCTCGGCATAGGCCTTCACGCGTCGGGCAAAGGGCGTGGCGCCCAGGTCGCCGCCGGGCGGCAGGCTGGCCAGGTCATCGGTGGCCAGCTCGGCCAGCAGATTGGCCGTGTCCACCATCATGTCTTCCATCACCTCGCGCACGCTGGGCTTGACCTCGGCCATGAAGACGCGCAGCAGGAAGAAGGCC
>FSVW01000803.1_pt1 | contig 15037 bp, 13 predicted proteins | sample 1637551 | NCBI WGS metagenome assembly FSVW01 (sample SAMEA3914814, study PRJEB12502) | metagenome | biome: forest; material: soil | place: USA | collected 2011-09-16 | depth 0.1 m | reverse complement strand
GAGAACACCGCTCTGTTTCGGCGCTATGAGGCCGAGGCCGAGCGGCTCGACGAGGTGACCTTCATCGGCCGTCTGGCCAGCTACAAGTACTACAACATGGACCAGGTGGTAGCCCAGGCACTGAGCACCTTCAAGCGCATGCAAGCCGCGGGTGGCGTGTAAAAAGCTGCAGCAAATCATGCAAGAACCGCTGCTCATATGGCGACGAACGCTGCATTCTTGCTTGGCACGGCATTTGCCAGGTGAATGAAGCCTCCACTTTTTGGTTCACATCATCATGTCCTCACCGACTCTCCTGGTTTTCTCGCATCTGCGCTGGGGTTTCGTCTATCAGCGTCCGCAACATCTGTTGAGCCGCTTGGCCCGGCATTGGCCGGTGGTCTTCGTGGAAGAACCGGTGCACGACGACGGGCCGCCGCGTCTCGAGGTGCAGCAGCACGAGGAGGGCCGCGTGACGGTGATCGTGCCGCACACGCCCGTCACGGCGCCGGCCTTTCACGACGAGCAGTTGCCCGTGCTCGAAGCGCTCCTGTCCGAGTGGCTCGCGCGGCATTCGATCAACGCGGCGCTGGTATGGCTATACACGCCGATGGCGCTGCCGCTCGTCAAGCTCGTGCAACCGCTGACGCTGATTTATGACTGCATGGACGAGCTGACGGCCTTCCGGGGCGCACCGCGCCAGCTACGCCAACGCGAGAGCGCGCTGATGAAGCTGGCCGACATCGTATTCACTGGCGGCCCTTCGTTGTATCGGGCCAAGCAGTCATTGCATCCGTTCGTGCTGTGCATGCCGAGCGCCGTCGACGCCGCACACTTCGCGCCCTCGCCGAAGGGCCTGGACAGCGCTTTGTCCGAACGCGCGCGCGCTCTTCAGCCGGATACCTCGCGCCCGCGCCTGGGCTTCTTCGGCGTGATCGACGAACGCCTGGACGTGCCGCTGATCGACAGTTTGGCCCGCGAGCGCCCGGACTGGGAAATCATCATGGTCGGCCCTGTCGTCAAAATCGATCGGGCCGAACTGCCCAAGCACGCCAATATCCGCTGGCTCGGCCAGCAGCCCTACGAACTGCTGCCCGCGCTGATGGCTGGCTGGTCGGTCTGCCTGATGCCGTTTGCGCTCAACGAGTCCACGCGTTTCATCAGCCCGACCAAGACGCTCGAATATATGGCCGGCGAGAAGCCCGTCGTGAGCACCCCGATCCATGACGTGGTGCAGGTCCACGGTGAGGTCGTGATGATCGCGGCGACGCCGCAAGACTTCATCGCCGCCTGCGACGAGGCGCTGGCGGAGACGCCCGCCCAGCGTGCGACGCGGATCGCACGCATGCAGGCGACGGTGAAGCAACAGTCGTGGGATCGCAGCGCGGAGCTGATGCGCTGCCATATCGAAGCCCTGCTGCCAGAAGCCGCAGTCGCGGAAGGAACCGAAGAGATGCCGCTCGTTGCCAGCGGTGCGATGTGAGGCTCGCGTCATGATCATCGACGCCCACCTGCACTGCACGGGTAAGGAAAATGCGGACGAGGTGCTGCGCGCGCTCGACGACGCGGGGATCGACCAGGGCGTGCTGCTCGCGCCCTTTTTGTCGGAAGGCTATTCGCTCGGCGATGCGGCCTCGCTGCGGCGCGCCAACGAGCACCTCGCCAGGCTCGTGCGCGGCCATGCGGACCGGCTGATCGGCCTGGCCGTGGTGAATCCCTCCGATGAGGGCGCGCCGGTCGAATTGCGCCGCGCCATCGACGACGGGCTGACCGGTGCGAAGATGGTGCCCAGCGGCTGGTATCCGCATGACGCGCAGGTGCAGCCGACCTTCGCCGTGGCCGGCGAGCTCAAACTGCCCCTGCTGTTTCACAGCGGCATCTTCATCGACGGCCGTTCGGGACGCTTTTGCCGGCCGGTATATTTCGAGGCGCTCCGCGACCACCCTGGCGTGCGCGTGACGCTGGCGCACCTGGGCTGGCCTTGGACCGACGAGGCGATTGCCGTGGGCCTGATCGACCGCATCCACGGCCTTTCGGACGCGCAGCAGATGTTCCGCTTCGACCTTTCGTTCGGCCCGCCGCCGGCCTACCGGCTCGATGCGCTGCGCAAGGCGCTCGACGTGCTCGGTTCGGGCTCGCTGCAGTTCGGCAGCGATTGTTTCCTGCCCTGCTCAGGCTCCCACATCGCCGAGCGGCGCGGCTGGCTTGTGGACCTGCTCGACCAGCTCGAAGTAGACAGCCATGCGCGCGAAAAGATCTGGCATGGCACCGCTGCAGCCTGGCTGGGCCTGGGCGGCAAACGTCCGCCCGAGCGCAGCCCGCTCGGCGGTTCGAGCAGCCTCGCGCCGATCTGCTGCTGAGATGAACAGCGCCCTGTCCTCGATCCCTTCGCCGATGCGCCAGCGAGTCGGCACGGGCCGCATCCATGTGCTGCAAGTACTCGGCAATGCCATCGTGGGCGGCATGGAAACCTGGGTCGAGCGGCTGATCGAACGGCTACCCCCCGAGCACTTCGCCATCACCGCCCTGCTTCCTTTCGAGTGCCCGTACGCAGAGCGGCTGCGCGGCTTCGGAATCGAGGTTTTCGTCACGCCGATGCCTGAGGAACCTTGCTGGGCGTCGATCCAGCTCGCGACTGCGCTCGTGCAAAGCCGCGGCATCGATCTTTTGCACGCCCATCTGCCCAACGCGCATTTGCTCGCCGCCCTGGCCGGACGGCTCACAGGCCGACCGGTGCTGACGACGATCCATGGCCGACAGCTCGCACTGCTTGACCTTGAACTGCACCGCGTGGCGGCGAGCCACGTGAGCGTCGTCTGCCGGCAGACATATTTTCATGCGCTTGGGCTTGGCGTTAGCGCGAGCTTGCTGAGCCACGATCCCAATGGCGTCGACTGCACGGTGTTCTCGCCGCGCAAGCGTGATGCAGCCGCCGGCCTGCGCGCCCAGCTCGGCGTGGCCGGGGAAACGCCGCTGGTCGGCTTCGTTGGCCGGCTTTCGCCCGAGAAGGGTCCGGAACTTTTTGTGCGCGCCATCCCATCGCTGCTATCGCGCCTGTCGCTGTCGCACGCCGTGATCGCAGGTGACGGACCGCTGCTGGAGCCTCTGCGGCGCCTCATCGCGCAGCTACAACTCACCGAGCGCATCCACCTGCTCGGTTTGCAGCAGGACATGCCATGGCTGTATGGCGAACTCGACCTGGTCGTCTCCAGCTCTCACTCCGAGGCGATGCCGCTGAACCTGATGGAAGCCATGGCCAGCGGGGTGCCGGTGGTGGCCACGCGCGTGGGCGGCGTGCCCGACGTTGTGGAACACGGCGAGTGCGGCTGGCTGGTCGCCCCCGGCGATGCCGAAGATATTGCCGCACGTTGCGCCAGCCTGCTTGGCGATGCCGAGCTGCGCCGCGAGTTCGGCGCGCGGGCGCGAACGCGCGCTCAGGATCGCCTCAACCTAACGCACAGCATGGACCGCATCGCACATCTGTTCACACGCCTGGCACGCGGCAGCGGCCCGGAAAGGGCGCCAGGACAGGTTCATGAACTTGACGTCCAAGTGCAGCGTCGTTGAACTTCCATGCGGCACGCCTTTTGCCCCGGATGGGACCTTTCTTCAACTCAGCTTCGGAAGATTGAAATGAGTTTGCATGGCCCATTTGTAGATCGTGAAATAGCGACGCGCGCTCTCGACATGGTGCAGCCCAGCATTGAGGCCGCACTGCGAGACCGCAGCATCAGCGGCCTTAGCGTGCTGCACGTCGTGATCGTGGATCCGCTCGCGCTTGCGCCGGAAGCGACATTCGAACAGGCCGTATTGGTCGAGAGATCGATCGGCCCACGTGATCAATGGGACGTGGACTACGCAGCCTACGCCTATGCAAAGGCGCGCTTAAGCTGGACTTACCACAAAGACAGCCGCCTAGTGGTATGGACTGAGCCGCAACAGCAGCAGCCCGGCGAGCCGCCCGGTTGGGGGGCCGTCTGGCTCGACGGCCTGATCGTCGCGGCCAGTGGCGCCCAGCCGATCTGGGACGAAGCCTTCTCGCTGTCGATCGCAGCCGCCCTGCGCGCGCTCGCCTGGTCGCGCGTGTCGCGCCTGCTGAACGAAGCGGCCTGAGGCCGACGCCGGAAGTCCCTCGTAGAAATTTCGAAAACCCAAAGGCCTTCCATGACACAAGCCGCTTACCCTTCGATTCCTTGGTCCTCGTCCGCGGAAGTCCCGGGCACGACGTCCCTGCAGGGGCAGGTCGTGCTGATCACCGGCGGGGCCGGCGGGCTAGGCACTGCGATTGCCCAGGCGCTCGGCGCTGCGGGCGCGCGCGTCGTGCTCGGTGACGTGGACATCGAACGTGCGCAAAGCCGCGCCGAGCTGTTCAACGAGATGGACATGGACGCGCTGGCGCTGGCGTTGGACGTCAGCAATGCCGCCCATTGTGAACGCGCCATCGGCGTGATCGAGAGCAAGTTCGGCCGCCTCGACGCACTGATCAACAACGCCGCGATCGACGTGACGGCGCCGCTGTCCGAGCTGTCCGTCGACGACTGGCAGCGCGTCCTGGCCGTCAACCTGTACGGCCCGCTGGTGATGGCCAAGCATGCGGCCGCGATGATGGCGCGCCAGCGCGACGGCGGCCACATCATCAACATCGCTTCCACCGCGTCCAAGAGGGCTTGGCCGAACGCCAGCGCCTATCACGCCACCAAGTGGGGGCTGCTGGGCCTTTCACATGCACTGCATGCCGAGCTGCGTCCGCAGGGCATCAAGGTCTGCGCCATCGTCGCTGGCGGCATGCGCACCCCTTTCCTGCTCGATCGCTTTCCCGGCATCGACGTCAGCAAGCTGCAGGAGCCGATCCACGTGGCGAACGCGGTGCGCTTCGTGCTGCAGCAGCCCGAGGGCACCTGTATTCCCGAGATGACGGTGCTTCCGATGCAGGAAACCTCCTGGCCTTAAGCCGCACGACGGCGCTGAAACCGCGGCACACCGCTTGCCACATCGGTGCAGCCCACAACAAACAGTCGAGGAACCATGAACTCCAAACCCATGAGAATTGCCCTGATCAGCGAGCACGCATCGCCGTTAGCGCTGGCCGGCGGGATCGACGCAGGCGGTCAGAACGTCTACGTTGCGCACGTCGCGCGCTGCCTGGCCGCGGCCGGTCACCAGGTGGACGTGCTGACACGCCGCGATGACCCAGGCCTGCGCACCGTCGTCGACGTGCACCCCGGCGTGCGGGTGCTGCACATCGATGCTGGGCCCGCGCAATTCGTGCCGAAAGAACAGCTGCTGGCGCACATGCCGGCTTTCATCGAAGCGGCGTCGCGGCTGTTTGAACACAGCGAGCCTTACGACGTGCTGCACGCCAACTTCTTCATGTCGGGCCTCGTTGGCCTCGCCCTGAAGGAGCGCTTTGGCGTGCCGCTCGTCACCACCTTTCACGCGCTCGGCCTGGTCCGGCGCGAACACCAGGGCAGCGCGGATCAGTTCCCGCCCGAGCGTATTGCGATCGAACTGGCGCTTGCGCGCAAGTCCGACTGCGTGATTGCCGAATGCCCGCAGGATGAAGCGGACCTGATGCGTCTATATGGGGCGGACGCGGACCGAATTGCATGCGTACCCTGCGGCGTGGACACCGACGAGCTGCGGCCGGGCGACAAGCGCAGCGCGCGGCGTCGCCTGGGCCTGTCACCCGATGAATTCATCGTCCTGCAACTGGGTCGCATGGTGCCGCGCAAAGGTGTGTCCAACGTGATCATGGCAATGGCCGAGCTGCCGAGCGAATGGCCGTCACGGCTCGTCGTCGTGGGCGGGGAGACGTTGGAGCCAGATGAAGACGCAACGCCTGAAATCGGCCGGCTGCGGCGCATCGCGCGCAATGCCGGCGTGGCTGAGCGCGTGAGCTTCGTCGGCCGGCGCCGCCACGACGAGCTGCGCGACTGGTATGTCGCCGCCGACGTGTTCGTCACCACGCCCTGGTACGAGCCCTTTGGCATCACGCCGTTGGAAGCCATGGCCTGCGCGACGCCGGTGATCGGCAGCGCCGTCGGCGGCATCAAGCACACAGTGCTGGACTGCATCACCGGCTATCTCGTGCCCGCTGAAGATCCGCAGGCATTGGCAATGCGCCTGCGCGAACTGCAGGCCAATCCCGCGCTTTCGGCGGCGATGGGCCGGGCCGGCGTGCGCCGTGTGCGTTCGCTGTTCACCTGGGAGCGCGTGGCAGACCAACTGCTCGACGTTTACACCGAGCTGCTGCCTCTGCCGGAGCCGGTGCTGCATCGAGGACTGCGCCTGGTGCAGCAGGAAAGCCTCGCCAGCCAGGGCCTGCAGGGATGAGGCCAGCCATCTTCATCGACAAGGACGGTACCTTGATCGAGAACGTGCCGTACAACGTAGATCCGGCCAAGCTGCGCTTCATGCCCGGTGTCTTCGAGGGGCTTGCTGCCCTGCTCGAAGCAGGCTACGCGCTGGTCGTGGTGACGAACCAGAGCGGCATCGGCCGGCGCATGTTCACGCGCACTGACTTCGCCAAGCTGCAGGCCACGCTCGAGAGACGGCTGCTCGACGAAGCGGGCATCCGTTTGGACGGCTTCTTGCTCTGCCCGCACGCGCCCGGGCCCGACGACCGCTTCCGCTGCCTGTGCCACAAGCCGGCGCCGGGCATGCTGACGCGGGCCGCGGTGGAGCATGGCCTCGATCTCGGCAGGTCTTGGATCGTCGGCGACACGCTCGATGACGTCGAGGCCGGCCACCGCGCCGGCTGCCGTGGCGTGCTGCTCGTCAACGGCGGCGAGACGGTCTGGCGCCGTTCCCCGATGCGCACGCCCGACGCCTACTGCGCCGATTGGGCAGAGGTCGGGCAGGCACTGTTGGGTGACGGCAAGCCGTTAGCGCCGATCTCCCCGTCCGGCGCCGGCCAGGCGCGCTTCGCATGAACACCGTCGCGGCCCCCGAAGCGCGTCGCGACGCATGGCGAAAGGTGCGGCGCCTGCTGGCCGTGCGCCTTGACAACCTCGGCGATCTGCTGATGACCACGCCCGCCCTGGCAGCTCTCCGCGAAACTCTGCCCGACGCGCACATCACCCTGCTCGGTTCGTCGGCAGTCGCCTGTGCGCGCCCGCATCTGGCGATGGTCGATTCGACAATCAGCTTCGACGCGCCGTGGGTGCGTCATGCCGAGCTGCCCGCGCAGCTCGAACTGCCCGGCCAGGCCGAGGCAGCGCTGCTGCGCCAACTCACGCAGATGCGATACGACGCTGTGGTGATCTTCACGACCAGCACCCAAAGCCCGCTGCCGATGGCGATGCTTGCCCGCCAGGCTGGCATCCCGCTGCGCCTGGCGCATTGCCGCGAGAATCCATACGCGCTGCTGAGCGACTGGGTCCCCGAGACCGACACGCTGAGCGCGCACATGCGGCACGAGGTGCGCCGCCAGCTCGATCTCGTGGCGCACATCGACGCGCGCACGGCCGACGAGCGGCTGCGCTTCCGGCTGCTGCCGCTTGACCAGAAGCATGCTGAGGCGCTGCTGCACAAGGCCGGCCTGAGCGGCCGCCGCTCCTACGTGGTCGTGCATCCGGGCGCGAGCGCGGCGTCGCGGCGCTGGCCGCCCGCGCGCTTCGGTGCCGCGGCCGATCTGATCGCCGCCAACAGCGGCTGCCAGATCGTCTTCTGCGGCACGCCGGGTGAGGCCGAGCTGATCGCCGAGGCGCGCGCCGCAATGAACGGCCCGAGCATCTCGCTGGACGGCGCGCTGTCCCTGGGAGAGTTCGCCGCCGTCCTTGATGGCGCCTCGCTGATCCTGTGCAACAACAGTGCGCCAGCCCATTTGGCTGCCGCGCTAGGCACTCCGATAGTGGAGCTCTACGCGCTGACCAATCCGCAGCACACGCCGTGGCGCGTCCCCTCGCGGGTGCTCAACCACAATGTGCCTTGCCGCTGGTGCCTGAAAAGCACGTGCCCCGAACGGCACAACGACTGCCTGCGCCGCATCCACCCCGCGCGGGCAGCCGAAGCAGCGGTGCAGCTGTTGCGCGCGCCGCGGCGCCTCCCCGACGATTCATCGCAGCTGGAGGGACTGGTCGCATGATCACGCTCGGTCTCAACGCCGCCTTCCACGACAGCGCGGCCGTGCTCATCATCGACGGGCGCGTCGTCGCCGCGGCCGAGGAGGAGCGCTTCACCCGTATCAAGCACGCCAAGCGGCCGGTACCGTTCAGCACCTGGGAGCTTCCCTTCCACGCCATCGACTGGTGCCTGAAGGAAGCGGGGCTGACGATGGCCGATGTGGACCATGTTGCTTACAGCTTCGACCCCGAACGGTTCGCCGAAGGGCGCGCCGAACTCGACGCAAACGCCGACGCCGCGATCAGCCTGCCGCTGCAGCCCTCGGCTCGGGCAGCACTGACGCAACGCCGCTCCTGGGACAGTCCCTGGGACGGCCTCTTTCTCGTGTCCATCGTGAATGCGCCGCGCCAACTCGCTGACGGTGCGCCGCATCATCTGCGCCGGCGCCTTTCGGTCGGTGACCGGCGGCGCTGGCAATGGCACTTCGTCGGCCACCACCTGTGCCACCAGGCCAGCGCCTTTCTTGCCGCGCCCTTCGAACGCTGCGCGGTGATGACGCTCGACGGCCGAGGCGAGCGCGCGACCACGGCCTACGGTGTATACCGCGACAACAGCTACGAGGCGCTCGGCGAGGTCGAGATGCCGCATTCACTGGGCCTGCTCTACGAGCAGGTCACGAAGCAGCTAGGCTTCCTGCAGTCCAGCGATGAATACAAGGTCATGGCGCTAGCGGCGCTGGGCCTGCCGCGCTGGGCTGAGCATCTGGCGCAACGGCTGGTACCGGTCGGCCAGGGCCGCTACGAGCTGGCGCCGCTCGATCTGGACGCGCTCGTCGGCCCGCCGCGCCAGCCCCGAAGCGAGCTCGATCAGGTGCACTTCGACTTGGCCGCCTCGCTGCAGCAGGTGCTGGAGACGCGCGTGCTGGAATTGGCCACATGGCTGCGACAGGCCAGCGGCGAGCCGCTGCTGGCAATGGCCGGCGGGGTGGCGCTGAACTGCGTGATGAACGCGCGGCTGCGCGACGAAGGGCCGTTTGAGCAGATCTGGGTTCAGCCGGCCGCGGGCGATGCCGGCACGGCGCTCGGGGCGGCACTTTGGGTCGATGCACGGCAGCGTCTCCCCAAGGATGCGCCCCTCGACACGGGTGCCGGCCAGCAACTCGCGCCGCGCCGCTGGACAATGAGCCACGCCTACCTCGGCCCGCAATGGCCGGACGAGGAAATCGAGGCGCTGCTGCGCTGGGCCAAGCTCAGCTACGAGCATCTGGTTGACGACAGCGAGTTGGCCGAACGCACCGCCGAGCTGCTGGCGGGCAACGCCATCGTCGGCTGGTACCAGGGCCGCATGGAATGGGGGCCACGCGCGCTCGGCGCGCGCTCTATCCTTGCCTCGCCGATCGACCCGGCGATGCAGCATCGGCTCAACGAACTGAAAGACCGCGAGGACTTCCGCCCCGTCGCGCCGGCCGTGCTCGCCGAGCGCTTCGGCGACTGGTTCGAGCCGGCCGGAGCGAACGGCGGCAGCTCGCCCTATATGCTGTTCACCTACCGCACCAGGGCTGGCTGCAGCGAACGCATTCCCTCGGCATGCCACAGCGACGCCAGCGCGCGCGTCCAGACTGTGCATGCTGACACCAACCCGAGCTTTCACGAGCTACTGCAGGCCTTCGAGCGCCGCACGGGTGTGCCGGTGCTCGTCAACACCTCTTTCAATGTGCGTGGCGAGCCGATCGTGTGCAGCCCGAAGGACGCGCTCGACGCCTTCTTCACCACGCCACTGGACGCGCTCGTGATCGGCCGCTTCCTGCTGAGGAAGAAGCCGTGAACAGGCAGCCCGCGATCAGCGTCGTCGTGCCGACCTTCCGCCGTCCGGCGCTGCTCATGCGCTGCCTACGCGCGCTGCAAGCGCAACAGCTTCCAGTCGGCGAGGACTTCGAGCTGCTGGTGGTCGATGATGGTCAGTGCGACCTGACCTGCGACCATGTCAGCGCAATGGCTCAGCGTTGGCCCGCGCTGCGCTATCTGCGGCCGCCCGCGCCCCGCGCCGGTTGCGGGCCGGCACTGGCGCGCAACCACGGCTGGCGCACGGCGCGCGCGCCGGTGATCGCCTTCACCGACGACGACACCGTGCCCGAAGCCGGCTGGCTCGCGGCAGGCCTGGCTGCGCTGCGTGGCGATCCCTCGCTGGCAGCCGTGGCGGGCAAGGTGGTAGTGCCGCTGAGTCCCGGCCGGCCAACCGATCACGAGAAGATGACGCAGGGCTTGCAGCACGCGCGCTTCGTCACCGCAAATGCCTTCGTGCGGCGCGCGGCGCTAGAAGATGTCGGTGGTTTTGACGAACGCTTCGAGCGCGCCTGGCGCGAAGATTCAGACCTGCATTTCCGCCTGGAACAGGAGGCCGGCCCGGTCGGTCGCTGCGACGCCGCCGTAGTGCTGCATCCGGTGCGGCCCGAGGGCTGGGGCGTGTCGCTGCGCCAGCAACGCAATGTGTTCTTCGATGCACTGCTGTACCGCAAGCATCGCCAGCGCTATCGCACCGAACTGCGCGCCGTTCCGCCCTGGCACTACTACGGCATCGTGCTGCTGACGCCGCTGGCGCTTGTGCTGGCGCTGCTGGGCCAGCGTGCCGCAGCGGCGCTGGCAGCGATGTTTGCGCTGGCCCTCGTGCTGGCCTTCGCGCTGCGGCGCCTGCGCGACACGGCGCTGACACCGGGCCACGTGCTCGAAATGCTCAGCACCTCGCTGCTGATCCCGTTCCTGTCGGTCTACTGGCGCGTGCGCGGCGCGCTGCACTTCAAGGTGTGGTTCGTATGAAGCAGGTGTTGGTGCTGCGTGCGTTGATGCTGGGCGATCTGCTGTGCGCCACGCCGGCCCTGCGCGCACTGCGTGCGGCCCTGCCCGATGCGCGCATCAGCCTGCTGGGCTTGCCCTGGGCACGCGCGCTGGTCGAGCGGCTGGACAGCGTGGACGAATTCGTCGAATTCCCCGGCTGGCCCGGCCTGCCCGAACGCGAGGTCGATGCCCAACTGTCGACGCGGATCTGGGCCGATCTGCGCGCACGCCGCTTCGATCTCGCCCTTCAACTGCACGGCAGTGGGCAGATCGTCAACCAGATGCTTTCGCAGGTCGGCGCACGCCGCAACGCCGGCTTCTGCACGCCGGACAGCTGGCAGCCCGCGCAGGATGCCGAGCGTTTCATCGCCTGGCCCGAGCACGGCAGTGAGGTCGAGCGCCTGCTCGCGTTGACCGATTCGCTGGACATGCCGCGGCAGGGCCTCGCGCTCGACTTCCCACTTGTCGAGGATGACCGGCGCGCCGCCCAGCGTCTGCTCGGTCGATGTGGCATGCGGGCCTTCACGGTAATCCACCCGGGATCGCAGTTACCCTCGCGACGCTGGCCGCCGGCCCGCTTCGCCGCTGTGGCCGACGTGCTCGCCGCGCTCGGCCAGGGAATCGTCCTGACGGGCAGTGAGAGCGAGAAGCCGCTGACGGCGGCGGTTCAAGCCGCAATGACATCAGGCGCGCGCGCTCTCGACTTGGCCGGGCAGACCAGCCTGTGGTCGCTCGGCGGCGTGATCGAGCGCGCGGCGCTGCTCGTCAGCAATGACACGGGCGTCTCGCACATCGCCGCGGGCTTGCGCCGGCCCAGCGTCGTCGTCGCCAGCGGCAGCGAGGTCGTGCGCTGGAAGCCCACCAACGTGGCGTTGCACCACGTGCTGTGGGAAAACCGCGCCTGCCGCCCCTGCACGGAGCGAATCTGCCCGCACGCAATCGACGGCCACAGCGCCTGTGCCGCTGCCGTCGACGCCTCCAGCGTGTCCCGCGCCGCGTTGCGACTGCTGGACGCGCAGACTGCGCCCGAACACTCACGACAGTCACAACTTGCACACCATGTCTAAAAACCAACGCCGCTTGCGCGTGCTGACCTGGCATGTCCACGGCAACTACCTTTACAACCTGACGCAGGTGCCGCAGGAGTTCTACCTTGTCACCGACGCGGCGCGCTCGACGCACCACAGCGGCCGTAGCGGCAGCCTGCCTTGGGGCGATAACGTCCACGAGGCGCCGATCAACGAGATCGCGAAGATGCAGTTCGACGTCGTGCTGTATCAGTCGCGCGCGGCTTGGGACGACGAGCAGCACCGCATCCTGACGCCGGCGCAGCGCGCGCTGCCGCGCATCGTGCTCGAGCATGACCCGCCGCAGCAGCACCCGACCGACACCCTGCACTGGTGCCAGGACCCGGGTGCGCTGCTGGTCCACGTGACGCCGTTCAACGCGCTGATGTGGGACAGCGGCGTCACGCCGTCGCGGGTGGTCGAGCATGGCGTAAAGCCACTGCGCGAACTTGCCTGGCGCGGTGATCTTGAACAGGGCCTGGTCGTCGTTAACAACCTGAAGCGCCGCGGCCGCCGCCTTGGCGTGGACATCTATCGACTGATGGCCGAACACGTGCCACTGCGCCTCGTCGGGATGAACAGCGAGGAAGCAGGTGGCGCGGGCGAGGTGTCGCAGCACGAACTGCCCGAGTTGCTGGCCGCGCACCGCTTCTTCTTCAATCCGATCCGCCACACGAGCCTGGGCCTTGCCATCATCGAGGCGATGCTGGCCGGCATTCCCGTCGTCGGCCTGGCCACGACCGAGCTCGTGACCGTCATCGACAGCGGCCGAAACGGCTACATCGACACGCGGCCGCAACAGCTTGCTGACGTCATGCGTGAGCTGATCCGCGACCGCGAGCTCGCGCAGCAATGGGGCGAGGCCGGACGGCGCACGGCTCAAGTGCGCTTCAGCATTGGCCGCTTCGTCGACGACTGGCTGGCCGCCTTCAATCTCGTCGCGAACTGACGCCAGCGCACGGCCGAAAGGAATCCCCCGCCATGACAAGCACGGCAACATTTTCTGCAGCGAACCCTGCCGACGCGTTGGTCCTCGTGACCGGCGCGGCCGGCTTCGTCGGCAGCCATCTTTGCGATGCTCTGCTACAGCGCGGCCATCGCGTGCTGGGGCTGGACAACCTCAGCACCGGCGAAGCCGATCACCTGGCCCATCTCAGCGGACACCCCGGGTTCCACTTCATCGAGCACGACATCACCGAGCCGCTGCCCGCCGATACGAAGGAAGCCGGGCTGATCTTCAACCTTGCCTGCCCGGCCAGCCCTGCCTGGTATCAGCGCCAGCCCTTGACCACGCTGCTCGCCAGCACCGCGGGCCTGTGGCGGCTCGCGCAACTGGCGCGGCGCAATGGCGCCCGGCTGCTACAGGCGTCCACCAGCGAGGTCTACGGCGATCCGCAGCTGCACCCGCAGCACGAGGGCTACTGGGGCCATGTGAACCCCTTCGGCATGCGCGCCTGCTACGACGAGGGCAAGCGCTGCGCCGAGGCCCTGTGCTTTGCCTGCCGGCAGGAATGGGGGCTGGAGATTCGCGTGGCGCGGCTGTTCAACAGCTACGGCCCGCGGCTGACGCCGGGCGATGGCCGCGTCGTGAGCAACTTCATCGTGCAGGCGCTGCGCGGCGAGCCGCTGACCGTTTACGGCGAGGGCCTGCAGACGCGCAGTTTCTGCTTCGTCACCGATACCGTGGACGGCCTGCTGCGGCTGATGGACAGCGCGTATGCCAATCCCGTCAATATCGGCAACCCGGTCGAGCACACGGTGATTGACTTGGCCCAGAGCGTGCTCGCGCTGACGAACAGCCGCTCGGCCATAGAGCATCGGCCACTGCCACCCGACGATCCGACGCGGCGCCGTCCCGACATCACGCTGGCCCGCCGCGTGCTCGGCTGGGAGCCGCAGGTCGGGCTCGACGTTGGGCTGCGTCGGACGATCGCCTATTTCAAGCAAGACCTCGGAGCGGGCGGCGAAGCCGTCAGGCCCGTGCCGGCGCCGCAGGCCACTCGGATTGCCAAGTCTGCAACGCCCGCAAATACGGAGGCACCGCGCTACGACACAGGCTGAGCGGATCGACCTGCCAGAGGCCGCTCTCATGCCAGCGCAGCGGCTCGTTCCAGTCGGGCCGGTCGACCAGCGGATACAGGCACAGACCGAGCAGCGGCACGCCGAGTTCCGTGCGAGCGTGCCGCGCCTGGGCGGCCATGTCGTTCAACCATTCTGCGCGGCCCGATCCGACATGGCCGGTCTCGGCGATCAGCAGAGGCCGGCCGTAATGTTGCCAGGTCTCTTGAAGCAACGTGGCCAGCGGCAATCGGCGTGGATCGCACAGGTGCCAGGCCAGGCGCTTTTCCGTGCCGACTTCCCACTGGCTGCTGTGATAGTGGTTAATGCCGAGCAGGTCGAGCGCGTCCGGGCTCCCGCCAAGGCTTGGCTCGATGCGGCCGCTGAGCAGGTCCCAGGCCTGCCACTGCCAGCCGCGCACCTCGGCCGCGCGTTCGCTGAGCTCGGGCTGGTCCTGCGGCGCGACGACATGGCAGACCGGCTCCACATGCAAGAAGCGCGCACGCCCGTCCACCGCGCGGATCGCCTCGATGGCCGCGAGTGCCGCGCGCACGAGCCGGCGCTTGACCGTGTAGCCGCTGATCAGGGAGCTTTCGGGCGAATCACCGGCTGTGTTGTTGGGGGGCGCGAGCAGGTGCGGCTGCGAAGCCATCCAGGCCAGGTAGCCGATCTCGTTGACGGGCGTGTAGATCGGCGGCCCGAGGCTCAGCGGTTTGAGCACACTCGCGAACTCGCCGGCGAAGCGGGCGAAGCGCTCGATCAGCGCATCGTCGTGCAAGCTCAGGTCCGCGGGCAGGCCGTAGTGCATCAAGCTCCAGAGCAGTTGCACGCCGCTGCGCCGCGCGGACCAGGCCATGCGCTCGACCCGGCTGAAGTCGAAGCTGCCGCTGGCTGGTTCGCACAGGCGCCAGCCGGCGCTCTCGCGCAAGCTCAGCAGCCCTGCAGCGGCCGCGCGACGGTAGTCGGCCTCCATCTGCGCCAGATGGCCGCTGGCGCGCTGCATATCGAGTGCCTCGCCCTGACCGTTGATGTGGTCGG
>FSVW01004058.1_pt1 | contig 15041 bp, 9 predicted proteins | sample 1637551 | NCBI WGS metagenome assembly FSVW01 (sample SAMEA3914814, study PRJEB12502) | metagenome | biome: forest; material: soil | place: USA | collected 2011-09-16 | depth 0.1 m | reverse complement strand
GTCAATTCGATTCCTTGATCAGCCGCCCCGAATTCGACTGCAACGGCCTTGCATTCATCGGATACAGCCGCGTGAAGATGCCGATCTGGTTCGTCGTCAGCTGCACCGGCGTGCGCATCACCAGCCACAGCACGTTCTCGCTGCAGGGCGGCGTGGTCATCGAACCCATGAAGGTGAAATAGGCGCGGTCCGCGGGCAGCAGCTGGATCGGGTCCAGCGGCGCGCTGGCCATGACCGGCTGGTTGCGCTCCAGCGGCAGGTTGTTCCAGACCTGCTGCACGGCCGGCTGCGGCTTGTTGTCGGGGCCGCGCTCGATCAGCACGGCGACGATGGCCTGGTTGCCGTCGGCGTCCTTGTGCACGAGGTGGATCACCATGTCGTAGGAACGGCCGTTGACGCGCTCCTCGCTCGGGCGATGGAAGTGGAACTCGGTCAGCTCGAAGCGCCGGCCCATCACGGTCAGCGAGTTGCCCTGCGCCGCCGTCACCTGGATGGTGTGGCCGTTGTCGAGCACCGTGAAGCTGCCCAGGCGGTAATCGAACTGGATCTTCTCCAGGTCCACCTTGATGGTCTCGCGGATGTCGATGGGGGTCTGGCGCGTGCCGATGCCGCAAAGCTTGTTCTCCGGCGCGAGCTCGGCCCAGCGCTGGGGCCCGGCGTCGCCGGCATAGGCCCATTGCGAGGCCGGCGGCAGGGCCGGCGCCTTGGGATCGGCCTTGCCCTTGGCTGGCTTGGCCCTGCCTTCAGCCGCCTTCGACTTGTTCTCGATCTTGAGGCCGAGGTTGGGTTCCTTGAGCCGATCGGCCAGGCGCTGGTCCAGCGGCGCGTCGTCGGCCCAGGCCGGCGCAGCCTGCATCAAGAGCACGGCGAGAACGGAACAACAAAGCGGGCGCAACATTCTTCAGGACTCCTGGCCGCGAAGCCGGCCCGATCCGAATTTATCGGCAGGCTTCAGCTTAAGTTGAGAGTTAGGTGACTTCACGCTTGACGTAGGTCCATGCCAACAAGCCGGCCAGCATCATCGCGCCCGAACACAGGGCTAACGCGATGACCGAGTGCATGACCATCGGCGCCAGCACTCCCGCCACCAGCGCATTCGCCGCGCTGGAGATGGAAGCCTGCAGCGAGGACGCCAGGCCGCGCCGCTCGGGCACCTGGTCCAGCGCCAGGATGGTCACCACCGGCGTCATCAGCGCCCAGCCGAAGGCGAACACGCCCAGCAGGGGCAGCACCCAGAAGGGGCTGGGCGGCAGGACCAGGTTCAGCGCCACATTGGCCACCGCCATCACGCCCATGACGATGAAGCCGCGGCGCACCTGCTGGCGCGGGCGGATCTTGCCGGCCAGCCGGCCACTCCACCAGGCGCCGCCCATGATGCCGCCGACCACGCAGCAGAAGCACCAGAAGAACTGCGTCGGCGGCAGCCGCAGGTGCTCGCCCAGGAAGACCGGCGCCGACAGCACGTAGAGGAACACGCCGTTGAAGGGAATGCCCGCGGCCAGCGCGAGCAGCAGGAAGCGCCGGCTGGTGAGCAGCCGCGCATATTCGCGCAGCAGCGGGCCCACATGGAAAGGCTGGCGCGCGCTGCGGTGCAGGGTCTCGGGCAGCAGGCGCCAGTTGGCGGTGAACAGGGCCACGCCGACGACGATCAGGAAGATGAAGATCGCGCGCCAGCTGCCGTGCACGAACAAAAAGCCGCCGATCATCGGCGCCACGGCCGGCGCCACGCCGAAGAACAGCGTGACCTGCGACATCACGCGCTGCGCCTCCTGCGGCGGGAACATGTCGCGGATCACCGCGCGCGAGACCACCACGCCGGCGCCGGCCGACATGCCCTGCACCACCCGCCACCAGACCAGCTCGCCCACGCCGCTGGCCATGGCGCAGCCGGCCGAGGCCAGCGCGAAGCAGGCCATGCCGGTGAGCACGACCGGCCGGCGGCCGAAGCTGTCGGACAGCGCCCCGTGGAAGAGGTTCATCAGCGAGAAGCCGAGCAGATAGCCCGACAGCGTCTGCTGCATCTGCAGCGGCGTGGCGCCCAGGGCCTCGGCAATGCCGGAGAAGGCCGGCAGGTAGGTGTCGATGGAGAAGGGACCCACCATCGCCAGGCCTGCCAGCAGGATGGACAGGGCCCAGCGCGGTGCACGCCAAAGGCGGCTGGCTTCAGGATTCATTGGGGAGAGTGTCGATGCGGCGCGAGACAGGGGCCGCGAACGGGACCGTATAGACCCGGGATTGTGAATTTTACCGGGGCCCTACACTTCCGCTCCTCACCCTGATACCTCAATGCAAGCATTACTCAATATCGGCGTCATAGGCCTGGGCGTGATGGGCCAGCGCATGCTGGAACGCCTCGCCGGCCACGAGCGTCTGCGCGTGGTCAGCGCCTGGGACGCGAGCACCGCCGCCGTGGCCGCCGCGCTGAAGCGCTGGCCCGATCTGCACATCGCCCCGAACGCCGCCGCCGTGATCGCGCACCCGAGCCTGCACAGCCTGTACATCGCCACGCCGCCGGCTGCGCATCTCGACCTGAGCGGGCAGGCCTTCGACGCCGGCCTGTCCGTCTTCTGTGAAAAGCCGCTGACCACCGACTTCGCCGCCGGCCGCGCCAGCGTGGAGCGCATCCAGGCCCAGGGCCATCACGCCGCGGTGAACTTCGCTCTCGCCTCCTCGCCGGGGCTGGCGCTCCTGCAGACGCATTTCGGCGCCGCTTCGCGCCTGCCGCTGGGCGCGCTGCGCGAGGTGGAACTGGAGATCGCCTTCGCCGCCTGGCCGCGGCCCTGGCAGTCGGGCGCGGGCGCCTGGCTGTCGGAGCGGACCGAAGGCGGCTTCACGCGCGAGGTGCTCTCGCATTTCATCTTCGTGCTGCAGCGCGTGCTGGGCCCGGCCCAGGTGGTGGCGCAGCGTGTCAGCTACCCCGAGGACGGCCGCGGCGCCGAGACGCTGCTGCGCGCCGAGCTGCGTGCCAACGGCGTGCCCATCCGCATCTCGGGCCGCGTGGATCCGCAGGCCGGTGCCTTCGACCTCAACCGCATGCTGTGGCGCACGGCCGAGGGCGAGATCGAACTCAAGCAGTGGTTCACCGAGATCGAGCAGCGCCGCTTCGACCCGCTGCTGCCTGTGCCACTGACCGACCCCGTGGCCCTGCGCGCTACGGCCCAGGCGGACCAGCTCAAGCAATGGGTGGCGATGGTCGAAGGCCAGTCGCACAGCCTGCCCGGCTTTGCCGAGAGCCTGGCGGTGCAGGGGACCATCGAGACCCTCCTGCGACCCTGATGGGCTGTTTGCCCGGAATCAGGGCGCCTGCCGGGCCGCTCCCAAGGGCGGCCTGAGCCGATGTCATTGCCGGCTCATGCCGGCAATGATCGGCGCCCCCTCGGGGGGCCGACTGCGTACTCGCGGGCGGGGGGCCTCCATCTATGTCTTGAACTGAGCAATCACCTGCAGGAGCCCGGCGGCCTGCTGTTCGAGGCTCTGCGCCGCAGCCGCGCTCTGCTCCACCAGCGCCGCGTTCTGCTGCGTGCCCTGGTCGATCGACGCCACGGCCTGGTTGACCTGGCCGATCCCGCTGCTCTGCTCGTCGGCCGATCGGTTGATGCCGCTCATCAGCTCGGTCATGTGGCGCACCTGGCTGACGATGTCGGTCATGGTCTCGCCGGCTTCGCCGACGAGCTGGCTGCCCAGGGTCACGCGCTCCACGCTTTCGCCCACCAGGGCCTTGATCTCGCGCGCGGCCTGGGCCGAACGCTGGGCCAGCGCCCGCACCTCGCCGGCCACCACGGCAAAGCCGCGGCCCTGCTCGCCCGCGCGGGCCGCTTCCACTGCGGCATTGAGCGCGAGGATGTTGGTTTGAAACGCAATGCCGTCCACCGTGCCGATGATGTCGCCGATGCGCTTGCTCGACTGCGAGATCTCGCCCATGGTGCTGACCACGCGCTGCACCACGTCGCCGCCGCGGCCGGCCACGTCGGCGGCCGATTGCGCCAGCTCGCGCGCCTGCCGCGAGCTTTCGGCCGTGCGCTGCACGGTCGAGGTCATCTCCTGCATGGAGCTGGCCGTCTGCTGCAGCGCGCTGGCCTGCTGCTCGGTGCGCGCGGACAGATCCTGGTTGCCGCTGGCGATCTGGCGCGAGGCGGTGGCGATGCCGTCGGCCGACATGCGCACCTGGCCGACCATCGCCACCAGGCCGCCGTTCATGCGCTTGAGCGCGCCGAGCAGCTGGCCCATCTCGTCGTCGCTGTCGATCACGATGTCCGAGCGCAGATCGCCCGCGGCCACGGATTCGGCGAGGGTGACTGCGCTTCGCAGCGGACGCGTCACCGCGTTGGCCAGCAGCCAGCCCAGGCCGATGGCCACGCCCACGGCCGCGAGGCTCACCAGGATCAGCGTCAGCCGGTCGCGGGCATACGCGGTGTTGGCGGCGTCCACCTGTTCCTTGGACTGCTGCTGCTCGAAGCTGATGTAGTCGTCGGTGGCCTTGTGCAGCGCCGCCAGCAGCGGGCGGCATTCCCTGTTCATCTTGGCAATCGCGGCATCGCGATCACCGGCCAGGGCCTTGGCCACGATGTCCAGCGCCACGGGGCCGTATTTCGCTTCCACGCCGTCGATCACGGCCACCAGTTCGCGCTCGCGATCGCTCACGCCGGGCGACGAGGCCACGAGTTTCTTGAGTTCACCGAGCTGGCGCTGGGTCGCTTCGTGCGCCTGCGTGACCGCCGCCTTCTCCAGCTCGCGGTCGCGCTCCTCGCTCACCAGCACCAGGTTGCGCGCCGCGATGGCGCGCTGCGCCGCGGCGGCATTGAGCTCGCTCGCCGTTCGCTCGCGCTGGCCCACGCCGTCGAGGTAGCTGACAAAGCGATCATCGGAACGCCCCAGCGAGCTCAGGCTCAAGCCCGAGACCACGAGCACGATGAAGGCCAGAAACGCGAACCCAAGCAGCAGCTTGGTCCGCACACGCAAGGACTTGAATGACATGGTGCGCTCCCTGCACCGGGCATGCCCTCCGGCTGTCCCGGTGTCGTGAACCCCTGCGCCCGACAGAACATGGCTGTCGATGTCGTCACGGGTCCGGCAAGGATACGAGCGAACGCCCGCCAAGAGGTGTGCAGGACTGCGCAGGATCGCCGCAATGCGCACAGAAAGAAAGAAAGTGTGAAGCAAGCCGATAGGCCGGATTCTGTGCGCCGGGGTTGCCCCCGCCGTGACCGCCATTCCTCTGGGCCGGGCATCGCTGCCCGGCTCGGTGCCACCTACCCGCCAGCTCTGCGAGCCGCATCAATACTGGCCTACTTGGTGTTGCTGCGCGTAGAGATTGCCCGTTGCACCCGATCCCGGAGGCTGCGCTTCCGGTCCCGCAGGGCTTGCGCCCCACACGTTTGATCGACTCGTCTCTGTTGCTCTGATCCTCGGCTTTCGCCGGGCAGCCGTTAGCTGCTACGCCACTCTATGCAGTCCGGACCTTCCTCCAGGGCTGCATTTCTGCACTTGCCCCAGCGGCGGTCTGGCTTGCTTCACGGCTGCATTATCGCCGGGCGAAACACCGGGCCCAGATCGCGCTTGCCGCGTTCCAGATAAGGCACGGGCTTGTCCATCCATTCGGGCCGCGGCGCGCCCAGCAGGTAGTGGTCGAAGAACTCATCCATGTGCAGGGTGTAGTACTTCATGTTCTCGCGATCCTTCAGGCCATGCTTCTCGCCGTTGAAGTTGAACCAGTAGGCTGGCCTGCCCAGGCGGCGCAGCGCGGTGAAGAACTCGATGGCCTGGTACCAGGGCACGGCGTCATCGTCGTCGTTGTGGATGGTCATGAAGGGCGTCTTGACCTTGTCCACGAAGAAGATCGGCGAGGCCTCGATGTACTTGTCGCGCAGGCCCCAAGGCGTGCCGCCCATGCGGCTCTGGCCCTGCTCGTACTGGAAGGCGCGGCTCACGCCCGCGCCCCAGCGGATGCCGCCATAGCCGCTGACCATGTTCGCCATCGAGGCGCCGGCCTCGGCCGCGGCAAACAGGTCGGTGTGCGTGATCATGTAGCTGATCTGGTAAGCGCCCCAGCTGTGGCCCTGGATGCCCACGCGCTTGGGGTCAACCAAGCCCTGCTTGACCAACTGCTGAACTGCAGCGCTGACCGCGTTCAGGGCGTCGCGACCCGGGTGACCGAGGCCATAGCGGATGTCAGGCCGCAGCACCAGATAGCCGTTGCTCACAAAGCGCGTGACGTTGATGTTCTGCGCCGGTGCCGGCGGCACATAGTTGTAGAGCTTGTCGCTCATGCGTTCGTAGATGTACACCATCAGCGGGTACTTCCTGCCCGGCTGGTAGTTCTCGGGCTTGGCCAGCAGCGCGTGCAGCTTGCGGCCGTCTGCGCTCACGTAACTGAGCAGTTCCTGGGTGCCCCAGTTCAGCGCCGACTGCTGCGGATTGGCGGCGGAGATCTTCGTGGCCGCGGCCACGTCACCTGCGGGTGCGGCCCAGAGGTCGGGGAATTCGCTGAAGCTCTGCTCGGTGAACAGAAGCGCATCAGCCTGCCGGGCCTTGATGAGGCCGCCGATCATCTTGTCGGCGTAGACCAACGCCTGCGGCTCGCCACCATTGGCCGCCATGCGGTAAAAGCCGCTGGAGCGCCTGACGTCATCCAGGGCCGACAGCGTCCAGGGCTTGCTGGGCAGGGGCCTGCCCTCCTCGTCCGGGTCGAGGCCGAGATAGCGCAGCTGCAGCTGATGGCTGCGGCCGTAGCCAACGCTCAGATTGCGTGCAGAGACGCCGTTAGCAGTTTCGGGGCTGACCGCCCAGAGGTCGAACTTGTCGTAGAGCACCACGGCCGCATCGCCTTCGGTCCAGCCGGCAAAGCCGTAAGGCCCGGCGGGTTCGGGCACATCGCGCTCCTCGTTGTCGAAGCGGGCCTTGATGCCGCGGGTCAGCTCGATCTTCTGGCCGTCCGTGGTGCGCCAGGCCGACCAGCGCTTGGCCACAGGCTCGAAGGCCAGCAAGTAGCTGCCGGCGGGTGACAGTGTCGGTTGCTGCCGCAGTTTCGTCGCCACCTGGCGGCTCATGCCGGTCTGCAGGTCGACCGCATAGGCGTCGTAGTACAGCGCGTCCCAGGACTGCAGCTGGCGATAGGGCAGCTCGCTGGTGCCCAGCGCAAAGTGCGCGTTCTCGTTGACTATGATGTTGGGCATGTCCAGGCTGCCCAGCTGCACCAAGCGCGGCTGCGCGCCGAGATGCACGACGGCTCGATAACTGCGCTGGCGCTCCCGCTCGGCCCGAACCTTCTGCACCGATTGCAGCTCCGGGTCCTTCCAATGCCAGAGATCCACCTTGAAAGGCTCGGGCGCATCCTTGGGCTCGGCCTTGGGCACGAGCGCCGTGCCGAGGAAGAGCCGCTGTCCGTCGCGACTGAACGTTAGCGGTGCATGCTCGCTGGGCGCCCAGCCGGTGGGCAGGCCGGGCGTGCCGGCTTGCACGAGCGTGCTGGCCGTGCTCTCGCCGGCGCGCCAGAGGAAGAGCTTGTAGGGCGTGGGGTCGGGTTTCTCTGGCGCCTTCTCGCCAGCCTTGGGCGGATGCTCGGCGACGTGATCGCGGTTGCTGACGAAGCCGAGCTGCACGCTCGCGCGGTCGAACTGCAGTTGGCGGTAGTTGCCGGCGCCGCTGAGCAGCGCGCGTGCCGCGCTCAGGTCGGCGGCCTCGACCAGATAGACGCCTTCTCGGCCGGTGTCGGCAGGCTTGGCTTCCTTGGCCTCGGCACTCTTGGCTGCAGGCAAGACCGACACCGCAAATGCCAGCCGCTCGCCGCTGCGCGCCCAGATGAATTCGGATACGTCCTTGTGGCTGTGGCGAGCACCAGTCGGCGCGTCAATGAGGATCAGCTCGGTTCCGGCTTCCTTCTTCTTGGCCACGGCACCGGGGCCGCCCTCCGGGGCAGTCACCTCCTGGTCACCCTCCTCATCCTTGCTATCGCCCTCCTTCTTGGCCTCCTTCTTCGGCGGGCCTTCCAGCAGCAGGGCGAGCTGCGTACCGCCCTCCTCGGCCCAGGCGAAACGCTTGACGCGCTCGACGCTGTCGAACTTGCCCGTCGCCAGGTCCATCAGGCCGGCGCCGGGCTTGGGCGCTTCATCGCCCTTCTTCTTGTCCTTCTTCGCCTTGTCGAGTTCGGCGCGCGTGGGCTGGATGGCGAAGGCCAGATAGCGGCCGTCGGCGCTGAAGGCCGGCGCCGTACCGCGTGGCGCTCGCCATTCCTGGCCATCAGTCAAGCGGCGCACCACGAGCTCGCCGTCGCTCTCCTGGCCGACCAGGGCATAGGCGGCCCAGCGCCCGTCACGGCTCAACGTGGCGCCCTGGATGCTGCGCCAGCCGGCGTAGTCGGCATGCGTGATGGCAGGCTTGGCGGGCGCCGTTGCGAAGGACGCGGCGCAAGACAGCGCCAGGATGAAGAAAGCGATAGCGAGGCGCATGCGAGGAGGGCCAAAGCCGCTGTGTTGGGCAAGGCGGCTTTATAGCAAGCTAGGATCGTTGCCACACCAAGGAAAGCCCCGACCATGAACGCCCAGAACATCCTCGCCACCATCGGCAACACACCGCACATTCGCATCAACCGCGTGTTCGGCGAAAGCAATGCCGAGGTGTGGATCAAGTCCGAGCGCAGCAACCCGGGCGGCTCGATCAAGGACCGCATTGCGCTGTCCATGGTCGAGGCGGCCGAAGCGAGCGGGCGGCTCTTGCCCGGCGGCACCATCATCGAACCGACCTCGGGCAACACCGGCGTCGGCCTGGCGATGGTGGCCGCGGTCAAGGGCTACAAGCTGATCCTGGTGATGCCCGATTCCATGTCCGTCGAACGTCGTCGCCTGATGCTGGCCTACGGCGCGAGCTTCGACCTCACGCCACGCGAGAAGGGCATGAAGGGCGCCATCGCCCGCGCGCAGGAATTGCTGGCGGAACATCCGGGCTCGTGGATGCCACAGCAGTTCGAGAACCCCGCCAATATCGATGTGCACGTGCGCACCACGGCCGAGGAGATCCTGCGTGATTTCCCCGATGGGCTCGATGCGCTGATCACCGGCGTGGGCACGGGCGGCCACATCAGCGGCTGCGCGCAGGTGCTCAAGAAGGCCTGGCCGCAGCTGAAGGTGTTTGCCGTCGAGCCCGCGGCCTCGCCCGTCATCAGCGGCGGCGCGCCGAGCCCGCATCCGATCCAGGGCATCGGCGCGGGCTTCATTCCCGCCAACTTGCTGACGGAACTTCTCGACGGCGTGATCCTGGTCGAAGCCGAGGAGGCGCGTGAGTACGCCCGCCGCAGCGCTTCGCAGGAAGGCATGCTGGTCGGCATCTCCAGCGGCGCCACGCTCGCCGCCATCGCGAAGAAGCTGCCCGAGCTGGGCGCGAACGCCCGGGTGCTCGGCTTCAACTACGACACCGGCGAGCGCTACCTTTCCATCGAAGGCTTCCTGCCGGCCTGATCAGGTCCTCTGCATCGTCGCGCGCAGCGCCTCGGTCAGCGAGCCCAGGCAATCCTGCAGATGCGCGCGCGTCTCGGGCGAGCGCCCTGCGCTCTTGCCCACCGCTGCGCGCAACGAGCCCTGCAGCTCGGTCGCATGCATGCGCAGCAGGCTCAGCGCATCGGGCGGCAAGGCGGCCGAACCGCGGGTGAGCAGAATCTGCATGCGCTTCAAATGCTCGCGCTGCAGATTGCGGCGCAGGCGGTCGATCTCGGCGCCAGTTCTCAGTTCGGACCAGATGCTGCCCTGCACCGAGCCATAGACCTCGTTCAGCGAGATCGCGCCCTTGCGCTGGCCGTCGGGCAGGAAGTAGGGCAGGTCCAGCAGGCGCGTGGCCGTGCCCGTGCTCATCAGCCGGTCCAACGCCACCAGCTGCACGCGTGCCACGGCCGCCGGCACGTTGATCGGGTTGCGATCACCGGCTTCGTCGAAATCCACCGTCAGCGTGGAGAGGAACTCGGGGCGGAAGCGGAAGCTGTCGGCGCTGAACAAACCCGTGGACAGGAACTGCAGGGCCGCGCGCTGCTGCACGGGATCGACCGGCGTGAAAGTGGAACGCGCCGTACTGCCCGGCAGGTCGCGCAGCACGGTCATGCCGCCCACGTACTTGCCCACCAGCTCCGACATGCGCGAGAGCTGCGCAAAGCCCGAGAGGATGGAGCGGCGCTGGCGCAGCGGATCGTCGCCGGCCTGCACCTTGCGCGCCTGCACGCGCGCCCACAGCTCCTGCGAGAGCTTGAGCCGCTTCTGGAAATACGCGAGCGGATCGGCGCTCATGTCGAAGCGGCTGATCATCGGGTCCATGCCGTCATACGGTCCGCCCGCGCCGGCGTCGAGGTCGTCGCCGTAGGCCAGCGCCGGCTCGCTGCTGCGCGCGGCGATGCGGCCCAGCTCGGCAGCTTCCTGCTCGGCCGGCAGCGTCTTGTACGCGTACTCGATGGCCCAGTAGTCGTACGGGCCGATCGTGGTGTTGACGTAGGAGCCCTGCTTCTCGCCCTTGAGCGCGATGTTGTAGGGGTTGTAGTCCATCACCGATCCCGAGATGCCGTGCGCCTCGGTGTAGCCCTTGTCGGCCAGTTGCGCGGCGGTGACGGTGGTCGAGGCCTTGAAGTTGTGCTTCAGGCCCAGGGTGTGGCCCACCTCGTGCGTGACCGTGTCCTTGACGCGGGCGAAGACGAAGGCGTCCGCTTCCGGCGTGCCGGGCTCGATCTCGCCGCGCGCTTCGAGCAGGTCGAAGGCGAACTCGGCTTCGGCTGTGGCGTCTTGCGCATAACTGCAGAACTCGGCGTCCTGCGCGCTGTTCCTTGCAGTCACGCGAGGCGCGTCTTCGGTGATGAAGGCGCGGCCGCTGCGCACGAACACGTCGCTCATGCCGATGTCGGCATCGAGGATCTCGCCGCTGCGCGGGTCGCTGCGGCTGGGGCCGATGGCGAAGCCCACGTCGGCACCGACGAACCAGCGGATCGAGGCGTGGCTCGCGTCCATGTCGTCCCAGTCGGCATCGTCGGGCTGCTGCTTGGCGACCACGGCGTTCTTGAAGCCGATCTTCTCGAAGGCCTTGTTCCACTCCAGGATGCCGGCCTCCACCGCGGGGCGGTACTTGGGCGGGATGTTCTTGTCCATCCAGTAGACGATCGGCTGCACCGGCTCGGACAGCGCCGCGGCGGGATCCTTCTTCTCCAGGCGCCAGCGCTTGATGTAGTGCACGCGCGGGTTGGGCTTGTCGTCGTGGCCGAGGTCGGTGAAGGAATCCTGGAAATGCCCGAGCCGCGGGTCGGCCAGGCGCGGCGCCATCGCCACCTCGGGCAGCGCGCGCAGGCTGTAGACGAAGCTCACGAAGAGGCTGCGCGGATCGGGCGTGGCCTGCGGCGGCATCGGCATGGGCGTCGGCGTGGTCGGAGCCACCAGCGGCGGCGCGGGAATGCGCGGCGTGGCGTAGTGCACGCGTGCGGTCAGCGTGGTGATGCCGGCGTCGGCGCGCGCGGCCTCGATGTAGGAGTTGGCGCGGTCCGGCGTGAAGGGCAGGCGATAAGCGCCTTCAAGATTGGTGGAGTAGCCCGGGATGTCGGCGAACAGGAAGGCCGCGTCGATCAGCACAGACTTGCGTTCCGGGTGCTCGGCGCTCAGCACGGGCATGCCGGCGATCAGGCTCGGCGAGAAGGCCTGCTCGATGGCCAGCTTGGAGCCTTGGCCGGCGAGGTCGCGGAACTTGTTGTTCAGGGCGATCAGCTGCATCTGGTTGCCCACGCGGCGGAACTCGGCCATGTGCATGTCGTCCATCTGGCTGGCATACAGGCCGCGCTCGCCCACTGCCTTGGCGATGTTGACGGTGAACAGGAAGGGCTTGCCCATCATGGCCTTGGGCACTTCGATCCAGACCTTTTCATCCTTGCGCCAGATCGGGAAGAGGCCATCGTGCTGCGTGGCGCCCTTGATCACTTCGGCAAAGGGCTTGGGGGCCGCGGCAGGGGGCGCAGTTGCGGCCGGCGCAGAGGCGGCTGCAGCGGGCACGGCGGGCGGCGCTGCGTCCTGCGCCGAGGCGCTGGCACTGAACAAGGCAACGGCTGTGGCAATGGCGGAAAGGCGAATGGCGGATGGCATGAAGAACACCTCGGCTGGAGTGGGCGCCTCTTGGGCACGAAAGGCTGGACTCTCGCCATGGGTTCGCGCGCCGTCAATTCGCGCAAGCCCACCTCTGTCGTACGTAGACTGCGGCCCATGACTTCCCGCACTCACTTGCTCTACTTGCATGGGTTCCGCTCCTCGCCCAGATCGGCCAAGGCCTTGCGCATGGCGCGCTGGGTGGGCGAGAAACGCCCCGATCTGCATTTCGAATGCCCGCAGCTGCCGCCCTCGCCGGCCGAGGCCTTTGCGCTGATCGAGCGTCTCACCGCGGATTGGCGTGCGCCGAACATGGCCGTTATGGGCAGCTCGCTCGGTGGCTTCTATGCCACGGCGCTGGCCGAGAAGAAACGCGGCTGCCGCGCCGTGCTGCTGAACCCGGCCGTGGACCCGGCGCGCGACCTGGCCAGCTACATCGGTGAGCAAACCTGCTGGCAGTCACCCGAGGACCGCTTCTTCTTCCGCGCCGAATTCATCGGCGAGCTGCGCGCGCTGACGCAACAAGGGCCGCTGGCCGATCCGCAGCGCTACCGCGTGCTGATCGCCAAGGGCGACGAACTGCTGGATTGGCGCGAGATGCAGGCCCGTTATGCCAGCGCCGACATCAAGCTGCTGGAAGGCAGCGATCACGGGCTCAGCGATTTCGAGGATCACCTCTCCTTTGTGACGGCCGGCCTGCACGCCTAGGCCGGCCGATTCAGCGCACCTCGTCGGAGAGTCCGCCCCAGCCATCGAGGTTGGCCAGGCGCCGCGGCTTGGCCACGTAGGCCGCCGAGGCGAAGCTGTCTTCAGGCCGGGCGCCGGCCCAGTCCACCCGGCCCAGGTCAAGCAGCGTCGGGAACACATCCACATGGCCGATCTTTTCCTGCAGATGCTCGCGCAGCGTCTGCATGCGCGGCCCAAAGGCCTGCCGATAAGCGGCATTGCCCCACACCAGCAAGGGCACGTCCAGATCGTGGCGCGAGCGTGTGGGCAAGGCATGCATGAAGAGTCCGCGCTCGTCGTCGAACAGGTTCTCGCCATGGTCGGAAACGTAGAGCATCAGTGCCGGCCGCTGCTCGCGATTGAGCCGGTCGACCACGCGGCGCAGAAAGCCGTCCGTCTCGACAAGGGTGTTGTCGTAGGAGTTGATGGCCTCGCTCTTGAGCCCGGCTCCGGGCCGCAAGCCGTCGGCCAGGGCCGGCAGCGTGGGCGTGAAGCGGCGTGAGTCGGCGCCATAACGCTCTTCATAAGGGTAGTGGCTGCCGATCATGTGCAGGACGACGAATTGCCGCGGGCCTGCCTGTGCCACGAAGGATTCGAACCAGGGCAGCAGGGCACGGTCGCTGCGCAGGTGGAAATCGCGCGCGCCGTCGGCGTACTCGCTCACGTCTGCAGATTGAACCAAGGGCGAGCGCTCCTGGTTGGAGAGCCACGCCGTGCGAAACCCGGCCTCGGAGAAAGTCTGCACGAGATTCGCACGGCCCGCGCCCGACTGGCGCGAGACGATGTTGGGCACGGCAACCGCCGTCCACTGCGCCGTGGATGCCACGTGCTGGAAGCTCAGCAGCTCCGGCCCCAAGGCGGCAAGCTGCGGCGTGGTGTCGCGCGCATAGCCGTTCAGGCCGAGGTGGTCGACGCGCACGCTCTCCCCGATCACCAGCACGACCAGCAGCTGCGGCGGTGCATCGGCCGCGGGCCGGCCATGCACGCTGGCGCCCACGGCAAGCGAGTGCCGGTGCTCGATCGTGCGCTGGGCGGACATGGCAAGGCTGGCCGGAAAACTCAGGGCTGCGGCCTCGCTGTCGAAGAGCGGCGGAAGCGGCAGGTACAGGCCCAGCCATTGCCGCCCGCCGGTGCCGATCAATGCATAGACCAGCAGCGCCGCCAGCAGCGCCTTGCGCGCCCGCCAGCTGACGCTGCTTGAGAAAGGGATGCTCAGCGCCAACGCAAGATAGGCACCCGTCAGCAGCGGTATCAGCAGCACCGGCCAGCCCGCGGCGCGCAGCATGTCCCACCACTGCGCCCAGCCTGAGTTCAGCGCGGCGGAGACCAGTGCATCACCGGGCACGCTGCGAAAGAGCCAGCAGGCATACAACCATGCCAGGGCCAGCGGTACCAGGGGCACGCCCAGCAGCAGGTACCAGCGCAGGCGTTTGATCAGCACCAGGGGCGCGAACAGGCTCCACAGCGTGAAGCCGAACACGCCCAGCCAGCGAGCGGCACCGAGGTGATGGTCCGTCCATGGCAGGACGAGCACCGGCAAGAGCAGGAGCAGGAGCAGCAGCGCTGTCGCGGCCTTGAGGCCCTGAGTTCTGTCGATTTTCATGGCTGCTGCGCAGTGGGCCGATTGCCGGGAATGCATCACGGACGCGTGCCAATTTCTCGCGCGAATTGCGGCCGCATGATACCGAGAGAAGCGTCACCACGATCGGCGACAATCCGCCCATGTTTGCCCTGTTTGATGACGCCGGGAAGTTCCTCGCCGGCCGTGTGATGTCCGAAGCCGAAGCCTCGATGCAGATCGAGCTGGATTCGGGCAAGCGCGTAAAAGTGAAGGCAGCCAATGTGCTGCTGAAGTTTGACAAGCCCGCCCCGGCGGAGCTGATGGTCGAGGGCCAGCGTCTCGCGCAGGAAATCGATCTCGATCTGGCCTGGGAATTCGCCCCCGAGACGGAGTTCGGCTTTGCCGACCTGGCGCGCGACTATTTCGACGCCAAGGCCGGCGTGGCCCACCAAGCCGCGGCGCTGTTTCGCCTGTTCGAGGCGCCGCATTACTTCCGCCGCGCCGGCAAGGGCCAGTTCAAGAAGGCGCCCGAAGAGATCGTGAAGGCGGCGCTGCTCGGCATCGAACGCAAGAAGCAGCAGGCGCTGCAGATCGAGGCCTGGGGCCAGGAGCTGGCCGCGGGCCAATGCCCGGCGCCCATCAAGGACCAGATCTACAAGATCCTC
>FSVW01000613.1_pt1 | contig 15047 bp, 14 predicted proteins | sample 1637551 | NCBI WGS metagenome assembly FSVW01 (sample SAMEA3914814, study PRJEB12502) | metagenome | biome: forest; material: soil | place: USA | collected 2011-09-16 | depth 0.1 m | reverse complement strand
CGCCAAGCTGGCGGACGCCATGCGCGAGGCCGGCCTGATCCGGATGCGCCCGATCATCATGACCACCGCGGCCATGGTCTTCGGCATGCTGCCCATGGCGATTGCGATGAACGACGGCGGCGAGATCCAGGCGCCGATGGGCCGCGCCATCATCGGCGGCGTGATCACGTCCACGCTGCTGACGCTGATCGTCGTCCCGGTCATCTACTCCTACCTGGAGCAGTTCTCGGCCTTCATCAGCGCCATGGCCTCGCGCACCCGCGGCGCCTTCTTCGGCACGGTGGGCCTGAGCCTGGTGACCCTGGTGCTGCTGATCGTCGGCGCGCCCGGCTTGGCGCAACTGGCCTTTGCGGTGCCGGCGCTGATCATGTGCGTGTGGACCAGCTACTGCTTCGCCCGCGACATGCATCGCCCGGGTTCGTGGGCGCTGCTGGGCCTGCTGGGCATGCCCGGTTTCCTGGCGCTGTGCTTCATGGGGCCGCGCCGCGGGGTGGAGGCGCCGCCTGTGCCTCCCGTGCATGAGGGCGATGTGATCCCGGCCAAGTAAGGAGAAAGCGTCAGATCTGGAAGGAGAGGGCCTGCGGGCCCTCTTCCTTTTGGTGGAGCGGCACAATGCAGCCCATGAGCAAGCCCGCCATCTCCACCTCCCTGGTCCACGCGGACCGCAAGTCCGGCGCCGAGCATGGCGCCATCCACAAGCCTGTCCACACCTCGGTGCAATACGGCTTCGAGAAGGTCGAAGACCTGATCGGCGTGTTCCAGGGCACGATCAAGGGCGGCTTCAATTACGCGCGCCAGGGCACGCCCACCACGGCCGCGCTGGAGCAGCGAATGACGGCGCTGGAAGCCGGCATCGGCAGCATCTGCTTCGCCACCGGCATGGCGGCCATCACGGCCACCTTCCTCACGCTCCTGAAGGCAGGCGACCATCTGCTGGCCAGCCAGTTCGTGTTCGGCAACACCAACAGCATCTTCGGCACGCTGCGCGGCCTGGGCATCGAGGTCACCACCGTCGATGCGACGCAGGCGAGCGCCGTGGAAGCCGCGCTGCAGCCCAACACCCGCATGGTCTTCGTCGAGACCATCGCCAACCCGGGCACGCAGATCCCCGATCTCGAAGGCATCGGCGCGCTGTGCCAGGCCCGGGGCCTCGTCTATGTGGTGGACAACACCATCACCTCGCCGGCCCTGTTCCAGCCCAAGGCCGTGGGCGCGAGCCTCGTCATCAACTCGCTGACCAAGACCATCGCCGGGCACGGCGCGGCGCTTGGGGGATCGGTGACGGACACGGGCCTCTTCGACTGGTCTGCCTACCCGAACATCTTCGAGCCCTACCGCAAGGGCGACGCCGCGCAATGGGGCCTGCAGCAGATCCGCAAGAAGGGCTTGCGCGACATGGGCGGCGCGCTGAGCTCCGAGCACGCCCACCAGATCGCGCTGGGCAGCGAGACGCTGACGCTGCGCATCGAGCGCAGCAGCGATACGGCCCAGGACCTGGCCGAATACCTCGAAGCGCACCCCGCCGTTGCCAAGGTCCATTACCCCGGCCTCGCCTCGCACCCGCAGCACGCCATCTGCCAGAACCTGTTCGGCGCGGCCTCCTGGCTGCTGGCCTTCGAGCTGCGCGACCCGGCGCGGATGAACAAGGTCATCAATGCGCTGCAGCTGCCGATCAAGGCCACGGGCCTGGGTGACACGCGCAGCCTGATCATCCCGGTGGCCTCGACCATCTTCTTCGAGGCCGGCCCCGAGGTGCGGGCGCAGATGGGCATCGGCGACGGCATGGTGCGCTTCTCGGTCGGCCTGGAAGACCCGGCCGACCTGATCGCCGACTTCGCTCAGGCCCTGGCTTGAACGGCTGAGCGCAACGCGGCTTCGAAATGGGCCGCGAAGCGCGGCGCATCACACAAGGGCGAGGCCAGCAAGCGTTCGCGCAAGCCGGCGCGCAGGGCGGACAAGGCCGGCAGATCGCTCGCCTGCCGGAGCGCACGCGCAAGCCAGTCCTCGGCGTCGCGCGCCACCCAATCATCGAGGCCCAGATTTCGCATCAGGCTCTCGCCCTGGCGCGACAGCGCGCTGGCACCGGCGAGCGTCAGCACCGGCACGCCCATCCACAGGCCCTCGACGCTGGTCGTGCCGCCGGGGTAGGGGAAGGGGTCGAGCGCGATGTCCACGCGCTGGTAGGCGGCCAGGTAGTCCTCGCGCGGCGAGGCGCCTTCCAGCAGCAGCCGCTCCGGCGCAATGCCGTGGGCCGCAAATCGGGCCAGCAAGCGCGCCTGTTCGCTCTCGATCCCCATCTGCGCATTCTTGAGCATCAGCCGCGATGGCGGCAGTGCGTGCAGTAGACGCGACCACAGCGCCACCACGGGCTCGCCCAGCTTGGCCAGCTTGTTGAAGCAGCCGAAGGTCAATCCGCCGTGCGCCAGCGCCGGCAATGGTCCCGGCCCCAATGCGAACTGCGGCGGCGTGAAGCACAGAAAAGTCTCGGGCAAAGGCAGCAGCCGCTCGCTGAATTCGGCTTGCGAAGAGGGCGGCGTGATCCACAGATCGCCGAGGTAGAAATCCATCGCCTCCACGCCCGTGCTGCCGCACCAGCCCAGCCAGCTGATCTGCACCGGCGCGGGCTTGAGAGCGAAGAGCGGGAGCCTGTTGTGAGCCGTGTGGCCAGCGAGGTCGATCAGCACATCGAGCCCGTCCGCCCGCACCAGCGCCGCGGCTTCCTCATCGGCCATGCCGGCAATCTCGCGCCAGGCTTGGCAATGGCTCTGGATCCGAGCGCTCAGCGCGTCGTGCCTGTCACTGTTGGCATAGACGAACAGCGCCACGCCGCGCGCCGCCAGGGCGGCCATCACGCCCTCGGCAAAAAAGCCGACCGGGTGCTCGCGCAGATCGCCGGAAACCAGGCCCACGCGCAGGGCACCGCCGCTGCGATGCGTTGCCGGGTTCGCCTCCACCTGCACAAGCCGGCCGAATGCCTGCGCCAGTGGCAGCAAGGGCCGGCCCTGGTAGCAGGCGAGCAGCAGCAGATCGCTCTGCAGCGCGAAGTCCCGCGGGTCGAGCGCCAGCGCCTGCCGGCAAGCGCGCTCGGCCTCGTCAATGCGGCCCAGCGTGCGCAGCGCGCGCGCGAGATTGGCTGGATGGCGCGGCTGCTGCGGCGCCAAGGCCATCGCTTCGCGCAATCGGGCGAGGGCTTCCTCGGGCCGGCCCGCCGCGAACAGCGCATTGCCGAGGTCGCCGATCAGGTCGGCATCCCCTGGCCTGAGCAGCAAGGCCTCGCTCAGCGCCGCCTCGCTTGCGATGCGCTTGAGCGCCTCCAGCAAGCGCTGCTGCGTCAACGGCCAGCCCGGCCTGAGCTGCAGCGCTGCACGAAACCGTCCGGCCGCCTCGTCGTCCCGCTGCAGGGCGGTAAGCACATTGCCGAGGTTGAGCAGGGCCTCGGGAAAGCGCGGCCGCAGCTGCAGGGCCTGAAGCAGGCTGCCCTGCGCCGCCGGCAGGTCGCCCAGGCGGCTCAAGGCGAGGCCGAGGTTGCAATGCGCTTCCGCGTTGCCGGGCTGCAGGCCGATCGCACGGCGATGCGCGGCCAGGGCTTCCTCATGCTGGCCGCGCTCGCTGAGCAGGGCGCCCAGGGCCGTCGCGGCCTCGGGGTCCTGAGGCAGCAGGCGCGCGGCCTCGCTCAAGGCCTGCAGCGCGTCCTTGTTCTGCAACTGCAAGGCCATGCCCAGCGCCTTCCAGACGATGCCGTTCGCCGGCTCCGCTTCGAGCAGCGCGCGGGCCGCGATTTCCATCTCGGCAAAACGGCGTGACTGGAACAGGGTCAGCAGTTGCTGCAATGAAGGGGGCGGCGCGCTCACCACTTGCAACCCTTGTCGCGCGCGGCATCGGCCGCCAGCGGCAAGGCGGCCAGCAGACCGTTGTCGGCATAGGCCTTGCGGCAGTCCTCGCGGCGGCCTTTTTCGACCGCCTTCTCGATGGTGCCCTTGGTATCCGGCGGTTTGGGCACGACCGGCAGAAGCCCGCTGCCGCCGTGGCTCGCAGCCATCGGCCCGCGTGCCAGCGGCAGGTTCAGGTTGAGTGGCTTCTTGTCCGATGAGGCCGAGGGCGCCGTGGCCACATCGTGGCCTTGCTGTGCGCCGGCATTGGGCGCGCCGCCGGGCGTCGGCGAGGGGTTGGCTGAGGGGCCTTGCGGCGCATTGCCGATGGCAGGCCTGGGTGCTGCGGTGCTCGCCGTACTGGCTGATGGGCCGCTCGGCAGATCGGCAGCCGGCAGGGCAGGAAGATCCGGCGCGCGGGTGCTGGGCAGCCTGGCCGGCGCGGCCACGGTTTCGGGCGTCGGCGCGGGCTGCACCGCCTGGCCGGGCGGGGCGCTCTCGCCCAGCGTGCTCGTGCGCATCGGCTGCAGCGCATCGAGTGCATTGCTGGGCAGCGGGGCGAGCTTGGGCGCATCGAGGCTTGGCAGCTTGGCCGGTGCCGCCATCGCGGCCGCTGCCGGTGCAGCGCGGACCGTGGGCTCGCTCAAGGTGCGGGCGCGCAGGGCATCGAAATCCTGCGTCGGCAGCGGCGCCAGATCCGTCGTGCGGCTGGGTGCGAGCTTGGACGGCGCAGCGCCCGGTGCCGGCGCCGCTCGCTGCGCAACGTCCTTCAGCGTGAGCGCCGGACGCAGCGCGTCATAGGCGGTGCCGGGCAGGGGCGCAAGGCTGGGCGCATGTTCGGTCTGCAGCTTCGTCAGCGCCTGCACACGGGTGTCTGTCACGGCCTGCGCACTGTCGGTCAGGGTGGCCGTGGGCCGCGGCAGTTCGGGCGCGGCGTCGAGCGCGGATGAGCTCAGCGGCTTGACCTCGGGCGCCACAGGCGGCGCGAGATTGGGGTCGTTCGGGCTTTCGAGCGCGCGCCATGCACCGGCCGTTTCCGCACCGGCCTGATCCTGGCGCACAGGTTCGTCGATCGGCCGCACCATGCCGCCGGAACGCTGCTGCCGCACCTTGCCCGGCGGCCCGCTGCTTTGCGGCTCCTCCGCCACATCGGCCCCGGCCTGCGCCACCGGCCCCTGCAGCTTCACCATCAGGCTGCCGTAGGAACCTTGCCCCGGCGCGGCCTGGCCGCCCGGCGCCGAGCCCAGCACCAGCACCAGCCAGATGTGCAGCAGCACGGCCAGCAGCACGCACTGGTTGAAGCGCGTGCGCGCCACATCGCGCTCGGCATCGGCGGGCGCGAAATGGAAGAGATCCTGGGCGAGGGTGAGCAACTGGTGCACGGGAAGGGCAGAGTGGTCCCGTGCCATTCTGCCCCGAGCGCAGAGCCGCCTCAGTGAACTTGTGTACCAGCCGCCTGTGCCTGGTTGCTCTGGCGCAGCGTCAGCATCAGGCGCACGATGTCGGCCGATTGCAGCAGCTCGGGCAGGCGCTTGAGCTGCGGCAGCCGCAGGTAGGCGTTCAGGTGATGGAACTCGGGCTTGCTGGAATCGAGCACGCGGCTGAGATCAGGCGGCGTGTCGTTGAGCGCCAGCTGCTCGCCCAGGCGGGCGCACAGGTAGCACAGGGCCAGGCGCGCATCGCGGGCCGCGTCCTCGGGGTTGGGCGGGGTGGTGAGCACGGCGTCGACGGCGCACACGTCCACCGCCAGGCCGGGCGGCAGCGACCATTCGCGCAGCAGCAGCTCGGTCAGGCCGACGGCGCTCAGGCCGAGGAACTCCTGTTCGGCCACCGAGCGCGGCAGCAGCTCCATGCGGGCCAGGCGCTGGGCCAGCTCGGGCGGCAGCAGCGCCGCGGTGGCGAAGCGGCCGAGGAAGGACAGCACCATCTGCGTCAGCAGCGCGCCACTGTCGGGCAAATTGAGCCGTTGCGACAGGCGCGCGCAGAGCTCGCTGGCCACTGAGCTGGCGTGCCAGAGCTCGTTGAACAGCGTGCGCAGCTCGGGCGACTTGGGCGTGAAGGACTCCTCCAGCATGTAGCGCATGCAGATGGCGCGCACCGAGTTCAGGCCCAGGAAGGTGACCGCCTGGCCGATGCTGGTGACCGGCGTCTTCAGCTGATACATCGGCGAGTTGACGAGCGACATCACCTTGGCCGCGATCACCGGCTCGGCGCCCACCAGCTCGGCCAGCTCGTTGCTGGAGGCCTGGCTCAGGAACTCGGGCGAGATCAGCCGGTGCAGGGCGCGCGGCGGGCGCGGGATGTTGCGCAGTTGCTCCAGCAGCGAGTCACGCTGCGCGGGCATCAGCTCATCGGCCTGGCGCCGATAGAAGGCCTGCAAGGCCGGCGGCACCGGGGATGGCTCGGCCATGGGAATGGTGTCGGGCGGTGCCTCGGCGACGGGCGCGGGCGCTGCCTGCGGGCGTGCCACGGCCCGCCGCTCCGCGGGCGCAGCAGGGCGCGGACGCGGGCGCAGCAGCAGAAACAAGGCAACGATGGCTGCGACGCCAATCAAGATCATGGCAATGGACATGGGACCCCCTCGCGGCGCAGTATGCCGTGGAGGATGCGCGTTAGCTGTGTAGGAATGCCGCGGCCGACCCCTGACTGGTAAAAACCCCTTCATGAGCAACCAATGGGTTGCTGTTTCTGTTGTTTCGAGTACCATTCGAACTGCAATAAATTGGTTGCATAACGCGAATATCACATGCACACGAACACCGACTCCATTCGACAAGCTGCCGCCCGGACGGCGCGACGAATCCTTCCGCATGAACAGCGGCGGCTGGGAGGCCCAGCTGGTCAACATCGTCCGCCATGTTGAGGCCTGAGAACCGCGCGGCGCTGGCGCCGATCTTTGCGGCCCTCGGTGACCCCACCCGGCTGAAGATCGTGGCCCTGCTGTGCGCCGGCGGCGCGTTCTCGATCGCCCAGCTGACCGCCAACACCGAAATCAGCCGCCAGGCCGTGACCAAGCACCTGCAGGTGCTGGCCGAGGCCGGCGTGGTGCGCGATCTGCGGATGGGGCGAGAGCGGCTGTGGGAGCTGGAGCCGGCAAAGATCGAGGCGGCGCGGCAGGCGCTGGAAGGGATTGGCCGGCAATGGGAGAAGGCCCTGGGCCGCTTGAAGGTCTATCTTGAGCGGTGATTGAATGTTGATTCCCCGCGCCATGTCACAAAGCAGGGCGCCGGTTCGTCTTCAGGAATCAAGCAAGCCAGCCCCGCCGCCATGACCGACGATATCGACCGCTCCCCCACCGCCCGCGCGCGCCGCTACGACCAGGCCCACGCACGCCGCCTGCGCGCGCTGGCCTACCGCATGCTGGGCTCGCGGGCCGAGGCCGAGGACATCGTGCAGGAAGCCTGGCTGCGCTGGGCCGAGGTGGACGAGGCGACGGTCCAGCACGAGGGAGCTTTCCTCTCGCGGCTGGTGACCAATCTGTGCCTGGACAAGCTGCGCTCCGCGTCAGTGCAACGTGAGCGTTACGTCGGCGTGTGGCTGCCCGAACCGTTGCTGGAGGACGAAGGCCTGTTCGGCTGGATGCCCGGCCCGGAAGAGCAGGCCGAGTTTGCGCAGGACGTGTCGGTCGCCTTCATGCTGGCGCTGGAGCGGCTTTCGCCGCTGGAGCGCGCGGCCTTCCTGCTGCACGACGTCTTCGACCTCGACTACGGCGAGATCGCCCGCCACCTGGATCGCAGCGAGGCCACCTGCCGCCAGCTGATCAGCCGCGCCCGCAAGAACGTCAAGGCCGACTACGCGCGCCGCGAGGTGGCGCAGGAGGAGCGCGAGCGGCTCACCGAGGCTTTCATGCATGCCGTGCGCAGCCACGACGTGAGCGCGCTGACGCTGCTGCTGACCGAGGACGCCGTGATGCTGGCCGATGGCGGCGGCAAGGTCAGCGCCGTGCCGCGCGCCCTGCATGGCGATGCGCTGATCGCCCGCGCCTTCATCGGCTTTGCGCAGATGCCGACGAGCCGGGGCTGGCGGCTCGTGCCGGCGACGGTCAATGGGCTGCCGGGCTGCCTCGTCATCGACGACGCGGCCGGCGGCAAGCTCGTGCAGACCATCGCGCTGGCCCCGGCTGCCGAAGCATCGGGGCGCATGGGCGCGATCTACATCCAGCGCAATCCGGACAAGCTGCAGGCAATTGCGCAGCGGCTTGCCGGGCCTTCCTACTTTGCCGAGCCCACCAGCACCGGCTTGTCCTGATAGACCGCCGGGAACATCTGCTTCAGGTGGTCGATCTTGGGCATGTCGTTGATGGCGATGTAGGGGTAGCGCGGGTTCAGCGTCAGGAAGTCCTGGTGGTAGGCCTCGGCCGGGTAGAAGTTCCTCAGCGGCTCGACCGTCGTTGCCAGCGGCTTGCCGAAGGTGTTGGCGCGGTTGAGCTGCTCGATGTAGGCGCGCGCCACGCGCGTCTGCTCGGCATCGCCCGGGAAGATGGTGGAGCGGTACTGCGTGCCCGTGTCCGGCCCCTGGCGGTTGAGCTCGGTCGGGTTGTGGGCCACCGAGAAATAGATCTGCAGCAGGCGGCCGTAGCTGATGAGCTTCGGGTCGAACACGATGCGCACCGATTCCGCGTGGCCCGTGCGCCCGCTGCTGACCTGCTCGTAGCTGGGCTTGTCCACCGTGCCGCCGGCATAGCCCGACACGGCCGACTTGACGCCGGCCACATGCTGGAACACACCCTGCACGCCCCAGAAGCAGCCGCCCGCGAGCACGGCCGTCTGCGTCGCTGGGGTGGGTGACGCGGTGGGCAGATCGACGGCAGGCGGGGGCACGGCCACCGCAGACTCCGTGGCCAGCGTGATCGAGCCATAGCTGATCAGGCCGGCCAGGCCAAGCAGGAGCGCGGAGCGTCGGGGCAGTTTGCTGTTGTTCATGCGGCAATCCTCCAGGAGGTATGTGGAAAAATATAGCGGTTCCGTTCAATCCGGGCCGCCTACGGCCGCAATCCCCCTAACGGCAAGACTCCAGGCACAAGAACCAGCATGAGTTTCGAAACCAGCGGCACCCTCGACATGTCTACCGCGCCGGCCAAGCGCGAGTCCTACCGGCTGCTGCGCGCGCAGGCCGAGGCGCTCCTGCACGGCGAGCGCGACTGGCTGGCCAATCTGGCGCAGTTCGCGGCGCTGGTCTACGGCGCGGTCCCCGGGCTGAACTGGGCAGGCTTCTACATGGCGCGCGACGAGGAACTCGTGCTCGGCCCTTTCCAGGGCAAGGTCGCCTGCGTGCGCATCGCCTTCAGCCGCGGCGTGTGCGGGGCCTGTGCGCGCACGGGCGAGATCCAGCGGGTTGAAGACGTGCATGCCTTTCCGGGCCACATCGCCTGCGATTCGGCCTCGCGATCCGAGCTGGTGCTGCCCGTGCTGGTGGAGGGCCGGCTGCGCGCCGTGTTCGACCTCGACAGCCCGGCGCTCGCGCGTTTCGACGAAGACGACGCGCAAGGCATGGCCGAGGCGCTGGCGATGCTGGTGCAAGGCACGGACTGGGCATGAGCCGGCGCCGGGCGCCTCACAAGTAGGCGAGCCGCTCAGGTTTCGGCGGGCCCAGTCGGCAGCCCGCCATCGTGCATCTGCCGCCAGGCCTGCGGCGTGGTGCCGACATGGCGGCGAAAGGCGCGGCTGAAGGCGCTGTGGTCGCTGAAGCCGCTCTCAAGCGCGACCTGCGCGACGCTGCGCTCGCTGCCGAGCAGGCGCACGGCGTGGTCCAGCCGCAGCGAGAGCAGCCAGCGCCCCGGCGTGATCTGCAGCAGGGCCAGCAGATGGCGCTCCAGCTGCGAGACCGACAGGCCGGCGTGCGCGGCCAGTTCGCCCACCGCCAGCGGGTCGGTGCAGTGCTCGCGCGCATAGGCCAGGCTGCGCGAGAGCCGCGCATAGGCCGGGTGCTGGGCCGAGGGCCCGCGCAGGTCGCGCGAGATGCCGACCAGGCCCTGCACCTTTCCCGTCGTGCTGGTGCTGCTCAGGGCATGCTTGACCGTGAGGCACCAGCCGGCGCGGTGATTGGGGAAGAGATGGCGCTCCAGCTCGTTGTGCACACTGCCGCTGCCGGCGATCACGCGCAGATCCTGTGCCAGGTAGTGGCTGCCGAGTTGTGCGGGGAAGACCTCGGCCGCCGTGCGGCCGAGCAGCTCGTCCAGGCTCTTCAGCCCCAGCCGTGCCAGCAGTGTGCGGTTGGCGTGCGTGTAGCGGCCTTGCAGGTCCTTGCGGAAGAACACCACGTCGGGCAGGTGCTCAAACAGATCGTCGCAGGCAGCTTGGAGTTGCATGGCGCCATTGTGCAGAAATCGTCACCGCGCGGCGCGAAAACGCTCTAGCCATCGGCCGGCGCCTGGCCAAGAATCCGGCCCATGCAAAAGAGCATTGACTGCGTGGATTCGCACACCGGCGGGGAACCGACCCGGCTGGTGCTTTCGGGCTTCCCCGAGTTTGGCGAGCTGCCGCTGCCGCAGGTGGTGGATCAGTTGCGCACGCAGCATGACCGCTGGCGCCGCGCCACCGTGTGCGAGCCGCGCGGCAGCGACGTGATCGTCGGCGCGCTGCTGCTGCCGCCGCGTTCTGCAGGCGCGCTGGCCTCGGTGGTCTTCTTCAACAACGTCGGCTACCTCGGCATGTGCGGCCACGGCACCATCGGCGTGATGGCCACGCTCGAACATCTGGGCCGCGTGGAGCCTGGGCTTTATGTGCTGGATACCCCCGTGGGCAGCGTGCGCGCCACGCTGCTGGGCCAGGGCCGCGTGAGCCTGGACAACGTGCCGGCCTATCGCCATCGCGCGGCGGTGTGCGTGGACGTAGCGGGTTATGGCAGCGTCACTGGCGACGTGGCCTGGGGCGGCAACTGGTTCTTTCTCTGCAAGGCCGAGCGGCTGGCGCTGGAGCTGGCCTCGCTGCCGGCGCTGGAGGCTTTCTGCGAGGCTGTGCGCCGCGCGCTGGTGGCCCAGGGCATCACGGGCGAGGGCGGTGCGGAGATCGACCATATCGAGTTGATGGGCCCGCCAGGCGACCCCGCCAACAGCGGGCGCAACTTCGTCATGTGCCCCGGCGGCGCGTATGACCGCTCGCCCTGCGGCACCGGTACCAGCGCGAAGCTGGCCTGCCTGGCGGCCGATGGCGCGCTGGCGCCGGGGCAGATGTGGCGGCAGGAGAGCGTGCTCGGCAGCGTGTTCGAGGGTTCGTATCGCCTGGATGCCGAGGGCCGCGTACTGCCCACCATCAGCGGCCAGGCCTTTGTGTGCGGGCGCTCCACGCTGATCCTCGACCCGGCAGATCCGTTCTGCTGGGGCATCTGAATTCATCTCTCCATCCACCAAGGACTTCTTCTCCATGAGCAATTTCTGGCAAGGCGTGCTGCCCGCCATCACCACGCCCTTCAAGCCCGACGGCAGCGTCGATCATGAATTCCTGACCTGGCATGTGGACCAGATGATGCAAGCCGGCTGCAGCGGCATCGTGCCGCTGGGCTCGCTGGGCGAAACGGCCACGCTGTCGGTGGACGAGAAGCGCGCGGTTCTTGAGACCGTCGTGCGTGCAGTCGCCGGCCGCGGTGCAGTGGTGCCCGGCGTGGCCGCGCTGTCCACGGCTGACGCCGTGCGCTTCGCGCGCATGGCGGCCGAGCTCGGTTGCCAGGGCCTGATGGTGCTGCCGCCTTACGTCTACTCGACCGACTGGCGCGAGATGGGCGCCCATGTGCGGGCCGTGATCGCGGCGACCGATCTGCCCTGCATGCTCTACAACAACCCGATCGCCTACAAGACCGACTTCAGCGCCGAGCAGATGCGCGAACTCGCTGCCGAGCATGCAAATTTCGTGGCCGTGAAGGAGTCCAGTGCCGACGTGCGCCGCATCGCCGCGATCCGCGCTGCGCTGGGTGATCGCCTGCACATCCTCGTCGGCGTGGACGACATGATCGTCGAGGGCATTGCGGCCGGCGCCACCGGCTGGGTGGCGGGCCTGGTGAACGCCTTCCCGCGCGAATCGGTGCAGCTGTTCGAGCTGGCCCGCGCCGGCAGGCCTGCGGAAGCGCTGCCGCTCTACCAATGGTTTCTGCCGCTCTTGCGCATGGACGTGGTGCCCAAGTTCGTGCAGCTGATCAAGCTCGTGCAGTCGCGCGTGGACATGGGCAGTGCGCGCGTGCGTGCGCCGCGGCTGGAGCTCGAAGGCGCAGAGCTGGCGCAGGCTCAAGGCTTGATCGACGCCGCGCTGGCGCACAAGCCGCATTGAGCAGGCTCGACGCCGAAATCATCGTCGTGGGCGCCGGCCTCGTCGGCGCAGCCTGCGCGCTGCGACTCGCGCACGAAGGCCGTGAGGTGCTGCTGATCGATGCTGAAGCGCCCGGCCACGGCGCGAGCTTCGGCAACGCGGGCCATATCGCCACCGAGCAGGTGATGCCGCTGGCCAGTGGCGCCGTCATCCGCGCGAGCTGGCGGCATCTCTTTGTGGCCGAGAGCCCGCTGCGGATTCGCATGGGCTATCTGCTGCCGATCCTGCCGTGGCTGGCGCGCTTCGTCTGGGCCGCGCGGCCCTCGCAATACGCGCGCGGCGTGGCGGCGTTGATGTCGCTGCAGGAGACGGCACTCGACGATCTGCAAGATCTGGCGCGGCTGGCCGGCATCGGCGACCAGCTCCATCGCGACGGCTATCTGCGCATCTGGGAAAGCGCGCAGGGCCGGCAGAGCGCCCATGAACAAGCCGCTGAAGCTCAGCGTTATGGCATCCGCACCGAGGCCCTGGGCGCGGATGCCCTGCCTGCCGGCCTTTCACCGGCCGTGAGCGGCGCGATGTTCTACCCGGACACCGGCCACGTGGACGATCCGCACGCGCTGTGCGCCGGTTTTGCGCAAGCCTTCAAGCGTCTCGGCGGGCGCGTGGAACAGCAGCGTGTGCTGCGGCTTGCGCAAGAGGGCGAGACGGTCTCGGCGATGCTGGAGCACGGCGGCACCCGCCGTGCGAGGCAGCTCGTGCTGGCCGCCGGTGCCTGGTCGCGCCCGCTGGCCGCGAGCCTCGGCTGCTTCGAGCCGCTCGACACCGAGCGCGGCTATCACATCACCTTGCCCTGGAGTGAGGCGCCGCCTCGCTTGCCGATGCCCATCGCCTCGACGGAGCGCAACGTCATCATGACGCCGATGACTCCGGGCCTGCGCATGACGGGCACGCTGGAATTCGGCGGCCTGCGTCTGCCGCCTGACCCGCGTCGCATCGCGCTCTTGCATCGTCAGATGCAGTCGCTGCTGCCCGGCGTCCAGACCGCGGGGGCCAGCAGCTGGATGGGCTTCCGTCCTTCGATGCCCGACCACATGCCCGTCATCGGCCGCGTGCCGCGTCACCCGAACGTGGTGTTCGCGTTCGGGCACCAGCATCTGGGGCTGACCTTGTCGGGCGTCACGGCGCGGCTGGTCAGTGATCTGCTGGCCGGGCGGCAGGCGACCGTGGATTCGGCGCCATTTCGCGTTGGGCGATTCGGCTGACGCGGTGGTGACCTGGCGGAGCGGCTGGAGGTCCCTTGGCAGGCCGTCAATGCCGTCGAACCTGAGCGTTATGAGCCCAGCGTTGCGCTGGCCTTTTGTCTTCAAGCAACCGGCACGCACACCATCGCAATGCTGACCCAGACGCCGAAGCTGAAGTAGGGCGTCAGCCAGAGTGCGTCGGCCTTCCACGCGGCCCAGTCGCCGCTTCGCTCGCGGCGCTGCCAGGCATCGCGCGCGCCGTCGTCCAGGCGCATATAGGCCTGCCCGTGCGCGCGGCCGTGCTGGTAGCGGCGCCAGTACATGGGCGCGTCCACGCTCAGCACATAGGCCACGAAGGACACCGAGCACAGGATGCCGAAGATCGCCAGGGCGTGGACCCAGCCGCTGCTGTACAGGGCGATGATCGCGAGCAGGGCGGCCATCCATGAAAAGCCCGCAGCCCAGAGCATGGACTCGACGGCCTGCGTGATGTGGTTCAGCGTCAGCACGCTATGCCAGCAGAAGCCCTGGGCCACCACCATGAACACGGGCACCGCCCACGCGGCTGATTGCACCCACGGCATGCCGGCATGCACGCCCAGTTGGTGGACCAGCAGGCCCAGCTGCAGCGCGAAGCAGATCTCGGCGATGGTGGCTGCGGCGCGGCCCAGGAAGATGCTGGACAGGTGCGTGTCCACGACCACCCGCCGCTCAAGGTCGATCCGCGGAAGTACCGAGCGATAGGCGCACACCAGCACGTACACGCCGGACAAGGCCAGTTGCAGGCCATCATGGACGCCGCTTACCGGCCCGAAATGCAGCACGGCCAGCCACAGGCCGACGTTCAGCACGGCAAGCGCGCAAAGAGCCCGCCACCACGACAGCACCCTCGTGTCTGCTGCCGCGAGACCTGCCGCAAAGTGATGGCGAATTGATGACGACATAGGGCGACGAGCGTAATCGCGAGTGGATCGCCGAGGCAAGGCCTTCGCTGTAGGCGGGGATCTATTTCTCTCAGGCCAGCGCTTCACGCACGCGGCGCTTCAGCAAGGGCAGCACGTCTCGCTCGAACCAGGCGTTGTCGCGCAGCCATTTGCGATTGCGCGGCGAGGGATGCGGCAAGGGGATTCGATGTGGCGCGTGTTCGGCATAGGCGGCCACGGTCTGTGTGACGGTGCTGCGGCTCGCGGCCCCGAGTACGTGGCGCTGCGCGAACTGGCCGATCAGGAGCGTGAGGCCGATGGCGGGAAGCCCGCCGATCAGCCGGCCATGCCATTGCGCGGCGCACTCTGGACGTGGCGGAAGATCTCCGTTCGGGCCGGTGCCGGGAAAGCAGAAACCCATGGGCACGAGGGCGAAGCGGTCCGGGTCGTAGAAGACCTTGGGGCTGACGTCCAGCCAGTCGCGCAGGCGCTCGCCGCTCTGGTCGTTCCAGGGGATGCCTGTTTCGTGGACGGTGCGGCTTGGGGCCTGGCCGATGATCAGAACGCGCGATTTGCGGCTGGCCTGGACGATCGGCCGCGGGCCCAGGGGCAACTTGCCTTCGCAGATCCTGCAATCACGAACCTCATGCAGCAGGGCCTCGAACGAGTCCAAGGATCAGCACTCGACGATATTCACCGCCAGCCCGCCGCGGGCCGTTTCCTTGTACTTGGTCATCATGTCCGCGCCGGTGTCGCGCATGGTCTTGATGACCT
>FSVW01001152.1_pt1 | contig 15086 bp, 12 predicted proteins | sample 1637551 | NCBI WGS metagenome assembly FSVW01 (sample SAMEA3914814, study PRJEB12502) | metagenome | biome: forest; material: soil | place: USA | collected 2011-09-16 | depth 0.1 m | reverse complement strand
GGGCTATGCCGAGGCCGACCCCACCTTCGACATCGAAGGCGTGGACGCGGCGCACAAGGCCACCATCATGTCGGCCATCGCATTCGGCATCCCGGTGCAGTTCGACAAGGCTCACGTTGAAGGCATCACCAAGCTGCAAGCCACCGACATCAAATACGCGGAGCAGCTTGGCTACCGGATCAAGCTACTGGGCCTGACGCGTCGTCGCGAGAAAGGCATCGAGCTGCGCGTGCATCCGACCTTGATCCCGATCAATCGCCTGATCGCCAACGTCGAAGGCGCGATGAATGCCGTCGTCGTGCAGGGCGATGCCGTCGGCACGACGCTCTACTACGGCAAGGGCGCCGGCGCGGAACCCACGGCCTCGGCGGTGATCGCCGACCTGGTGGACATCACCCGCCTGGCCACCGCCGACCCCGACCATCGCGTGCCGCACCTAGCCTTCCAGCCCGACGCGATGAGCAGCACGCCGATCCTGCCGATGGACGAGGTGCTGACCTCCTTCTACCTGCGCCTGCGCGTGGCCGATCGTGCCGGCGTGCTGTCCTCCGTCACGACACTGCTGGCCGAGAACGACATCTCGATTGACGCCGTGCTGCAGCGCGAAGCCGCCGAGGGCGAGAGCCAGACCGACCTGATCATCCTGACCCACGAAACCGTCGAAGGCCGCATGAACAAGGCGCTTGCGCAGATGCAGGCACTGGCAACGGTGCTGGCGCCGATCGTGCGGATCCGCAAGGAAGAGCTGGCCTGATGAAGTACATCAGCACTCGCGGCGACAAGACCGAACGAGCCTTCTGCGAAATTCTTCTTGAGGGCCTGGCTCCAGATGGCGGCCTGTACCTGCCGGTCAGCTACCCGCAGATCGACAGCGCGACCTTGACGAAATGGCGCGATCTTGCCTATGCCGACCTCGCTTTCGAGATCCTGTCGCTCTACATAGACGACATCCCCGCTAACGACCTGCGTCAGCTGACACGGCGCACCTACACCGAGGCCGTCTTCGGTACGCCCGAGATCACGCCGCTGAAGACCCTCGAACCCGGCCTCGCGCTCGAAGCCCTTTCCAACGGCCCGACGCTGGCCTTCAAGGACATGGCAATGCAGCTGCTCGGCGGCTTGTTCGAGTACGAGCTGAAGCGCCGCGGCGAAACGCTGAACATCCTCGGCGCCACCTCCGGCGACACCGGCAGCGCGGCCGAGTACGCGATGCGCGGCAAGGCCGGCGTGAACGTGTTCATGCTGAGCCCGCACGGCCGCATGAGCCCGTTCCAGCAGGCACAGATGTTCAGCCTGCAGGACGCGAACATCCACAACATCGCCGTCACCGGCGTGTTCGACGACTGCCAGGACATCGTCAAGGCCGTGTCCAACGACCTCGACTTCAAGCGCAAGTACAAGATCGGCACGGTCAATTCGATCAACTGGGCGAGGCTGCTGGCCCAGGTCGTCTACTACTTCGCCGGTTACCTGCAGGCGACGAAGGCAAACGACGAGAAGGTTAGCTTCACGGTGCCCTCTGGCAATTTCGGCAACGTCTGCGCCGGCCATGTGGCGCGGATGATGGGCCTGCCGATCGACAAGCTGGTCGTCGCCACCAACGAGAACGACGTGCTCGACGAGTTCTTCCGCACCGGCGTCTATCGCGTGCGCGGCGCAGCAAATACCTATGAGACGTCCAGCCCCTCGATGGACATCTCCAAGGCCAGCAACTTCGAGCGCTTCGTGTTCGACCTTTTGAGCCGCGATGGCGCGCGGGTCAAGGCCTTGTTCACTAACTCCGAATTCACACTGACTGACGCCGAACATCAGCGCATCCAGCAGTTCGGCTTCGCTTCCGGTTCGAGCTCTCATGCCGATCGGCTGGCGACGATCCGCGATTGCTACAAGCGCTACGGGCAGATGATCGACACGCACACGGCGGACGGCCTCAAGGTCGCACTCCAGCAGCGCGATCCCGCGGTGCCGATGCTCGTGCTCGAAACCGCCTTGCCGGCCAAGTTCGCTTCGACGATCGTCGAGGCGCTGGGCATCGAGCCGGGCCGCCCGGCGGGGCTGGAGAACATCGAGGCCTTGCCGAAGCGGGTGACGGTGATGGCGGTCGACACCCAGGCCGTCAAGTCCTTCATCGAAGCCCATGTCTGAAGCGAAGCGCCCGGCGATGCAGAGTCTCGACGAGGCGCTGGCGACCCTGCTGGCCGCTGTCGCACCGCTGGGCAGGAGCGAGGCGGTCTCGACCTTCGATGCGCTTGGCCGCGTGCTCGCTGAGGACGTCGTCTCGCAGCTCGACGTGCCGCCGGCCGACAACACGGCGATGGACGGCTACGCGCTTCGCGCCGCCGACGTGAGCCTCGGCGACTTGCCTGTCAGCCAGCGCATTCCCGCCGGTGTCGTGCCAAGCGACTTGCTGCCGGGTACGGCGGCGCGCATCTTCACCGGCGCGCAGATTCCGGCGGGTGCGGATTCGGTCGTGATGCAGGAGCATTGCGAAGCCGGCGACGGCACGGTACGCGTCAAGGAAGAAGTCAAGCCCGGCCAGCACATCCGCCGCCGCGGCGAGGACGTGCAGCATGGCGCGACCGTGTTCGCTGCCGGCGTGCGGCTGAACGCGGCCGCGCTGGGCCTCTCGGCGTCGGTCGGTGCGGCATCGCTGCAAGTTGCAAATCGTCCGAAAGTCGCGCTGTTCTCGACCGGCGACGAGTTGGTGATGCCCGGCGAGCCGCTGAAGCCCGGCGCGATCTACAACTCCAATCGCTTCACGCTGCGCGGGCTGCTTCAGGGCCTGGGCTGTGAGGTGATCGACCTGGGCATCGTGCCCGACAAGCTCGACGCCACCCGCGCCGCCTTGCGCGAAGCCGCCTCCAAGGCCGACCTGATCATCACCAGCGGCGGTGTTTCGGTTGGCGAGGAAGATCATTTGCGCCCCTCCGTCCAGGCCGAGGGCCAGCTCGATCTCTGGCAGATCGCCATCAAGCCTGGCAAGCCACTGGCCTTCGGTCGTGTCCAGTCGTCCTGGTTCATCGGCCTTCCCGGCAACCCGGTCTCCAGCTTCGTGACCTTCCTGATGCTGGTCCGACCGGTCATCCTGCGACTGCAAGGTGCCAGCCAGCTAACGCCGAGACGCTACGAAGTCCGCGCCGACTTTGCCTGGCCCAGGCCCGACCGCCGGCGCGAGTTCCTGCGTGCACGAATGAACGACTCTGGCGGCCTGGACCTGTTCCCGAATCAAAGCTCCGGCGTGCTGACCTCGGCCGTCTGGGGCGATGGCCTGGTCGACACCCCCGCCGGGCAGGCGATCGCTGCGGGCGATGTGGTGCGTTTCATTCCGTTCAGCGAGCTGCTGGCGTGAGCATCACCGTTCGCTACTTCGCCTCGCTGCGGGAAGCACTGGGCCATCTCGAAACCATCGAGTGGTCTCCCGATTTGACGGTCGGCCAGCTGCGTGACCAGTTGCTGGCCCGCGGCGAACCTCATCAGTCGGCGCTGGCCCGAACGCGCGCCGTTCGCTGCGCACTCGACAAGCAATTGAGCCGCGAAGACGCCCGCATTCCCGACGGCGCGGAAGTTGCCTTCTTTCCCCCGGTGACCGGCGGCTGAGCCAGCGGCGATCTTCGATGCGGGGTCTGCACCTAACGGCCGATCTCAGCGGCGTCGATGCCGCGCTGCCGCTGATGCGCGATGCTGCCAGCCTGCGCACGCTTTGCGTCGATGCGGTCTTGCGGGCTGGACTCGGCGCCGTGGCCGAACTGTTCCACCGCTTCACGCCCGCGCCAGGTGTCGACGATGAGCAGACGGGCATCACCGGCGTCGTGCTGCTGGCCGAATCGCATCTGGCCGTCCACACCTGGCCGGAGCTGGGTGCCGTCACCCTGGATGTCTACGTCTGCAACCTCGGCCAGGACAACAGCGCCAAGGCCGAGCTGTTGATGGCCGATCTGGTGCGAGCCTTTGCGCCAGGGGCTTCGGTGGTCCAGCGGATCGAGCGCGGCCTGGCGGTCGATCAGTCCTCCGGCCTGTCCCCCAGCAGATAGCGCGCGCCGGTGCCCTTGAGCGCCGCCTTGTCGCCCGGGTTGTAGAGCGAGCATTTGCTCAGCGACAGGCAGCCGCAGCCGATGCATGAGCTCAGCTGATCGCGCAGGCGAGTCAGCGCCTCGATGCGTTCATCCAGCAAGGGCTTCCAGCCGCGCGACAGGCGCTGCCAATCGGCCGGCGTGGGCGTGCGGCCATCGGGCAGGGTGGCCAGCGCCGCGCGGATCTCGTCCAGGCTCAGGCCCACGGCTTGCGCTGCGCGGATGAAGGCGACGCGCCGCAGGCCGCTGCGCGGATACTGCCGCCGGCCCGAATCGCTGCGGCCACTGGCGATCAGCCCGGCTTCCTCGTAGAAGCGCAGAGCGCTGGCGGCCAGCCCGCTTCGCTTCGCAAGCTCGCCGATCGGGATCCAGCTGTCGGCAGGCGGCTTGGTGCTCATCGTTCGAATTCCTCGCTTGACATCAAGTTAACTTTAACTTGGATCATGAGCGCACTTCAATCGAGGACGACAGCCATGCAGACCAACACCGTTGAAAGCCGCGCGATCGAAACGCGGATCGCCGAGATTTCCTCCACGACCGCCACGACCGCCACGACCCCCATGGCGGCCACGCCCGCCATGGCCATGCTTCACACCTTGCTCGACGCCAGCCATGGCCTGCCGCCCGAGTACCGCCACGGCCTGTCCAACCACCTGCCGATGGCGTTGCATGCCTTGCAGGCGATGGGTGCCAGCCCGCAGCGAATGCTGGATTTCTATGCCGGCTATGCAAGCCGCTTCGAAGCCGGCTCCGAGTCGCAGCGCACGGCGCCGGTGCCCGATTGGCTGACGTTGCGCGGGGCCGGCGACCGCAATCCCGAAGCGTATCCGGCCCTGGTCGCCAGCTTCGGGCAGATGCTTGCGCGAGACGGTGAACTGGCAGTGCTGCGCCGCGTCTTGCCGGAATTGCTGCACGGCATCGCCGCGGCCGCGTTCCACGGCGTGATTCGCACGGCGCATGCGGTGAAGGCCGGCCACAGCGGCGAACTGGCCCATGCGCTGGCCTATTGGGCCTGGCGCTGGCAGGGTCTGCCCGCCGTGCCGCCAATGCCGACTTCGCTGAGTTTCGAGATTTGGAAGCATCGCCTGGCCGAGGCCTCCGCGAGCGAGCGGCTGGCTGCGCCGCTGATTTCGCTGCGCATGGATATGGCTGTGCAAACAGCGAACTACCGCTCGTTCGGCAATGCCTTGGGCCCTGAGCCCGAGCTGCTGAAGCGCCTCACCGGCCTGGCACTGGAGCGCTATCTGGCCAGCCGCAATTTCACCGTGCTCCACATGATCACCGGCCTGCGCGCGCTGAGGGTGATGCTGCCCTGGATCGACGATGTGCAGGCCTTTCAGCCGCTGCTTGTGCGCGCCTTCGTGGCTGCCTATCTGGCCGCCCAGGTCCGGCCTGTCGAGCCCCTTCGGCCAGTAGCCGTCCACAGCTGGCAAAGCGTCACCGAAGCCGCTATCGCCTCCGATGACGACCACGTCATCAAGCTCGTCCATGCCTGCCGCGAAGAGTTCGCGGTCTACGGCGACCCACGCTATCTGGATGCCGCCGCCCTGGCCATCAGCTGAGCGGCGACGCGGGTGCCCTGCGTGTAAGCCTCCTCAAAGACCGAATAGCCGGACAGGTCCGCATGCGCGAAATGAAGACGCCCTTGCGGCGACTGGAGCGCTGCTAACGCCGAGGATGAGCGGATGCCCGGCGCCGGAATGCTCATCGCGTGGCCCCAGCGCTGCAGATCCGCGGCCTGGAGCTGTTCGGGCAGGTCCGGATGAACGGTGGCGAGGTCGTCGATCACCTGCTTGGCACATGCCTGCCAATCCTGCTGCAACAAAGCCGGCCGCTGCTTGCGTGGCAAGGCCCAGTAGGCGCTCAGCACGGTCGGCCCGGGCGACGGCACGAGGCTCTGGTGCGTGGCGTCCACATAGCCCAGCGCCGGGCTGCCGTAGATCACGTTGTCCCAGGCCAGCGGAGCGCCCAGGCGTTGCAGTAGCGGCGCCTTCAGCTGGAGATTGCTGACCAGCCAGGGTGCGTACTGCAGTTGCGTTGCGGCAGCGAGCAGGGCGGGCAGGCTGCCGCCCAATAGACGATTGGCGATGAACAGCGGCGTGGCGAGCACGAGCTGCTCTGCTTGCCAGCGTTCGGGCGCCTGGGCCTGCTCGTTCCAGGCCAGGACGTCTACGCCATAACGCTCAACTTCAACGCGCAGCACCGTGCGGCCCGTATGGGTCCGCGCGGCCAGTGGCGTGGCCATGCGCGCACTGAGCCAGGCGTTGCCCTCGGGCCAGGTCAGCACCGCCTCTCGCTCGCCCGTCTCGGCACCCGGTGGATGAAAGCCATGGCGGCTGGCGAAGTAATGCAGGCCGGCCCAGGCGGAGACTTCGGCCGCGCCGGCGCCATAGTCGTCGCGGCAGCAGTAGTCGAGATACCAGCGCAGCTGCGGGTCGTTCAGCTGCCGTTGATCGAGCCAGCCGGCGAAGGTCTGCGCATCCAGTTCGCTCAAGCCCGGGGTCCAGCGGGAGCGATGGGTCGGCATCGTGAAGCCGAGCCGCTTCTGCGCGGATTCGACTTCGCGGGCGAAGTTGAGGTATTGCTCGCGGCTCGTCGCTTCGCGCGCCGGCGGCAGCAGGCCCTCGACCCATTGGCCTTCGAAGAAGAGCCGCTCCTGCGGGCTGTGGCAGAGATGGCGCTCCTCATAAACCGGTCTTCCCAGCATCTGCCGGACCAGCCCCAGCTCCTCCAGCAACTGGTAGACCTCGGCCGCATCCGGCCCGGGCAGCGGCAGGTAGTGGGCGCCGAGCGGGCAGGCGATGCCACCCATCGCGTGACCACGGCTGTTGCCGCCGGCCTGGTCTTCCAGTTCGAGCAGTGCGAAATCATCGACGCCGGCAGCGGCGAGTGCACGGCCGCAGGCGAGGCCCGCGATGCCGGTGCCAACGATCAGGATCCTGCTTCGCCGCAGCGGCCCGTCGCCCGCGCGGGGCAAGGGCGCGCGCAAGCGATGCCCGCGCTCAGCGCTCGCGCCGGTCCAGCCGCCTTGCAACGCCGGTCTCGCGGCCTCGCCGCAGCCGGCCAGCGCCAGGCCACCTAACAACACTTCTCGACGGGTTGCCGCCACTCAGTGCACCTTGCCCCACTCGGCCTCGAACTCGTAGACCAGCGCCTGGTTCGACAAACGGTTCACCTCGGTCGGCACTCTCGCCATGTCGAGCGGAAAGTTGAACAGCGGCGGCATGTCTTGCAGGCTCAGGAAGCGCAATCCTTCGGGCAAGGCCGAGGGCATGTGCCAGGGCCGACGGCTGGCCAGCACGAAGCCCCATTCGCCGAAGCTGGGCACGTGGGCGTGATAGGGCGTCGCCGTCAGGCCCACGGACTCGAGTGTCGTCACCACGGTCCAGAAGCTGCGCCGCGCGATCAGCGGGGAGGTGGTCTGCACGACTGCGTAGCCGGAGGCCGCCAGATGCTGATCCACCAACTGGTAGAAGCTCGCCGTGTAGAGCTTGCCGAGCGCGAAATTGCTGGGGTCGGGGAAGTCGATGACGATCACGTCGAACATCTCGGCCGGGTGCTGCTCCAGCCAGCCGAAGGCGTCGGCATTGACGATCTTCAGCTTCGGGCTCAGGAGCGAGTCATGGTTCAGACGGCGCAGCAACGGCATCGTCGAGAAGAGCTGGGTCATGTGCGGATCCAGCTCCACCAACATAACGCTCTGGACCGACGGATAGCGCAGGATCTCCCGCACGGCCATGCCGTCGCCACCGCCAAGCACCAGCACCCGCTTCGGCGCGCCCTGCGCGGCCATGGCCGGATGCACCAGCGCCTCGTGATAGCGGTACTCGTCCTTCGAATCGAACTGCAGATTGCCGTTCAGGAACAGCCGCGTGCCGGCATTGCCCGAGGTCACGACGACCCGCTGGTAGGCGCTGGTCTCGCGCACGATGATGTGCTCGCCGTAGAAGCGGTCTCCGGCCCAGGTCGTCAGCTTGTCGGCGCCGATCAGCGCGGCGCCCAGCGCGCAGATCGTCAAGGCGCAGGCCACCGCATGGCTGCGCCAGGCACGCAGTTCGGCGCGGAACATCCACAGCGCCCAGACCGCCACCAGCGCGTTCAGCAGGCCGAAGAAGAGGCCGGTGCGCACGAGGCCGAGCTGTGGCACGAGCAGCAGCGGGAAGGCCAGCGCAACGACCAGCGCGCCGAGGTAGTCGAAAGTCAGCACCTGCGAGACCAGGTCTTTCAGGCCATAGCGCTGGCTGAACTTCTTCTTCAGGATCCGCATCACCAGCGGAATCTCGAGGCCGACCAGCGCGCCGACCAGCAACACGAGGCCGTAGAGCAGGATGCGAAACGGCGCAACTGCGCTGGGAGGCAACAGGCTGTGCGCGGCGAACAGCGCCGCCGGCATCAGGCCGCCGACCAGGCCGACCAGCAGTTCGATCTTCAGGAACTGAGCAACCAGTTGCCTTTCGAGATAGCGCGAGAGCCAGGATCCGAGGCCCATCGCGAACAGGTAGGTGCCGATGATGGTGGAGAACTGCAGCACCGAATCGCCGAGCAAGTAACTGGCCAGTGCACCGGCGGCCAGCTCGTAGACCAGGCCGCAGGCGGCTATCAGGAAGACGCTGGCCAGCAGCAGCATCTCGGCCGGCGAAGCCATTGCTGTCAATCGATTTTCGGCGTTAGCAGGCATTGGTTCCGGGGGCATGGAAGCAGGTTAACTCAGCTAGCATGTCCAGATGGCCGCGACGATGCCCTACAAGCTCGCCTTGCCCCGCGTGGAGGGTCAGGTCATGCGCAGCCGCCAGGTCGAGGCGCTGGACTGGCAATTGCGCCGCAGCCCCTTCGTCTGGTTGATGGGCCTGCCCGGATCGGGCAAGAGTTCGATGGCGGCCCAATGGGCCCGCCGCGCCGCTGCGCGGGGCGAGCGCTGCGTCTGGTACCGGCTCGACGAAGACGATGCCGACATCGCTGGCCTGCTGGACACCTTGCGCTGGCATTCGTTGCAGCGCGCGACTGCCGATGCCTTGCCGGCCTGGTCGCCGGACAACCAAGCCGAACTGAGAGGCTTCTCTCGCCGCTTCTTCCAGCAATGGCTGGCCTGTGAGAGCACGGCGACGCTGACCTTGATCTTCGACGACTGCCACCGCCTGCCGGAAGGCGGCGCGCTGTTCGAATTGCTGGACGCCGCACGCGATGTGGCTGGCGATCGCCTGCGCTTCCTGCTGGTCAGCCGCAGCCCGCCGAGCCTGCCGCTGTCGCGCGGGCTGGTGCCGGGCTGGATGACGGTGTTCGATGACCTGGCTCTGAGCCTGGACGAATCGCTCGAAGTGGCGCGTGGTGTTTCAGGCCGGAACTGGGACGCGGCCGATGCCCAGGCGCTGCGAGCCGCCGAAGGCTGGATGGCCCATGTGCTGGCGCTGGCCCGGCCGCCCCAGGCCGGCCACGCCGGGCCGGGCTCCGCGCACAGCGCCATCGGCGAATTCCTTTGCGAAGAACTGTTGGCGATGCTGCCGCCGGGAGACCGTCGAGGCCTGAGGTTAGCGGCGGAGCTGCCCGAGCTGCCGCGCGCACGCGCCCGGCTGACGCCGGCGCAGTCCCGCCTGCTGGACCAACTAGCGGCGCAGCGCTATTTTGTCGACCTGACTGCCGACGACGCCTGGCGGCTGCACGATCTGCTGCGCGATGGCCTGCGCCAGCGCAACAGGGTGCTGGAGCCGCCAGAGGCGCTGGCGCTGGCACGGCGCGAACTCGCCGGTTGGGTGCGCGAGCACTCGCCGGACACAGCGATGAACCTGCTGGCCGCGGCTGGTGACGAAGTCGGCGCACTCGAGCTATTGGCCACCCAAGGCCGCCGCTGGCTGGCGCAGGGCCGCCATCATCAGTTGCTCGGCTGGCTCGATGCCTTGCCCGGTCAATCCGGGCTTGAGCGCGGCCCGGAGCACCTGCTCTGGCGCGCCGAGGCGCTACTGCCGCTAGCGCCCGAGGACGCGCGCTCGCCGTTCGCCGCCAGCCGCGCTGCCTTCGTCGCAACCCGCAATGCCGATGGCGCCTACCGCGCCTGGTGCGGGGAAGTTGCCAGTTATGTCGTGCAGTGGGGCGCGGTCCAGGGCCTGGCGGAGCTGGTTGATGAGCTGGAGCAGATCGAGACCAAGCTCGGGCCGCCACCGGGCGAATGGCGCTTCCGCTGCGCGGCAGATGCCTTGACGGCATTGATGTATGGCCGCGCCGAGGATCCGCGCATTCGCAAATACGCGCAGGCCACGGCGCTGGCCGTCGAGCAGGCACCCGATGCCGCCAGCCGCATCACGGCGGCGGCGCAGCTCTTGATCTACCGCCTCTGGTGGGCCGGAGACTTTCCGGGCGGCCGGGCGCTGTATGAAGCCTTCGATGGCGAAGTCGACCGCGGCGACCGGGACGGCAGTGTGCCGCCGCTGGCACGGCTGATCTGGTGGTCGAACGCGGCCATCGTCGATTGGCAATGCGGCGATCCGGCGCGCTGCTACGCCAAGGTGGACCGCGGCCTCGCGCTGGCCGAGGCCTCAGCCATCCATGTGCGCGATTTCTTCCTGCTGACGCAGGGCATCTTCTGCGCCTTGTCGCGGGAGGATTGGCCGCGCGCCGAAGCGTACTTGGCGCGCCTGGCGCAGACCGAGCGCGGCCACAAGCGGCTGGACAGCATGGTCCATCACTTCTTCCGCAGCTGGTATTGCCTGTCGCGCGGCGACGCCGCCACGGCGCTTGCCCATGCGCAGACGGCCCTGCCAATGGCCGAAAGCCTGGGCTCGCTGTTCCACAAGGTCATCGTACTTTCGGCGTTAGCACCTGCCCGGTTACATGCGGGCGACCTGCCCGGCGCACTGGAGGCCTACCGCTCGCAACTGGCGTTGGCAAAGGGCAGCCAGAACCCGACCTTCGCCTACATCGCCTTTTGCGCCGGCGCCGAGATCGCACTTCTCAGCGGCGACAAGTCCGGGCTGGCCAAGCAGGTCGAGCGGATGCTGATGGTCAAGCAGCTGGGCGGCTTCCACAGCGACTGCGGCTGGCGCAGCCCGATCCGCGCACGCCTGTTCGCCTTCGCATTGGCCGAGGGCATCCTGCCCGAGGTGGCGCGGCAATGGATCCGCGAGAAGCAACTGAGTCCGCCCGCGGACTTCGGGCTCGGCGACTGGCCGATGCCCGTGCGCATCCGGGCCTTGAACGGGCTCGATGTGGAAATCGATCAGGCTGCCGCCGACGCCTCGCCGGGTGCCAAGCCGCCGACCCGGCTGCGCGAACTGCTGGCCGTGCTGGTGGTGCGCCGGCGGCAGGGCGCGACGCAGTCCGAGCTGTGCGACTGGCTCTGGCCCGAAGCCGAGGGCGACAAGGCCGCCGCCTCCCTGAAGGTTGCACTGCACCGCTTGCGGGCCTGGCTGGGGCACGATGCGGTGCTGCTGAAAAACGGCGTTATGGCGCTGAACGAACTCTGCGTCGCGTGCGATCTGTGGCAACAGATGGATCAGGCGCCGGAGCAACTGGCGGCGCAGGCCGGCGCCTTGCTGGCCGGCTGCCTGGCGCCGCCGGTGCGCGCGCTGCGGGAGCGGCTGTTGCGCGGCTGAGATACCGCGGCGACACCGCTGAAGATACGGGTTAGCACCTGCCTTCCTTTAACCGATCGGTAACCTGTGCTGACCTATGGTTCGCTTCATCTGCCATGGCGGCGGGGAGGAATCGCAACCATGAGCAAGATGACGACGACGGGCAAGATCACGGGCGGCGGGCGCGTTAGCCGTCTCGTCGGGCCGATTGCCTTGATGGCCTCGATGTTCCTGGCGTCCACAGGCGCCTTCGCCGACACGCCTGCCGATGTCTATCTGTACTACAACACTTATTTCAAGGTGCCGGTCGGCGAATCCGGCGACCAGCCCATCGACAGGACGATCTACAACCAGCCTGCGAACTGGGGCCTGGCCGGGCCGGGCTACAACCTGATGGGGTCGGGCAGCGTGACCTCGGGCCCGGTGGCCTTCGCCAGCGTCAGCTCACCCGGCTGGACGGAAAACTCGCCGGGCTACAACGGCCTTCCGATGCTCGGTGACATGCTGACGGAGCTCTCCTACGACTTCCAGATCGTCGGCCCGGCCGCGGTGACGGTACCCCTCGTGATCAGTGGCCGCATCGGCCTGGGCTTCAGCGGGCCACCGACGGCGGGCAGCAACGCCACGGTGCAAGCCTGGGCGACCGACAACTACCCGTACAACTCGCACCGGGTGAGCCAGGACTCGATCTCGACCGTGTGCAGCTCCAGCGGAGACCCGGCCGCCTGCAACGTCGGGTTTGCGCTGCACATCAACCTGGTGTCTGGCACGGCCACGCAGGTCGGGCAGATCGGCTCCGTCAATCTGGATGCGGAGGCCAGCTTCTACGGCACCTACTTCGCGGCGACCGCGTCCTACGCTTTCGTGGACCCGCTCGTGTCCATCGATCCGACCTTCATGGCCGCGAATCCCGGCTACAGCCTGGTGTTCGCGCCGGGTGTCCTGAACGCGGAGGCGCCGCTGCCGGTGCCGGAGCCTGCGACCTGGGGCTTGATGCTCCTGGGCCTGGGCGCGGTGGGCCTGCGGCGGCGCCGCGACTGAAACGCGGCCGGCCTCAGCCGTGGATGGCCGCGGCGACGATCATCCCGATCGACAGGCACATCGCCGCGACTACGACCGCCAGCGCGAGGTTCTTCTTCTCGACGATCTCGTCCCACAGGTGATAGGGCGTGAGCTTGTCGATGATGATGAAGCTGATCCAGAAGATCAGCACGCCGATCAAGGCGTAGAGGATCGAACCTCCGACGATTTCGGGTCTGAGCCAGTCGAGTCCGGTCATGGTGTTCTCCTTCGCCGTCCGTTGAGGTAACGCATTAGCTGTTGGGGCTCATTTGTGGCCGCCGCCTCCGCTGCTGTAGCCGCCGTAGGAACCGCCGGCGCCGCCGATGAAGCCACCGACGCCGCTGCTGCGCCGGCATTGCTGGTATTCGGCGCTGTTGGGTCCGAAGCTGTCGGCAAAGGCGCGGCACGAGTCTCGGCTGCAGGCCCGCAACAGCATCATCAGCACCAGGATCAGCACCACCGCGATGATGACCGATCGGATGGCAGAGCCGTGCGCAAGGATCGGACTGGCGTCGCGTCGCAGCGCGGCTTGTGCTGCCGGCGCCACCTTGAAGGCGCGGGCGACCTCGGCGGCGTCCAGTGCCAGGCCCTGGCTCCACGTCACTTCATCGCCGGTCTGCTCGCGGCTCAGCAAGGCCTTGGGCGTCGTGCCGCGGGCCGGCGATTCGTAGTCGATCACGAGCGCGCGTTCGTCGCGCTTGACCTGCCAGTAAAACTCGCCAAGCACGTAGGTCGTCTTGGCGGCGTAGGCGTATTTGCGCCGGTAGCTGCGGCCCTGCCATTCGACGCTGCTGCCCGCTGCCACCGGTGCGCCGGTCAAGGGGCGGACGAGGCTCCAACCGTCTTCCGCGTCGACCAGGAAGACGAAGCCCTCGGTCTTGTTGAACAGCAGGTATTCGCGCCAGAAGGTGGTTTCATCGTCAGCCCCGGGATCGGGAATATCGCAGCGCTCCTGATAGCCGACGACCTGCCAGGGCAGCGGCTTGCCGCCGGCCCAGGCGAGCGAGCCGACGCTGCTCAGCGGAATCTGCGGATCGCCACCGTGAGCCTGAGCGAAGTGGGCCAGCTCGGCGACGGCGCCCTTGCTGATGTCGACGACGGCGCGGCATTGCGGGCAGCTGATGCTCAGCGTCGAACCGAGCTTGGGCTCCAGAGCCGCGCCGCAGTTGGGGCAGGGCAGCGATTGTGAGGCGAGAGTCTTGCTGCTCTCTTCGCGCAGGCCGGTCATCGAGAGGTCTGTGATGCGGACCGGGCGGCCGACCGACCACTGCGGCGCCTGCGGCTGGACGTATTCGAGCGAGCCGACCTCGTTGGCCGCATTGCGCAATTCGGCGACGAGGAATTGCTGGTTCAGCGCCGGCGGCCGTGGCAGCTCGCCTTGCGCGGCTGCGAGCGTGGTGCGAGTGAGGGCGGAGACGGTCCAGACCGTGCCAGCCAACCGAAGTGGATCGCTCAGTCGCAGGGCGGCGGCTTGGGGCGCCGGTCCGGACAACTCGGCCTCGAACGCCATGACGAAGCTGCCGTTGTCCTCCGACAGCCAGGCGCTCTTGCCATGGTCGAACAAGGCATGCCACTCGTTCCAGCTGCCTTCGGCGTAGCTCAGCTGCAGGCGGCCGACGATGGTGAAGGCCTCGCCGGAGAAGCGCCCGGCAGCGCCAAGCTGCAGCGGCGAGTAGTCCTCGATCAGTTCGGCGCTCTGGCCAATCTTGCGCAGCGTGTCGCCGTCGCGAACCAGGGTGCTGCGGCAGAAACCGCAGACAGCGCTCGCCGAGGCGGCCGAGGCGAATTCGACCGGCGCTCCGCAGTTGGGGCAGAGCGCCTGCCAGCGGCGCTGCGGGGCGTCAGTGGCCACGCGGCTGGCTCAGGCTCAGGCGAGCTTCTTGAGCAGCTCGGTCTTCTTGGCGGCGAATTCCTCGTCGGTCAGGATGCCCTTGGCCTTCAGGTCGCCGAGGCGCTCGAGCAAGGCCATGATGTCTTCCGAGCTTTGCGCGGGTGCCGCGCCTGCGCCTGCTGCCACCGGCCCCTGCGCGGTGGAAGCCAAGCCCTGGCCGAGCTGTTGCGCCAGCACCTGGCCCATAGCAAGACCTGCCCCCAGGCCCATTGCGTCGCCGGCCACGCCGTTGCCGCCATGGCCCACGCCCTCGGCCAGCTTCGGGATCGCCTGCGCCGTCTGGTACTGCATGAACTGGCCCATGTTCTGGCCGATCATGCCCATGCCGATGCGCTGGTCGAGGATCTTCTGCAACTCCTCGGGCAGCGAGACGTTCTGCAGGGTGACGGCCTCGAGCTTCAGGCCGATCTTCTCGAACGAAGGCGCCGTGGCCGCCTGCAGCTGCGCGGCGAATTCGACCTGGTTCGCTGCCAGGTCGAGGAAGGCAAGACCCGACCCCGC
>FSVW01001032.1_pt1 | contig 15133 bp, 13 predicted proteins | sample 1637551 | NCBI WGS metagenome assembly FSVW01 (sample SAMEA3914814, study PRJEB12502) | metagenome | biome: forest; material: soil | place: USA | collected 2011-09-16 | depth 0.1 m | reverse complement strand
GGACGATGAATCGCCCAACTCCGAGCAGTCGATGCGCTGGGGCATCAAGCGCATCAGCAACGACGGCCTGCGCCAGAAGTTCGTGGATGCCACCGTGCCACAGGCCGAGATCCTCGGCGTGACGCTGCCGGACGCCGATCTGAAGTGGAATGCGGCTCGCGAGTCGTACGACTTCGGCACCATCGACTGGGCCGAGTTCTGGCGCGTGGTGGGCGGCGAGGGCCAGTGCAACCGCGAGCGGCTGAACGCTCGCGTCAAGGCCTGGGACGACGGCGCGTGGGTGCGCGAGGCCGCGCTGGCGCACGCGCGAAAGCAAATGAAGGAAGCAGCATGAGTGATGCAATGAAGAACGAATGGCCGCTGTGGGAAGTCTTCGTCCGCAGCAAGGCGGGCCTCGACCACAAGCATTGCGGCAGCCTGCACGCAGCCGACGCACAACTGGCGATCCAGCTGGCGCGCGACGTCTACACGCGCCGGCAGGAGGGCGTGAGCATCTGGGTCGTGCCGAGCACGCAGATCACCGCCAGCGATCCTGGCGAAAAGGGCGCCTATTTCGACCCCATGGAAGACAAGGTGTACCGGCACCCGACCTTCTATGAGCTGCCCGATGCCTTGAACCACATGTGATGAACATGATTCCGAACGTTCAATACCTGCTTCGCATCGGCGACAGCTGCCTGATCCTCGCCCAGCGCATGTCCGAGTGGTGCGGCCACGCGCCGATCCTCGAAGAAGACATCGCCATGAGCAACCTCGCGCTGGACCTGATCGGGCAGGCGCGCGGCGTGCTCACGCGGGCGGGCGAGCTGGAAGGCGCGGGCCGCGATGAAGACCAGCTCGCCTTCCTGCGCGAGGAGCGCTACTACTTCAACCCGGTGCTGATGGAACTGCCGCGCGGCGATTTCGCGTTCACGCAGCTGCGCAATGCGGGCGTGGCGATCTGGTTGTCCTTGCTGTGGCAGCGACTGATCGATTCGAAGGATGCTGAGGTCGCCGCCATTGCCGGCAAGGCCGTCAAGGAAGTGGCCTATCACCGCCAGCATGCATGTGATTGGGTCGTCAGGCTCGGCGACGGGACGGAGGAATCGGCCGCCCGCATGAAGGCTGCGCTGCAGACGCTGTGGCCTTACTTCAACGAGCTGTTCGAGCGCGACGCGGTGGACGAAGCCGCTTCTGCCCAAGGCCTCGGCCCGGCGTGGAGCGAATTGCAGGTCGATTGGCAAACTCAGTTCAGCGCCTTGCTGCAAGCCGCGCATCTGTCGCAACCCGCCGCCAGCGCCTACCGCAGCGGTGGACGCCGTGGCGTGCACAGCGAGCACATGGGCCCGCTGCTGGCACAGCTGCAGTACCTGCAGCGCGCTTACCCCGGCGGTGTCTGGTGATGGACTTCAACGCCTGCACGCGGCTCGAAGCGGCCTGGGAAGTGCTGCGGCAGATCCCCGACCCCGAGATCCCCGTGATCACGCTGTGCGAACTGGGCATCGTGCGCGATCTGCGAGGCACGGCGGGCGGCCTGGAGGTGGTGCTGACGCCAACGTACAGCGGATGCCCGGCGACGGAAGCCATTCAGGATGATGTGCGCAATGCGCTGGCCGCGTTCGGCGAGATCGAGATCAGCCTGCAGCGCGCGCCTGCCTGGACGACCGACTGGATCAGCGAATCCGGCCGGCAAAAACTCAAGGACTACGGCATCGCGCCGCCGGGCGCTGTTGTGTCCGAACAGACCGTGCGCCTCGTCCATCCCAAGGCAATGGCGAGCCTTGCCTGCCCACGCTGCGGCAGCGAGGAAACCGAGAAGCTTTCGGCCTTCGGCTCCACGGCCTGCAAGGCCATCTACCGCTGCCTCGCCTGCCGCGAACCCTTTGAATACTTCAAGCCGCTATGAGCCTGCACTTTCATTCCTTGCGTGTGAGCGATGTCCGGCCCGATACCGAAGAAGCGGCGATCGTCAGCTTCGAGGTACCTGAAGACATGCGCGAGGCTTTCCGCTTCACGCCCGGCCAATATTTGACGCTGAAGCAGACCGTTAGCGGCCAGGACCTGCGCCGCTCGTATTCCATCTGCGCGGGTGCCGACGACGGCGTTCTGCGGGTCGGCGTGCGGCGCGTGGAAGGCGGGGCCTTCTCCAGCTGGGTGCATGGCGAGCTGAAGGCCGGCGATGTGATCGAGGTCTTCCCGCCGCAGGGACGCTTCTGCCTGCCCGAGGCGAAGGGTTCGCGCCATGTGCTGGGCATTGCCGGCGGCTCGGGCATCACGCCCATCCTGTCGATCATGAAGACGCTGCTCGGGCGCGAGCCCGAGAGCCGCTTCACGCTGATCTACGCCAACCGGCGCCAGGCCTCCACGATGTTCAAGGAGGAGATCGAGGACCTGAAGAACCGCTACATGACGCGGCTCTCGCTGTTCCATGTCTTCTCGCGCGAGGCCGTCGATGCGCCGCTGTTTGCGGGGCGCCTGGATGCTGGCAAGCTGGCGCAGATCTTCAGCACGGCAGTGCCGCTCAAGGGCGTGGACGAGGTCTTCGTCTGCGGCCCCTTCGAGATGAACGAGCAGGCCGAGGCCGTGCTGCGCGCCCTGCGCGTGCCCGAGGAACGCATCCACATCGAACGCTTCGGCACACCCGAGATGCAGACCGGTCGCGCCGCGCCGCACGAGGTGCGCGACGGCGATGCACAAGCCATCGTCACCCTGATCCGCGACGGCCTCTCGCGCGAGTTCGAGTTCTCATGCCACGACCCGAGCCTGCTCGATGCCGCCGCGCGCGCCGGCATCGATGTGCCTTATTCCTGCAAGAGCGGCGTCTGCTCCACCTGCCGCTGCAAGCTGATGGAGGGCGAGGTGCGCATGGACAAGAACTTCGCGCTCGACAAGGCGGAAGTGGCGGCGGGCTTCATCCTGTCGTGCCAGGCACATGCGCTGACGGATCGCGTCGTGATTTCCTTCGACGAACGCTGAACGTATGAGCCCCCACGCCGACTCTGTCAGCTGCCCCCCGAGGGGGCGCTCAGTGCCCTTCGGGCGGCCGGGCGGTCACTGAGATGGCCCGCCCCCGCTCCCCCAACTTCGACGCCACACGCGAGCAGATCCTGCAGCACGCGGCGCGGCTTTTCGCCACCAGCGGCTTCGCCGGCACCTCGATGAACGAGGTGGCCGAGGCTTGCGCGGTGAGCAAGCCCACGCTGTACCACTACTTCCGAGACAAGCACGACCTGGCGCTGCAGATCTGCGAGGGCCATGTGCGCAAGCTGGCCGAGTTGGTGCGAGAAACGCAGGAGCAAGGCCTGGCGCCCAAGCCGCATCTGCGCGCGCTGATCCAGCGCTTTGTGCGCGAGTACGGCCAGGCCCAGCATGAGCACCGCGTGCTGACCGAGGACGTGAAATTCCTGGCCGATGAAGAGCGTGAGCGCGTGCTCGAAGTGCAGCGCCAGGTCGTGGCGGGGTTTGCGGATGCCGTCGCCGCGGTGCGGCCCGAGCTGCGCGCGCACCAGCTCGACAAGCCGCTGACCATGCTGCTCTTCGGCATGATCAATTGGACCTTCACCTGGCTGCGCCCCGACGGCGAGCTGAGCTACGAGGCCATCGCACCGATGGTGGCCGACCTCTTCTTTGGCGGGCTGCCCGCCGTGAAAGTTTGAACATGCAAGTCCTTCAAAGCCTGATCGCTGACCGCTGGGTGGGGAGTAACGCCGCGCGCGGCCTGCACAGCGCCATCAATGGCCGCCTCATCGCGCAGACGCATGAGGAAGAACTCGACTTCGGCGAGAGCCTCGCCTATGCCCGCAGCACCGCGCTGCCGGCGCTGCTCAAGCTCGACTTCCAGCAACGCGCCGCCCGGCTCAAGGCGATGGCTAACTACCTGCTTGAGCGCAAGGAAGCGCTGTATGCGATCTCGGCCCACACCGGTGCTACGCGCGCCGATTCGTGGATCGACATCGAAGGCGGTATCGGCACCCTGTTCGCCTATGCCAGCATCGGCCGGCGCGAGCTGCCTTCGAGCAATGTGATGCACGAAGGCCCGGCCGTTCAGCTGGGCAAGGAAGGGCACTTCATCGGCACCCACGTCCTGGCGCCCAAGCGTGGCGTGGCGGTGCACATCAATGCCTTCAACTTCCCCATGTGGGGCATGCTGGAGAAGTTCGCGCCGAGCTTCCTCGCGGGCATGCCCTGCATCGTCAAGCCCGCCACGGCAACCAGTTATGTGGCCGAGGCCTGCGTGCGGCTGATGATGGAATCCGGCCTCTTGCCGCCGGGCGCGCTGCAGCTGGTGATCGGCAGTTCGGGCGATCTGCTGGACCGGCTGATGGAGACCGATGTGGTCACCTTCACCGGCTCGGCCGACACCGCGGCGATGCTGCGCGTGAACCGCAATCTGATTGCGCGCAGCGTGCCGTTCAACGGCGAGGCGGACAGCCTCAACTGCGCCATCCTCGCGCCCGATGTGGAAGCGGACGACCCGGAGTTCGAACTCTTCGTGCGCGAAGTGGCGCGCGAGATGAGTGCCAAGACGGGCCAGAAGTGCACGGCCATCCGCCGCGCCATCGTGCCGGCGCGGCATGTGGACACGGTGGCGAAGATGCTGGCCGAGCGGCTCTCGCGCATCAAGATCGGCGACCCCGCGCTCGAAGGCATCCGCATGGGCGCACTGGCCAGCCGCGCGCAGCAGTCCGACGTGGCCGAGCGCGTGGCGATGCTGAGCGCTGGTTGCGAGACCATTCTCTCGGCCCGCGATGGTTTCAATCCGCAAGGCGAGGGCGTGAGCGAGGGCGCCTTCTTCGCGCCGACGCTGCTGCTGTGCCGCGATCCGATGAACAACGAAACCGTGCATGGCGTCGAAGCCTTCGGCCCCGTGTCCACGCTGATGCCTTACTCAGACTTCGACGAGGCGCTGGCTCTCGCCGCCAAGGGTCGCGGCAGCCTCGTCGGCTCCATCATCACCAAGACCCCGGCCCTCGCGGCCGAGGCTGTCTATCACGCCGCCGCCTTCCACGGCCGCCTGCACGTGCTGGACCGCGAGGCCGCCAAGGAATCGACGGGCCACGGCTCGCCCATGCCGCAGCTCAAGCATGGCGGCCCGGGCCGCGCCGGCGGTGGCGAGGAACTCGGTGGCCTGCGTGCCGTCAAGCACTACCTGCAGCGTTGCGCAGTGCAGGGCTCGCCGACGATGGTGACGGCCATCACGGGCGAGTACCAGCGCGGCGCAGCGGTGCAGGAAGAGGCCGTGCATCCCTTCCGCAAGCACTTCGAGGATGTGCGCGTAGGTGACTCGTTGCTGACCCACCGCCGCACGGTGAGCGAGGCCGACATCGTCAACTTCGGCGGCATCTCGGGCGACTACTTCTACATGCACTTCGACGAGATCGCGGCCAAGGACACGCAGTTCGGCCAGCGCATCGCGCACGGCTATTTCGTGCTCTCGGCCGCGGCGGGCCTGTTCGTCTCCCCCGCGCCGGGGCCGGTGTTGGCCAACTACGGCCTCGACACGCTGCGCTTCATCAACCCCGTGGCCATCGGCGACACGATCCAGGCGCGCCTGACCTGCAAGCGCCGCATCGACCGCGGCAATCGTCCGGATCAACCCCCGCAAGGCGTGGTCGCCTGGGACGTGCAGGTGATGAACCAGCGCGGCGAGCTGGTGGCGAGCTACGACATCCTGACGCTGGTGGCGAAGAAGGAATGACGTGCTAAGTTCGGCGCATGAGCAATATTCAAGACGAACCTGAAGACGACGTTTGCATCCAGGAGCCCCGCCTGTGGCGCGACGAGCGCTGGACGGCCCGCGTGATCAAGAACGAGGACGACGAGGGCTGGGCCGTGGCCATGACGCTGGCCGGCGAGGCCGAGCCGGCGCTGGTCGGCCCCTGGACCATGGGCCGCGACAAGAGGAACCCCAAGCCGCTCGACGCCGCCGCCTTCCACACGCTGGTGAAGACGGCCTCCGAGGTGTTGCGCCGTCATGAGCAGCAGACGCATGCGCAACTGCACAAGAGCCTGAAGCTGGACAGCGCGGAGCATGGCCGCGTGCAGGTGCTGCTGGACATCGTGCCCGATGAAGACAACCCCTATGCCACGTTGACGGCGCTGAATGCCGATGGTGATCAGCTGGGTCAGCAGCGCGTTGATGCGGGCTTTCGCTTCAGCGAGACAAGTGCGGCGGCCTGGGTGGAAAGCGGCTTCGTGAAGCCGGCGTCCTCACGCTGAGGACTTCAGCGGCAGATCAGCGGGTGAGTGTCTCGGATTCCGCTGCGCCATGGGCCTCGGCGGCCCGGCGTGCGCCGGTGAAGCGCTTGGACCAGTAGGCCTCGCGCATGTCGTCCACACGGATGGCGGCGCCGGTGCGCGGGGCGTGCACGAACTTGCCATCGCCCACATAGATGCCCACGTGCGAGAAGGTGGCGCGCATGGTGTTGAAGAAGACCAGATCGCCCGGCTTGAGCTCGTCCTTATTGATGGACAGCAGGCTGCTGGAGCGCGCCTGCTCATCGGCGCGGCGCGGCAGCACGAGGCCCACGCTCATCTCGAAGATGTGGCGGGTGAAGCCGCTGCAGTCGAAGCCATTCTCGGCGCTGGTGCCGCCGTACTTGTAGCGCACGCCGAGGAAGTTCATGGCCGAGAGCACGAGGTCTGAGGCCTTGTCGCGCACCTTGTCGAGCAGCTTGCGGTCTTGCGGCGCGGCGATCAGGCCCTGGTCGGCCATGAAGCGGGTGACGGCGTCGTTGCTGTTCGCCATGTCGGCCTGCTGCTGCGCAGGCGCAGCAGCAGCCACGGTCGCAGCCATCTGCAGGCTCTGGCCATAGGCGCCCATCACCACGCCCGCCGGCACGCTGGGCTCGGCTTGTGCCGAGAGCAGCAGCCCGGCGCCCAGGCACAGACCCACCGCCAGGGCACGGGCCTGGCGCTGAAGTTGGGCTTTCGGGGAAGGGGGGAAGGGACGAGCGTCGTTCATGGCGTTCGGGGCGGATTTTGGGTGACCCCTCAAGTGAGCGTCAATCCAATCCGCGACTGGCGGCAGGTAAGCGCGGGTAACTCCGGTGTGCAAAGCCAAGAGCGTCACGCATCAGGACCGTGCAACCAAGGGCAAACCCTGAATTGGAACACAGGCTCATGTCTGGCTGGCGTCAGCGTCTTGGATAACCATGGCGTAGTCCACAGAAAACGGAGACAAAAAGCATGAGCACAAGGACTTACGCCGAATTCCACGCCCGCTCCCTGGCAGACCGGGAAGGCTTCTGGGCCGAGGAGGCGCAAGCCATCGACTGGCAGACGCCGCCCCAGCAGATCTGCGATACGAGCCGTCCGCCCTTCGTGCGCTGGTTTGTAGGAGGCCGCACCAATCTCTGCCACAACGCGCTGGACCGCCACATCGCGGCGCGTGGCGATCAGACGGCGCTGGCCTGGGTCTCCACCGAGGTGAACCAGGAACGCCGCTACAGCTATCGCGAAATGCTGGCCGAGGTGGAATGCCTGGCCGCCATGTACAAGGAACGCGGGGTGGGCAGGGGCGACCGCGTGCTGGTCTACATGCCGATGGTGCCCGAGGCGGTATTTGCCATGCTGGCCTGCGCGCGAATCGGCGCCATCCACTCGGTGGTGTTCGGCGGCTTCGGCAGCGGCAGTCTGGCCACGCGCATCGAGGACGCCTCGCCCAAGCTGATCGTGGCGACCGATGCCGGCAGCAAGGGCGGCAAGGTGATCGCCTACAAGCCCTTGCTGGATGAAGCCATCCGGCTCTCCAGCCACAAGCCGGCGGGCGTGCTGCTGCTCAACCGCGGGCTGGCACCGGCCGAGATGATCGCTGGCCGCGACCACGATTACGCGGAGGCACGCGCACGCTGCATGGGCACACGCGTGCCCTGCGAATGGCTGGAGGCGACGGACCCGAGCTACACGCTCTACACCAGCGGCACCACGGGCAAGCCCAAGGGCGTGCAGCGCGATGTGGGCGGCTATGCCGTGGCCCTGATGGCGAGCATGAAGTACATCTTCGGCTGCAAGCCCGGCGAGACCTACTTCTGCACCAGCGACGTGGGCTGGGCCGTGGGGCACAGCTACATCGTCTACGGCCCGCTGATGACGGGCATGACGGCGGTGATGTACGAGGGCATTCCCACCAGCCCGGACGCGGCCATCTGGTGGAGCATCGTCGAGAAGTACAAGGCCAACGTGATGTTCACCTCGCCCACGGCCATCCGCGTGCTCAAGAAGCACGACGAGGCGCTGCTCAAGAAGCACGACCTCTCCAGCCTTAATGCGCTCTTCCTGGCCGGCGAGCCGCTCGACGAGCCGACCGCGAACTGGATCTCCCAAGGCATCGGCAAGCCGATCATCGACAACTACTGGCAGACCGAGACCGGCTGGCCGATGCTGACGCTCTCGCGCTTCGTACCGGGCATCGAGCCGCAGGTGCCGAAGTTCGGCTCGCCGGGCAAGGCCGTGTTCGGCTACAGCGCGCGGCTGCTGGACGAGAACACGGGCGAGGAAATCACCGAGCCCGGCAAGAAGGGCGTGCTGATCCTCGACTATCCGATGCCGCCGGGCTGCCTGCAGACCGTATGGGGCGATGACGAGCGCTTCGTCAGCACCTACTGGACTTCGGTGCCGGGCCAGCAGGTCTACTCGACCTTCGACTGGGCCACGCGCGATGCCGAGGGCTATTTCTACATCATGGGCCGCACGGATGACGTCATCAACGTGGCCGGCCACCGCCTGGGCACGCGCGAGATCGAGGAGTGCATCAGCAGCCATCCGAATGTGGCCGAGGTGGCGGTGGTGGGCGTGCACGACGAGCTCAAGGGCCAGGTGGCGACGGCTTTCGTCGTGCTGAAGAAGGCGGCGGCGGACGCGCTGAAGGAAGAAGCGAGCGTGATGCGGGTCGTGGAGCAGAAGCTGGGCCCGGTGGCCCGGCCGGCCCGGGTGCGCTTCGTGAGCGCGCTGCCGAAGACGCGCTCGGGCAAGCTCTTGCGCCGTGCCATCCAGGCTGTGTGCGAAGGCCGCGATCCCGGTGATCTGTCCACGCTGGAGGACCCGGGCGCGCTGCAGCAGATCCGCGATCTGTTGTCATGAGGCTGGCATGACGATCCGCACTGGGCAGGGCGGGCGGCACAATCCGCCCACTCAAAATCTGGAGCCCAGACCATGCCCCTGCACAAATCCATTCTCGGCACCGCCGCCTTGCTGGCCGCCGGCCTCGTGCAGGCCGAAAGTGCGCAACTGCCCTCGCCGGCCTTCCACGTCTACAAGTCGGCCGACGAAATCAGCCGGGCCTGCGACAGCGGCCTGGCCGGCGCCGCCACGCGCCTGAAGGCGCTGGAAAAGCGCAAGGTCGATGCGGGCTGGATCAATGCCTTCGACCAATTCGCGGCCGACAACGAGGATGCCGGCAACGACATCGACTTCACCCAATACGTGGCCACCGAAGGCGCGTTGCGCGACGCGGCCCAGGCCTGCGCGCTGCGCTGGTCGGAGTTCTACTCGGCGCTGAACCAGAACCCGGCGATCTACAAGGCCTTGAAGGCCGCGCCAGCCAAGGACGCGATCGACAAGGAACTCAGGCGCGTCAACCTCGAGCAATTCGAGGCCGGCGGCGTGGCCCTGCCGCCCGCCAAGCGTGCGCGTGCCAAGGAAATCCTCGACCAGCTGACGGCACTCGATCAGCAGTTCAACAAGAACATCCGCGATGCCAACACCAAGGTGCGCTTCACCGAGGCGGAGCTGAAGGGCGTGCCCGAAGCCGTCTGGAAGAACGCCCCGCGTGATCCCGATGGCAGCGTGGTGCTGACCACGGCCTATCCGGTGCTGATCCCACTGTCGCAGAGTGCCGAATCGCCGGTGGCGCGCGAGCGCATGTGGCGCGCCAAGTTCACCGAGGGCGGCCAGGCCAATCTCGATCTGATGGCCCAGGCCGGCAAGCTGCGCCATGAGCTGGCCGGTCTGTTCGGCATGGACAACTACGTGGACTTCAAGCTGCGCGACAAGATGGCCAGCAACGCGGCCACGGCCTGGCATTTCCTCGATGAGGTCAAGACCACGGTCAGCGCCAGCGACGTGAAGGACACCGAGGAGCTGCGCGTCGCCAAGGCCAAGGACCTGGGCACGCCGCTGGCCCAGACACAAGTCAAGCGCTGGGACGCGAGCTACTACAGCGAGCGTCTGCGCAAGGAGCGCTACAGCGTGGACGAGGAGGCCTTCCGCCAATACTTCCCGCCCGAGCAGTCGCTGCGCTTCGTGATGAAGGTGGTCGAGAAGATGATGGGCGTGCGCTACCGCCAGGTGGACGTGCCGCTGTGGGCGCCCGGCGTCGAGGCCTTCGTCGTCACCGACGTGGCCACGGGCAAGGACATCGCCCAGCTGTACGTGGACCTGTATCCGCGCGACGGCAAGTACAACCACGCGGCGGTGTGGGGCCTGCGCTCCAGCAGCACGGCGATGAACCGCCACCCGGCTGCCGCTCTGGTCGTCAACCTCGACAACAAGGGCCTGACGCTGGACGAGATGCAGACGCTGCTGCACGAGTTCGGCCACTCGGTGCACAACAACCTCTCCAACACGCGCCACGCGCTGCAGGCCGGCACCTCGACGATGCATGACTTCGTCGAAGCACCCTCGCAGATGCTGGAGGAGTGGGTCTACGACAAGAATGTGCTCAAGGTGATGGCCGAGGTCTGCCCCGAGTGCAAGCCCGTGCCCGACGAGCTGCTGGCCAAGGCCGTGGCCGCGCGCGACTTCGCCAAGGGATCGCGTTATGCCCGCCAGCATCTGTACGCCAGCTACGACCTCGCCCTGAACGCCAAGGACACGCCAGCCCCGATGCCGCTGTGGATCAAGATGGAGGGCGAGACCCCGCTGGGCTACGAGAAGGGCAGCCTGTTCCCGGCCGGCTTTGCCCACCTGATGAGCGACGGTTATGGCGCCGGCTACTACGGCTATCTATGGAGCCTGGTGATCGCCATGGACCTGCGCACGGCTTTCGAGAAGGACAAGCTCGACCCGAAGGTGGGCATGGCTTATCGAAACAAGGTGCTGGCGCAGGGCAGCCAGGAGCCAGCGCCCGAACTCGTGAAGAATTTCCTTGGTCGTCCCTGGAATTCAGGCGCATTCTTCGCAGACCTGAAGCGCTGACTTGACCGGCGCGCCAGGTTTTTTGTCTCCTGCTGAGTCCTCAAGCCGTTGATCGGCTTTTAATGCCCGCCAGGCATCGATGCCGGCGGGCATTTTTTATGATGGGTGCCCATGAGCACACTTGACGCGCAAAGCCGCCGCTTCCTGCCCTGGGTCGTGGCCCTGGCCTTCTTCATGCAGTCGCTGGACATCACGGTGCTCAACACCGCGCTGCCCGGCATGGCGCGTGATCTGCACGAGGACCCGTTGCGCATGCAGTCGGCCGTCATCGCCTACATGCTGACGGTGGCGCTGCTGATCCCGGCCTCGGGCTGGCTGGCGGACCGCTTCGGCACGCGCACGCTGTTCCTGTGGGCGCTGGGCCTGTTCAGTGCGGGCTCGCTGGCCTGCGCGCTGAGCCCCTCGCTCAACGTGCTGGTGCTGTCGCGCGTGCTGCAGGGCATGGGCGGCGCGATGCTGCTGCCCGTCGGCCGGCTCGCCGTGCTGCGCGCGTTCCCGCGGGATGAGTTCCTGCCGGTGATGAGTTTCATTGCCATCCCGAGCCTCGTGGGCCCGCTGATGGGCCCGACGCTGGGCGGCTTCCTGGTCCAGTATGTGAGCTGGCATTGGATCTTCCTGATCAACCTGCCGGTGGGCGTGGCCGGCGTTGCCGCGGCCCTGCGCTTCATGCCGCAGTACCGCGGCGAGAAGCCGCAGCCTTTCGATTGGACCGGCTTCGCGCTCTTCAGTGCGGGCCTGGTGCTCAGCTCCTTCGGCCTGCAGGGCCTGGGCGAGCACCGCGGCAGCACGGCCCTGGCCCTGCTGGCCGTGATGGCCGGACTGGCCTGCATGGCGGCCTACTGGCTGCAGGCGGCGCACAAGCCGCAGCCCTTGTTCAAGATGGCGCTGTTCAGCATTCCGAGCTACCGCATCGGCCTCCTGGGCAATCTGTTCGCGCGCCTGGGCAGTGGCGCCACGCCGTTTCTCACGCCCATGTTCCTGCAACTGGGCCTCGGTTATTCGCCCAGCGAAGCGGGCTTGTCGATGATCCCTTCGGTGCTGGGTGCCATGCTCGTCAAGACCATGGCGACCAAGCTGATCCAGCGCCAGGGCTACCGTCGCGTGCTGACGGTCAACACGCTGCTGCTCGCCGTGATGATCGCCAGCTTCGCCGTCGTGGGGCGCGGGGTCACGCATGTGCAGCTGGCCATCCAGCTGCTGGCCTTCGGCCTCATCAACAGCATGCAGTTCACGGCCATGAACGCGTTGACGCTGAGCGAGCTCGACGCCAGTACGGCCAGCAGCGGCAACAGCCTGCTCTCGGTGGTGATGCAATTCTCGATGAGCCTCGGCGTGGCGACCTCCAGCCTGTTCCTGCTGCTCTATTCGGGCGGCGAGGTGGAGGGCCGCTCGGCCGCGGCGGCGGGCACGGATCTGCTGCCTGCATTTCATTTGACCTATGTCTCGATAGGTGCAATGGCGGCCCTGGCGGCGTTCATCTTTTCACAGCTGCAGCCCCGCGAGGGCAGGGTGGATGCCGAGGTTTCCGTCTTGCCCGAAGACTAGTATTCCGCACGCGGCCAGTCGGGCCGTTCATGAGGAGTACGAGCATGGGATTGTTGGATTCATTGATCGGCGCGGCAGAGCAGGCCATGGGCGGCGGTCAGAGCGGCGCGCAAGGCGGAGCTGGTGGCCTGGACCTGGGCAGCCTGATCGGCGGCCTGCTCAACAACGGCGCGGTGCAGGGTGGCCTGTCGGGCCTGCTGCAGCAATTGAAGGCCGGCGGCTTGGGCGAGCATGTGCAGTCCTGGATCTCGCAGGGCGCCAACCTGCCGGTCACGGCCGATCAGGTCAGCGTTGCGCTGGGTGGCGCCACGGGCAGCCTCGGGCAGATGGCGCAACAGGTGGGCGCCTCGCACTCGGATCTGGCGGGCCAGCTCGCGCAGGCGCTGCCGGGGCTGGTCAACCACCTCACGCCGAACGGCCAGCTGCCCGGATCGGACATGCTGAGCCAGATGCTCAGCCAGGTGTTGGGCGGAGCCAGTCAGACTCGATAAAGCGCACGACGCTGTCCTCATGGTGCGGCCCGATCACCTGATGGGCCGCATCGCGCACCTCGTCGATCGCATTGGCCACCGCAATGCCGCGGTGCGCGCTGCGGAACATCGAGAGGTCGTTCACATGGTCGCCGAAGACCACCAGCTCGCGGTCATGCAGGCCGTAGCGCTCGGCCAGGCTGCGGATGGCCTGGGCCTTGCTGGCGCGGCCGTCATGCACATTGAGCCAGGGCCAGCCGGGAGCGTAGAGATCGTCGGCCAGGTGCATCTCGATGCGCTCGCCACACAGGGCCTGGATCTCGTCGAACAGCGCCTTCAGCGGCGCGTGGTCGGCGATCACGAGCAGGGTGATGGCGGGGTTGCGCAACTCGTCGGCCAGCCGCGTGGTGTGACGCAGGCGCGGGTCACCGCTTTTCTGGCGCGCTTCTACAAAAAGCCGCTGGCCTTCGTTTTCCACGGACTGGTAGAACAGCCGGTCGCCTTGCGGCCCGTGCGTGTGCAGGAAGGGCGTGAAGCCGTGCCGCTGCATCAGCGCAAAGATGGCCTGCGCCAACGCGGGCTCCATGGCGTTGACGAGTTCATGCTCGCCCGTGGCCAGGTCGCTGAGGTAGGCGCCGTTCGATGAAATAACGGGCAGCTTCAGCGGCAGGCCGGCCAGGATCTGGCGGATGGAAACGATGTGGCGCGCACTGGCCACGCTGAAAGGCAGGCCCTCTTCCAGAAGACGGCTCAGGCCGGCGCGTGTCGTTTCCGACAGCTCGGCCTGAGGGTTGAGGAGGGTGCCGTCTAGATCAGAAACGTACAGCGTCAAGATTCACAACACGTCAGATGCGAAGTCCGCCAGACGCGAGCGCTCGCCGCGCGCCAGCGTGATGTGGCCGCTGTGGGCCCAGCCCTTGAACTTGTCCACGGCAAAGGTGAGCCCTGAGCTGCCCTCGGTGAGGTAGGGCGTGTCGATCTGCGCGAGGTTGCCCAGGCAGACGATCTTGGTGCCGGGGCCGGCGCGGGTGATCAGGGTCTTCATCTGCTTGGGCGTCAGGTTCTGCGCCTCGTCGATGATGACGAACTTGTTCAGGAAGGTGCGCCCGCGCATGAAGTTCAGACTCTTGATCTTGATCTTGCTGCGCACGATGTCGTTGGTGGCAGCGCGGCCCCATTCGCCGGCACCGCTGTCGCCACGGGCCAGCACTTCGAGGTTGTCGTCCAGCGCGCCCATCCAGGGGCTCATCTTCTCTTCCTCGGTGCCGGGCAGGAAACCGATGTCCTCGCCCACGGGCACGGTCACGCGCGTGACGATGATCTCGCTGTAGCGGCGGTCATCGAGCACTTGCGACAGGCCGGCGGCCAGGGTCAGCAGGGTCTTGCCAGTGCCGGCCGTGCCGGTCAGGGTGACGAAGTCGCATTCGGGGTCGAGCAGCAGGTTGAGCGCGAAGTTCTGTTCGCGGTTGCGCGCGGTGACGCCCCAGACGTTGTGCTTCTGGTTGCCATAGTCCTTGAGCGTGCGCAGCACGGCGGTCTTGCCGGTGATCTCCATCACCTTGGCGTAGAGCGGCGTGGCGCCGGGCGCCTCCAGATAGACCAGCTCGTTGACCAGCAACGAAGGCACCAGGGGGCCGCTGATGCGGTAAAAGGTGACGCCGCCCTGGCTCCAGCTCTCCATGGTCTTGCCATGGCGCTCCCAGAAGTCGGACGGCAGGGCCTGCACGCCGGTGTAGAGCAGGTCCGAGTCTTCGAGCGTCTTGTCGTTGCGGTAGTCCTCCGCCGCCAGGCCCAGCGCGCGGGCCTTGATGCGCATGTTGATGTCCTTGGACACCAGCACGACCTCGCGCTCCGGGTATTGCTTGTTGAGCGCGATCACGACGCCCAGGATCTGGTTGTCGGCCTTGCCCTGGGGCAGGCCCGCGGGCAGAGGCATGTCGACCAGTTGCGTCTGGAAGAACAGCTTGCCGCCGGCTTCGCGGTGGCCGGTGCCGTCCAGGGGC